>Ga0302196_10006205_pt1 | contig 10580 bp, 9 predicted proteins | sample II_Bog_N1_3_FD_198794 | JGI IMG/M metagenome (GOLD analysis project Ga0302196, IMG submission 198794) | Peat permafrost microbial communities from Stordalen Mire near Abisko, Sweden - II_Bog_N1_3 | ecosystem: Environmental > Terrestrial > Soil > Wetlands > Peat | place: Sweden: Abisko, Stordalen...
GTCTTGGCGCGACGGGCGGTTTGTCGACCATGCGGTGCGCGACGCGCGGGGCGTCCTCGCGGTGGCGGAACACGCCAGCGAAGCGTGCCAATACTATGCCTTCTTCACCGGGCTGGCCTCGCCGCGGCGGGAAGCGGCGCTGTGGCGCCGGCTGGTGCGGGCCGATTATGGGGAGTTCTACCCGGCCAACGTCTTCGTCGGAAAAATCATGCGCTTCGAACTGCTGATCGCGCACGGGGAGCGGGCGGCGGCCCGCCGGGAACTGCTCGGGACCTATGCGCCGATGGCGCGCGCCACCGGGACGCTGTGGGAGCTCTTCGAGAGGAACGTGAGCTGCAACCACGGCTTCACGTCGTATGTGGCCGTGCTGATCGACCGGCTGGCCGCCGGCTAATTGGCGCGCTGGCGGCAACCGCCCGGCTCAGGGCGACGACTTGTTCGCGTTGAGCACGTCGACCACCTGGGCGATGATCATCCGTTGGGACTGGAGTACGTCTTCGAGTTGCTGGGGGTCGGTGAACGTGCGAATGTCGGTCAGCAAACCGGCATCGGCCCCGGGATGGGCGGCGCTCCAGGCGCCGAGGAAACCGAGCAGGTGCGCCTGGGACTTATGACGGGCCGCGATGACGTCCGGGTGTGCCAGCGCGTCCTGGAAACGCTGCAGGTCGCGGTCGACCCCGTTCAGCGCATTCACCACATCCGTCAGGGCCTGGTACTCCCCGTCGCTGCCGAGCAGATTGCCGGCAAAGGCCAGGTCCTTCTTGATCAGCCGGTCTTCCTGCTCCAGGTGCAGGACCAGGTTGGTCTCCAGGGTGTTGGCCGCCTGGACGACGGGGTCGGGCGACTTTGGATTTTGATATCCGGCGACCAAATGGCGGGCGGTCCGAACCTGCAGCAGCACGCGATCCAACGACTCCAATCCGTTCCCGGCCGAGGCCATGACCGAAAGGACCTGCTGTTGCTGGTCCTGGTTCAACGTGTCGGAAGCGGAGGCAGCCGGGGCGAGCGACCAGACGGACGCTGCGACCAGGAGTCCGAACAGCGGGGTGCGCGCGGGCAGGGGCATCGCCCCATCGGCAGCCGGAATGCCCCCCGCTGCAACGCAAAACCGGACATTTTCGCGCAGGTGGGACAGGCAGGTGCGGCAATTTTTCCCAGCCCCGGCGACGGCGCGAAAGACAAGTATCCGGTTTTCAACACCTTGGCCCGGTGGGGCCGCTGGCACCCGGCGTGCAAGGGGACAGGCACAACGTCTGAATCACAACAACCAGGAGAAAACCAACATGCGTATCGTTCACTATACCTATCCTAATGTCCGCAACCTCGTCCCCTCGTTCAGCTTTGCCAACCGCAGCCCTTGGGCCGGTCTGGATGGCGAGATCGACCGACTGCTTTCCGGGACCGCGTCGCCGCGAATTCCCGTCGAGCTGCGCGAGGACCAGAACAATGCCTTCGTCCGCGCGGAACTGCCGGGAGTGAGCCGGGCTGACATCGCGATCGAGATCGTCGATGGCGTCCTGAGCATCACCGCCACCCGCCGGGAAAAAGCCGGCGAGAAGGAAGAGTCGTTCCAATTGGAGCGCTCGATCAGCCTGCCCGAGGATGTGGCGGCCGAAAAGGCCAGCTCCGTCTACGAGAACGGTGTCCTCACCGTCACGCTGCCAAAGCGCGAAGAGGTCAAGCCGAAGAAGATCACCGTCGCGGTCAACTGAGCCGGATCGCCTTCACGTTCGCGAACTCCCGCAGGCCGGGGAGGCCGAGTTCGCGCCCGTGGCCGCTCAGCTTGATGCCCCCGAAGGGGACCGCCGGATCCGAGCGCACGAAGTCGTTGATCGCGACCGTGCCGGCCTGGATCCGCGCGGCCACCCTCCGGGCCCGGCGCAGGTCGCGGGAGAAGACGGCGGCGCCCAGTCCGTAGACTGAATCGTTGGCCGCGGCGATGGCCGCGGCCTCGTCGCGCACCGCGATCACCGCGGCGACCGGGCCGAACAGCTCCTCATCGTGGGCGGGCTGGCCGCGCCTGACGCCGGTGAGCAGGGTGGGCGGGTAGAAGAACCCGGGCCCGGGCAGCGGCCGGCCTCCGAGCCGCAGGCGCGCGCCCGCCGCGAGGCTGGCCTGCACCTGGGCGTGCAGATGATCCCGCAGGTCGCGTCGCGCCATCGGGCCGATGGCGGTGGCCGGGTCGCGGGGATCGCCCACCCGCCGCGCGGCCAGGCGGGCGGCGAATTTTTCCTCGAACGCCCGGCGTACCGGGGCGACGACGATGAAACGCTTGGCCGAAATGCAACTCTGGCCGGCGTTGAGCAGACGGGACTGCGCGCAGATTTCCGCGGCCTGGTCCAGGTCGGCGTCCCCGAGGATCACGTACGCGTCGCTGCCGCCGAGCTCGAAGACGCCGTGCTTCATCGCCGCGCCGGCGAGGGCGGCGACCGCCCGGCCGGCGCCCGTGCTGCCGGTGAACGTGACGCCCTGGATGCGGGGATCGGCGATGAGGGCCGGGATTTTGTCGGTCGGGATGAGAAGCGTTTGCAGAAGGTGCTGGGTGCTTCCCGCCGTCGCTCGCTGAACGCGAGCTTTGGCGGGCGCGCTGGCGCTCGCGGCGCTGCCTAGGCATCGCGCGATCGCCAACGCACAGCCGGAGACGTTGGGCGAGTGCTTGAGCAGCACGGTGTTGCCGGCCAGGAGGGCGGGGACGGCGGCGCGGAAGACCTGCCAGAAGGGAAAATTCCACGGCATGATCGCGAGCACGACCCCGAGGGGCTCGAAGACGACGCGGACATTCTCCGCGGTGCCGGGCGGCTGCTCGGGCGCGAGAAAGGCGCGGCCGTGCCGCGCGTAAAACTCGCACGCCCCGGCGCACTTCAGCACCTCGGCTTTCGCCTCGGCCCGGGGTTTGCCCATCTCCTGGGTGATCAGCGCCGCGTACGCGTCTGCCCGGGCGCGCAGGATCGACGCGGCGGCGCGCAGGAGGCGGCCCCGGACTGCCACCGGCGTATCCCGCCACTTCGTCGCGGCGGCATGAGCCCGCCGCACCGCGGCCTCCACCGCGGCGGCGGAGTGCGTCCGATAGGACCGGACGCGCCGGCCGGTGGCGGGATTGACGGTGGCGAATGCGGGACTCACCGCCGGCGCGCTACGCGGTTTCCAGGAGCTTGTAGAGCCGTTGGACCATCTTGGTCGTGTCGTCGAGCAGGCCCGCCGAAATGAGCGCGTTATCGAGGATCTGCTCGGCCACGAGCTTGGCCTTCCCGGCGTCCGACGCGGTCAGGGCGGCCAGTTTTTTGATCACGGCATGGCGTGGATTGATCTCCAGCTCGACGCGCAGCGGGGCGTCGGGCGCATCTTTCTGCATCGCCTTCATCATCCGGCGCAGGTGCGGCGACATGAACTTGTCGGCGTTCAGCGCGAGGGCGGGCGAATCGACCAGCCGGTCGCTCGCCTTGACCCCGGCGACCTGGTCGCCGAGCGCCTCCTTCATGAAGGCGACGAGCCGGCCGGTCTCCTCGTCGCCCAGCGCGCCCTCGGTGGGCTTGGGCAGGTCGGAGAGCTTCACGTCGGCGTGGTCGGCCGCGGTGAGCTTCCGGCCGTCAAATTCGCGGACGTTGTGCATCACGTACTCATCCACGGCCTCGTAGCAGAAGAGCACCTCGAGATTGCGGGCCTTGAAGGCCTCGAGATACGGCCCGGCTTCGATCGCTTCGCGGTTGGGCCCGATCAGGTAATAGATCTCCTTTTGGTCGCCCGTGATGCGCGAGACATAGTCGGTGAGCGACGTGGTCTTGCCCTTCTCGGTCAGCGACGACTCGAAGCGCAGCAGCTTGAGGATCGCCTCCTTGTGCGTGGCGTCCAGCGCGGCGCCCTCCTTGAGGAAGACGCCGAACTCCTTGTAGAAGCCCGCGTAGGCCTCCGGCCGGTTCTTGGCCTCGTCCTCGAGCAGCTTGAGGAAGCGCTTGGTGATGACCTTGCTGAGCTTTTCGATCAGCGAGCGGTCCTGCATGGTCTCGCGCGAGATGTTGAGGGGCAGGTCGGCGCTGTCGACGACCCCCTTGAGGAAGCGGAGCCATTCCGGCAGCAGGTTCTTCGGCTTGGGGTCGATCAGGACCTTGCGGCAATAGAGCGCGACCGCCGGCTCGGTGCGGGCCAGGCCCATCTTCTCGGCGTTCTCCTTCGGCACGAAGAGCAGCGCGTTGATCGCGATCGGCGCGTCGGCGCTGAAATGCAGGCGCAGGAGGGGCTCGTCGAAGGCATGGGCCTGGAACTTGTAGAATTCGGTGTACTCCTCCTCCTTGATCTCGTTCTTGCTGCGCAGCCACAGGGCCTGGACGGTGTTGACGCGCTGGCCGTTGAGATTGATCGGAAAGGAGACGAAGGCGCTGTAGCGCTGGAGGATCTCCTTGATGCGCCACTCCTGGCTGAATTCGGCGCAGTCGTCCTTCAGCTCGATCACGATCTTGGCTCCCCGGCGCTGGCCGTCGCTTTCCTCGATCGCAAAGCTGCCGGAGCCGTCGCTGGTCCAGAGCTGCCCGGGCTCGGCGGCGCGCCAGGAGTGGGAGTAGACTTTCACGCTCTTGGCGACCATGAACGCCGCGTAGAACCCGACGCCGAACTGGCCGATCAGGCCGGCGCCCTTCTGGTCCCCCTCTCCCAGCGCCTTGAGGAAGGCCTTGGAGCCGGAGTGGGCGATGGTGCCGAGGTTCTCGATCAGCTCGGCGCGGGTCATCCCGACGCCGAAGTCCTGGAAGGTGATGGTCTTGGCCTTGTCGTCGGTGGTGAGGTTGATCTCGAGCGCCAGGCGGTCGTCGAAGATCTCCTTCTCGGTGAGCTGGAGGTGGCGGAGCTTCTCCAGGGCGTCCGAGGCGTTCGACACCAGCTCGCGCACGAAGATTTCCTTCTCGGTGTAGAGCGAGTGGATGACGATATCGAGCAGCTGCTTGATTTCGGCCTGAAATTCGAAGGTCTGGGGAGTGGGGGCGGTGGCGGTGTCGGACATGGGAGGTGGGAGATGGGTTGAGGACGAAGGCTGAAAAGTGAGGGGCAGACATCTTACCACAACCTGGCGAAACGCAACAGAGCGAAAGAGAGTTGGAAGCGAGTTGGTCGTGGGCCAGTTTGACCGGGAAGGCTCCCTTCGCGGCCGGTGATGGCCAATTCCCAATCTCGCCGCCGAGACCGGCCGCCAAAGGCAGCCGGCAGTAACATGCCGGCCAGATTTGGCGGCCCCGGAGGCGGCGATGAGGCCATCAAGGGCCGCTGCGGGAGCCATCCCTCTCAATCTGCCCCGCACCCACTCTCTTTCACCCGCCCAGATAGGCCGCCCGCAGCTGGGGGTTGGCGCGGAGATCGGCGCTGGGGCCCTCCATTGCGATGTGGCCGGTCTCCAGCACGTAGGCGTAGCGGCTGACCTCGAGGGCCAGGTTGGCGTTTTGCTCGACGAGCAGGATCGTGATGCCGCGGTCGCGGTTGATCTCGGCGATCTTCTCGAAGATCGTGCCGATCAGCCGCGGGGCGATGCCGAGCGAGGGTTCGTCGAGCATCAGGAACTTCGGATTGCCCATCAGGGCGCGGCCGATCGCGAGCATCTGCTGCTCGCCGCCGGAGAGCGTGCCGGCGGTCTGGCGCAGCCGCTCCTTCAGGCGCGGGAAGATGCCGAAGACGTACTCGCGATTCCGGCCGATCGCGCCGGCGTCGGACTGCAGGTAGGCGCCCATCGCGAGGTTTTCCGCGACGGTCAGGTTGGAGAACACCATCCGCCCCTCGGGGACGTGGCAGAGGCCGCGCGCGACGATCTTGTGCGCCGGCAGCAGGGTGATGTCCTCGCCGAGGAACACGATGCGGCCGCGCCGGGCGCGCAGCAGGCCGGAGATGGTGCGCAGCGTGGTCGTCTTGCCCGCGCCGTTGCCACCGATCAGCGTGACGATCGAACCCGCCTCGACCTTGAGGGTGATGCCGCCCAGCGCGCTGATCGCGCCGTAGGAAACATGAAGATCTTCAACCGTGAGCATCGGGAGGTTGATTTGAACAGGAAGGCCGGGAGGAATGGGCGCGTCCCGCCCGGATCGAACCCTTCCCGGCCTTCCCGATCTTCCTGTTCAAAGGTTTGCCGATTGAAATCAATGATGCACGGCCTCTCCCAGGTAGGCTTCGATCACCTTCGGGTCGGCCTGGATGGCCGCGGGGCTGCCCTCGGCGATCTTGAGCCCGTAGTCGAGCACCGCGATGCGTTCGCAGACCCCCATGACGACCCGCATGGAGTGCTCGACCAGCAGGATGGAGAGCTTGAACTGCCGGCGGGTCTGCTGGATGAGCCGGATAAGCTCGACCTTCTCGGCCGGGTTCATCCCCGCGGCGGGCTCGTCGAGCAGCAGCAGCTTCGGGCGCGTCGCCAGCGCGCGGACGATCTCCAGCCGGCGCTGCTCGCCGTAGGGCAGGCTGGCCGCGGGGGCGTCGCGCAGGCGGCCGAGGTTGAACAGGTCGAGCAACTCATCGACCTGGTGGTAGATGCCCGCCTCGTCGTCGGCGAATGCCCGCGCGCGCAGGAGGGCTTGGGCGGGGTTGGTCGCGCGATGCAGGTTGCAGGCAACGCGGACGTTGTCGAAGACCGAGAGGCGGCCGAAGAGCCGGATGTTCTGGAAGGTGCGGGCGATGCCCCGGGCGACGATCTGGTCCGCCCGCAGGCCGGCCAGGTCGCGCCCGCCAAACGTCACCGTGCCGCTGGTGGGCTGGTAAACCCCCGTGACCAGGTTGAAGACTGTCGTCTTGCCGGCGCCATTGGGGCCGATCAGGCCGACCAGCTCGCCGTCCCCGATGGAGAGGTCGACCGCGTTGACCGCGGTGAGGCCGCCGAAGCGGATGGTGACCCGGTCGAGCTGGAGCAGCGGCGCACTCATGTCTTTTTTCGGTGAAAATTGAAGAGACCCTGGGGGCGGGAGATCATCAGGACGATCAGGATGAGGGAGTAGATGATCATCCGGTAGTCGGCGATCGGGCGCAGCACCTCGGGCAGCAAGGTGAGCAGGATCGCGGCGAGGATGACGCCGAGGGTGTTGCCCATGCCGCCGAGGATCACCATCACGACGATCTCGATGCTCTTGGTGAAATCGAAGCCGGACGGCGCGATCGACTGCTTGAAGTGCCCGTAGAGGCCCCCGGCGATGCCGGCGAAAAAGGCGCCGACCACGAAGGCGACGATCTTGTACCGGGTGGTGTTCAGGCCGACGGCCTCGGCCGCGACCTCGTCGTCGTGCGTCGCGAGGAAGCCGCGCCCGTAGGTGGAATGCACCAGGCACAGGACGGTGAAAATCGTGAGGGCGACGAAGGCGAGGACCCAGGCGATGGTCGTGTAGGGCGGGATGCCATTGAGCCCGAGCGCCCCGCCGAGCGCGTTCACGTTCTGGAAGATCACCCGGATGATCTCGCCGAAGCCCAGCGTGACGATCGCCAGGTAATCGCCCTTGAGCCGCAGCGACGGCACGCCGACCAGCAGGCCCGCGACCGCCGCGCACAGGCCGCCGCAGACCAGGGCGCCGAGGAACAGCAGGCCCTGCTCCAGCGCGGTGCCGCCCCCGGCGCCGAGGAGCCTGGGCCCGAGAAAAAGGGTGACGGCCGCCGAGAGGTAGGCCCCCACCGACATGAAGCCCGCGTGCCCGAGCGAGAATTGCCCGGTGTACCCGTTTACCAGGTTGAGGGACACCGCCAGGATGACGTTGATGCCGATCCCGGTGAGCACGTCGAGAAAGTAGGGGTCGATGCGGTCGGAGCAGGCGCCGATCACCCCGGCGACGAGCAGGCCGGCGACCAGGGCGCAGAGGGACTTGGGCGGCATCTTCAAACCTTCTCCACCCGGGCCTTCCCGAGCAGCCCGGTCGGGCGAAAGATCAGGATGACAATCAGGATGCCGAACGCGATGGCGTCCTTGCCGGTGGACCACGGACTGCCGGCGACGAAGGTCTCCACGATGCCGAGGATCAGGCCGCCGAGGGCGGCGCCGGGGATGCTGCCGATGCCGCCGAGCACCGCGGCCACGAAAGCCTTCAGGCCCGGCATGACGCCCATCAGCGGATCGATCGACGGGTAGTTGAGCGCGTAAAGGATGCCGCCGGCCGCCGCCAGCGCCGAGCCGAGCCCGAAGGTGAAGGAGATGATGATATCGTTGTTGATGCCGACGAGCTGCGCCGCCCGGGGATTGAGCGACACCGCCCGCATGGCCGTGCCCATCTTGGTGCGAAAGACGATGAACTGGAGCGCCAGGATGAGGACCAGGGTCACCACCATGACGGTCAGCTGGTTGCTGGAAATCGTGATGCCGGCGAAATTGAACTCCCGCACGGGGAACAGCGCGGGAAACCGCCGCGGCGCGGCGCCGAAGAACTTCTGACCGCTGTACTCGAGCAGCAGGGAGACCCCGATCGCGGTGATGAGGACGTTGAGCGTGGGCGCGCGGCGCAGCGGGCGGTAGGCGAGGCGCTCGATCGTGATGCCCAGGATGGCGCAGCCGATCATGGCCGTGGCCAGGACCTCCAGCCCGCCGAACACCGTTCCGACATGCACGAACCGCGCGGCGTTGAGGCCGATGAACGCCCCCGCCATGAAGACATCGGAGTGCGCGAAGTTGATGAAGCGCAGGATCCCATAGACCATGGTGTACCCGATCGCGATCAGCGCATAGATGGCCCCGAGGGACAGGCCGTTGAGCAGTTGTTGGAAAAATTCAGCCAAGGCGGGTCACGGGGCGATGCTCTGGACGAATTTGAAGCGGCCGTCCTTGATCGTGATGATGACCGCGGCCTTCGTGGCATTGCGGTCCGCGTCGATCGTGATCACGCCGCTCACCCCGGGGAAATTCCGGGTGGCCGCCAGCGCGTCGCGCAGGGCCGGTCCGGCGGTGGTGCCCGCGCGCCGCAGGGCGTCGACCAGCACCGCGGCCGAATCGTAGCCCAGGGCGGCCATGCCGTCGGGCGACTCCCCGCCGAAGCGCGCGCGGTACTTGGCGACAAAATCCCGGACCGCCGGAGCGTCGTTCTCGGGCGAGAAATGGGTCGAGAAATAGCAGCCCTCGACCGCGGCCCCGCCGATCTGGATCAGCTCGGGCGCCTCCCAGCCGTCGCCGCCGAAGATCGGGATCTGCAGGCCGAGGTTGCGGGCCTGGATGCAGACCAGCGCCGCCTCGGTGTAGTAGCCGGGCACGAACAGGCCGTCCGCGCCCGCGGCCTTGATCGCCGTCAGCTGCGCGTTGAAGTCCTTGTCGCCCTCGCTGTACTCCTGCTCGGCGGGGATCTCGCCGCCGCCCGCGGTGAAGCCCGCCTTGAAGTACTTGGCGAGGCCGACGCTGTAGGCCGACGAGACCGAGGTGAGGACCGCGACCCGGTGGAGCTTGAGGGTGTCCCGGGCGAACTTCGCCATCACCGCGCCCTGGAACGGGTCGATGAAACACACCCGGAAGATGTAGTCGCCGACCTGGGTCACCGCCGGATTGGTCGCCGCCGGGGAAATCATCGGGACCTTGTCCGCCTGGCAGATCGGCGCGGCCTCGAGCGAGCGCGAGGAGGTCGACTCCCCGAGGACGGCGATGGCCTCGTCCCGCGAGATGAGCTTTTTCACCACGGTTGCGGGCTCGCCCTGTTTCGAGGAGTCGTCCTCGGTGACCAGGTCGAGCTTCCGCCCCAGGACGCCGCCGGCGGCGTTGAGTTCCTCGATCGCGAGCACCGTGCCCTGGTGCGAGGATTGGCCAAACGCCGCCTCCTTGCCGGTGAGGGAGGCGTATTCGCCCACCTCGATCGGGGCGGACGCCGCCGCGGGCCCGGTGGCATCGGGCTTGCGGCAGGCGGGCAGGGCGAGGAGGGCGGCCGTCGCGACCGCGAGGGAAAAGCGCTTTGGAAAGAATGCCATGGTGAAGAAAGGTGGGAGCCGGGCGCGGAAGGCGCGAGCCAAGACCGGTTACAGCAGGATTTCAACCAAACTGATTGCGTCCCCCGGGAGTCCGGATTTCCTCGGAGTCAGTGAACACGTTTGACCGGCATCTCCTGCGCGAGTGGCTGCAAATCCTCGGTCTGTGGCTGGTGGCGACCTGCGGGCTCCTGTTTGCCCAGATTTCCTACGACGATTTTCCCCGGCTGCGCGAGGAGGGCGCGCGGGGCCTGGACTACTGGAACTACTTCATCGTCACCATGCCGAGTTTCCTGGCGATCGTGCTGCCCTCGGCGCTGCTCGTCTCCCTGCTCTTCACCCTGACCAAGCTGCACCGGGCCAATGAATTGACCGCGATGCGGGCGGCGGGTGTGGGCTTCCTCCGGCTGATGTCCCCGATCTGGTGCGCCGGGGTCCTGGCCTGCGGGGTGGCCTGGTGGCTCAACTCGGTCGTGGTGCCCTGGTCGGTCGAGGCTTCGCGGGCCCAGGACGAGGCGCTGGGGTTCCGGAGCCAGGCCAAGGTCCTCCCGCCCGACCGCGTGGGTGCCGTTGACAGCGTCGCCTTCGCCAACCCGCAGGGCCGGCGGATGTGGTTTTTTAATCGCTACAGCAAGTTCACCCGCCGTGGCTACGGAGTGTCGGTCTCCCAGCTCGACCCGGAGCGCCGGGAGATGGAC
>Ga0302196_10006211_pt1 | contig 10575 bp, 10 predicted proteins | sample II_Bog_N1_3_FD_198794 | JGI IMG/M metagenome (GOLD analysis project Ga0302196, IMG submission 198794) | Peat permafrost microbial communities from Stordalen Mire near Abisko, Sweden - II_Bog_N1_3 | ecosystem: Environmental > Terrestrial > Soil > Wetlands > Peat | place: Sweden: Abisko...
GGCTCCGTAGGGGGTCGAGGGGTCGAAGGGACCGTAGGAAGGGATGGGGGCACTGGTGTCGAACCCATGGGACGGCGGTGGTGCGTATCCCCAGACGCCCGGATACGGGAACGCGCCCGGCGGGGGTGGTGGTGGTGGTGACGGCGGCGTCGGCGGTGATGGCGGCGCGGTCACCGACCCACGGGCCGGGGCATCCGGTGCGGGGTCGGGCCGGCCCGGCACCGTCCATCGGGCCACCTGGACCTCCAGCGCGGCCAGTGCCACCGCCAGGGGCGCGTCGGATCGGACCAGGAACCGGAGGGGGCCGGACGCCAGCTCCAGGTCGAGGGAGGTCTCGGTCCGTCCGTCGGGGTCGAGCGCCGGGGTGCCCATCGAGACGCCCTCGACCTCGGACCAGCGGATCGACCGGTGGTCGCCGTCCTCGGGACCGGCCACCTCGATCCCCTGGTGGTCGAAGCGCAGGGTCAGCCCCCGGCGCAGGGCGTCACCGTCGGCCCCGTCCCCGACCGCATCGACCTGGTCGAGCCGGAAGGTGTCGGCCTCGGGGACGACCACCGGACCTTGGTCGTCCTCCGGGACCGGTCGATCGTCGACGGCCGCTCCCGCCCGATCCCCTCGCCGGTCCTCCTCGGGCTCCTCCACGGCCGGGGCTCTGTGGTCCGCCGTGCCCGACTCAGACCGAGACGACGTCGGCCATGGCCGCCGTCGCCACGTCGAGGGCGTGCTCCAACTCGGAGGCGCCGTGAGCCATCGAGGGGAACCCCACCTCGTAGGGGCCCGGGGCGAGAGCCACCCCCCGGTCGAGCATGGCCCGGAAGAGCCGGGCGTACAGGCCCGTCGATGCCGAGGCCGCCGCGCCCTCGTAGTCACGGACCGGAGCAGAACCCGCGGGCACGAAGAACAGGCCGAACAACGGGCCCACCACCGGGACCTGGACCTCGATGGATCGACCCTCGCCGTCGGTCGTCCCGGCCTTGCGCAGGACTGCCGAGAGGCCCTCGGCCAGCGCCGACCCGAACCGCCCGACCCGCGTCGACAGGCCCGCGTAGTCGTCGGCGTCGAGGGCCGAGAGCACGGCGAGCCCGGCCGCGGTGGCGAGCGGGTTCCCCGACAGCGTGCCGGCCTGGTAGACGGGACCGTCCGGGGCCAAGGAGGCCAGCACGTCGGCCCGACCACCGAAGGCCCCGACGGGCAGGCCCCCGCCGATGACCTTGCCGAAGCACCACAGGTCGGGACGCACGCCCGACCAACCCGACGCCCCCGACTCCCCCAGGCGGAATCCGGTGATCACCTCGTCGAAGATGAGCAGCGCCCCGACGGCGTCGCAGGCCTCCCGGAGCCCGGCGAGGAATCCCTCCGCCGGCGCCACCAGCCCCATGTTGGCCGCCACGGCCTCCACGATCACACAGGCCACCCGGTCGTCGAGCTCGGGGACCCGGTTGTAGGGGGCCACGATGGTCTCGGCCACCGCGCCCGCCGGCACGCCGGCGGAGTCGGGCAGTCCCAGGGTGGCCACCCCGCTCCCCCCGCCGGCCAGGAGCCCGTCGGAGTGGCCGTGGTAGCAGCCGGAGAATTTGAGGATGCGGGAACGACCGGTGTGGCCACGGGCCACCCTGACCGCGCTCATGGCCGCCTCGGTTCCCGAGGACACCAGCCGGACCTGCTCACACCCGGGGACCCGGGCGCAGATCGCTTCGGCCAGGCGGACCTCGCCCTCGGTCGGCGCTCCGAATGTCGTGCCCGAGGACGCGGCCTCGGTCACGGCCCGAACCACACGCGGATCGGCGTGGCCCAGGATGGACGCACCGTAGGACTGGACGAAGTCGAGCAGTCGGTTTCCGTCGGCGTCCCACACGTAGGCACCCGCACCCCGGGCGACGAAGTAGGGGTGCCCGCCGACGGAGCGGAAGGAGCGCACCGGCGAGTTCACGCCGCCCGGGATGACCCGGACGGCCCGGTCGAACAGGGCCTCCGATGCCGACCGGTCAGCCACCGATGACCTCGGCCAGCTCGCCGGCGAAGTAGGTGAGGACGAAGTCGGCGCCCGCCCGCCTGACCGCGGTGATCTGCTCGAGGGCCACGGCCGGCCCGTCGATCCATCCGCGCTCGCCCGCCGCCTTGACCATGGCGTACTCCCCGCTCACGTGGTACGCGCCCAGCGGGACGTCGACGGCGGCCCGCACGTCGGCGATGACGTCGAGGTTGGTCAGTGCCGGCTTGACCATCACCATGTCGGCCCCCTCGGCCACGTCGAGTGCCACCTCGGCCCGGGCCTCCCGGCGGTTGCCGGGGTCCTGCTGGTAGGCGCGTCGGTCGCCTCCGTCGGCGATGGTGACCTCGGCGGCGTCCCGGAAGGGTCCGTAGAGCGCCGAGGCGTACTTGGCCGCATAGGCCAGGATGGCCGTGTCGGTGAACCCGGCGCTGTCCAGTCCGGCGCGGATGGCACCCACCTGACCGTCCATCATGCCGCTCGGGGCGATGACGTCGGCCCCCGCGGCCGCCTGGACCGTGGCCACCTCGGCGTAGAGGGGCAGGGTGGCGTCGTTGTCGACCGTGCCGGTGGCCGGATCGACCACACCGCAGTGGCCGTGGTCGGTGAACTCGTCGAGGCAGCAGTCGGCCATGAGCACGACGGTGTCACCCACGGCGTCACGCACGGCGGCCAGCGCCCGCGGGGTGATGCCGTCAGGACGCCGTGCCGCCGAGCCGGTGGCGTCCTTGTCCTCGGGACGGGGCAGCCCGAACAGGATCACCCCGGGGACACCGAGGGCGGAGAGCCGCTTCACTTCGATGGCCAGCGACTCCACGGTGTGCTGGACCACTCCGGGCAGCGAGGCCACGGCGCGGGGTGCCTCCAGCCCATCGACCACGAACAACGGTGCCACCAGGTCGTCTACGGACAGACGGGTCTCGGCCACCAGGCGTCGCATGGCGCCACTCGACCGGAGCCGGCGGAGCCTCGTGACCGGGAATCCGGGGGGGGTGGCCCGCGATCCGGCCTGGTGGGGGACGTGGTCAGACACGCCCCCAGACTACGGCAGCGGACCGCCCACGTTCCCGCCCAGGGCGGAGACGAGTGCGTCCACCAGCCCCGCGATGGTGTGGGGGCCGGCCTCGGCGGCGACGCTCAGCCCCGACGCCCGGGCCGTGGCCGAGGTGATGGGGCCGATGGTGACCACGACGGACGGCATCCGGTCACGACCCAGCAGCTCGAGGGCGCGCTCCACCGTGGAGGACGACGTGAAGGCCACGGCATCGGCCCCGGCCGCCGCCTCGAGGGCCTCGTCCGAGGGGTCGCCGGCCACCGTGCGGTACGCCACCACCTCGTCGACGGCCCACCCCTTGGCCTCCAGGCCGGCGGCCACTGCCCCCCGCACGGTCTCGGCTCGGGGGAACAGGACGGTTCGGTGCCCATCCCCGGAGGAGTCGGCGGCGGGGAACGAGGCGGCCAGCGCTTCGGCCACCGACACCTCGGGCATGAGGTCGACCGGCCGTCCGGCCTCCTCGAGGGCGCGGGCGGTCCCGGTCCCGACGGCTGCCCAACGGGTCGACGGCGGGACGACCCGGTCCCCCAGGGCGGCGAGGGCGCGGGTGACGGCGTTGGACGACGTGAAGACCACCCACCGGTAGGCGCCCGCCGCCAGCCGGTCGGCCGCCGCGCCCAGGGCCACGCCACCGTCGGCGGGATCCGCCACGGCGATGACCGGCAGCTCGACCACGTCGGCCCCCAGCTCGGTGAGCCGGTCCACCAGACCCGAGGCCTGGGCCCGGGCGCGGGTCACCACCACCCGCCGGCCGTCGAGCGGAGTCACACTCAAGCCGGCGGCACGTCGGCGACGTCGTGGGGCACCGGTCCGAGGTCCAGGCCGGCCACCGGCCCGATCACCATGACCGAGGGGGCAGGCAGGTCCACGGCGGCCAGTCCCTCCAGCGTGGTCCGGACCACCTGCTGGCGGTCCGTGGTGGCCCAGTGCACGACGGCGGCCGGCGTCGAAGCCGGGCGCCCGCTGGCCATCAGCTGGTCGGCGATCCGGCCCCGCTCGGACATGCCCATGAGGATCACCAGGGTGCCACCGGCCCGGCCCAGCGACGACCAGTCGACCCCTCCGGGGGCCGACGGGTCGCCGACGTGTCCGGTGACCACGGTCACCGATGTGGCCAGCCCCCGGTGGGTGACCGGGATGCCGGCGGCCGCCGGAGCCGCGAATGCCGAGCTCACGCCGGGCACCACCTCGAACTCGATCCCGGCGGCGCGCAGGGCTTCGGCCTCCTCACCGCCCCGTCCGAAGACGAACGGGTCACCTCCCTTGAGCCGGACCACGTCCCGTCCCGCCCGGCCCAACTCGATCAGCTGGGCGTTGATCTCGGACTGGGTCGTCGACGCCCCCGGTGCCTTTCCCACATCGACGAGTTCGGCGTCCGGACGGGCCAGCTCGAGCATCTCGGGGGCGATCAGACGGTCATGGATGACCACGTCGGCCCGGCCCAGGAGCTCGGCCCCCCGCCGGGTGAGCAGGTCGGGATGGCCGGGACCGGCTCCGACCAGGGAGACGGTCACCCCGACACCACCGTGGGACTCCCCCCGTGGTCCTCGGCCGACGGGAGCCAATCCCCGAGGTCCCGACCGCCGGCCTCGTCGAGCAGGTAGCGGGCCACCGTCCGGCCGAGGGCATCGGGTCCGGACCCGTCCGCGGCGTGACGCACCACGACCACTCCGTCCGCCGATCCCATCATGCCGGTCAGCCGGAGGTCCGACGACCCGTCGCCCACCCAGTGGGCGTGGGCCCCGACGGGCAGCGTGCACCCTCCCCCCAACTCCGCCAGGAAGGCCCGCTCGGCGGCCACCAGCGGTCCCACCCGGTCGTCGTGGATGGTGGCCAGCGACGCCCGGGTCGACGCGTCGTCGGCCCGGCACTCCACGGCCAGGGCGCCTTGGCCCACCTGGGGGATCATGACGTCGGGGTCGAGGACCTCGACGACCAGGCCGGCCGGCGGGTCCCAGGCCAGGCGGTCGATGGCCGCCTGGGCCACGACCACGGCAGCCACCCCGTCGACCCCGACCATGCCCAGACGGGTGGCCAGGTTGCCCCGTAGGCCGGTGAAGTGGAGATCGCTGCGGAGGTTGGCCAGTTGCACGCGGCGACGGGCCGAGCCGGTGGCCACCAGCGCGCCGGTGGGCAGGGAGTCGAGGCCGCCCCCGACGACGGTGTCACGGGGGTCGGCGCGCTCGGGCAGGGCGGCCAGGACCAGGTCGGGCACCGAGAGCTCCACCGACGCAGGCAGGTCCTTGGCCGAGTGGACGGCGGCATCGGCCTCGCCCCGGACCACGGCGGCCTGAACCTCCTTCACGAAGACGCCCTGTCCCCCGAGCTGGTCCAGCGGGACGTCGAGCCGTCGGTCCCCGGTCGTCTCCACCACCACCAGGCTCGACGGGATGCCCGACGCCTCGAGGAAGCCGGCCACGCGGCGGGCCTGCCACAGGGCCAGGGGCGAGCCCCGTGTGGCCAGACGGAGGGGTGGTCGGTCGCTCACGGCGCGGGCGGCCCGGCCACCGTCTAGAGGTCGAAGAGGGTTCGGAGTGCCTCGACGAGCCGTTCGCCGCGGGGCGTGCCGGCAGCATCCTTCAGCGCCACCGTCGGCTGGTGGAGCAGCTTGGCCACCATGGACCGGGTCACGGCGTCGACCTGCTCCCACTGGGCCTCGGTGAGGTCGGAGCGCCGGGCCCGTTGGCGTCCGAAGGCCGACAGGCGGGCCTCTTCGACCTGGGAGCGCAGGGCCGAGACGATGGGGGCGGCGTCGCGGGCCCTGGAAGCCACCCGGAACCGCTCCACCTCGTCGGTGACGATCTGACTGGCTCCGGCCACTTCGTCCTGGCGGCCGGAGAGGGCCTCTTCCACGGCGGCCCGGAGGACGTCCATGTCCAGGAGCACCAGGCCGGCCAGGTCGGCCGCCGAGGGATCGACGTTGCGGGGCATCCCGAGGTCGATGACCAGCAAAGGGTCATCGGCCGGCCGGGCGGCGGCGGCCGCCTCCAGCAGGGAGCGGTCGATGAGCGGAAGGGTGGTGCCCACCGAGGTGAACACCACGTCGGACGAGCAGAGCAGCGGGCCGAGCGCCTCCAGGGTGTCGGTGGCGACCCGATCGGCGAGGCCCTCGGGCAGCCCGGCCACCACGGCCTCCGTCCGCTCGGTCGTGCGGTTGGCGATCACCAGGGAGGCGGCCCCGCGCCCGTCGAGGGCCTGGGCCACGCCTTCGCCCATCTCGCCCGCCCCCACCACCAGGACCCTGGCCCCGCCCAGTCCCCCCGGTCGCCGGCTGCCGGCCAGGGCCACGGCCCCGTGGGAGAGGGAGGTGATGCCCCGGGCGATGGCCGTCTCCGAGCGCACGCGCTTGCCCGTCTCCACGGCGTGGCGGAAGAGGGCACCGAGCACCGGGCCCGACACCTGTTCGAACTGGGCCCGGTCCCAGGCCCGGCGGACCTGGCCGAGGACCTCGGACTCCCCGAGCACCGCCGAGTCCAGGCCGGCGGCCACGGTGAAGAGGTGGGTGGTGACGTCGTCGTCGAAGCGGACGGTCAGATGGTCGGCCAGCACCTCGACCGGGGTGCCGCTGATGGTGGCCAGGAACTCCTGCAACTCGGCCACGCCGTCGTGGAAGCGCTCGACCACGGCGTAGACCTCGGTCCGCAGGCAGGTGGACAGGATCACCGCCTCGGACAGGTTGGACTGGTCCCGCAGGCGGCCCAGGGCCTTGGGGAGGGCGCTCTCGGTGACGGTCACCCGCTCCAGGAGCTCGAGGGGCGCCTGGCGCTGCTCGAGGCCCACCACGATCACCGACATCGGGACACCTGTACCACTGTCACCTGGCGTACGTCGTGCTTCACTGGGTCACACTGCCTCGGTAGTAACTGACGTTGCCGGCACCGGTCCACCCGTCAAGCGTAGGCGGGATCACACCGGTTGCCTACGGCGGTCCGCAGGGTCCACCAGCATGGCGGGCCGGTGCCCGTCCCGCCAGTCGTGGCGGCCCCGGCGCCCGACGCGACGGTTCCGTCAGTCGCCGGTGGGGCCGGGCAGGCCGATGGAACGGATGCCCGGCATGTCCGCCTCGCCGGCGCTGTCATCCCTCCGGGCCTGGTAGAAGCTCATCACCTGCAGTTCGATGCTGAGGTCCACGTAGCGGAGCAGCACGTCGCCCGGGACCTCGAGCACCTGGGGGGCGAAGTTGAGGATCGACCGGACGCCGGCACTGACCATGGTGTCGGCCGCCCGCTGGGCCACCGAGGCCGGGGTGGTGATGACCCCGATGGCCAACGGCGACTCGGCGGCGATCGCCGGAAGGTCGTCGGGGTGGCGCACCTCGACCCCGTCCACCCGCTCGCCGATGATGGCCGGGTCGGTGTCCAAGAGGGCCACCACGTCAAAGTTTCGGGCGGCGAACCCCTGGGACCGGGCCAGGGCCCGACCCAGGTTCCCGATGCCGGCGATGACCACCCGCCACACCCGGTCCAATCCCAGCTGGCGGTCGATCTGCTCGATGAGGAAGGCGGCGTCGTACCCTGCTCCCCGGGTCCCGAACGATCCCAACAGGGACAGGTCCTTGCGCACCTTGGCCGCGTTGACCCGGGCCGAGGAGGCCAGCAGCTCGGAGGACACCGTGGCCGTGCCCGAGCGGAGGAGCTCCTCGAGGATGCGCTGGTAGACGGGGAGCCGGGCCACGGTCGCCTCGGGTATGCGGCGCGGGCCGGGCCCCGGGGATCCGGCTCGGGGTCCGGGCGCAGGGGTCGGGGAGCGGTGAGCCACGGGTGGGATCGTAGGACCAGGGAGGCAGCGGCCGAAAGCCGGATCCGGGCCCGGTCCCACGACCCGTCACACGCCGGGGGGACGCGTGTCCGGACGGGCCCCGCCGGCGTCGGCCCGGACACGGACGGCGACACCGGTCCCGGTGACTCCGAGCGCCCGTGAAGCCGATGCCCGGTCGAGCACCACGGACACCAGGCCGTTGGCGTCGTCCAGCAGGCCGAACTCGCCCCGGGCCAGCTGTCCGAAGGCCCGGACTCTCCTGGCCACGACGGTCCGGCCCTCGGTTTCGCCTCCGCCGCCATCCCCGGGGGCGAAGGTCAACCGGGCCGTCCCGCCGCCGGGCACACCGATCGCCGACAGAGCATCGGGTCGGGCGGTCAGCTGGACGTTGCCGAACCTGTCGATCCACGTGACCGTGGTCGACAGCCCGGTGCCTTCGCCCCCCGGGTCCGCCCGGTCCGGCCGGCCACCGTCCGGCGCCGGCCGGAGCGTGGCGGTCTCGACGCGGAGACCGATCTCACTGGCGTGACCGCCGAGGGCCAGGTGGGCGGCGGCCGGGGCGAAGGCGTCGCGGCCGTCGAAGGTCCGCCCGTGCCGTTCCGACCCGGCGCGCACGGGGTCGAGGGCGAACGCGGCCCGAACGCCGCCGAGGGAGTCGGCCAGGGACAGGAGCAGGCCGTTGTCCGGCCCCACCAGCCACTGCGGCCCCCCGGCGGGCACCTCGAGGGCGACACCCCGCCGGTCGGTCCCCACACCCGGGTCGACCACGGCCAGCACCACGCCGGCGCCCAGGTAGGGACCGGCCCGGACCAGCATGGCCGCTCCGGCCGCGATGTCGAAGGCCGGTACCTGATGGGAGAGGTCGATCACCGTCAGGGTGGGCGCCACGGCGTGGAGCACCGCATGGACCACACCGACGAACTCGTCGACGGTGCCGTAGTCGGACAGGAAGTACACCGTGGGCCACGGGCCCGACCCCCCGTCGCCCCGCCCGCCGCCGCGTCCCTCCGCCACCATCAGGGGCGGCCCGTCCGGGGACTGCTCATCCGGCGGACGTTCAGCGTCCCAGCTGCCTCGAGCGCTCGGTGGCCGCCGCCACGGCCTCGATGAAGGCCGACCGCACCGCCTTGAACTCGAGGGTCCGCAACGCCGCCGCCGTGGTGCCGCCGGGGGAGGTCACCGCGGCCCGCAGCGCGCCCGGATCGTCACCGGTCTCGGCCATCATCCGGGCCGAGCCGAGCATCGTGCCCACCACCAGCTGCTGGCTCACCTGGCGGGAGAGCCCGGCCGTGACGCCGGCGTCGATGAGGGCCTCGGCCACCAGGAACACGTAGGCCGGGCCCGAGCCGGCGATGCCGGTGACGGCGTCGAGCTGGCGTTCGGGTAGCCGCACCACGGAGCCCACCGAGCCCAGGATGCCCTCGGCCCAGTCGAGGTCGGCCGACGTGGCCGCCTGGCCACCGGACATCCCGGCCGTCCCGGCCCCGATGAGGGCCGGGGTGTTGGGCATGGCCCTGACCACCGCCACTCCCGGACCGAGCGCATCCTCCAGCCGGGCCGTGGACAGGCCGGCCACGATGGAGAGCACCCGGGTCACGCCCACCGCTGCCAGCGTGCGGGCCACGGCCTCGGCCACGTCGGGCTTCACGGCCAGGACGGCGTCGGCCGCCTCCACCGGGCCTTCGGCCACCACCAGGCCGGGATGGGCGTCGACCAGCCGTTGACGCTGCGACTCGTCGGGGTCGCTCACCGCCAGGTCGGCGACCGGTGCCCAGCCGCCGGCGATGAGGCCGGCCACCAGAGCGGAGCCCATCTTCCCGCCCCCGACGACCACGAGTTTCGGTGCCATGCGGGGAGACGCTACCAGCGGGTCGTCGGATCCCCGGGTGCCCAGGAGCGGGGTCGTCACCCTCCCTGACCGAGTGCCGGGGGCCGCCGCCACCCCGTCCTGAACCGGGTCAGGTCAGGCGGTGGGGACCCGGGCCGAGGGCGGCCGGCGGCGGTACCGTCCCTCGTAGCCGATGGACATGGCCGTCGGGAAGCACTCGTCGGTGTAGGCCAGCGACGCCCCCATGATGCGGTCGAGCTCCTCGTCGTCCACCCGCTCCACCGGGACCCGGCCCACCAGGTAGACGGCCTCCTCGGGCCCGAGGGCGAAGCTCATGCCCAGCAGGTCGGCGTTCTTCTTCATCAGGTACTCCCATGTGGCCTCGATGTTGGTCTCGGGGCCGGGCATGAACTGGGTCTCGTGGTGGAGGGTGCGCTGGCGCAACGTCAACCACACGGTGACGAACTCCTTCTCCTCACCCCTCAGGCGGAGGTACCACCGGGGGGCGCCCGTCACCGGGTCGCCCCCGGCCTGGCGGTCCACGGCCACCAGCGCCGCCCCGTCGGCCAGCTCCCGCGCCCCCCACCGGTCGATGACCGCACAGACCGCCTCCCGCTCCTCGGGGCCGAGGAGGCCGCTCCAGCGATCGGTCACGAGCACTCGACGAGGCGGCCTGCCGTCAGGTCGGCGTAGATCTCGCTGAGCAGGTGGGCGGCCCGGGCCCAGGTGTAGCGACGGGCCCGCATGACCGCCCCGGTGCTCAGGCGCTCGGCCAGGAGCGGCTCGGCCAGGATCTGGCGCACCCAGGCGGCGAAGGACTCGGGGGTCGGCTCGTCCACCAGGTAGCCGGTGCGGCCGTGGTCGATGAGGCTGCGCAGGCCGCCGATGTCGGAGGCCACCACTGGTGTGCCGCACGCCGCCGCCTCGAGGGCGACCAGCCCGAAC
>Ga0302196_10006228_pt1 | contig 10558 bp, 7 predicted proteins | sample II_Bog_N1_3_FD_198794 | JGI IMG/M metagenome (GOLD analysis project Ga0302196, IMG submission 198794) | Peat permafrost microbial communities from Stordalen Mire near Abisko, Sweden - II_Bog_N1_3 | ecosystem: Environmental > Terrestrial > Soil > Wetlands > Peat | place: Sweden: Abisko, Stordalen...
GAGCCGCAACTGGTCCTCGACCGTCCGAGCCAGGCACACGTCCCCGGCGGTCAGGTAGCCCGAGCCCTCGAAGGTCCACTCGGTAGTCACGCCGTCCACCTCGAGTCCCGCGTGCTGGTCGTCCGGGCGTTGGGCCAACCGCCAGCGCTGGCGCTCCGCCCGAAGCTCGCCGAACGTCGTCGACCACCTGCGGGACTTGGTCAGGAAGTGGCCTCGGAACCCACAGGTGTGGGACCAGCGCTGCAGGCCGATCTCGGCCAGATCCTCGGATCCACCCAGTTCCCAGGCGGTCGCCACCAGCGATTGAAGGTGCTCGGGCAGTCGGGTGTCCCGGCAGATTCCGGCAGGCAGGGGGTGGTCGAGCACGCCGAACTCGTCGGTGCCCTTGGTGGCGTACTTGGCCAGGTAGGCGGCAGCCCGGGCCCGGCCGTTCTCGGCGTCCACGACGATCGTCGTGTCGAGCTGGGTGCCCCAGACGTGCCGGGCACCGGTGGTCGAGCCCGGCACCGGGGCGCTGACCTTGGCGGCGGAAACCCGCAGGGCGGTGGCGAGGAGTGCGGGGTCGATGCCGACCGGGGCCGGTCCGTGCTCGTCGTGGCGGACATCAGCCCGGATCAGGGCGTGGACGTGGACCGAGCCCCGCTTCTGGAACTCGACCACCTTCACGTAGGAGAGCCGGAGCAGCCGGGAGGCCTGTCGCGACGAGAGCCCAAGGAGTGTTCCGAGAGCCCGGAGGGCGTAGATGGTGGTGCGGCGCCAGAGTTCGGACACGCCGGCGTTGAAGAGCACGGCGCCCTCGTAGTCGTAGCAGTCGGGACAGAGGGCCTGGCCGACGGCACGGTCCGAGCCGGCGTGTCGCAGCCCACAGACGAGCGCCCGGCCGTGCCTGCAGCGGGTCCCGGTCGGATGGCACGTGCCGTCCGGCCGCCGCCGGTGGACCGGACCGAAGCTCGGGGCTGTCAGGGTCAACAGCACGGCCGGATGGTCACCGATGGACTCAGGTACGCCCTTGCCTCCCCGGAGTCCCGAGGCCACCAAGGCGAAGGCGTCGCCCCGGTAGAGGGAGGCACAGGGTGGACAGACCGTCTCGCGTCGGGAGCCGCATGCCTTCAACAGCACCCCGTCGGGCAGGCTCGAGGTGTCGAAGCGGACCTCGGGGAGCCCGGTAGGCCCGATCGCGGTGACTCTCCCGGCCAGCCGAACCGGGCGCCGGCAGCCCCGTGCGGACCGGACCTGGGTGATGAACTCCTCGACACCTCCCGCACGGTGCAATCGGGCGAGGATGCCGCCGACGACCAGGCCATCGGCAAGTGGGGCCGGACCGGGGGGAGTGGAAGTGACAGAGTTGGTGGTTCGCACGGCCCCGACGGTGGCGGAGGGGGTGTGACCTAACCTGTGACCTTTCCTGCTGACCAGGAGTTTCGTCAGGTCGATCCGGGAGCTGCCCGCCTCGGCATCGGGCGTGGGAGCAGGCGTCTCGGCGGGTGTCGAAGGGTGCGTGGCGGACATGGGCCCGAGCGTGCCGCCAGGGGTGTCATCTAACCTGTCAACTTTCTCCCGGTTGGGCCCCTGACCAGGAAGTTCTCGGACGTGGGTGTCGGCATGCCCGTCGGGGTGGGTGTCCATGGCCACACCGTGACCTCGGGGGTGTTGACTAACCTGTTGACTTTCCTCTGACCAGGGCGTTCGCGGGCCATTTCGGGGCGCTTCCGGTCCTGCACCACCCGTTGCGTCACCCCGGTCGGTGCCGGGCCGCCGACTGCCGCGTCAAGGGCCGCTGCGGGAGTCACCGACGGCGGGCGTCGGCCTGCTCACTGGGGTGCCTCTCCTCGCTGGGAGCTGGCGCTCCCTCCCTGGACCCGGCGCGTCGGCCCGGCAGGGCGCATCCATGGGATCGACGAGGCCTCGTCGCTCCCCGGGATGGGGAGCGCTCACTCGAGACAGTGACCACCCGGGCAGCGAGGCGTCGAGGTGGCCACGACCAGGAGGGAACGCACCATGGCCCGCATCACCCGAGATGGATTCGAAGCCTGCATGGCCTTCGGAGCAGCCGCTCTGGCCGTGGCCGAAGTCGGAGCGCTGGTTGCCGATCGGCCAATGGACCGAGCCACCTGCGATCTGTTCGACGAGCTCGAGGCCGCACATCACCGGCTCCGGGCCCTGTTCGACCTCGGCGAGGACACGTCGGTCCATGCCCTGGCCCTGAGCGTCCTGGTGTTGGCCGAACGCACGACCAGGGCGAATCAGGAGCACAGGGGCCTGACCGATTCGTGACCAGGTGAGTTCCCATTCCCCCCGATGGCTCTCCGGCTACGCCGGCGGGACCAGCCTCCGGCGCCCGCCGGCGTAGCCGATTCCAGAGTTCAGTCCAAGTAGGACGGAGGTTTCTCTTGAGTCGCAGGGCGGAGGGGCGTGTGAGGACTGTCTCTACGAAGATCGAGGACTTGCGGCCCTTCCTCGTGGTCGTGGACCAGATCCGATGCTCGGAGCACAGCCGCCAGACCCGTCGCTCGCCCACTTGGTGGCCGGCCCGCTCGAGCTCGTCGGTGATGAACCGATACCCGAACTCGGGGTCGTCTTCGTGCACGTCACGGATGACGTTGACCAGGTGGGCGTCGTCCAGGTCCCGTTGGCAGACCGGATGTGCCTGCCACTTGTAGAACGCCTGGGGACTGAAGCCGAGCACCCCGCAGGTCAGCCGCACCGGGAACCCCTCGGCGGCCAGGTCACGGACCAGCGGGAACTTCATTTTGGGAGGGCGTCCTTGGCGAAGTAGGCGGCGGCCCGGCGGAGGATCTCGTTCTCCATCTCGAGCCGGCGTTTGTCTCGGCGCAGCTGGACGATTTCGGCCTGCTCGGCGGTCGTGCGGCCGTCTTTGATCCCGTCGTCGATGTCGGCCTGGCGCATCCAGCGCCGGATGGACTCTTCGGAGACCCCGAAGTCGACGGCGACTTCAGCGATGCTCAGATCGCCCCGACGAGCGACAGCGACGACGTCACGCTTGAACTCTGGAGGGAACTTCTTCGGCATGGGGACATCCTTCCAGCGGGAGCACTTCCCGCACTAGGGATGTCAACCAAACCTGCAGCAAACCCGGTCACTGATCCCACGAAGCCGCTCCGAGACCCTCGTGGGGATCAAGAATTGTTTGGAGCGTGCACTGATCCCGAGGGAACGAAGTAGCCGGAGACAGTGACTCTTGTACCTGTATTCACGAATACGGTCGGCAGATGAGAGCAGAGGAAATCACCGTTGGGAACCGCGATGCCCGTCGGGAACGTGAGGTTCTCGACAGCGCTTCCGGTAATGGGGAACGAGTCGTACCAAAAATCGATCGATACGCCGCTGGTCCCCGGCTGGGCACAGTTCGCAGCCGGGGTCACCCAAAAATTCGGATCCTCCTCCTGACCGGCTGTGAGTCCGAAAATGGCCACCGAAAGTTGGGTGACGATCGCGTCTTTCCCACTGGGGGAGACGAGCGTCTGACCCATCGTTCCACTCACATTGAAGATGTCAGACGGTGGTGCGTCGGTGGTTAGGAGCTGACCGGAGGGAGCCACGTCGACTTTATTGGTGCTCGTACCTTCAATTCCCGTGAACTTGAGGGCGGCGACGGCTCCCACGGTGGTTGGGATCAGAAGCACCGCCACTGACACCCCGACGATGAACCAACCGGCCCTAGAAAGATGCCCAACCTTGCCCATTGTTCCTCCAATCGGTTACCGCAGACGTCGGACATTCGACATCCCGGACCAGGCGGTGTACTTGACTCACGGATCCCTGGCGACGACCACATACTTTCTGATGGCGGTAATGTCTCGGTAAAGCCTGATCTCGAATCTTGGCGAGCTTGAACTGCCGGCACTACCGACCTCAAGCAGACGGCGATTTGGGCAGTGGATCCTGTCCACTACGAACGGAGGGTCGCAGTGATCGCAGGTGCCATGTCTCGGAGGCATCCACGATGCGTCAGGACGTGACCAGATCCACACCTAGGTTCGCCATGCCGCCCGAGTCTCCAACTATGTGCGGACCCGAATGGAGTCGAGAACGTCCATGGCGTACGCCGCGCGACGTTCGACAGTGCTGTACCCGCGGTCGGATGCGGTTCGGTGAGATCGCTCGATGAGGTCACTCGCCTGGGCGAAGTCCTGAGCCGCTCCTCGCTCGATGAGCATGCGTCCCCAGAGGAGGTCAGTTCGGGCTGCGAAGAACTCTGCGCCAATCCTGCTACTGAAGTTCGCAGCATGCACGAAGTGGCGGTTGGCCGCGTCGTAGTCGCCCATAACCGTCGCCAGACCCCCGAGATAGTGACTGACCGGGCCCTCGGTTGTCGCACCGGTGTAGGGAAGTTGATCGGCCCACGGAAGAAGTCGATCGTAGAGGCCTTGGCACGCAATCGGCTCGCGAACTTCGATCGCCGCCTCGGCGAATGCGGTCATCGCCGAAAGCCAAGTCACATCCATCGGGAATCGGAACTGACTCTCTATGAGGTGGTCCAACAGGCGGCGCGCCTCGGCGAGCTCGTCTCCGTCCGAATGGGCCATGGCCAAAGCGGCCGTGAAGACGGGGAACCCCGGGCGCTCGGCAATTGCCTGCTCGATGAACGGTACGAGCGCTGCCATCGTTCCGCGTTGCCACGACACCTCCATGTATTGAGGCGCGTACAACAACTCAGCATCAGGCTGTCCGCACTCGGTTCCGATCTCGAGTCCCATGAAGGCTCGTTCTTCGGCCTCCGCCGTATCTCCGGCGATCAATGCTCGGGTTGTAAGTGCGAGCTGATGCCACCACAGGAGGTTCGGCTGGTTCAACCGCACGGCGAGCTCGCCGGAAATGGCGAGACAGCGGTCGAGTTCGACGATGTCTCCGGCCCGGATGACCGGAAGATGTCGGAGCGTCGCCGCCCAGAAGATGAGCGACGGATCTCCGATGCGATGGGCTCGAGCCAGCGCATCGGCAGACCGGGCAAGACAATGGTCGAGTTGCGCCGGTACGCAAAGGGGCAGGGCAATATGGTTGAGCACCCGGACAATCATTGCGTCGTCGCCCGTGGACTCCGCGATGGACAGTGCTTCGTCGGCCAGCTCGCTCCGTTGCTCAATTGTGGAGCCGTAAGCGAGCTCCGAGCAGAGGTTGGCCAACAGGAGGGCCCGAGCCGGATGGTCGACCGGAATATCGTCAATCGCGCGTTCGAGGCACCCGACCTTTTCGTCGTCGACAGCACCGAGGGCGGTGGTGAATCCGCGATCGTTGGCGAGCAAAGCCATGACCATCCGATCCGTATCTCCGTGGTCAGATGCGTGCTGAGCCGCATAGAGGAGGGTCGTCCGAAAAGTGGGATCACCCACTTGACGCTGGGCTGTGCCGAGTCCGATGGACAAGTCGAGGCCCACTCCGGGGTCGATGTCTTCGATAAGGTCAAACAGAGAGAGGGCGTCGGAGTAATGCTGCAGCGCTGCACCGGGTGCGAGCGCCGCCAAGGCGGTGTCCGCCGCCTGGCGTAACCAGGACAGCGCAGCAGCCCGGTCTGTGGACCTTCCCGTCTTGAGCCAGTGACGAGCAAGCTCACCTGCCCGTTCGGATCCGTCCCGGAGGCAGATCCCCTCCAGCGCCTGGGCAACGATCTGGTGGAACCTGGCCCTGCGCGATGGCCCCAGATTCTCATAGAGCGTGTGCTGGACCAGAGCATGCGCGAAGGAGAACTGACCAGGAACCGACGATGGTTCACGTACGAGATCGACTGCCTCGGCCTGGAAGAGGATCTCGAGCAGATCGTCCTCGCTCCGGAGTGTCGTTCGTGCGAGGAGATCCAGGTCGAAGTCGCGGCCGATCACGGCAGCCATCGAGAGCGCTAGGTCAGCCTTGAGGCCCAGTCGGCCAACCCGTCCGCTGATGACCTCTCTGACACTGTCAGGGAGGACAAGAGTAGAGAGTTCACCTCTGACCACCCATCTGCCGCTCGCGTCCTGATACACGGCCCCTGTCTCCGCCAGGTGTCGAAGGAGTTCGCTGACGAAGAAGGGGTTTCCATCGGTTTCCTGAACGACCGTCCGGGCGAGGTCCAGGGCATCGTCTCCGAGGTGCTGACCTGTGATCGCCTGCATTAGTGCCACGACCTGAGCTTCGTCGAACCCACTCAACCTCATCCGGGAGATTCCGCGGTGACGGTGGAGGGCGCCGAGCGTCTCCCGCAGCGCCGTCGAATTCGTGAGTCCGGTATCCCGGTGGATCGCTACGATGAGCAATCGCATCGGGACGTCAGAGGTAACTAGGTGCACCAGCATGTGCAAGCTCTCGCCGTCCGCCCACTGGAGGTCATCGAGGATGAGGACGACCGGCTGGTCCTGAGAGATCGACGCGATGGTGTCGTGGACGGCTGCAAACAACAGGTATCGCTCGGCATCCGGATCAGCGGCCACGGATCGGGGTAGTCCGGGAATACGCTCGGAAAGCGTGGTGTCGAGCGGGAAGAGCCCGGAGCCGTGAGGGACCATGTGAGTTTCGAGCCAGCCGGAGCCCGCGTGGGCAATGTAGTGTCCTAGGGCCCTTGCGAACATCTGGTACGGGACAGCGATGTCCTCCTCGCAGTACCCGAAGAGGACGCAGGCTCCCTCGTCTGAGAACAGACGGGCAGCATCGGCAGCGAGAGTGGTCTTGCCGATTCCCGCCGGACCGGACACGAGCACCACCTCCCGTCCACCGCCGCCCGCAACCCTTGCGGCAGCCCGGATCAGCGCGTCCGACTCGACGGTCCGGCCGATGACACCTGACTCGGGCCGAGCCAAGAGGCGTCCGGGCAAGAGGATGGTTTCCTCGTCCGCAGCTATCCCGAATGGACCTGCGTGATTTAGCCTATGTCCGTCGGGTCCATCCTCCGGTGTCCACACAAGGTGCGGATCATTTCGGAGGATCGAGGCCTCGATTGCCGTCAAAGTCGGGCTCGGCTCGATGCCGAGCTCGTCACGGAGAAGGATCCGCAACTCCTGGTAGGCGCGAAGTGCCTCGGTCGGGCGTCCCGAGCGATAGAGGGCGACCATGAGCTGGCCCCAGCGACGCTCCCGATAGGGCTCCGCGCTCGCTGCCGCACGGAGCTCGCCCACGATGCGCCGATGATCACCGCATTCCAGCACTGCCTCGTAGAGATCCTCTTCGGCCAAGCGGCGAAGCTCCTCGAGCCGCTCCGCCTCGAGCCGGCCTTCGAGATGCTCAGTCAGGTCCACGAGGGCATGTCCTCGCCACAGGGAAATCGCCTCCGACAAGAGTGCGGCGGTCCTCGCCGGGTCGCTACCGCCTAGCCGACGGGCACCGGCAACAAGCCCCTCAAAGTGATGGGCGTCGACGGCATTGGTGGGAATCGAGGCGAGGTACCCGTCGGATTCCGTACCGATGATGCCGCTCGGGAGTACCCGGCGGAGTGTCGAAATGTATCCCTGGAGCGCCTTCGATGCCGATGGGGGCGGTTCCTCTCCCCACAACGCCGATCGCAGAGCCTCGTGTGTGACAACAGCACCTGAGCGAACAGCCAGGAGCCCGAGCACGGCGCGCGCCTTCGGCGCGGTGACCGACACTTCCACTCCCTCCACCCGGATGAACATGGGTCCGAGGACGCCGATCTCCAGGTCGTGACTAGATCTCTCGATCACAGCCCTCACGGATCTGACTCCCCTCTATCAGACATCCCGCCATGGCTGTCTACCAGTGCCCGAACCCATCCGCTCCTTCGCTTTACCGCAACGTTACCGCCCAATTTTACGGTGGATAAGTGAGGTTCGCACCGCCTGTGGCGGGCCAACCAATCTCCATCGAACCGTAGAAGGGAGCTGTGGCCATGTTCGGTTCCACGATGATCTGGAAGCCGCCCGCACGATCGGGGAGCCCGCTCTCACGCGTGGCCAGAACCAGTATCGCCCTGGTGGCCCTCTTCGCTGGACCGGCGATCACCGCTGCCGGAACGCCGGCGGGAGCTGGCGGAACGCCTCCGACTGTGAGTTCCTTCGCTCCCTCAGTCGGTGCGGTCAGCGCAGCCGGCGGCACGGTCGGACTGTCGGCCCTGGTGATCGGCGGGGCCTCGTGCACGTTCTCCTCCAAGCCGGCCACCACCGGCTTGCCCACTACGGTCCCCTGCACTGGGGGGACTGCCATCGATCAGGTGACCATCCCGCCGACCACAAAGAAGGCAGGTGCCAGGTACACCTTCTCGCTGACGGCGGTCGGTCCGAACGGAAAGCGGGCACGGGCTGTCAAGACGGTCGTTACGGAAGTCTCCGCAACGATCCCAACGACCATCTCGGGCACCATCACGGCGCCGCTCTCCGAAGTCTGGAGTAACAGCATCTCCGGCACATTCACCTTTGTCCTCGATCCGACAAGCAGCGCCTGCAGTCTCACCGGGGAGTGTAACTACGACCTCGTCGACCTCCAAGCCACGATGACCGGTACCGATCTTGGCCCTGAGTGTCAGGGGCTCACCATCTCTGCACCGGTCTGGAACGGAGCATCCCCAAGCGGTTCGATTTATCTGGGTCCGTTGGAGCCAGCAAAGAACAGGTACATCACGATGAGCTTCGGTGCGACCGCATGGATACCGAACTGCACTTTCTCCACACAGTTCAACCACGCAACCGATGACATCCTCTGGACGCCCGGTGTGGCATCCCTGTCGATGAGCAACGAGGACCCCGGTATCGGCTCTTCCCAGCTGGAGTTTCAGTACTCGTGACGAGGCTCCGTAGGTCGACCGAGGGATTCGCCGTCGATCGACTGCTCAGGACACCAGCCAATCAGCATGAAGGACCACGAACTTCACCGCACTGGAGGGAACAGACTATGGAAAAACGAATTGTCGCTGTCGTAGTCAGTGTCCTCGTGATGATCGCCCTTGTTGCGATTGGCACAACTGCGGAGGCGGGCAGTAGCACGACCTACTTTGGATGCCTCAAGAAGGGTTCGCTGAGAAGCGTTGGAACAGCGCCCGTGTCCTGTGGAACTTCATCGACGGCGGTTTCCTGGAATGCTCAAGGACCTTCAGGTCCAGCTGGTCCTACCGGTCCTACCGGTCCTACCGGTCCTACCGGTCCTCAAGGACCTTCCACCCTTCCGGCGACGTTCACAGGAGTGAACTACAACCCAGTGCCTATCGCAGACGGGGACACACTTTCCGTCGCCCACGTCGCGGTTCCCGCCGGCAACTACACGGTGACAGCCGACGTCGACGCTCACAACAACTCAAGTCCTACCGCCCTGGTGAATTGCTACCTTTCCGGCGGTTCCGATTCGACGGCATCTGACATCGCCCCATCGAGCGAGGAATCTTGGTCAGTGACGAGTGCCGTGACAGTCCCATCGGCTGGGAACATTGACGTTCTGTGCGAGGTCATGATTGCCGGGCCGGGCTTGGCTATCAGTGGAGATGTCACGGCAACCGCCGCGAGCTCAATCAACCTGCAATTCAACTGAGCCCACCACCTAGCTCACTCATCGGGTCGGACGCGATCTCCAACTGGGTCGAGGGCCACTCCACGCTCAAATCAGGGATTTTGGCGCGATCTTGGCGCGAGTGAATGGAAACTCGTGGCGTAGGACGGTGACTACCGGTCCCTCAGTTCGGACAGGTTTGTAGGTCTGAACTGGACTTTCTCGTATACTTGGTCGTGACGGAAACACCCATATGTACCCCCAGATCCACGTTCGGGACGCAGAGGTCCTCGGTTCAAATCCGGGCAGCCCGACCACGAAGGTGCAGTGCAGCCGGGGTTTCGACCCCGGCTGTTGCGCGTCCGGATGCCCTCGGACCTGGAGATCCGGTGCGTTCACGCCGGTGCCCGTTGTCGTGCCGGATCGGTCGCGCCGGGGGCTCCTCGCACTTCGGCGGAGGCCGTTCCGGGAGAGGGGACGGCCCACATCGATCGGCCGTCCGGGGGCCGCCGCCCGCGCCACGGTTGCCCCCGGACGCGCCGGACGGCAGGGGAGCCCGCCGAAACGGGCCCTCCCTGCCGTCCAGGTACCGCCGGCCGCCACGTGGCGGTCGACAGTGGCGCTACTGCTTGATCAGCTGCACGTCCGCCACAGGCAGGCCGTTGACGTCCTCGTCAGCGAACCATCCGTAGCGGGGACCGCCGACGCCGGTGATGGCGTTGCCGCTGTTCTGGGTGGCGCTTGCCACCGTGGCGTTGGCGGCGTTCTGGATGCTGTAGTGGCAGTAGAGGACCCCGCCCACGTTGGTGAACTGGTGGCTGAACGTGAACCAGCCCGGTCCCGTCAGCTCACCCAGGTAGTTCGCATCCGCCGGGGTCGAGCACCCTCCCGAACCATTGTTCCAGCTGACGTAGAACCCGCCACCGGCCGCTGCCGTCGAGCAGAGGTTGAACGCGTAGTCCTCACCGAAGCCTCCGGTGCTGTTGTCCGTCGCTACGTCCCAGTCGACCACCTGGCCGGGGTTGGCCGCGGCCCATGCCGGGTCCACGTAGATCTTGACCGAGTCGGTGAACGCCTGGAAGATCTGCGGATGGATGGCGTTCCCGAACTTCGTGTACGCCCCCGTGCAGTTCTCCCCACC
>Ga0302196_10006235_pt1 | contig 10555 bp, 10 predicted proteins | sample II_Bog_N1_3_FD_198794 | JGI IMG/M metagenome (GOLD analysis project Ga0302196, IMG submission 198794) | Peat permafrost microbial communities from Stordalen Mire near Abisko, Sweden - II_Bog_N1_3 | ecosystem: Environmental > Terrestrial > Soil > Wetlands > Peat | place: Sweden: Abisko...
CCACGTCGCCTTGCTGCACCCACCCGGGGGCATCGCGGGCGGCGATGCGCTGGCGATCCACGCCGCCCTGCGCGCAAATGCGCATGCGCTCCTGACCACGCCGGGTGCGACCAAGTGGTATCGCTCGATTGCGGGCCGCGCATCGCAGCAGCTGGGCTTCAGCATCGGCGAGGATGCCATCCTCGAGTGGCTGCCGCGGGAAAACATCCTGTTTGACGCCTCCGAGGTCGCAATGGGCCTCGAACTGCAGCTCGCGGCCGGTGCGCGCTACCTCGGCTGGGAGATCCTCTGTTTCGGGCGGCGTGCGTCGGGCGAATCCTGGCAGCGGGGTTCGCTGCGGCTCGACACCCGCATCTCGCAGGCAGGAAGGCTGTTGTGGGCCGAGCACGCGGATGTGGCCGCCGGCGGCGGCTTTGCCACGGCGGCCTCCGGGCTCGCCGGCTGCAGCGTCGCGGCGACTTTCATCGCGGCAGGATTTGATGCGCGGCCGGACTTGCTGCAAGCTTGCCGGGAACTGGCCGTGCCCCGCGATGCAGGCGCGGCGGCGGCGCCCGCGCGGCTGGGCCTGACCTGGGTGCCCGGCGTGTTCATCGCGCGCTATCTCGGCGATTCGTCGGAGGATGCGTTCGAGTGGTTCACGGCGCTGTGGTCGCTGCTGCGTCCGGCGCTGCTGGGGATCGCGCCGGTGCGGCCGCGCCTGTGGGCCTGCTGAGGATCCGTCTGCCTCGCTGAGGGAGTAGTGACGAATGGAATTGACGCCGCGCGAGAAGGACAAGTTGCTGCTGTTCACGGCGTCGCTCGTCGCCGAGCGGCGGCGTGCGCGCGGCCTGAAGCTCAATTACCCGGAGTCGGTCGCACTGATCAGCGCGGCGATCCTCGAGGGCGCCCGCGACGGGCGCACCGTCGCTGAGCTGATGAGCTATGGCGCGACGATCCTGACGCGCGCCGACGTGCTGCCGGGGGTCGCGGAGATGCTGCCGGAAGTGCAGGTCGAGGCGACCTTCCCGGACGGCACCAAGCTGGTCACGGTCCACCAACCCATCGTCTAGACGGAGACGCCGCTTGATCCCAGGAGAAGTACTGCCGGCAGAGGGCGATATCGAGCTGAATGCGGGCCGGCGCACCTGCCGCGTGCAGGTCGAGAACAGCGGTGACCGGCCGGTCCAGGTCGGCTCGCACTATCATTTCCACGAGGTCAACGGCAGCCTGGTGTTCGACCGCGCGGCGGCCCGCGGCTTCCGGCTCGATATCCCGGCGGGCACGGCGGTGCGTTTCGAGCCGGGCCAGCGGCGCAGCGTCGACCTGGTCGAATACGCCGGTGCGCGCTGCGTCTTCGGCTTCCAGGGCAAGATCATGGGAGGGCTGTAGTCCATGGCGGTGAAGATCTCGCGGCAGGCCTATGCGGAGATGTTCGGGCCAACGACCGGCGACCGGGTGCGACTCGCCGACACGACGCTGCTCGTCGAGGTCGAGCGCGACTTCACGGTCTATGGCGAGGAGGTGAAATTCGGCGGCGGCAAGGTGATCCGCGACGGCATGGGCCAGGGGCAGGGCATTGCCGCGCTCGTCGCCGACACCGTGATCACGAATGCGCTGATCATCGATCACTGGGGCATCGTCAAGGCCGATGTCGGTCTCAAGGGCGGCGACATCTGGGCTATCGGCAAGGCCGGCAACCCGGACGTGCAGCCGGGCGTCACGATACCCATCGGCGCAGGCACGGAGATCATCGCCGGTGAGGGGATGATACTGACGGCGGGTGGCATCGATACCCACATCCATTTCATCTGTCCGCAACAGATCGAGGAGGCGCTGACCTCGGGCGTCACCACGATGATCGGCGGCGGCACAGGCCCTGCGGCCGGCACCAGCGCGACGACCTGCACGCCGGGGCCCTGGCACATCGAGTCGATGTTGCTCGCCGCCGAGGGCTTCGCGATGAACCTGGGGTTCCTCGGCAAGGGCAATGTCAGCCTGCCGGAGCCGGCGCGCGAGCAGATCCGCGCAGGCGCGATCGGCCTGAAGCTGCACGAGGACTGGGGTACGACGCCCGCCGCGATCGACAACTGCCTGCGGGTCGCCGACGAATTCGACGTACAGGTCGCGATCCACACCGATACGCTGAACGAATCGGGTTTTCTCGAGGCGACGCTCGCCGCGATCGGCGGCCGCACGATCCATACGTTCCACACCGAGGGCGCGGGCGGCGGCCATGCGCCGGACATCATCCGCGCGGCCGCGCTGCCGAACGTTCTGCCAAGCTCGACGAACCCGACGATGCCCTATACCCGCAACACGATCGACGAGCATCTGGACATGCTGATGGTCTGCCATCACCTCGATCCCGGGATCGCTGAGGACATCGCATTTGCCGAGTCGCGCATCCGCCGCGAGACGATCGCCGCCGAGGACATCCTGCACGACATCGGCTGTTTCTCGATGATGTCCTCCGACTCGCAGGCGATGGGCCGCGTCGGCGAGGTGATCATCCGCACCTGGCAGACCGCCCACAAGATGCGCGAACAGCGCGGTGCGCTGAGCGCAGATACTGCGCGGGCCGACAACGCGCGCGTCAAGCGCTACATCGCGAAGTACACGATCAATCCGGCCATCGCGCACGGCATCGCGCATTGCGTCGGCTCGGTCGAAGTCGGCAAGCTGGCCGACCTCGTGCTGTGGAAGCCGGCATTCTTCGGCGTCAAACCCTCGCTGGTGATCAAGAGCGGCATGATCGCGGCGGCGCCGATGGGCGACCCGAACGCGTCGATTCCAACCCCGCAGCCGGTGCATTACCGGCCGATGTTCGCCGCTTTCGGGCGTGCAGTCGAGAAGTCGCTGACCTTCGTCTCGCAGGCAGCGCTCGAGCAGGAGGGGCTGCGGCGCCTGCAGTTGCGCCGTCGCCTCGAGCCGGTGCGCGGTACGCGACGCATCGGCAAAGCTGACATGGTCCACAACAGCGCCCAGCCGCACCTGGAGGTCGACCCGGAGACCTACCAGGTGCGTGCCGACGGCGAACTGCTGGTCTGCGAGGCGGCCACGACGCTGCCGCTGACGCAGCGCTATTTCCTGTTCTGATGGACAGCCCCGGGTCCCCGCCGCCGCCTGCCGTTGTGGATGACCGCGCGATCCTCGATTTCGAGGCGCGCTGCAGGAGCCGCCTGCTGGTGACGCTGGAGAGCGGCGCGCAGGCCGCGCTGATCGTCGAGCGCGGCCGGATGCTGCGGGGCGGCGATCGCATCCGCCTCGAGGACGGGCGCACGATCGGCATCGTCGCGGCCGACGAGCGGCTGCTGGAGGCGAGCAGCGACGATCCGCTGGTGCTGGCAAAGGCGGCCTATCATCTTGGCAACCGCCATGTCGCGGTCCAGGTGATGCCGGGCCGCCTGCGCTTCCTCGACGATCACGTCCTCGCGCAGATGGTCGGTGGCCTGGGCCTGCAGGTCACGCCGGTGATCGCAGCCTTCGAGCCGGAGGGAGGCGCCTATGGCGCGCACCACGCGCACGGGTCGGAGGCGCCTTTGCTGCGGCCCAAGATCCACGATTTCGCGCGATGACGCCGCTGCGCCGCATGAGGCTGTACCAGCTGGCGAGCCAGGCGCTGCCCATCGGCGGCTACAGTCATTCGCATGGCCTGGAAGCCGCGATCGAGGCCGGCGTCGTCAGCGACGAGGGCACGCTCGCCGCGTGGCTCGCGGACCTGTTGCAGTTCTCGGTCGGCAGCTATGAGGCGCCGCTCGTCGTACTGCTGTGCGCCGCATGGGAGGCGCCCGACGCCGCGCGCATCGCGGCGCTGAATGCGGAATTCCTCGCGACGCGCGAGACGGCCGAACTGCGCGCTGCGACCGTGCAGATGGGCTGGTCGCTGCGGCTGTTGCTGGCGCAGCTGCCCGATATCCCGCCGGCCACCCTTGCGGTGCTTGCCGGCATTTCCGAGCCGGTGCTGCCCTGCGCCTGGGCGGCAGCCACTGCCGCCTGGGGCATCGGCGCGGATGAGTCGCTGCTCGCCTGGCTGTGGAGCTGGGCGGAGAACCAGGTCCTGGTCGCCCTGAAGGCGGTGCCGCTCGGGCAGTCCGCCGGCCAGCGCGTCCTTGGCGCCGTCGCGCCGCGGATCGCCGCGTGCGTGCAGGCGGCTGTCGCTGCGCCCCGGACCGGGGATGTGCCGCGGCGCCGCTCGAATTTCTCCCCGGCGCTCGCGATCCTCGCGTCGCGCCACGAGACCCAGTATTCCCGTCTGTTCAGGTCGTGACACCATGTCTATGAATTCCCCGCTCCGCGTCGGCATCGGCGGCCCCGTCGGCTCCGGCAAGACGGCGCTGACCCTGCTGTTGTGCCGCGCCCTGCGCGAGCGCTACAACATGGCCGTCGTCACCAACGACATCTATACCGAGGAGGACGCGAAGTTCCTGGTCCGCAACGAGGCGCTTGCGCCGGAGCGCATCCTCGGCGTCGAGACCGGCGGCTGTCCGCATACGGCGATCCGCGAGGACGCGTCGATCAACCTCGAGGCGGTCGCGCGCCTCACGGTGCGCTTCCCGGGACTCGATGTGGTGTTCGTCGAGAGCGGCGGCGATAACCTGGCCGCAACGTTCAGCCCGGAACTGTCGGATCTGACCGTCTACGTGATCGACGTGGCGGCCGGTGACAAGATCCCGCGCAAGGGGGGTCCCGGCATCACCAAGTCGGATCTGCTGGTCATCAACAAGATCGATCTGGCGCCGTATGTCGGCGCCTCGCTCGAGGTCATGGACCAGGATGCGCGCCGGATGCGCGGTGCGCGTCCCTTCGTGTTCACGAACCTCAAGACCGGGCAGGGCCTGCCCGAGGTCATCAGCTTCATCGAGACGCAGGGCCTGCTGCGTGGCATCTGAGGCAGCAACGCGGATCGTCTCCTTGCTGCCGAGCGCCACGGAGCTGGCGTTTGACTTGGGGGTCGGCGAGCGGCTGCTCGCCGTCAGCCACGAATGCGACTATCCGCCTGCCGCGCGCCTGAAGCGCCGGGTCGTGCGTCCGATACTGCCCGTCGAGACGATGACGCAGGCCGAGATCGACGCGGCCGTCACGCAGCGACTGCATGAAAACGCAAGCCTGTATGCGCTCGACGAGGCGGCACTGCGCGAGCTTGCCCCCGATCTCGTGCTGACGCAGGACCTGTGCCAGGTCTGCGCGGCGTCCGGCAACGGTGCGGCGCGGCTGCTCGCGAGCCTGCCTGCGCCGCCGCGGGTGCTGTCGATGACGCCGAAGTCGCTGGACGGGATCTTCGCAAGCCTCATGGATCTCGGTGCGGCGACCGGAACCGTCACCCGGGCGCAGGCGCTGGTCGATGCCGCGCGTGCGCGGCTCGCAGCAGTGGCGGCGCGCACCGCGGGACTCGCTGCGCCGCGCGTGTTCTGCATGGAGTGGCTCGATCCGCCGTATTGCTGCGGTCACTGGGTACCCGAGATGATCGCGCTGGCCGGCGGCCGCGACCGGCTCGCGCGCCCCGGCACCGACTCGGTGCGCATCGCCTGGGACCAGGTGCGGCTGTGGGCGCCCGAGGTGCTCGTGGTGATGCCCTGCGGCTATGACCTCGCGCGTGCAACGACGCTTGCCGCGACGCTCGCGGGCTACCCGGGGTGGGACGAGCTGCCGGCGGTGCGTGCCGGGCGGGTCCATGTCGTCGATGCCAACAGCTACTTCGCGCGCCCGGCGCTGCGGGTCGTCGCGGGCACGGAACTGCTCGCCCACCTGTTCCATCCGCGGGCCTGCGGCTGGACGGGTCCGCCGGACGCGTTCCGGCGCCTGTAGCAGCGCATGGACGTCAGGCCGGGGATGATCGCGGTGGGCTGCCTGACGGCAGCGACCGCGGTGCTGCTGGGTCGCATCGCCGTGCGTCACTGGCGCGCGCAGGGACGCGCGGTCGGCGACAGTCTCGGCCTGCGCTGGGACCGCGCCAGTGCCGTTGATCTCGGCGCCGGTCTCGTCATCGCCGCGGTCGCGATGGCAGGGATCTTCGGCTGCGAACTGTTGCAAGGCGCCATCACCTACACCGCAGGCACGCCGGCCGCTGCGCCGCCGCGGCTGCAGGTCGCCGTCGTCGGCATCGTCAGCGCGTGCACCGAGGAACTCGTCAATCGCGGCCTGATCCTGTCGGGCCTGTGCATCGTGCTGCGCGGTCGGGCAGTGGCCGCGACCCTGCTTGCGGCGCTGCTGTTCGGCCTCGCGCATGCCGCAAATCCGGGCGCGAGCCTGCTGTCGGTCTGCGGCAATACACTGGGCGGACTCGCCTATGGGCTGGCATTCGTGCTCTCCGGACGCTTGTGGCTGCCGCTGGGACTGCATTTCGCGTGGAATTTCGTGCAGGGCCCGCTGCTGGGATTTCCGGTCAGTGGCCTCAATGCCGGCGGACTGCTGCTGATCCAGGCCCAGGGGCCGGTGTGGCTGAGCGGCGGCGCATACGGTCCCGAGGCCGGGCTGGTGGGGATCCTGTTCCGCTTTCTCGTGCTGGCGCTGCTGTTGCTGTGGATCGGCTACGCTGTCCCGCGCGCGCGCCGCCACGAATTCACGCAGCGCAACGCCGGCAACACGGCGCCGGGCTAGGGCTTTTGCACGGGCGGCGGCAGGCGCCCGAGTACGCGCTCGAGCGCAACTCCCAGCGCCAGCAGGCGCCGGTCGGATCCGGCCGGCCCGTCGAACTCCAGTGCCACCGGCAGGCCGCCCGCGGTAAGACCGGCAGGGAGCACAAGGCCCGGCAGCCCGGCAGTGCTGCAAGGATCGACGTTGCGCGCGATCGCCGTCGTGAACGGCAGCTGCCGGCCCGCGACCTCGACCATGCCCTCCGCGCCGATCTTCGGCGCCGGCAGCATCGTCGCCGGGAAGACGAGCGCATCGATGCGCTCACGGGCGAAGCAGTCCTGCAGCAGCCGGCGCAGTGCCGGCAGCGCCTCGTCGCGCGCCGCCAGGTAGGCCTGTTCGCTGACAAACCGCGGGGCACCTGCGAGGATATCGCTGTGGAACGTCGCCTGGATGTCGGGGCTGGCGGCCGCGACCAGGGCCTCGAACGAGACGTTCGCGCCGTAGGTCTCCAGAAATATGGGCAATTCGATGCGCACGTCGTGGTTTTGCACCTGCTGCGTCGCGCGATCGATCAGGGCCTGCAGCCCCGGCAGTGCGGATTCGACCAGTACGACACCGGCTGCGCTGAGGCGCGCGAGCGCGGCGGCCGTGATCCGCTCGACCTCCGGGTCGAGGCCCGCGAACCAGTAGTCGCGCACGACGCCCAGGCGCGTGCCCTCCAGGCGCAGCTCCTGCACTGCTGCGGCCTGCGGCGGTGCCTGCCCGGCGGCGGCAACGCCGTCGAACAGCACCAGGTCCCTGACGCTGCGCGCGTGGGGACCCACCTGGTCGAACAGCGACGAGATCGGTACGCAGCCCGTCGTCGGGTAGCGCCCGGTGGTCGGCCGGAAACCGGCGATACCGCACAGCGCGGCCGGCACGCGGGTCGAGCCCTCGGTGTCCGCGGCGACCCCGAGCGGCGCGAGCCGCGCGGCGATCGCGGCGGCCGTACCGCCGCTGCTGCCACCCGGGATCCGCGTCCGGTCATAGGGATTCAACACGGCGCCGAAGGCCAGGTTGCGGCTGGTCCAGCCGAACGACAGCTCATGCAGGTTGGTCTTGCCGAGCACGATCGCGCCGGCGGCGCGCAGCCGCGCGACGAGTGGCGCGTCTTCGCGGGGACGGAAGTCGCGCAGCGCCGGCGTTCCCGCCGTGGTCGGATAGTCGCCGGTGTTGACGCTGTCCTTGACCGGAACCGGCAGCCCGAACAGCGCTCCCGCAGGCTTGCCCGCGCGCCGTTCGCGATCCCGCTGCCGCGCGTCCTGGAGTACGCGCTGCGGATCCAGCGCGATGAACGCGTTCAGCGACTGCAACTCCCGGCATCGCTCGAGCAGCGCCTCGGCGTAGCGCTCCACGCTGAACTCACCGCGCGACATCCGCAGTACGGCATCCAGCGCATCGAGCTCGGTCAGCCCCCGATCCGGCGGCGCGTTCAATCCCGGCCTTCGAAACCCGTCAGTACATTGACGGCGTTGATGCCGATCTCGGCGACCGCGTAGCCGCCCTCGAGCACGAACAGCGTCGGCAGGCCGCTCTCACCGATCAGGCGGCCGTAGTCGGCGAAGTCCGGTGAGTCGAGCCTGAACGAGCTGATCGGATCGCCGCTGAAGGTATCGACGCCCAGCGACACGATCAATGCATCGGCGCGGAAAGCCGCGATGCCGGCGAGCGCCGCCTGCAGCGCCCTGCGCCATTCGGGATAGGTCGTGCCCGCCGGCAGCGGGTGGTTCACCGTGAATCCGGCGCCTGCGCCTGCGCCGGTCTCGTCCGCATAGCCGGAGAAATACGGGAACTCCGTGCGCGGGTCGCCGTGCAGCGACGTGAACAGCACGTCGGCCCGCTCGTAGAAGATGTCCTGGGTGCCGTTGCCGTGATGGAAATCCACGTCGAGGATGGCGACGCGCGTCGCGCCATGATCGCGCAGGTACTGCGCCGCGATCGCCGCGTTGTTCAGGAAGCAGTAACCGCCGTACAGATCGCGTGCCGCGTGGTGCCCCGGCGGGCGGCACAGCGCAAATGCCGCGCGCTCGCCGCGCTGCAGCCCTGCGGCACCGGTCAGCGCGACGTCGGCCGCGGCGCAGGCCGCCTCCCAGGAGCCGGCACTGATCGAGGTCTCCCCGGCCATGGCGTAGTAGCCGAGCTTGCCGACGATCGTGTCGGGAACGCGCTGCGTCATGCGCCGCGCCGGCCAGCAGTCCGGGATCGCCTCGCCGCGTCGCCCATCGGCCTGCCAGTCGCGCCAGGCGCTGGCGAGGAACTCGAGGTAGGCCGCGTCGTGGACACGGCCGACCGGCGCTGCGCCAAAGGCCTGTGGAGCGATGACCGGCCCCAGCCGCTCGGCGACGACGCGGTCCAGCACGTACTGCGCGCGCTCGGGACATTCGAACGGCGACACCAGCTCGCCGCCGTGCAGTTCGGTGCGTGCGTTGCGCAGGCGGTGATCCGTCGAATAAATCGTTATCATGGCGCGAAGCGTATGCAAGATGCGGGGGAAAATCCAATGCGCAGCTTCGTCGGTGCCATCGACCAGGGCACGACCAGCACGCGGTTCATGGTCTTCGACCGCGCCGGCCGGGTCGTCGCCAGCAGCCAGTGCGAACATCGCCAGATCTGCCCGCAGCCGGGCTGGGTCGAGCACGACGCGCTGGAGATCTGGCGCAATACGGAGCGCGTCATCGCCGCTGCGCTCGATGCTGCCGGGCTTCGCGCCGCGAATCTCGTTGCGGTCGGCATCACCAACCAGCGCGAGACGACGCTGCTGTGGAACCGGCGCACGGGGCAGCCGCTGCACCACGCGCTGGTCTGGCAGGACATGCGGGTCGAGGCGCGCGTTGCCGAGTATCTGCAGGACGGCGGCCCGGACCGGTTCCGGGCGCAGACCGGCCTGCCGCTCGCGAGCTATTTCAGTGCGTTGAAGCTGCAGTGGCTGCTGGAGAACATGCCCGGCGCCGCGGCGCTCGCCGCCGACGGCGAGCTGCTGTTCGGCACGATCGACAGCTGGCTCGCGTGGAACCTGACCGGCGGGGTTCACGGCGGCCTGCACATCACCGACGTGACCAATGCCAGCCGTACCCAGCTGATGAGCCTGGCCACGCTCGACTGGGATCCTGCATTGCTCGCGGCATTCAACGTTCCCGCCGCCGTGCTGCCGCGCATCGTCTCCTCCAGCGCTGCGCTCGGCACGATCGCGGCCGGTCCGCTGGCCGGTGTGCCGCTCGGCGGCATGCTCGGCGACCAGCAGGCCGCTCTCGTCGGCCAGGCCTGCTTCCGGCCCGGCGAGGCCAAGAACACCTACGGCACCGGCTGCTTCCTGCTGATGAACACCGGCGCGCAGCCGAAGCCCTCGCACGCCGGCCTGATCACGACGGTCGCATACCGCTTCGACGGCGAGGCGGCAGCCTACGCGCTCGAGGGCTCGGTCGCGATTGCCGGCGCCGCCGTGCAGTGGCTGCGCGACAACCTGCGGCTGATCGAATCCAGCGCCGACATCGAGCGGCTCGCGCGCGAGGTCGAGGACAACGGCGACGTGTACTTCGTACCGGCCTTCTCCGGGCTGTACGCGCCGCACTGGAAGGCGGGCGCGCGCGGCGTGATCGCCGGCCTCACGCGCTTCGCGAACCGCGGCCATATCGCGCGCGCAGCCCTCGAGGCGACCGCATTCCAGACGCGCGACATGCTGGTCGCGATGGAAAGCGATTCGGGGCTCGCCCTGCGCGAACTACGCGTCGACGGCGGCATGGTCGCGAACCAGCTGCTGATGCAGTTCCAGGCGGACATCCTCGGCATCGACGTCGTGCGCCCCGGCGTCGCCGAAACCACGGCCCTGGGCGCAGCCTACGCCGCCGGTCTCAGTACGGGCTACTGGCGCGGCCGCGACGACCTCGTCGCCAACTGGAGCGTCGCGCAGCGCTGGCAGCCGGCGATGGCAGCGGCGCGCCGCGCTGCGCTGGTCGGATCCTGGCAG
>Ga0302196_10006237_pt1 | contig 10554 bp, 7 predicted proteins | sample II_Bog_N1_3_FD_198794 | JGI IMG/M metagenome (GOLD analysis project Ga0302196, IMG submission 198794) | Peat permafrost microbial communities from Stordalen Mire near Abisko, Sweden - II_Bog_N1_3 | ecosystem: Environmental > Terrestrial > Soil > Wetlands > Peat | place: Sweden: Abisko, Stordalen...
GTTGGTGGTGACCAGGGTCTCGCAAGCCACCCGCGCCAGCGGATCGACGGCCAGGAAGGCGTCGACCACCTCGTCGGAGATGCGGTCGGCGACCTTGTCCGGGTGGCCCTCGGAGACACTCTCGCTGGTGAAGATATAATCGTGACGCTGGCTCATCGGACCTTATCCTTGTCTCTCACGCCTCAAGCCAAACCGGCCGCCAGCTCGGCCAGCGGGGCCTGAGGCCGCGGACCGTAGTGCGAAATGACTTCGGCCGCCGCCATCGATCCCAGGGCGCCGCAATCGGGCAGGCTCTTGCCCCGGGCCAAACCGAACATGAAGCCGGCCGCGTACTGATCGCCCGCGCCGGTGGTGTCGACCACCTTGTCCACCGCCGCCGCGCGAACGAAATGCTCCGCCGCCGGGGTGACGATCACCGAGCCGGCCGCGCCGCGAGTGACGGCGGCGATGGCGGTGCGGCCGCGAACGGCCTCCACGGCGGCCTGGAAATCGTCGGTCTGGAACAGCGCGGTCAGCTCCGCCTCGTTGGCGAACAGCAGGTCGACCTCTGTCTCGATGAAGGCCAGCAGCGCCGGGCGGTGCCGCTCGACCACGAAGCTGTCCGAAAGCGTCAGCGCGATCCGCCGACCGCTCGCCCGGGCCAGCCCCGCGGCCTTGGCGAAGGCCCGGCGGGCCTCATTGGGGTCGAACAGGTAGCCTTCCAGATAGACGATCGAGGCGCCTTCGACGACGCGCGGATCGACATCGGCCGGGGTCAGTTCGGTGGAGGCGCCTAGGAAGGTGCACATGGTGCGTTGGCCGTCCGGGGTGACGTTGATCAGGCAGCGGCCGGTGGCCGGTCCGCCGGAGAGCGGCGGCGTATCGTAGGTCGCGCCGATGGCGTGCATGTCGTGGGCGAATACCTTGCCGAGGCCATCGGCGGCCACCTTGCCCATATAGGCCGCCTTGCCGCCCAGGCTGGCGACTCCGGCTACCGTATTGCCCGCCGAACCGCCGGACGCCTCGATCGCCGCGCCCATCCTGGCGTAGAGCGCGTGGGCCCGCGCCTCATCGATCAGCATCATCGAGCCCTTGGTCAGGCCGTTGTCGCCCAGGAACGCGTCCTGGGCCGGCGCGATGACATCGACGATGGCGTTGCCGATGGCGGCCACGTCGTAAAGGGCGGACATGCAGATAGCCTTATATGATCTGGCGTCCGGCTCTAGATCATGACGGGCTGAAGCGCAAACGACGTGAGGTCGCGGGGATGCCGACTCTTGCCCTCACCTCACCTCTCCCACTGGCGTGGGAGAGGGATACTGAGATGACGGCGTGGGCTTAGAGAACCATCCGCCACCGCAACACCCGGGGTATCCCTCTCCCCGGCAACGGGGAGAGGTACGGTGAGGGGTCTTCGGGCCCGCTCACCGCCCCCTACTCGTACCTCAGCGCCCCCACCGGCTTGGCCCGGCTGACCCGCCAGGCGTGGGCGAGCACCGTGGCCAGCGCGATGACCACCGCCGCGGCGCCGGACGCCAGGAAGGTCCAGGGCGCCAGGTCGACGCGGTAGGCGAAGCCCTGCAGCCACCAGTTCATCGCCAGCCAGGCGATCGGCCAGGCGACCAGACAGGCGATCAGCACCGGCTGGGAGAACTGCCACAGCAGCAGCTTGAGGATGTCGCCGGAACTGGCCCCCATGGCCTTGCGCACCCCGATCTCCTTGGTCCGCCGCTCGGCGGTGTAGGCCGACAGAGCGAAGAGGCCGAGGCAGGCGATGGAGACCGCGATCAGCGCGCAGACGGCGATGAAGGCGCCCTGGATCAGAGTGTCGATATAGAGGCGCAGCAGGAACTGGTCGGCGAAAAAGCGCTGCACCGGCAGCCCGCCTGAGGTGCGATCCCAAACCCTGTCGATCGCCGGCAGCGTCTCGGCCACCCGGCTGGGATCGAGCTTGATGTTGAGCACCACCGAGGTCACCAGGTCGTTCTTGGCCGCAACATAGTAGTAGGTCGGTGGGATCAGATCGCGGGCCGACCCGAACGTGAAATCCGGCACGACGCCGACGATCTCGGACGAGGCCGACGGCGGCGCGGGCGCGTCGTTCTGCGCCAGGCGGAAATTCGGCCGATAGTGCCAGACGATCTGGTGGCCAAGCGCCGCTTGCGGTGAAGCGAGGCCTAGAGCGCGGACAAACGACTGATTGACCACGATCGGGGGGGCCGTCGCGCCGGTCCTGGCGGCGTCATCCCCCGGTCGACTCTCCTCAAACAGCCGCCCCGCCAGTGGCTTGACGCCATAGACCTCGAAGAAACCGAAATCGACCGGCGCGAAGTGGGTGGTCAGCAGTCTTCCGCCGGTGGTGATCTCATCGATGGTGTCGCCGAAACTGATCGCGTAGGGCGAGGCGCAGCCGGCGCCGACGACCCCGGGAAGCGCGCGAACCGCATCGCGCAGGGTGTCGGTGCACGGCGAGGCGAACAGCATCACCACCTGGTCCTTGTCGGTGTGAGTGGCGTCCTTCAGGGCGAAGACGGTCTGCCGGTAGATGGTCAGGGTGGAGAGCACGAGGGTGATCAGCACGGCGAACTGGGCCACCACGAGCAGCTGGCGCACCCGCGCCCCGCCGGCCCCCTCGATCGGCCCGCCCTTCAGCACCAGGGCGGGCCGGAATGCCGACAGCACCAGCGCCGGATAGATTCCCGCCAGCAATCCGACCCCCGCCGCCACGGCGATCATGCTCGCCAGCAGCGGCAGGTCCGACAGATAGTCGAAGGCGATCTTGCGCTGCAGGGCGGCGTTCACGCCCGGCAGCACCAGCTCGGCCAGGGCGACCGCCACCACCAGGGCGATCGCCACATAGACCAGGGCCTCGCCCATGAACTGGACGATCAGATCGCGCCGCTCGGCGCCCACGGCCTTGCGCACGCCCACTTCGACCGCTCGCCGGGACGCTCGGGCGGTCATCAGGGTGACGAAGTTGATCGCGGCGACCAATACGATCAGCACGCCGATGACCGCGATCCCGGCCAGCACCTTCACGTCCGCGCCCGGCTTCAGGTCGCCGGAGGCGGTCTCGAGGTGGATCGAGGTCAACGGCTTGAGCGTGAACACCTCGTGCAGATGTTCGTTCGGCGCCTGCTCGTTGATGGCCGGCATGATCCGCTTGGCGACAAAGCCGGGCAATTCAGCCTGCATCTCAGGCCCCGAGGCGCCGGGCTTCAGGCGGATATAGGTCGCGACAACGTTGCTGAGCGCCCCGCCGCGGCCATACTGACTGATGGCTGAGAAGGCGGCTTTTGACGAGCCGAACACGTCGCCCCTGAGGTGGCTGTTCGAGGGCAGATCCTCGATCACCGCGGTGACCCGCATCGGGTGGCCATCGACCTGGAGCACCCCGCCGATCGGCGCATCGCGACCGAAGTATTTGCGCGCGCCGCTGCGGGAGAGAACGACGGCGTCCGGCGCCTCGAGCGCCGTCGCGGGATCGCCCGCCACGGCCGGAACCGGCATGACCTTGAAGACGTCGGGATCGGCCCAGATGAAGTTCTGTTCGCCGACATTGATGTCGCCGCGGCGGACCGCGGGCGGAAAGCCGGTGCCGATCAGCCGGGCGGTGTATTGGATCTGGGGAAAGTCGAGCTTCAGCTGGTCGGCGAGATCGGCGGTCGTGGTGTCCTCGTTGATCGGCTGGTCGATGGCGCCGGTGATCTTCAGGTTGACGAGATAGACTTGGCCATGCCCCGGCACGAACTGGTCGTAGGTCAGCTCATGGCGCACATAGAGGCCGATCAGGATCGCCGCGGCGAAGCCGATCGCCAGGCCGGCGATGGTGATGCCGGCGTAGAGACCGTTGCGGGTGAGATTGCGCAGGGCCGCGGCCAGATAGTTGCGGAACATCGCCTCGCCCTCCCTTATGCCGCCAGCAGGGTCTCGGCGACCACCCGGCCGTCGAGCAGCTTGATCGTCCGGTGCGCCGAGGCCGCCTGGGTCAGCGAGTGGGTCACCATGACCACGGTGACGCCGGCCTTGGCCGCGTCCGACAGCAGCGCCATCACCGCCTCGCCATTGGCGGTGTCGAGGTTGCCGGTGGGCTCGTCGGCAAGGATCAGCTTCGGCTCGGAGACCAGGGCTCTGGCCACCGCCACCCGCTGTTGCTGGCCGCCGGAGAGCTGCTGCGGCCGGTGCGAAGCCCGGTGGGCGATGCCGACCCGCTCCAGCGCCTCGCGCACCCGCCGCTTGCGCTCCGGCCCGGGCACCTTGCGATAGAGCAGCGCCACCTCGACGTTCTCGGCCACGGTCAGGTCGTCGATCAGGTTGAAGCTCTGAAAGACGAAGCCGATCCGGTCGCGGCGCAGGCCGGTCAGCCGGGCCTCGGAATATCTCGCCACGTCTTCGCCGAAGAACCAGTAGGCGCCCTCCGAGGGGCTATCCAGCAGGCCCAGCAGGTTCATCAACGTCGACTTGCCGCAGCCGGACGGGCCCATGATGGCCACGAACTCGCCGCCGCCGATCTCCAGCGAGACGTCGCTCAGCGCCAGGGTCTCCACCTCGCTGGTGCGATAGACCTTGGAGACGTGTTCCAGTTTCAGCATCTCGCCCTCCCTTGGGAAAATGTTGTCCGTGCGTGGTTCGAGACGCGCTGCGCGCTCCTCACCATGACGAGATTTGTTGGAGCCCACCCCTTTTCGTCATCCTGAGGAGCCCGCGCGAGCGGGCGTCTCGAAGGACGCAGGTTGTTTGCGGGCGGCCTCATTTGGTCAGCACCACGCGGTTCACCTTCTCGAAGGCCGCGTAGTCGGATGTGATGACGCGCTCGCCGGGCTTCAGGCCCGACAGCACCTCGACCTGTTCAGCGTTGCGGGCGCCGATCTTGATGCGCCGCTTGTCGGCGTGGGTTCCGTCGGCGGAGACCACCATCACCCAGTCGCCGCCGCTGCGGTCCAGGAACGGACCGGCCGGCAGCACCAGGGCCGCGCGGTCGCCGCCCACCGCCAGCTTGCCCTGCAGCGCCTCGCCCGGCAGCAAGTCCTCCGGCGCGTCGCCCTTGAAAGCCAGCTCGATCCGGAAGGTGGTTTCCTTCACCTGCGGATCGACCCGGGTGACCACCAGGTCGTACCGACGGCCATTCACCTCCACGTCGGCGGTCTGACCGAGCTGGACCCGGCCCAGGTAGTATTCGTCAATATCCGCCTGCGCCTTGAACCCGGTGGCGGCCACCACCTCGCCCAGCCGGTCCCCCGGCTTGACGATCTGGCCGACCTGCAGGTCCGTGTCGGTGAGCTTGCCGGCCACCGGCGCGCGCAGGGTGAGCGCGTCCAGCTTGCCGCGGGTCACCGCCAGGCTTTCGCGCAAGGTGGCCATCTCGGCCTCGATCTGCGGCAGCTGCGAGCGGCGCAGCGCCTCCTGCTCGGCATTGGAGTCTTCCTGCATCGGCTTCAGCCGCTGGTCGTAGGCCAGCTCATCGTGCACCTGGTCCGACTGCTCGCGGGGCAGGAAACCCTTGGCCAGCAGCACGTCCCGGCGCTCGGCCGAGCGGGTCAGGCGGGTGATGTTGTAGTCGATGTCGGCGGCGGCCTTGGCGTTGGCCACCCGGGTCTCCTCCAGCTGCTTCTCGTAGCTCTGCAGCTGGGTGATCGACTCCACCAGCCGGCCCTCACGGTCGAGCACGTCGAGTTCGAGCTCGGTGTTGCGGAAGGTGACCAGCGGCTGGTCGGCGGCGACGGTGTCGCCCGCATGCGCCAGCACGCTGACCACCTGGCCCCCGTCGAGGCTGTCCAGATAGACCACGTCCTTCGGCACGGCCTGCCCCTTCAGGGTGACGAAGTCGTGGAAGACGCCCTCTTCCGCGGTGTCGATGCTCACCGTCGCCGCCGGCACGCGCACGGCGCTCACCGAGCCGCCGGAGATCGCCGCCGCCAGTCCCAGAACCGCCAACACACTCAGGCCCACGCCCATGCCGATCAGCGCCGGCCGGCGGCGCCAGGCGGGTCGAGCAACGGGACGGTCCATCGCCAAGGTCATGCGATGAAGTATCCCGCCGGGGCGGCGAAACACGAAAGCGCGTTAGATCAGTAGGTTACCGCCTGGAATACCCGACGACCGGCCGCCAGGTGTCCGAATTCGGACAGCGCCCCCAACCTTTCCCCCGCCACCGCGGGGGAAACGCCGCGACGCGGAACGCGAGCGACGATGGGGGCGCCCACAGGCAACCCCACGTTCGGCGCGCCCGGAATAAGTCCGGGACCGCAGCGTGCTTCGCACGGCTCGCCGCTTTCCCCCGCAAACGCGGGGGAAGGGTCTTTGCTCAGATCCGTTCCGGGATCATCGTCGGCAGGGTCTCGTAGCCCTTGATGAACGACGAGCCGACCCGGGTTGGTTCGGCCATCAGTCGGATGGTCGGGAAGCGCTTGAGGATCTCTTCCCAGATGACCCGCAGCTGCAGTTCGGCCAGGCGGTTGCCGACGCAGCGGTGGATGCCGAAGCCGAAGGAGACGTGCTGGCGGGGCCGCTCACGGTCGACGATGTAGTTGTTCGGCTTCTCGATCACCGTCTCGTCGCGGTTGCCCGAGACGTACCACATGACCACCTTGTCCCCCTCTTTGATCGCCTTGCCCCCGAATTCGACGTCGCGGGCGGCGGTGCGGCGCATGTGCGCCAGCGGGGTCTGCCAGCGGATCGTCTCGGAGACCATCGACGGGATCAGCTCCGGATTGGCCTTCAGCTTGGCGTACTGGTCGGGGAACTTGTTCAGCGCATAGACGCTGCCCGATAGGGTGTTGCGGGTGGTGTCGTTGCCGCCGACGATCAGCAGGATCAGGTTCCCGAGGAACTCCATCTGATCCATGTTCCGGGTGGCCTCGCCGTGGGCCATCATCGAGATCAGGTCGCCCTTCGGCGGCGCGTTCACCCGCTCGTTCCAGAGGTTGGTGAAGTAGCCGACGCACTCGAACATCTCCGCCCGCCGCTCGTCGTCGTTGCCGAAGCCCGGCGCGCCTTCCGGGGCGGTGATCACGTCGCTCCAGCGGGTCAGCTTGCGCCGCTCCTCGAACGGGAAGTCGAACAGGGTCGCCAGCGTCATGGTGGTCAGCTCGATGGACACCTTGTCGACCCAGTCGAAGGTCTCGCCGATCGGCAACGAATCCAGGATCAGCCCGGCGCGCTCGCGGATGATCGGCTCCAGGTTGGCGAGGTTCGAGGGCGACACCGCCGGGCTCACCGTCTTGCGCTGGGCGTCATGCTTCGGCGGGTCCATGGCGATGAACATCGGCGTCTGGAAGTCGTCCTTGGGGTCCTGAATGGTGATCGACCGCTCGGAGGAGAAATCCTGGTGGTTGGAATCGATGGCGACGATGTCGTGGTACTTGGTGATCGACCAATAGGGCCCGTGCTCGGGATGCACCGAGTGGTGGACCGGGTCCTCCTTCCGCAGCCGTTCGAAGTAGGGCCAGAAGGTGTCGTTGCGGAACAGATCGTCGTCCGCCACCTCGATCTCTTCGAGCGGCATGGAATAGGCCCGATGGCGCGCCGCCCGCCGAATGTCGTCGCCCGCGTCGTCCATGGCCTGCTCCCGTAAAGTTTCTTCTGGTCCGCCCAAGTTGACGGCCACGTCATGTTTTGGCCCCGATGGCCGATTTGGGCAAGCGCCCGGCCAAACGGGCGCCGCGCCGATGCCGAGGGCAGTGGTGAAGCCCGGCGGCGGCCCGTAAAGTTCCCGTCGAGATGTCCGAGACTCCCGCCTTCATTGTCGCCGACGACGACCTGGACGTGCTGAAGGCCGCCCAGGCGGTGCTGGCCAGGTCCGGCGCAGACGTCGAAGGCGCGCCCAGCATCGATCAGCTGGAATCCGCCGTCGCCGCACGCGCCCGGGACGCGGTGCTGCTGGATATGAACTTCGCCGCCGGCGCCCGGGACGGGGCCGAGGGCCTGGCGACGCTGGAGCGGCTGCGCATCGCCGATCCGGCCCTGGCGGTGGTGCTGATGACCACCTGGGGCGGCGTCGCCCTCGCCGTGGAGGGACTGAAGCGCGGCGCGGCCGACTTCGTGCTGAAGCCGTGGCGCAACGAGACGCTGCTGGCGGCGATGACCGCGGCGGCGGCGATGACCCGGGCGCACCGGGCCGACGCCGCGGCGCTCAACCTCGACGACCTGGAGCGGCGGGCGATCGAAAAGGCGCTGGCGATCCACGAGGGCAACGTCTCCCACGCCGCCGCCACCCTCGGCCTCACCCGCCCGGCCCTCTACCGACGGATGGCCCGCCATGGCCTCTAGCAAGACCTTGGGCTTCGCCGCCGGCGTCGGCGTCCGCGCGGCCGCCATCGGCCTGCTGGTATTCGCGGCGATCGCGGTGATGGTCTGGAAGCAATATTACGCCACCGGCGCGATCCTGCTCGGCGTCGGGGTGATCGTCGCCCTCGACCTCGCCCGCAGCGCCCAGGCCAACGACCGGACCATGGCCCAGTTCGTCGACGGCCTCTACGCCGAGGGCTTCGAGCGCCCGGTGGTGCGGCCGGGCGACGGGCGGCTGTCGCTGGCCATAGAGCGGGCGCTGGCGCGGATCGGCGAGACCCGGGCCGAGCGGCAACGGCGACTGGAGTACTTCCAGGCGCTGATCGACACCGTGGCCGCCGCGGTGCTGGTCGCCGACGTCGACGGCCGAATAGAATTCGCCAACCTGGCCGCCGCGCGGCGACTGGGCGAAGCCGGGCGGCTGGACCAGCTGAGCGCCCTGGGCGCCGCGGCCGTCGCGGCGCTGGCGCAGGCGCCGCTGGGTTCGCGCCGGATCGTCACCCTCGCTGACGGACAGCGGATGCTGGCATCCATCGGCGGCTTCGCCTCCGCCGCCGGGCCGCGCCGGCTGATCGCCCTGCAGAGCCTGGCCGGCGACCTCGACGCGGTGGAGCTGGAGGCCTGGCAGGGGCTGACCCGGATTCTCGCCCACGAGATGATGAACTCGCTGACCCCGATCTGCTCCCTGGCCGAGGGACTGCCGGCGCTGCTGCCCGCTGACGTCGCCGGCGGCGCGGCGGGCGAGGCGATCGAGGTGATCGCCCGGCGCAGCGCCGGCCTGATGAGCTTCGTCGACCGCTATCGCCGCCTCGCGGACCTGCCGACCCCGGACCGGACGCCGATCGCGGCCTCCGACCTGGTCGCCGGCCTGCGGACCCTGATCGCCCCGCAGCTGGCCGAACGCGGCGTTGACTTCGAGAGCGCCGTCGAGCCCGCCGACCTGACCCTTGAGGCCGATCCGGACCTGCTCGAGCAGGCGCTGATCAACCTCTTGAAGAACGCCCAGGAGGCGGTGGCCAGTCAGCCGGGCGGCCGCATCCGGCTTGCCTGCCGGCGCGAGGACGATGGCGTGGCGATCAGCATCTCGGACAACGGCCCGGGCCTCAGCCCGGCGGCGGCGGAGGCGGCGTTCACCCCGTTCTTCACCACCAAGGCGGCCGGCTCGGGCATCGGCCTCACCCTCGCCCGCCAGATCGCCCTCGCCCACGGCGGCCGCCTGGAGCACCGCGCATTGACGCCCCGGGGCGCGGAATTCAGGCTGGTGCTGCCGGAGGACCCGCGATGAACGACGCTCCCCAGCCCCTGGCCGGCATCCGGGTGCTGGACCTTACCCTGGCTCGCGCCGGGCCGACGGCCGTACGCCACTTGGCCGACTGGGGGGCCGAGGTGATCTGCGTGCAGCCGCCGGACGGTGGTTCGGAGATCCTCGCCCGGGACGGCTTCGACTATCAGAACCTGCACCGGGGCAAGCGCTTCATCAGCCTCGACCTCAAATCGGCCAAGGGTCACGAGGCGTTCCTGCGGCTGGTCGAACGGGCCGACGTGCTGGTGGAGAACATGCGCCCGCCGGTGAAACACCGGCTGAAGATCGCCTACGACGACCTCAAGGCGGTCAATCCGCGGCTGGTCTACGGCTCGATCAGCGGCTTCGGTCAGGACGGGCCCTACGCCCACCGCGCCGGCGTCGACCAGATCGCCCAGGGCATGGGCGGGCTGATGTCGATCACCGGCGAGCCGGGCCGTGGGCCGATGCGGGCCGGGATCGCGGTCTCCGACGTGACCGCCGGCACGCTGCTGGCGCTGGCGATCATGATGGCGCTTTTCCAGCGAGTGACCACCGGCGAGGGCCGCTATGTGCACACCTCGCTGCTGGAATCGCAGATCTTCCTGCTGGATTTCCAGGCGGCGCGCTGGCTGATGGCCGGCGAGGTGGCCGGGCAGACCGGCAACGATCACCCGACCCTGGCGCCGATGGGGGTGTTCGAGACCGCCGACGGGCATGTGAACATCGCCGCCTCATCGCCGGCGCAGTTCGGCCGCTTCTGCGAGCTGCTGGGCCAGCCGGACTGGCCGACCGATCCGCGCTGGTCGTCGAGCCGCCGGCGGCTGGAGAACCGTGAGGCGCTGAACGCCGCCGTCGCCGCCGAGATCCGGAAACGGCCCAACGCCTGGTGGATCGAACAGCTGGAGACCGCCGGCATCCCCTGCGGACCGATCCTGGCCATCGACCAGGTGTTCGCCGATCCACAGGTCCGGCACCTGGGCATGGCCGGGCCGGTAGAGCATCCG
>Ga0302196_10006238_pt1 | contig 10554 bp, 6 predicted proteins | sample II_Bog_N1_3_FD_198794 | JGI IMG/M metagenome (GOLD analysis project Ga0302196, IMG submission 198794) | Peat permafrost microbial communities from Stordalen Mire near Abisko, Sweden - II_Bog_N1_3 | ecosystem: Environmental > Terrestrial > Soil > Wetlands > Peat | place: Sweden: Abisko, Stordalen...
AGCGAATCAGGCCGGAACCAGCGCCGCCCGGCCCGAGCTTGGATGCCTGGAACTCGGAGGCGAAGAGCAGGGGAGCCGAGTGCATTGGCGCTTAGCGGGAGTTGGCCGACACGCCCTGGCCCAGTTTCACGAAGTCCTTGATCTCCCACACGACCGCGGCGCCCCGGCGCTGCGCCGCCAGCCAATTGAGCCCTCCTTGATAGACGATATCATGAGCGCCCTCAAAAATCGTCACGCGCGTATTCCCGTAGATCCGCCGAAAGACCGGCGGGGAAGTCCCGTAACTCGGGTCGGGCTCCGCGTGCGCCCATCCCAACGGCACCGTCCCCATCGCATAGAAAGCGGCGATCTTCGCCTCGTCCAGGCGGGCGGGGGCGGGAACCGCGGCGTTGAAGGCCAAGAGGGATTGAGTGAAGGGAATCGCCGGATCGTGAAGGCCGTGGTTGATGTCAAGCGGCACGGTCGCCGCCTGGCGCAGCCCGCTGAGCGGCGAGCGCTTCCAGGCCTCGGCCCGGCGGCCGGGATCGGTGAGCGGACTGCCGCCCAGGGCGCCCTCGATGTCGCGGGCATACTTCGGGAAGGTGTTTTGCTCCCGGATCTGCACGTACCACTGCGCGATATCCGCGATGCCACACCAGGCGCTGACCCCCGCCCAAAGCTCCGGGTGGCGCGCCGCCAATTGCATCGCCAAGTGCCCGCCGCCGCTGGCGCCGATGAGATAGATCCGGGCCCGGTCGATGGCGGTCCGGTGTTCCGCCCAGGCCACGGCCTCCACCACATCCTGGACCGCCCGGTCGCTGCCCATGGCCTCGGGCGTGTCGTTGGGGCCCCGGGCCTGGGGCCGGATGAAAGCCCAGCCCTGCCGCAAGCACCAGTGGGCATACTCCGCCAGCTGCCCGGCGTCGTCGTAGGTCGTACTCCATGTGTGGAGTCCGACCAAAAGCGGCCTGGAGCCGGAACCGGCCGGGCTGAACCAGATCGCCGGCTGCATCACTCCGTCGCTGCACGGGATCTGCACGGTTTGCAGCTGGGCTCGCCACGCCTCGGGCGCCGCGGCCGCGATGGGAGCCAGCGCGAAAAGGCCCAGAACCGGAACCAGCCGACCCAGGAAAGCTCGCTGCCGGGAATTGACGCCGTTCCCGCTCAAAGATTGGGGTGGAGGAGTGCCTGGTACAAGGCCTGGCGGCTCAGCTCCTCCAGATTGGGCCGTTCATCCGTCGCCAGACGCTGGACCATGCCGACGCAGACGAGATCGAATTCCGGATCGACCCAGAAAAAGGTCCCGGCCGCCCCACCCCAGAGGAAGGAGCCGCGGCCGAGGGTTTCGTCGGCCAGGGCGGGCTCGGTGTAGACGCCGACCCCAAAGCCGAAGCCGAAGCCCGGGCGGACGGCGTGATTCCATCCCGCGATCTCCCCGATCATCAGACGCGGCGGCAGGTGATTCTGGCTCATCATCCGGACCGTCTCCGGGCCGAGGATGCGCGCCCCGTCCACTTCCCCGCCGCGGCGGAGCATTTCGGCAAAGCGCAGATAGTCCGGCGCCGTCGAAACGATGCCGCCGCCGCCGGAGGGACGGGCGGGGGGCTCGGCGAAGGTTTCCGGGCCCTGGACGCTGTCCGGCACCACTTCCAGCTCGTCCCGGCCGTTGCGTTGGTAATAGGCGGCGAAACGGCCCCGCTTCTCCCGCGGCACAAAAAAGGCCGAATCCTTCATACCCAAGGGTCCGAAGATGCGCTGCTGGACGAATTGGGGGAAAGTCTGGCCGGAGAGTTTCTCGATCAGATACCCCTCGACGTCAGCGGAGGCGCTGTAGAACCAGCGCTGTCCCGGCTGGTAGAGCAGCGGAATTCGCGCCAGCCGGTTGATCATCTCCTGCAGGGAGGGCGCCTCCAAGACGGCATTGCGCCCGTCGGCGCCGCGGAAGAGCGCATCGGCCGGCTCCGCGGTGTTGCCGTAGCCGAACCCCGCGGTGTGCGTCATTAATTCCCGCATCATCGGCGCATGGACCGGTTCCTCGACCAAGACCGCGCCGCGGGCGTCCAAGCCCTTGAACACCTTCAGGTGGGCGAATTCCGGGATGTACTTCGCGATCGGATCCTGGGCGCTCCATTTTCCCTCCTCGTAGAGGATCATCATCGCCACCGCCGTCACCGGCTTGCTCATCGAATAGATCCGAAAGATCGCATCAACCGCCATCGGATCCGGGTCGGACAGGTCGCGTTTGCCGTAGGTTCGGCGCAGAAAGACCTTCCCGTGCCGCGCCGCCACGAGCACGACGCCCGCAAAATCTTTTTGATCGAGCGTGCGCTGCACCATTCGGTCCAGCCGCTCCAAACGCTCGGTGGAGAAGCCCACGGCCTCCGGCGCGACCACGGGAAATGCCCCGCCCCCGGCCTGGGCGCGGCCAGGCTCAGCGAGAAAAAGCAGCAGGGCAGCGGCGGGAAGACCCAGAGCGGGCGCCAGCGCGGCGCCGAGCCGGCGCCTCATACCTCCACCAGCGGGAGGCTGGCGTCGCCGAACCTCGGCAGATGCAGGTCCATCTTGTCCATCATCGAAAGATAGAGCCGGCACATCTGCCGATCCGGATTATCCTTATAGTTGAGGACCCGGCCGCCCTGGATCCGGCCGCCGCCGCCGCCCAGCATCACCACCGGCAGCTGGCTGGCGTCGTGATTGCCGTTCATCATGCTCGAGCAGTACATCAGCATGGTGTTGTCCAACAGCGTGCGCGAGCCCTCGCGGATGGAGTCGAGGCGGCGGGCGATGTAGGCGACTTGCTCGACAAAGAACTGATTCACCTTCAGCCAGTCGGCGGAATTGGAATGGGACAGGGCATGGTGGCTGAGGGAATCGACGCCGATGTTGGGGAAGCACAGCGTGGAAATGTCGTTGTTCAGCTTCAGCGTCGTGATCCGGGTGCTGTCGGTCTGGAACGCGAGCACGAGGATGTCGGCCATCAGGCGCATGTGCTCCCCGATGTCCTGGGGGATGCCGTCGGCCGGTCGCGGCATGTTCGGCTTGGTCAGGGTCGGCCGCCATCCCTGCAGCTCGTTGCGCTTGCCCGCGCTGTCGATCCGCTGCTCCACGTCCCGGACCGATTCCAGGTATTCGTCCAGCTTGTTCTGGTCGCTGGAACAGATCCGGTTGCGCAGGCCGTTGGCGTCCTGGAGGACCGCGTCGAGGACGCTTCGGTCCGTGCGGCTGCCCTCGTTCTTGAACAGGCGGTCGAAGGCCAAGGCCGGATAGATCTCCAGGGGAGTCGGGGTGGTGGGCGAACTCCAGGAGATGTGCGTGCTGTAGAGCATCGAATAGTTCTTCTGCACCCCCGCGTCGGATTTCTCGCAGCCGAGCACGAGGCTCGGGACCTTGGTCGAATGCCCGTAGCGCTGGGCCAGCAGCTGGTCGATGCTGGTGCCGGAATGGATTTCGCCGCCGGCGGCGAGGGAGGCGCCGGAGAGGAGATTACCGGTTTGGGAGCTGTGGATGTTTCCCCGCTGCGCCTCCGCGTTATAGAGGCCGCCGATAAACAGCATCTTCTCCCGAAATTCCGCCAGCGGCGCCAGGACCTTGCCGAGCTCCATCTGGCGGCCCTCGCCGCGGGCCCACCACTCGCCGCTATGGAAGCCGTTGCCGGAAAAGAGGACGGCCAGCCGGACAGGAGCCTCGCTCGAGCGCTTGGCGCCGCGCGGCTCGTCGCCCCACACCGGCAGGGACTCCAGCCAGGGCAGCGCCATCGTGACGCCGAGGCCGCGCAGAAAAGCCCGGCGGGAAAATTGATGGGCGTTCGTATTCATGGTGGCCAGCGGCGGAAGTTGGACGGCTCGGTTCAGTTGGCGGCAAAATCTCGGCCTCGCATCTCTTGGAACTGCTTGCTCAGCACAATCACCTCGACGGCAGTGTCGACTCGATAGTGATTGGCCGCAATTTCCGACTGCATTTTCTGGAGCAGAATTTCATCGGAGAGGAGCACGGAGCGGCCCAGCGCATACCCCAGCAGCTTTTTGCAGAACTGCCGCAGGAACTCCTGGCGGCGCTGCGTCACGAGGTAGGCGCGCAGTCCCGTGAAACCGTCCAAAGGGGTGCCGTCGGCCAGCCTGGCCCGCGCCTCGATCGGCCGATTGCCCAGATCCTTCTCCCGCCACCGCCCGATCCCGTCAAAGTTCTCCAGGGCATAGCCATAGGAATTGAACCGGGCGTGGCAGCCGGCGCAGCGGGGATCGGAGGTGTGCCGTTCGGTCAGCTGGCGAACGGTCAGGTTCGCCAGCGTCTCGTCCTCCGGCAATTGCGGCACGTTGGCCGGCGGGCTCGGCAGCTTGGTGCCCAGGATGACCTCGACAATCCAGCTGCCGCGCAGGATGGGGCTGGTGCGGGAGGCCGCCGACTCCTTGGCCAGCACCGTGCCCTGGGCGAGAATGCCGCCCCGGGAATAGCGCTTGATCCCTTCGACGCGCCGCCACTCCGGACCGCTCACCCCGGGTATGCCATAGTGACGGGCCAGGGCCTCGTTGAGGAAGGTGTAGTCGGCATCGAGCAGGTTTAGGACCGGCTCGTTGCTCTGGAACAGGTCGGTGAGGAAGCGGATGGTCTCCTCGTACATCGCCCCGCGCAGGCCGGCGAAGGCGGGGAAGGCGCGGGCGCTTTTATCGTTCAGCTGGTCGAAGTCATGGATGCGCAGCCATTCGCACCCGAATTCGGTGGCCAAGCGCCGCACCCGGGAATCGGCCGCCAGGCGGCGCGCCTGCGCCACCAGCACCCGGGGATCGGAGAGCTGGCCGGAGGCGGCCGCCGCGCGCAGGGGGGCGTCGGGGGCCGAGGACCAGAGAAAATAGCTGAGGCGGCTGGCCAACTCCATCCCTCCGACCGGTGCGGGCACCACCCCGGGATGGGGCATTTCCAGGCGATACAGGAAGGTCGGGGACACTAGCACCCGGGCCAGGGTCAGGCGGAGGGCCGCCTCGTGGGGCAGCCCCAGATGGCGGAGGCGGTCATAGGTCCCGCGCATTTCCGTTTTTTCTTCCGGGGCGAGCGGCCGCCGGTAGGCCTGGTCCGCAAAGGCCAGCACGGCGTCGAACTGGGGCCGCTGGGTTTCGGCCAGCCGCTGGCGAAACGCGGCCGCCCGCGCCTGGAGGGGCACCAAGATCTTCGCATAGTCCGTATCCGTGGGCGACTTGGCCACCCGCTCGGCCCAGCCCTGCCGCGGCCAGCGGGGCAGTTGGACTTTCTTTTGGTCGTCGTCCTGTTCCTTGCGGGCTTCGCACACGTCGACCAGGGCCAGGGTGTCCTGACTGACGTAATGCAGCTCGTCCCACAGCCGATCCAGCCGCGACTTCTCCGAAGGGGTCAGCATCAGGTCGCAGTAGGGCCCGTCGTCCCGGTGATAGATCTCCAAAGTCATGGTTTCGTCCACGGGGGTGAACTGGGTATAGCAGAGAGCGGCCGGAAAGAGCCGGCTGAATGCCGCACTGGCGCGGGCCAGACGGGACCAAGCCGGGCCGCCGGGGCGGGCCAAAATCAGGGCGCCCGGAATGAGGGCCGGGCGCGGCGGCGGCGCCGTCAGGAGCCGGGCCTGGGCGGTGCCGGCGGCAGTGGGTCCGGCCGGGAGGATCCGGGCCGTCGTGACCAGCTCGGTCCCGGCAAAGAGCTCGGCCGGAAGGCGAACCTCCAGGACAGCGGGAGCTTCGACCGCGAGGCTCGCGGGATCGAGCGCGGACCCATCCGGCTGCCGGCCATACCGGGCCGGGTCCAAGCCCCACTTCGGCGCAGCGCGGAACGCGGACCACCAGGTCTTGGCGCCCGCGTCGGGCCGCGGCGGCACGCCGGCGAAAAACGGTCCGCCAAGGGAGGTCAGGTTCCGGTAAAGAACGGCGTCCGGGCCGCCGTCAGGTCCGGGGGCGGCGGAAGTCAGCAGCTGCTGCAAACTCCGCGCCAAGTGCCCCTTTTCCTCCGCCGTGGGCGCCGCCAGCCAGCGGGCGAGCAGCGACCCGGCGGGAATCACCGGCAGTCCGGCCGTGCCCGCCACCGGCTCGCTGTAAAAATTCCAGACCCCCGGCCGGCCTTGGCCATCGTCATGAGGATTGCCGGCCAGGACCCGAGGAGAAACCTCCCGGGACAGGGACCAGGTCTCGGCCGGCCCGCCGACGGTCGCAAGCTCCAGCTTCAGGACCGCATGATCGTCGGTGCTGTCGCCCTCCCGCGCCCCGACCAGGAGGGAAATCAGGTCGCCGGGCTCCACGGCCACATTTTCCAGCGGCCCGATCTTTACACCGGGCACGACAAATTCCAGGGGTTCGCCGACGGCGTGGGCCGTGCCCACGGCCAGGCGCTGGCGGAAACGGCCGCGCCGGACCTGCAGCGACCAGTCCACGCCCCGGCCGGTTGACACATGCACGACCTCGGCGTCGATCCGCAGCGTGGCCCGGACGGGACTGCGCCAGGCGACGGCCGCATAGTCGGTGAGCGAGGGATGGACCAGGACGGCATGCGGCCACATGACACCGGGGATGAGAACCCGTTGATCGTCCGTGGAGTTCGCCACCAGCCCCGGGCCGTCCTCCGAGCCCCAGCCCTGGATGTAATCCCAACCGGTGATATGGGTGAGGCGGTGGGCGAATAGGGCCAGCCGCGGACGGGGGCTGGGGTCGATCCCCAGGTAGGCGAGCCAGAGGGGGAGCACCTCGGGATCCAGGCGGTGACGGACGGCGAGGGCGCGCACGTCGACCTCGCCGGCGGCCGCGGCCGCCTCGGCGGCAGCGGCCAGATACGGGATCGTGGCCGCAAAGATCCGCTCCCGCCGCGCGGTCAGTTCCCGGACATAGCCCGGGACGTCGCGGAGTAGGATGGGGGTCCGCCCCGGCCGGAGCAGCCGCGGTTCGCGCCACTCGAGAAAGTTGCCCGCCTGCCCGTCGCCCGCGTCGCCCGCCGCCAAGTAAACGGTGATGGCGTCGCCCGTAACCGGGGCCTCGAGCTTGAGCCTCAATTCCTCCTCCTCGGCCAGCGGCGCCGCCTCCTCCATCCACTGCCGGGGATTGCCGTCGTTGTCCAAGGTGCCCACCTTGTGAAACTTCCACATGATGCCCTGCCAGGCGGAAATATCCGCCACGAGCCCGGGGAGATCGGCGGGCCGGGCGAGTCGCCACCGGGCCCGGATCCCGTCCAGCCAAAGCGACGGCTCCCGCCCGTTCAAGGCCTGCCACAAGAGTCCCAGGTACTTGGGGCTGAGCCGACGCTCCCGCGCCACCGCCGCGATCGTTTCCGTGCCGGCCTCCAGGCTCGCACGCTCCTCCACCGCCGCGACCAGATATTTCTCCAACGGGAGGCGCCCGTTCTCGCTCGGGCCGGCGACGAAGGAGTTCTGGAGCCGGAAGCCGGCGAAGTTGAGCTTGGCCGGAGGCAGATCCGCAAAGGCGCAGTAGCAGTCGCGGATCTCGGCCTTGAGCTCGTTGCTCCAGTCCAGGCGGTTCGCCTTGGGCGAGAAACGCAGGCCGTCCGGCAAGAGCACGGCGTGGCTGGCCACGTCCTTGGCCGCGTCCAAATATTTCAGGAGCAGCGGGGGCGACATCACCAGCGCCTGGCCGGTGTTGGTGAAGCCCTCGCCGGCCGCCCCATCCTCGGGAAATTCTCGCACCGGATCCAACGACTTCACTCCCGTCACGTCCCGGATCGTAAAGGTGTACTCGGCGTTGGAGAGTCGCCGCAGCACGACCGGTCCCGGATCCCCGGCATGCTCCAAGGCAACGGCATGGAAGGCCGCTTGAGCCCAATCCTGCAGCCGCTCCAGCTGGGCGGAGGTCGGCTGGAGGCGCGCCTCATCCGGCGGCATCTCGTCGTCCCGGAGCTCATCGATGATTTTCTGCAATACATCCGGGTGCTGCTTGACCCGGGCCAGCGAGGTCAAGCCCTCCAGGTCGATGCCTCCCTTGTGCTTCACGGACGAATGGCATTCGAAACAGTACTCCTTCGTCAGGGGGCGAATGGTCTGCTCGAAGAAACGGGGGTCCTCCCCCGCCTCGGTCTTGGCCGATGCCACGGCCGCCGAGCACAGAATGCCCGCCACCAGCGCCCGCCGGCTGCCTCGAGATCGCCTCATTCCCATGGTCCGAACATAGCTTTAGGATACTTCGGCCGGAAACGAAACGGGAAACTTAATTTTCGGATACGATCGAAGCCGCGGCCGACGCGACCGGCGCCACGCCCCTAAGGCCAAGGCGGTTGCGCTTGAGCTCACCGGCCGTTCCGCTATCGCAGGATTGCCGATGAAAACCCCCATGACGACGGTGCTGCTGGCGGCGACCCTTTGGGCAGGCTGGCCGGGCGGCCCCCAAGCCTTGGCCGCCCCGGCCGAAGATTCCCGCCAGCAATTTCTCGCCCTGCTCGAACGGCCGCGGGTGCCGCTCGCCCCCGAGGTCAAACCGATCGCAACCGGCGCCGGCTGGGAGGAATATCATTTCTCCTACGCCTCCGAGGCCGGGCAGCGGGTGCCGGGGCTGCTGTTCAAGCCGGCCGGGGCCCAGGGCCGGCTGCCCGTGGTCATCGCGCTGCACGGCACCGGCGGCAATAAAGAGACGCAGCTGGCCTTCATCCGCCAGATGGCCGGGCGGGGCTTCATCGCTATCGCGATCGACGGGCGCTATGCCGGGGAGCGCAGCCACCACGGAGCCTTGGGCACAGCCGACTACCAGGCGGCCATCGTCAAGGCCTGGGAGGGCTCCGGCGAGCATCCCTTCTACTACGATACCGTCTGGGACGTGATGCGCCTGCTCGACTACCTCCAGACCCGCGAAGACGTCGACATCCGGCGGGTGGGCCTGTTCGGCATTTCCAAGGGCGGGATCGAAACTTACCTGGCGGCGGCCGCCGATCCCCGCATCGCGGCGGCCGTGCCCTGCGTCGGCGTGCAGAGTTTCGCCTGGGCGCTCGAGCACAACTCCTGGCAGGCCCGCATCCACACGGTCCAAAGCGCCTTCGATGCCGCCGCCCGGGAGAGCGGCTCGGCCAAGGATACGGCCATGGTCCGGCGCTTCTACGACCGCGTCGTGCCTGGCATCTACGGCCCGTTCGACGGGCCGGTCATGGTGCCTCTGATCGCGCCTCGGGCCCTCTTGATCATCAGCAGCGACAGCGACCCCAACAATCCGCTCCCCGGGGCGCAATTAGCCTTCGCGGCCGCCCGCCGCGCCTATGGGCGGCTCGGGGCGGAGGACCACCTGGAGGTGAAACTCCAAATGCACACCGGCCATCACGTCAATGCCGACTCCCTCCGCCAGGCGATGGATTGGTTCACGCACCGGCTCCAGCCCTGAGCGCCGCCCTCCGGGCCGCCTCAGGCGCTATGCCCTCGCGGGCTCGGCTCCGCCATGAGCCCGTTGGCCTGCGCCGACGGCATCGCCGCCTCCCCGTAGGTGAAGGTGCCCTTCTGGCTGACTTCCTCGGCCGCGCGCATGAAGGCGCCCAGGGCGGCCCGGCTGAGCGACGAGCCCAGGCTGATGCGCCGCACGCCCAGTTCCGCGAGTTGGGTCACCGTATAGGTCAGCCCCTTCAGGCCCATGACGGCATTGACCGGCTTGCGCACCGCGCTGCACAAAGTCCGGACTTCCTCGGGCTTGGCCACTCCCGGGGCAAAGAGCACGTCGACTCCCGCCGCCTCATAGGCCTGCAGCCGCCGGATGGTGTCGTCCAGATCGGGGCGGCCGTGAAGATAATTCTCGGCTCGGCCCACGAGGACGAAGGGAAACGGGAGGGCCCGGGCGGCCTCCACCGCGGCGGCGATGCGCTCGACCGCCAGCGAAAAATCATAGATCGGCCGGGCCGGGTCGCCGGTGGCGTCCTCGATCGATCCGCCGACCAAGCCGGCGGTTTCGCCGGCCAACCTGATGGTCAAAGCGGCCGCTTCCGGCGCGTCGCCGAAGCCATTCTCCAGGTCCGCTGCCACGGGCAGATCGGTGGCCTCGGCAATCGCCCGGGCATTGGCCAGGGTCTCCTCCCGCGTGATGGCGCCTCTACCGTCTCGGCGGCCGAGGCTAAACGCCAGGCCGGCGCTCGTCGTCGCCAGCGCCTCGAAGCCGAGGCTCGCCAGCATCCGGGCGGTCCCGGCATCCCAGGGATTCGGGATGACGAAGGCGCCGGGACGTTCGTGCAGGGCCCGGAAGCGCCGGGCCTTGGCCAGCTGGTTTGAAGAGGGGCTCATGGCTTACAATCCATAAACGGAGGCGCCGGAAAACACCCGACCAAATCAGCGCCGCCGCAACACGAAGATCTGGCCGGGGACCCGGGCCGTCCGCTCCAGCCGAATGGTCGTCTCGAGGCACGCGAGCTCGGCAAAGCTCTCGCTCGCCTGCTGGCGGACATAGTCCGGGCTATGGCCGAAGCGGCCGGAGGGTTGGAGCTGGAAGGTCCCCTCCGCCAGGCGTTCGGTGCTGAATGCCAGCAGCCCGCCCGGGCAGAGGGCTTGAGCCGCCGCGGCGAAGGGCTCAGCGAGATCGCCGAGATAGATGAACACATCCGCCGCCAGCATGAGGTCGAATCGCCCCGCCGACCGGAGTAGGAAGGTGATCAGAT
>Ga0302196_10006241_pt1 | contig 10551 bp, 9 predicted proteins | sample II_Bog_N1_3_FD_198794 | JGI IMG/M metagenome (GOLD analysis project Ga0302196, IMG submission 198794) | Peat permafrost microbial communities from Stordalen Mire near Abisko, Sweden - II_Bog_N1_3 | ecosystem: Environmental > Terrestrial > Soil > Wetlands > Peat | place: Sweden: Abisko, Stordalen...
GGCCACTACGGCTTCCCGCTACGCTTGGGTGTACCTCCCGAGGAGAGCGTCCTCGAGCTGCACCGCTCGAGCGCCACCTGACTGACGCCCGCGTCGTCTTTCGCCGCGTCCATCGCTCGGACGCTCGCCAGTCTCGGTGGGAAACGGGGCGCCTCAGGGCTCCGGCGCAGCTCGACGAGCGAGTCGAGCACCGAACCGGCTCACTTGTGCTTGCGATACACGGCGACGGGATCTGCCCAATAGGCATATTCCCCATCGAGCGCCACGTTGGCGCCAATCTCACCGGCTGGATCGAACGACGTCTGGTCGGCAAACACCTCGGCGCCTCCAACGCAACCGGTGACCGGGCAGACGTAGACCTTGGCGATATTTACGTCGAGCCAGTAGACGTTGCTGCCGTCCGAGGCGAGCCCGAACGGGGCGCTGCTCGTTCCTATCGTTTGCGGGAACGCGCAGGTAGATGTCACGGGGCACGATACGACTGCGTTGCCGCTCGTGTAGTAGGCGAACCCGTCCTTGATCACGACGCCGTTTCCGTTGGGGCTCGCGGTGACACTCGACGTGACCGTGACGGGGTGACCACCGCACCCCGTAGCGGCGCAGTCCAGGATACTGCCCGACGAGATCCAGTAGACGGTGGAAGTCTCGGCGCTCGTGCCCACGATCAGGGTGCTCTGGCCGCTCGCGAGGAGTGACGGAGAGGTGCATGCCGGCGATGCGCACGTGAGGATGCTCCCGGTCGCCGCCCAGTAGAGGTTGGCCCCATCGAAGGAGAGCCCCTCGGCGTGTGGCTGGTTCGGCGCCACCACCGTGGGCGCGTTCTGGCATCCGCCGATCGTGCAACGCTGGATTGTGCCGCCGCTGAAGTCGTTCCAGTAGACGTACTTCGCGTCGGTGGCGATGCCGGTCGCGTACCCGGGCCCAAGAGCTATCGGGTTGGCGCACCCAGTCTTCGGGCACTGATAGACTTCTCCGGTCGTCGTACCTTGATCTTCGACGTATACGTTGGTGTCATCCACGGTCAGCGTCCCGCCCTGGAAGAGGGTAGAGAACAGCGTCTCGATGCCGCACGTGGACGCGTCGCACTCCGGCGAAGCGTCGTCGCCCTCGGGCCTCGTATCACTGATCGAGCTCGTATCACCGACCGAGCTAGTGTCGCTGACCGAGCCCGAATCGGCTCCCCCGTCCGTGGGAGCGGTGTTGTTATCCTTGAAGGACGTGCACGCCGTCCCGATGCCCGCAAAAGCGAGAAGGAGGGTTACGAGGGGAGCCCGAGACACCGACAGGATGATAGCGCGCCCCCGATCAGCTGTCCCACGGTTCGGAGATGTGCGGTCGAACACTGCTCGTCGCGCGCGGATCGAACAACCGAGGTAAGCTTGCGTGACCGTGAATTGCGCGAGCAACGAAGAGCCGGCTCTCGCCAGACTGCCGCCGTCGTCTTTGCGCTCGTCGCGTGCAGCGGCGTGGATCGTCGTCGCCGTCCTGCTAGCGCCGGCGACCGCGGCCGCGCAGGAGCGCGACGCCGACGCTCTCATCGAGCACGGCCTCGAGCTACGCGAGCACGGTCGCGACGACGAAGCGCTCGGCGAGTTCAAGCGGGCCTACGCGTTGGCGCCGACCCCGCGCGCGCTCACACAGCTCGGCTTCGCGGAGCAGGCGGTCGGAAGGTGGGTCGCCTCTGACCGACATCTGCGTGACGCCCTTCAGGCGGCAGCCGATCCGTGGATCGCGGCGCACCGCGGCGTGATCGAGGGGGCGATCGCAGTGATCGGCAAGCACGTCGGCGTGCTCGACGTGCGCGGGAGCGTGCCTGGCGCGGTCGTGCTGCTCGACGGTGCGAACGTCGCCACACTGCCACTGCGTGAGCCACTTCGCGTGGAGGCCGGTACGCGCACCCTCGAGGTACACGCGCCTGGCTATTACACTATTTCCCGCACCGTGGTCGTCAGCCCGGAGGGGACGACCCGTGAGACGCTCGACCTCGTGCCGCGGCTGGATGGTCCCGGAGAAGACACACATGCGCCGCCCCCGCGGGGGCGCCATGAAGCTCCTCCACCCCCGCCCGCTGGTGGAGGTGCACAGCGGGCACTCGGTTACGTCGGACTGGCCGCGGCCGGGGCCCTTGTGGCGAGCGGCGTCATCGGGCTGGTGGAGCGACAGGCGCAGATCGGCGCCTACAACGACGATTCGACGTGCCCCGGCCTGGCGAGCCCGGTGCAACCGGCTGCCTGCGCGGGGCACGTCTCGAGCGCCTCGACGTGGGAGACCGTCTCCGTTGCAAGCTTCATAGGGGCAGCCGTCTTGGCGGCGGGCGGCGTGACGCTGCTCTTGACCGCACCCCGGGCAACTGCCGGGCTCCCAGCCCCCAGTGCTCTCGTCGCGTGCAGCGGCGGGTGGCGCTCTGTCTCGTGTGGGGTCGCCTTCTGAATCTGGAGGGTGAGGGTGGGGGCGGGCCTTCGTTCTTGCTACCATCTTTTGGGTGCGAGCCGGTGACAGCGTGGCGGGCAAGTACGAGCTGGTTCGCCAGATCGGGGCGGGAGGTATGGGGGTGGTCTGGGCTGCGCGCCACCGCATCACCGGCCGACCATTCGCCATCAAGTTCCTGACGACCCCGTCGAGGGACGGGCACTACCCTCGCTTCCTCCAGGAGGCGCGGGTCTCCGGCTTCGTGCGGCACCCGAACATCGTCGACGTCTACGATGTGGGCACCGCGCCCGAGCTTGGAGGAACCCCGTTCCTCGTCATGGACCTGCTCGATGGCCTGCCGCTGAGCGAGGTCCTGTCCGCCGGTCGGATGTCGCTGCGACAGACGTTCTCCGTCCTTGTGCCCATCGTGTCCGCGATCGCTGCGGCGCACGAGGCCGGCGTCGTGCACCGCGACCTGAAGCCGTCGAACTTGTTCCTTCAGCGGACCCCCGCGGGTACGGTCGTGCCGAAGGTGCTCGATTTCGGCATCAGCAAGCTCATAGGAGCCGCGCGCGCGGCCAGCGACGCAGAGGCCCGGCCGTCGCTGACACGCACCGGAACGGTCCTCGGCTCGCCGCTCTACATGAGCCCCGAGCAGATGCGCGGAGACCCCACGCTCGACGGCCAGAGCGACGTGCACGCGCTCGGCGCGATCCTCTGGCAGTGCCTCGCAGGCGAGGCGCTGTTCTCGGAGGAGCTCGACACCACGGAGCTAGCGGCACAGATCGTCCACGCTCCGCGCCGCCCACTGTCCGAAGTGTGGCGCGAATGTCCGCCCGAGCTGGCAGACGTGGTCGCGCGCGCGGTGGCCGTCCGCCGGGAGGAGCGCGTCGCGAGCTCACGCGACCTCCTCGTGGAGCTCGAGCGCCTCCACGCCAGCCTCGCTTCGCCCTCTCCCTCTGACCCGGCCGCCCGCGACCTCTTTCCCATGCTGTGGACCGCGCCCGCGTCTGCCCAGCCCCTCTCGCACGCGACGACGGTGGACGCGCATCAGTTCGTTCTGGCAGCCACGGCGGCATCGGAGGCGCCGCCGCCCAAACACTCGGGGGCCTCGGGCTCGATCGCGGGCTGGGCGGACAAGCGCGGCACGACGCAGCCGCCCGCCCAGCTGGGTCGAGGGATCGGTTACGTCTTGCTCGGAGCCGTTGCCCTGAGTCTCGCAGCGTTGGGAGGCGCCCGGCTGCGCTCGCGCCCTGCCGTGCCCGCCGAGACGAGCGCGAGCGTCCCGGCTGCCGGCCCTCCAGGTGCGTCGCGGCCGGTCGAGGAGATGCCCTCGGCCGCTTCCGCGCCGCCCACCTCGGCTTCAGCGTCGTCGGTCGCCACTCCTTCGGTCGCGGTCCCCACGGTTTCAGTCCACGTCGCGCTGCCAGCGAGCTCCGTGACGCACGCGGGGCCATCGTTCACGCTGCCGAAAGCCGTCCCTCATCCTCCCGCCTCTTCGGCGCCCCCCAACGACACGCTGGCCATCCCGCCCCCGATCAGCACTTCCGCCAACGGCGCCCCCATCGTTCGCTGAGCACTTTGGTGGAAGGGACGTCGGCGTGCGGAGGTTCTAAAGGACCGTCAGGAACACCGGCGTATAGGAAGTCGTGGGATCGACCGCGATGGGCTGTCGACCGCGTCCATGCCGACGCGTCTGTCAGCCGTGTGTGGTGAGGCTCCTGGTTCGCATCGAGGTAAACCAACTCCAGGACGTCGCCGGCGAGCCCGCTCGCGATCGCACCTGGCAGATACTGCGAAGCAGAAATGCCGGGCTCGGTCGTAAAAACGCCCCAGGTCGTCCCCGTCGAAGAACCCGACTTCGACCGCAGGCGACGATTCGTTCGTGTAGGACACGGCGATCCGACCATCTGCAAGCGCGGCGACCGACGCCGGCCTCCCGTAGCGAGCATCCGTCGCGAACGTCGTCGGCGTCCCCCAAGCTGCGCCCGAGAACGTGCTCGGCGCCAGGGTCGTGCCACTCATGCTGTCGACCGCGATCTCGAAGATCCCGACAATCTGGTCGACGCCCGTTCGCTTGATGAGCACCGGAGCATCTACGGGGGGGAACGACGGCGCGGGGCCGCAGCGCGGCCCCCATCGGCCGTCGGGGCGTCGAACGCTGACGTGTCTTGCGTCGCCGTCGACCCGCCGTCGAGCGACACGAAGGGTGGCGAGGAGTTGCATCCTTGGAGGATGCCGATGAACACTCCCGCGCGAACCACGAGGCCGCTGCGTTCTTTCATCACGGAGTCCGGTTCCGAGACTTCTTTTTTGGAGCGTGAGCGCGCGAGGCCCATCCCGTCGTAGGCGGCGGAGGCCGCTGACGGGTAGTCGCACAAACGGATGACTCGGGTTAGGCCACCCGCTGAGTCAACATTGCCATCCGGCTTCCCGAGAACGCGCTGCGAGCCGGAACGAGTCGCGCGAGGAAGATGGCGGCGTCATTGCCCGTAGTACCTTGAACCCCAGTGGAGACCCAATTGCCGTACCGAGACCCGCTTCCCCCTGACGCGGTGCCCGCGCCGGTGCTGCCCCGTCCCCCGATGGCGGTGAGAACCGGGAATTTGTATGTGCTCTTGGCGGTCTTTCCGCTGCCCGTCGCGTTCCTCCTCGCGCTCGAGTCGCAAGTCGAGGTCGCTGTCGTCATCGTGGCTGTGTGGCTATTGGCCGCGAGCGCGTGGGTTTTCTCCCTGCGGCGCAGCGCCAAAGGGGACAACGCCGCAAACCTTCAAGCCGTGACTCTCATCCGGGAAGGAGAGCCTCGGAAGGCAGCCGTCATCCTGGACGCCCTCCTTGCCAGGAGCTTCGCAAACCCAGCCAGATACTCGCTGTACCTATTGAATCGCGGGGTGGCTGCCTTGGAGATGGGCAACCTCGCCGATGCCCGCGCCATGCTCTGCGGCGTCCAGCAGAGAGTCGTCTGGCTTGAAAAGGCATTCCCTCCCTTTGTTCCGGTCCTCCTCGAGGCGCTCGGCCGGACAGAAGCGCTCGCAGGCGACTTGGACGCGGCCGAAAAGTGGCAGGGCGAGACGCGCGCGAGACTGGTATCCGGATCCGTGACCGCGCTGCAGCTCGACGTGATCATCGCGGCGCGTAGGGGAAGGCTGGACGACGCCGAAGCACTTCTCCAGCTCAATTGGAATGCCGCCGAAGGCCGCATGACTGCGCCCGCAATGAAGCTGGTGCGTGTGTTACGTGCGTTCGTCGCGAACCGTCGCACGCCGGACGACGACGGGGCCGTCGAGGTATGGCTCGCCGGCGTCCGACCCGTGCGCGGGGGCATGTTCACCTACCTTGGCACCCAGTGGCCCGACTTTGCTGCGTTCGAGCGCAAGTACCTACCCGGGGCCGAAGCTCCTTCGTAGAAAGAGGCTCGGCGGGCCCACCGCGTTTCGCTCGGCGGCCGAGCCCCAGAGGGCCTCCCGGGAGCCGTCGCCGACGGTCGCCTCATCGCCGGTTGAGCGATACCGGGATGGAATGTCGCGATGTGCGATCTCGCGCTCGTGGGCGATCGCCAGGTGCAGGGGTGGCTCGAGGCACAGGAGCCGACTTCAGCGGCGCCCTCAGTGTGATCCACCTTGCGGCGCGATCGTGAGCCGCGGCGCCGGCTGAAGCGAAGGGGTCGGGCGGCGCGATCGTGACCCACCGGGGCGCGGCCAAGAAGTCGGCCGTCGGGAGGGCTGGCCCGAAACTTGGGCCATGGCTGGTCATCGATGCACGGAGTGTCGGAAGTGGTTCACGCCGGCGGTGACGGCGAGGAAGCACCAGCGGGTGTGCGGGGAAGCGTGCCGAGGTTGTCGCCGACGCAAGCTCGCGCGGACGCGTCGGCGAGGCGCCCTCGAAGAGCAGCGCGAGGACGAGCGCGGTCGCCAGCAGAAGCACCGCGAAGCGACGAGGTCGGGGACGTGTCACGAGCCACCATCGGACGGCAAGTCATCGGAGTTACTGTCGAAACTGCGGGAGATCGTGGACAAGGGTGCGCGGCTGTCACGAGCTACCTTCCTGCGCGATGCCGGTCGGATCCTGCGGGAAAGCGGCATATTTCTGGGCGCCGCGCTGGACAGAGCAGGACGGTGTCACGAGCCACCTTCCGCGATGAAGACTGCGGAAAATGGCTCTAGATCCGTCGTCGGCGTGGACGGAGTCACGGACCGGGATGGATCCTGATCGGGGCGCCGTGATGGGCTCCGCTCGTGATCGCCACTGCCTTTGCCGAGCGTCCTGTCGCGCTGTCCAAGTTTGGTGAGCGCCTCGCGGCGCTCCGCCTCGCCGACGCTACGGCGCTCGCGTCGATGCGCATGTCGCTCACCCGGCACGGGCAGTTGTCGCCCGTGCGCGCGTTCGAAGGCGGCGACACGCTGGAGGTGTTCGACGGGTTCAAGCGGCTGCGCGCCGCGCGGGGTCTCGGTCTTGCCGAGCTGCGCGCCATCGTCGTCGACCTCGACGTTGTCGACGCGACGGTGCACATGCGCGAGCTGCACGCCGGGCGCGGCCTCACGGCGCTCGAAGAGGCGTGGATCGTGCGCGCGCTCCACCGCGACCACCACCTGAGCCAAGGCGAGATTGCCGCACGCCTGCACTGTCACAAGAGCTGGGTCTGCCGTCGGCTGATGCTCGTCGAGGCGCTCGACGCGAGCGTGCAGGCGGACGTGCGGCTGGGGCTTCTCGTGCCGCGCGCGGCGGTCCTCGTGGCGGCGTTGCCACGTGGCAACCAGTCGCTCGCCTCCGGCGTCGTGATTCGTCGTGGCCTCACGGTGCGCCAGACGGCCACGCTGGTGCGAGACATCACGGACGCCGCTGACCACGCCGCCGAGCACGCGGTGCTCACCCGCTGGGGCGAGGGCGCCCCCACGGCACGGCCCGGCGTGCGCGCCTCGCGCAGCGTGGTCGAGACGATCGCCCTCGACATCACGACGATCCGACGGAGCGTCGGGCGCCTGGAGTCTTGCCTGGTCACGACGCCGCTGGCCGCCCTCGAGCCGACCGCCTCCGAGGTCGTTCGCAAGAGCCTCGACGAGCTCGGGGGTGTTCTTCGCGCGCTCGCGCGTACGATCGCCGGTGCGCTCACGAAGACCCCTCCCCTGGAGGCCCGATGACCGCGCGCTGGCGGACACGGGAAGAGTTGACCCATCAGGTCGGTCTGCTGAGCACGCAGGGGATGAGCCGGCGCGCGATCTCGCGCGCGCTCGGCGTCAGCCGAAACACCATTCGCAAGATCCTCCGTACGCTGGCCAACGCGCGCGAGACCGGGCACACGGTGCTCGCTCCGCGGCCCGCTCGCGTGCCGCGCGCAGCGAAGATCGACGCGTACCGCGGACGCGTGGACGAGCTGCTCTTGCGATACCCCGACATCACCGCGCAGCGGGTGTGGGAGATCCTGAAGGACGAGGGTTTCACGGGCGGATACACGGGCATCAAAAAGCACCTGCGGCGCGTGCGCCCTCCGCCCAGGCCAACGCCGAGCCTCGAAGCGCCCGTTTTCGGGCCGGGCGAGATGGCCGAGAGCGACTGGTCGCCCTACGAGATGACGTACACGACGGGCCGCACGGAGCTGTTGCAACTCTTCTCCTACGTCCTGGTTTTCTCGAGGAGGAAGTTCTTCGACGCCTTCCTCACGGTCGATCTCTTCGCCCTGATGGACGGTCACGAGCGCGCCTTCGCGCGCTTCGGCGGCTATGCCGGCGCGTGCAAGTACGACAGCCAGAAGCCCGTCGTGCTCCGGTGGGAGGGCTCCCAGGCCATCTACAACCCTCGCTACCTCGCCTTTGCGGCCCACTACGGCATCCGACCCGCGGCGGTACGCGGCCAGCCCAACGCCAAGCCGCGCGTCGAGCGCAGCTTCTGGGAGCACGAGAGGTCGTTCCTCAACGGGCGCTCGTTTCGCGACCGCGAAGACTTTCGCGCCCAGCTCGCCGATTGGATGAATCGCGTCGTCGACCTGCGCCAGCGTTATGGCCACTGCGCACTCGATCGGTTTCGCGAAGAAGCTCACCACCTGCGGCCTCTGCCCACCCATCCCTACGACACGGCCCGCATCGCCTACCGCCTTTGCAGCATCGACGGCTACGTCGAGTGGCTCGGCAATCGCTACGCCGTCCCCTACGACCACGTCACCGACTTCCTTCCGCTGCGGGTCACCCAGACCGAGCTCTTCGTCTACGGGCCCGATCTCGCCTGCCTCGCGCGCTACGAGCTGCGTCCCCGCGGGCGCGGCGAGAAGTTCGACCCCCTCGGCTTGCACGCTCGCTCCAAGGGTCAGGCTGTCATCGACGCCCACAAGCTCCGCGCCACCTTCCAGCAGATGGGCGTCGGCGCGGCCACGTTCCTTCCGCAGCTCGCCACTCTCCCCACCCGAGTCTGGACACATCACGCCCGGCAGATCCTTCTGCTTCGCGCCCGTTACAACACCGCCGACGTCGACGCCGCGCTCGCCCATGCCTCTCGTTTCGGTGCCCTCGACGCGGGCTCGGTCGAGCGCATCCTCGCCAGCCGTCATCCTCCGCGCACCCTCGACGAGTATGTCGCCGAGGAGACCGCCAAGCGCATCGATGCCGTCCTCGGCCCCTCCGTCACCACCCCACGCGACCTCGCCGAGTACGACGCCCTGCCGCTCGCCGCTCGCGCCCAACCCTCCACGGAGCCTCTCGATGGCAAAGACCAAGACTGACACGACGACGGCTCCCCACGACGACGCTGCCGTCCTCGTCGAGCGCCTCCGGCGTCATCTCGCTTACCTCGGACTCACCCACACGTTTCGTTCCCTCGACGACCTACTCGCGTGGGCAACCCGCGAGCGGCCCGGGCATACCGCCTGGCTCGAGCACGTCCTCGCCGGCGAGGTCGATCACAAGTCCGCCACCCGCATCGCGCGCAGGATCCAAAACAGCGGACTCGTCGAGCAAAAGACCCTCGAAGCCTTCGACTGGGACTTCCAGCCCTCCCTCGATAAGGCACTCGTCCTCGAGCTCGCGAGACTCGACTTCGTCCAGCGGCGCGACGACCTCGTCATCACCGGAAAGAGCGGCACCGGCAAGAGCCACATCCTCAAAGCCCTCGGACTGCGCGCCTGCGCCCAGGCCGTCTCCCTCCGCTACGCTCGCTGCGTCGATCTGCTCGCCGACCTCCACGCCGGACTCGCCGACAACACCTACCCACAGCGTCTCAAGGCCTGGGCGCGACCCGACCTCCTTGTCATCGACGACGTCGGCCTCGGACAGGTCCGACAGCGCGACGACGAGCCCACCGCCGCACATACCCTCTTCAACCTCATCGATCGCAGGCACGGAAAGCTCTCCACCGCCGTCACCTCCAACATCGATCTCCGCGACTGGGGCCGTTACCTCGGGGACGCCACCGTCGCCGCGGCCATCCTCGACCGTCTCGCCATGCATGCCATCCGCATCGACATCGACGGACCCAGCTACCGACAGCACGTCGCCACCGAGCGCGCCGGGCGCAGACCCGCCACCCGCACGGACGCCACCGACGGCTCGACCTCGTAGCCCAATCGCGGAGCAACCATGAAGCCGCGGCGCGTCCCCTCGAGCCGACTGCCCCCAGTCCCACCGACGGTGCCGGAGCTCGTGGACGCTCCCGAGCTCGCCGCCGTCATGCTTCTCGAGCACGCTCTCGGTGTCGCCGTCGATGCGCTCCTCGCGGAGCACATGACGCTCATCGACGACTTCCGCAGACCCAGCGAAGACGGACCCGTCCTCTCCCTCGCGAGCACCATCTGCCGACACGCTCCTGTGCTGCGAGACACCCTTCGGCGCTACAGGCAGGCCGTGCGACTCGCCACATCGGCCGCTGCGGCCGACGACGACGACACGGACGACCGGACCTTCTGAAGCCCGCCTCGCGCTGACGCCGGCCGCCAGCCAGACCCGCAACCCGCGTCGAGGCACAGGCCGAGGCTCGTGCATCATGCGCCCTCTCCGGCCTTGGGGCGGTGGGTCACGATCCCGCCGCTACCGGTCGCCCATGGCGCTGGCTCGATGGATCAGATCGTTGCCGAGAACCGGATCAAGAAGAAGGCGCCGCTGAAGGCGTAATCGTCCGCTTGGACGGAGGCCGGTCCGCGGCAGCGGCGAGGTGGCTCAG
>Ga0302196_10006242_pt1 | contig 10550 bp, 11 predicted proteins | sample II_Bog_N1_3_FD_198794 | JGI IMG/M metagenome (GOLD analysis project Ga0302196, IMG submission 198794) | Peat permafrost microbial communities from Stordalen Mire near Abisko, Sweden - II_Bog_N1_3 | ecosystem: Environmental > Terrestrial > Soil > Wetlands > Peat | place: Sweden: Abisko...
GGTTTGCTCTGTTCCAGAACATTTATCGCCGCGGCGAGGCCGAGCATCTGGACCTGGCCACGGGGCGGACCCTGTTCGACGACTTCTTCCGATTCGGCGCCGAGGACATCGATCCAGCGCCCGACGCGGCCCATTCGCTGCGCCTGATAAATCATGGCGGCGCGAGCGTGGTGATCCTGACTAACGCTCCCGAGCACGCGCGCGAACCGCGCGGCCGCTGGCTGGCCAAGCACGGCATGGACTATCCGCTCATCATTAATGAGGGGCCGAAGGGCGCGCCGGTCGCGGCACTGGCCGCCAAGACACGGCGGCCGGTCGCCTTCGTCGACGATCTGCTGGGCAATCTGGAGTCCGCCGCCGAGATCGCCCCCGACGTGCACCGCTTTCAGCTGGTGGCTGACGAGCGGCTGCGCCCCATCGCCCCCACCGCGCCCGAGCGTCATCGCCGCATCGACCACTGGCCGCAGCTGCGCGAGGCCCTGGCCCTGGCGCTGGAGATCACCCTGCCATGATCCGCATCGGCGTCGATTTCGGCGGCACCAAGATCGAGGCCGCCGCGCTGGACGCGGACGGCAAGTACATCGCCCGGGTGCGCCGGCCCAATCCGGGCGAGTATGGCGCGGCGCTCACCGTCGTGCGTGAGCTGATCGAGGAGGCGGAAAGCCAGACCGAGCGCGTCGACCGCGTCGGCCTGGGCATCCCCGGCTCGGTCTCGCCCAGGACCGGCAAGGTGCGCAACGCCAACAGCGTCTATCTGAACGGCCGCCCCTTCGCCGAGGACCTGGCCCAGGCGCTGGGTCGGCCCGTGCGCCTGGCCAACGACGCCGATTGCCTGGCCCTGTCGGAGGCCAGCGACGGCGCCGGCGCGGGCTTCGGCGTGGTGTTCGCCGTCATTATCGGAACCGGCTGCGGCGGCGGCCTGGTGGTCGACGGCCGCCCGATCCAGGGGGCCAACGGCGTCGCCGGCGAATGGGGGCACAACCCCCTGCCCTGGCCCACCGGCGGGGAGTTGACGCCGCCGGTCTGCTGGTGCGGCAAGGCCGGATGTCAGGAGCTCTATCTGTCCGGCACCGGCTTCACCGCCGACTACCGCCGCTGCTACGGCGGCGATCTGGACGGCCCGGGCATCGTCGCGGCCATGCGCGCGGGCGACGCCCACGCCAAGGCCACCTTCGACCGCTACGTCGACCGGCTGGGCCGGGGCCTGGCGGTGGTCGTCAATCTGATCGACCCGGACGTGATCGTGCTGGGCGGCGGCATGAGCAATGTGGCGGAGATCTACCCCGCCCTGCCGCCGATCGTCACCGAGCGCATCTTCTCCGACATGTTCGAGACCCCCATCCGGCAGGCGGTGCACGGCGACTCCTCGGGCGTGCGCGGCGCGGCGTGGCTTTGGCCGGTGGAATGATGTGGGTGGTTCGAGACGCGCGCAAAGGGCGCGCTCCTCACCATGACTAGCTCTGGGGCGGCCCGAATATCTAGTCATGGTGAGGAGGGCGAAGCCCGTCTCGAACCACGCAACGGCGCTGGTGCGGCCTCCAATGCGAGGGGGAGAGATTGACCACCCTCTGCCGCGACTGCCTGACCCTCACCGCGGCGACCGTTACGCGCTGCCCCAACTGCCGCTCGCCGCGCCTGGTCAGCCACCCGGACCTGACGACGCTCACCCTCGCCCACATGGACTGCGACGCCTTCTACGCCTCGGTGGAGAAGCGGGATGCGCCGGAGCTGCGCGACACGCCCGTCATCGTCGGCGGCGGCAAACGGGGGGTGGTCACCACCTGCTGCTACATCGCCCGCATGTCGGGCGTTCGCTCGGCCATGCCGATGTTCACCGCCCGCAAGCTCTGTCCCCAGGCGGTGATCATCCCGCCCGACTTCACCAAATACCGGGCGGCCAGCGCGATCATCCACGAGAAGATGGCCAGGCTCACGCCGCTGATCCAGCCGCTGTCGCTGGACGAGGCCTGGCTGGATCTGACCGGCTGCGAGCGCCTGCACGGCGCGCCGGCTGCGGTGGTGCTGGCCCGGCTGCAGGCCGAGATCGAGCGCGACGTCGGCATCACCGTCTCCATCGGCCTGGCCGCCAACAAGTTTCTGGTCAAGATCGCCTCGGACCTCGACAAGCCGCGCGGCTTCTCGGTCATCGGCGCCGCCGAAGCCAAGTCCTTCCTCGCGCCCAAGCCCGTCCGCATCCTGCCCGGCGTCGGCCCGGCCTTCGCCAAGGCGCTGGAGCAGGCCGGCTTCCGCACCGTGGGCGACCTCGCGCGCGCCGACCCGCGCGACCTGGCCCAGCGCTGGAACGCCTATGGCCTGCGCCTGTCGCAGCTGGCCCAGGGGCTCGACAACCGCACCGTCAATCCCCACGAGGACCGCAAGACCATCAGCGCCGAGACCACCTTCTTCGACGACCTGACCACCTTGGAGGCCCTGGAAGACAAGTTGGCGCCCCTGTGCGAGCGCGTGGCCCGCACCGCGCGCGCGTCGGGCATGGCCGGGCGGGTCGTCACCCTGAAGCTGAAGACCGCCGACTTCCGCTCGATCACGCGCCGCCGCACCCTGGCGGTTCCCACCCAGACCAGCCGCACCCTGTTCAGCGTCGCCCGCGAGCTGCTCGCCACCGAGATCAAGGGCAAGCCCTACCGCCTGATCGGCGCCGGCCTGTCCGACTTCGTCGACGCCGCCGACGGCCTGGACCTGTTCGCCGAAGACGAACGCCGCGAGCGCAAGAGTGAAGCGGCGATCGACGCGCTCAGGGAACGCTTCGGCAAGGGGGCGGTGGTGTCGGGGCGGTCGCTGAAGGGCAAGGCGCCTTCGACAAACCGATGATCACCCTCCACGATGTTCCCGCCCTCGCCATCCTCGTCCTGTGCGCCGCCGCGGCCGCGTCGATCCTTATCGTCCAGCTCCGCACCGGCGTGCCGCCGATGTCGTCCAGCCTCGCCGAGCACCGCGAAATCGTGGCCCTGTTGCGACGGGCGGGCGTGGCGGAGGACGCGGTGATCTATGACCTGGGCTCCGGCTGGGGCTCGCTGGTGATCGCCCTGGCCGCCGCCTTCCCGAACGCCCAGGTGCGCGGCATTGAGCTCTCGCCCCTGCCCTACTGGGTGTCCCGGCTGCGCACCCGCGCCCTGCCCAATGTCAGCCTGCGCCACGGCGACTTCCTGCGCGCCGACTTGAGCGAGGCTCAAGCGGTGACCTGCTACCTGATGATCAAGGCCATGCCGACGCTGGCGGACGTGCTGGACCGCGGGCTGGCGACCGGGACGCCCATGGTGGCGCTGTCCTTCTGGTTCCGCGATCGGCAGACGGCGGCGACGTCAAACGCGGCGGGGCTGCTGGGGGCGACGGCGCTGTATGTTTGGCCGGGAAAGGATTTCGGCTCAGACGCCCAGGTTTGAAAGCTGGGCCACAGGAGCTGCCGAGCCCACTTTTTGACCAGGCCGAGCGCTCGAAAAATCATTCTATCATGCGGTTGAGAGAGGGACTGGCGCCGGGCTTGAGGCGCGATTCCTTCTCCCCTTGGGGAGAAGGCGGGGCCCGCGCGCCGTAGCGCTTGCGAAGGCGCGTGGGAGGTTGAGGGGGCTGGCGCGGACAGAGGTCTGACCCGCAGACGAGGAAAGACTCTTTTCGTTCAGATCGAGCGTGAGGCTCACGCCGGCGTGAGCGCCCTCATCCTCCCACGCCTTCGGCGCGGGCCCCTCCTTCTCCCCCAAAGGGGAGAAGGTACGTTCGCGGCGCCCCTTACCAACGGCCCACCCCCGCGCTATCCCTTGGCCCCTTCCCTAAGGAGCGCCCATGTCCGCTGTTGAAGACCGTCTGTCCGCCCTGGGGATCGTCGTTCCGTCGCCCAATCCGCCGGTGGCCAATTACGCGCCGTTCGTGCGGGTGGGGAACGTCGTCCACATCTCCGGCCAGGTCTCAACCGACGCCGGCGGCGGCATCAAGGGCGTGGTCGGCGAGGATGTCAGCCCAGAGCAGGCCGCCGCCGCCGCGCGGCTGTGCGGGATCAACCTGATCGCGCAGATGAAGGCCGCGGCTGATGGAGATTTGGACCGCGTCGCCCGCGTCGTGAAGCTGGGCGGCTTTGTTCAGGCGGGCGCCGACTTTTTCGCCATTCCGCAGGTGCTAAACGGCTGCTCCGACCTTATGGTGGAAGCGTTCGGCGACGCTGGGCGCCATGCCCGGTCGGCGGTCGGAGTCTATCGCCTTCCCTTGAACTTTGCCGTTGAGGTCGACGCCGTGGTGGAACTGAAATGACCTTCGCCGAAAGCACCGACCCCGCCGCCCGTTTCGGCGAGTCCTGGGAGCGATTGTTCGATCCGCCCATCGCGCACCGCGGCCTGTGGTCGCCGGACGGGGCGCCGGAGAATTCCCTGGCCGCCTTCCAGGCCGCCTGCTCGCACGGCTACGGCATCGAGCTGGACGTGCAGCTGTCGGCCGATGGCGAGGCCATGGTGTTCCACGACGGTCGCCTGGAGCGGATGTGCGGCGCCGAGGGGCGGATGAGCGACCACAGCGCCGCCGACCTGGGCCGGCTGAAGCTGAAAGGCTCAGACGAGACGATCCCTACCCTGGCCGACACCCTGACCCTCGTCGGCCACCGCGCCATGGTGCTGATCGAACTGAAGACCCCGCCCGGCGAGGTCGGCGCGCTGGAAAAGCGGGTGCACGAGGTGCTGATCGACCACAACGGGCCGATCGCCGTGATCGGCTTCAACCCCTACTCCCACGCCTGGTTCGCCCAGCACCATCCCGGCGTGCTGCGCGGCCTGAACAGCTACGCCTACGCCGACGACAGCGCCCATATGGCGCCGGAACAGCGCAAGGCCTATGCGCGGCTGGAGCACGTCGGCATGGCCAAGCCCCACTTCCTGGCGCTGGGGACAGACATCCTGCCGACCAAACGGGCGACCGAGCTGCGCGAAGGCGGCATGCCGGTGGTGGCCTGGACGCTGCGCTCGCCCGCCGAATGGGAAAAGGTGCGCGACCACAGCGACAACCTGATCTTCGAGGGCTTCGCCGCGTGACAGGCGTTACAGCGGCAGTGAGGGTTCACGGCCGCATCGAGGAGATCGGCCGCGAGGCCTGGGACGCCTGCGCCGGCAACCCGGCGTACCAGGCCAACCCGTTCGTTTCCTACGACTTTCTCGACATCTGCGAGCAGTCCGGCAGCGCCGCCGCCCGCACCGGATGGGGTCCGCGCCATATCTCGGCGACGGACGAGGATGGCCGCGTCTGCGCGGTCATGCCGCTCTACCTGAAGTCCCACAGCCAGGGCGAATACGTGTTCGACCACGCCTGGGCCGACGCCTATGAGCGGGCCGGCGGCCAGTATTACCCCAAGCTGCTCGGCGCCTCGCCGTTTTCGCCGGTGACGGGCCCGCGGCTGCTGGTGCGGGCGGACGTCGACGCGGACGCGGCCCGCAAGGTGCTGCTCGGCGGGGCGCTGACGGTGTGCGAGCGCTATGGCGCCTCGTCCCTGCATGTGAATTTCGCGAGCGAGGACGACTGGCGCTTCATGGGGCAGCAGGGCCTGCTGATGCGCGAGAACCAGCAGTACCACTGGCATAACGCCGGCTATGCGACCTTCGAGGACTTCCTCGCCGCCCTGTCGTCGAACCGGCGCAAGACCATCCGGCGCGAGCGGCGCGATGCGGTCAAGGACCTGGAGATCGTCGGCCTGACCGGCGGCGACCTGACCGAGGACCACTGGGACGCCTTCTTCCAGTTCTACATGGACACCGGCTCGCGCAAATGGGGGCGGCCCTACCTGAGCCGGCCCTTCTTCTCGATGCTGAACGAGCGGATGGCCGACCGGGTGTTGCTGCTGATGGCCCGGCGCGAGGGGCGCTGGATCGCCGGGGCGCTGAACCTGATCGGCGCCGACTGCCTTTATGGCCGCAACTGGGGCTGCATCGAGGATGTGCCGTTCCTGCATTTCGAGCTCTGCTACTATCAGGCGATCGAGCACGCGATCCGCCTGGGCCTGCCGCGGGTCGAGGCCGGGGCCCAAGGCCAGCACAAGATCGCCCGCGGCTATCTGCCGACCGCCGTCTATTCCGCCCACTGGATCGCCGACCCGGCCCTGCGCGCGCCGGTCGCGCGGTTCGTCGAGCAGGAACGCGCCTCCGTGGAGCAGGAGATGGAATGGCTGGAGGAGGAATATTCGCCGTTTCGGCAGGGGTGAGGCGGCGCCGTTCGTGCGTCCTTCGAGGCCCGCTGCGCGGGCGCCTCAGGATGAGGACTGTCGGTGAAGCCGCTCCCGTGCTCCTCATCCTGAGGTGCGAGCCAACGGCGAGCCTCGAAGGACGCACGGGAGTTGATGAAGGCTGAACCTCCAGGTCCGAAAACCGCCAGCGAACCCTACGCGCCGCCCCTATCTTCCCATCATGACCCCACCCGGCTTCGCCCTGTTCGACACCGCCCTCGGTCGCTGCGCCATCGCCTGGCGCCAGACCGGCATCGTCGGCGTGCAGTTCCCCGAGGGCAGCGACGACAAGTCCCGCGCGCGCCTGGGCCGTCGCTTCCCCGACCTCGCCGAGGCGGCGCCGCCGGCGCAGATCGCGGCCGTGATCGAACAGGTCCAGGCCCTGCTGGCGGGCGAGCCGGTCGACCTCTCCACAGCCCCGCTGGACATGACCACGGTCGGCGCGTTCGAGCAGCGCGTCTACGCGATCGCCCGCACCATTCCGCCGGGCCAGGCGATGACCTACGGCGAGATCGCCGAGCGGTTAGGCGATAAGCTGCTCGCCCGCGCCGTCGGCCAGGCGATGGGCGCCAATCCATTTCCGATCATCATGCCCTGCCACCGGGTGCTCGCCGCCGGCGGCAAGCTGGGCGGCTTCTCGGCGCCGGGCGGGGCGAGCACCAAGCAGAAACTGCTGGCGATCGAAGGCTATGCGCCCGGCGGGCAGCCGTCGCTGTTTTGAGGGGGCCACCCAAACCTTCTCCCCGCCGGGGAGAAGGAGGGGCCCGCCGAAGCCTTTAGGCGGAGGTGGGAGGATGAGGGGGCTCGCGCAGACCCCGCCGCCGCACCTCATCCCATAAGGACTCTTTGCGTTGTCACGGGCTTGTCAGGCCGTTGCGCAGGCCCCCTCATCCTCCCACGCCTTCGGCGCGGGCCCCTCCTTCTCCTCAAAGAGGAGAAGGTCGGCTATTAGCACCGCGCCCACGCCGCCTCGATCAACGCCCGCACCGCTTCATCCACGTCCCCCACCCCCGCCAGCGGCAGCGACACCAGCTTCTCGGCCCAGGATTCACTGCTCTTGCGCGGGATAAGCCTCGCGCTCGCGTCAAGCGGAACCGCCAGGCCCAGCACCGCCCCGCCCTTCTTGTCAGGACGCGCGGCCGCGAACTGGATTCTGCGGGAAAAGGCGGTGTAGCTCTTGCGCGGCCCCATCACCACGTCCGGGAGGGCCATCGCGGCCGACCTGATCGCCTCGAAAATCGCCCGCCGGTCCGGATCGGCCCACAGGGTCTCGACCAGCGTGTGGGGCCGGTCCCAGCCCATGCCGGTGTCGAAGGCGGCGCTGATCACCTGGGAGGCGCGGTTCTGGAGCAGGCCGTGCTCAGCCTTGAACCAGGCGAGCCGGGCGCGGTGCTTCGTCTCGGGGCAGGTTCGGGCGATGGCGACCCATTCGTCCAGGCTCTTGCCGGTGTCACGTTCCAGACCGGCGACGACCGACGCGAACCACTTCTCCTGGCGCTCCGAAAGGTGCGGCTCGGCCATGTTTCGCCCTCCCATGTTTCGCCGCGGAGCGGGCTTTGCTAGGACACGGACTTCGGCGGGAAGGATCGCACCATGAGCCTCGATGGCCAATATGACGACGCCAACATCTTCGCGAAAATCCTGCGCGCCGAAATGCCGGCCGCCCGGGTGTTCGAGGATGACCATGTGCTGGCCTTCATGGACGTCTTCCCCCAGAGCCGCGGCCATACGCTGGTGATCCTGAAGGAGGCGAAGGCCCGCAATCTGCTCGACGTCGAGCCGGAACCGCTCGAGCACCTGATCCTCGGCGTCCAGCGTGTGGCCCGCGCCGTGCGCGCGGCCCTGAACCCGGACGGCGTGGTGGTGACCCAGTTCAATGGCGCCCCGGCCGGCCAGACCGTCTTCCACCTGCATTTCCACGTGATTCCGCGCTGGGAGGGCGTGCCGCTCGGCCGTCATGCCGGCGGCGGGATGGCTGACCCGGAGGAACTGCGCACGCTGGCCAAGGAGATCGCGGCGAAGATCAGCTAGCCGCCACGATGCCGCTGACGCTCCGCTTCACCCGCCTGTCCGACGAGCTGCACCGGTTCGAATACGTCCGCGCGGATGGGACCGGCGAGGCGCTCGACCTGGAGACGGCTGCCTATCTGGCGCGCGACCTCGCCCGGTACGCCGTGGAGAGCACGGCGGGCCTGCGCGGCTCCTTCTATGGTCTGCTCGACCGGATCGGCGGCTATGCCGAACTAAGCCTGGGCGCCGGCGGCCTGGGCGGCGAGGCGCAACTGACGGAGATCGCGGTCGCAGTGCTGGCCGCCGCCTCGGATGGCGAGTTCGACGCCCAAGCTTCAGCGGAAACCATCGCCGGCTATTTCGCCGACCTGGACCTGCGGGCGCCCCGCTGGCTGACGGCGGACTTCATCGCGGCCGTCGGCGAGCGACTGCAAGGCCTGACGGCCCAGTGGGCGGCGACCAGCCCGGGCAAGACGATGGAACTGACCTTCGACCCCGGCTAGGAGATCGCGCTCTTAGCGGATCGGGCGAGCACCAATCGTCGTCATCCTGAGCCGCGCTCCGCTTGGAGCGCGCGTCGAAGGACGCAGCGGCGGCGAAGTGCGTCCTTCGACACGGCCGCAAGGGCGGCCGGCTCAGGATGACGAAGCGGGGTGGGTCAAGGGAGCTCGGCTCAGCTAGGACGCCACCGAGCTGAACTTGCTCAGATCGCGCGAGCAGTAGCTGGAGGCCGCGCCGGCATGGTCGGCGAACCAGCTGGGCGTCTGTCCCCTGGACGCGGCCGGCGCCGACGCCGTCAGGTCCTCCGGCGTCACCCGCTCGGCGAAATAGGTGGCGTTGCAGGCGCAGTACTGGCCGAGCAGGTTGTCGGTGACGCCGGCGTTCGCCGGATTGGCCCTCTGCATCTTCAGGCACGATGCCTTGAACGACTGGGTGAAGGTCTCGCGCAGCGGCCCCTCGATCTGGGCATGGGCCGGGGCCGCGCCGAGGCCGAAAACAAGCGCGGTCAGCGCCACGAATGAACCCTTCATCGATCCGACTCCCGCCAACACGCTCCACCAGCGATGCGGTCAGGCTAGCCGAGGTCCGGGTTCGCAACGGTCGCGACCGGCTGGTGCAAATCGCCGCACCGCCGATCTGCATAAGAAAAGGGCGGCCCTTTCGAGCCGCCCCCTTCCGTCTATCGATGGCTGATGCGCCTCAGGTCGCCAGAGCCGGCTCCTGTTCGCCCGCGCCGGCCGATTCGCCGCCGGGGTTGTCGAACTCGAACGCCAGCTTGCCGTCCTTGAGCGTCACATTGACGTGGCCGCCACGGACCAGCCTGCCGAACAGGATCTCGTCGGCCAGGGGCTTTTTGATGTGCTCCTGGATGACGCGGGCCAGCGGGCGGGCGCCGTAGAGTTCGTCGAAGCCGTTCTTGGCCAGCCAGTCGGCCGCATCGTCGCTGAGCGAGACGGTGACATGTCGGTCGGCCAGCTGGGCTTCCAGCTGAATGACGAACTTGTGCACCACCTGCCGGATGATCTCCGGCGTCAGCGGCTTGAAGGCGACGGTGGCGTCGAGGCGGTTGCGGAACTCCGGCGAGAAGATCCGCTTGATCGCGGCGTCGTCTTCGCCTTCCGGCTTGCCCTTGCCGAAGCCGATCTGGTTGCGCTGCCCCTCGGCGGCGCCGGCGTTGGTGGTCATGATCAGGATGACGTTCCTGAAGTCCACCTTCTTGCCGACCGCGTCGGTGAGCGCCCCGTGGTCCATGACCTGCAGCAGGATGTTGTAGACATCCTGGTGAGCCTTCTCGATTTCGTCGAGCAGGACCACCGCGTGCGGGTGCTGGTCTACCGCGTCGGTGAGCAGGCCGCCCTGGTCGTGGCCGACGTAGCCCGGAGGCGCGCCGATCAGGCGGCTGACCGTATGCCGCTCCATGTATTCCGACATGTCGAAGCGGAGCAGCTCGATGCCCAGGGTCGCCGCCAGCTGACGGGCCGTTTCCGTCTTGCCGGTGCCCGTGGGCCCGGAGAACAGATAGCAGCCGATCGGCTTTTGCGGATCGCGCAGGCCGGCCCGGGCCATCTTCATGGCCGAGGACAGCTGGTGGATCGCCTCGTCCTGGCCGTAGACGGCCCGGTGCAGATCGTCCTCAAGCTGCTTGAGCGCCTCGGTGTCGGTCTTGGAGACGGACTTCGGCGGGATGCGGGCGATCTTGGCGACCACCGCCTCGATCTCCTTCACGCCGAGCGTCTTCTTGCGCCGGTTCTCGGGCACCAGCATCTGCGAGGCGCCGGCTTCGTCGATGATGTCGATCGCCTTGTCCGGCAGCTTGCGGTCGGTGATG
>Ga0302196_10006247_pt1 | contig 10547 bp, 9 predicted proteins | sample II_Bog_N1_3_FD_198794 | JGI IMG/M metagenome (GOLD analysis project Ga0302196, IMG submission 198794) | Peat permafrost microbial communities from Stordalen Mire near Abisko, Sweden - II_Bog_N1_3 | ecosystem: Environmental > Terrestrial > Soil > Wetlands > Peat | place: Sweden: Abisko, Stordalen...
CGCAGCCCAGCCCGACGCGCAGGTGCGCCGGCGCGCTCCCGACCTGCCCGGCGACGAACGCGGCGATATCGTCCCACGGTCCCGCCGCCATCCCGCCCCCTGCCGCGTCCTCGCCGCGGCCGATCTCCGCGCAGATGGCCGCGAGGGTGTCCGTCGTGAAGCGACGCATGGTCAACGGGCAAACTCGATCGGCGGAAACCACTGGTGCGCCGCCAGGAGGAGCCAGGCCCCGCACCAGGCGATGACCACATAGGTTCCCGGGTCCCGGAGGGCGAAGATGATCGGGTCCTCATCCATCTGCCCGCGGCCGGACAGGATCCAGATCCGGCATATCCAATAGAGAAATGCCGGGACGAGCAGCCAGAGGAGCTCGGGCTGCCCGTAGAGCTTCAGCACCGCGTCGCTTCCCAGGTAGAGGAGGAAAATGATGCAGGCTGCAAAGCCGCTCGCCACGCCGGCCACCGTGACGACCAGCCGGTCGTCGGTGCCGTAACCGCGCCCCGGCGCAGACCGGCCCCCCCTGAGGTGAAGGTTGTGCAGCTCCGAGACGCGCTTGCAAAAGGCCAGGCTGAAGAACGCGAACACGGCGAAGGACAGGAGCCAGGGCGAATAGGGAATCCCCGTGGCGGCGTGGCCCGCGACGATCCGCAGCGTGTAGAGGAGGGCGAGGGTCATCACGTCGAGGAGCACCAGGCGCTTCAGACGGAACGAGTAGACCAGCGCGAGCACCGCGTACAGCGCCAGCACGGCCCCCGCGCCCGCGGGAAGCGGCGCGGCGACGAGCGCGGCGAGGGCGGCCAGGAGGACGGGGATCAGGACCCCGTAGACCAGGGGAAGCCGGCCGCTCGCGAAGGGCCGGAGGCTCTTGCGGGGATGCATCCGGTCGGCGTCCACGTCCACCACGTCGTTGACGACGTAGATGCAGGAGGCGACCAGGGAAAACGCGATGAACATCCGGAAGGCGGAGGCCAGGTCCCCGGGGTCGCCGATCCGGTGGGAGGTCACCAGGGGCAGGAAGATCAGGAGGTTCTTGACCCACTGGACCGGGCGCAGGCTGTCGAGCGCCGGCGAGCCGGCACGGGGCACGGTGAAAATCCGGCCGACCCGGAAGGCGCGCTCCGCCTCCCGCCTCAGCCCGGCGGACGGGTTGACGAGCATCGCCTCGCGGCACTCCCGCCAGACGGGAAAGTCCGTCCGCGAGTCGGCACAGTAATCAAAGGGTCCCGGGCAAAGCCGCCGGATCGCCTCCAGCTTGGCGGCGCCCACCCGGTTCGTCACCCCGTCGCTGCCGATCGCCGCATCAAAGAGCCCGAGATGCGCGGCGACGCGCCGGACCAGCAGCTCGTCCGAGCCGGAAACAAGGTACGCCTTTCTTCCCGCGCCCTTCTCCGCGCGGATCCAGTCGATCACCTCCCGGTTGTAGGGCAGGCTCTCGACCGGGATGTTGGTTCGTTCCGCCAACCGCCGCTTCAGCTGCGCCCGGCCGGCCGCGAGCCACAGCGCGCAGGCGGGAAGCATCCAGGGCTTCCGACCCAGATAGGCCAGGAGGGTCTCGTAAAGGAGGTCCGTGGGCGTGAGCGTCCCGTCAAGGTCCACGAAAAGGGGCGGCGGAACGTCGGGCGGGGTGTCCATCGTCGTGTCGGTTGTCCGGGTGGGGTGCGCGGCGGGCCGGTCAGGAGAGCCGCCGCAGGAGCCCCAGGATGCGCTCCTTCACCGCCTTGCGGTGCGGAGAGGCCCCATCGCCGGGTTTTTCACTCCCGTGCTCGACGAACCACTGGTAGCTTTCCTGAAGCATGCGGTCATTCGAATAAAGCGGCTTCCACCCAAGGGCCAGCATCGGCTCGATGTCGAAGTAAAACGCGGCGTTGTAGGTGAGGTAGTGGTAGGGCGCGAGCGGGCTCAGCCCGAGGATGTCGAGGGCCCGCAGCGCGAGGATCGTGGTGCGCTCCGGCAGGCTCCTCACCCGCGACGTGGAGCCGGCGAAGGCGATGAGGTTTTCCAGGGCGGAACGCATCGACCCGAACTGGTCGGTGCCCACGTTGTAAATCCCGGGCTTCCGCTTGTCCAGGGCCAGCATGTAGGCGGCCATCAGGTCGTCGGCGTGGACGAACTGGAAGCGGGCGTTGCCCGGGCCGATGCAATAGACGTTCCGGTTCTCCCGGATCCACTGGAAAAGGATCTGGAAGATCCCGAGCCGGCTGGGGGCCAGGATCGTCCGCGGCCGGATGACAATCAGCGGGACCCCGCCCGCGCTGCAGGCCGCGGCAACCGCCTGCTCGCCCGCCCACTTTGAGCGGCCGTAGATTTCGGCCGGGGCGGGCTTCGACCGCAGCGTGATCGGCGCGTCCTTGGGTATCCCGAAAATCGCGCTGGAGCTCATGTGGATGAAGGCGGAGACCCCGGCGGCCGCCGCGCTCTCCGCGACCGCCCGGGACCCCTCGACATTCACGCTCCAGAACTCGCGGCCGGACTTGGTGAGCGGGACCAGCGCGGCGTTGTGGTGGACGATGTCGATCCCGCGCATCAGCTCCGCCAGGCGCTTCCGGTCGCGGACGTCGCAGACGGCGAAATCGACGCCCGCCGGACGGGCGCTGTCCTCGCGCACGTCCACCGCGAGGACGCTCTCGCCCCGCTCGGCGAGGCGCCGGCTGATCAGCGCCCCGAGGAATCCAGACCCGCCGGTGACCAGGTGTCTCATCGTCGGTAAAATCAATGGGCACGCCGCTCTCCTATCAACTCCCAATAGCCGACGTCGATCCACCGGTCGAACTTCCGGCCCACCTCCGCCAGGTGCGCAACCTTGCGGAATCCGAACTTCTCGTGAAGGGCGACGCTCCCGGGATTGGGCAGCGCGATGCCGGCGACCAGGCTGTGCATGGACAGATCCCAGAGCATCGGGATGAGCGTCCCGTAAAGGGCCGAGCCGATCCCCCGGCCCGCCGACGCCTCCTCGACATAGACCGTCGTCTCGGCGGTGTGCCGGTAGGAGCAGCGGGTGCGGAAGCGGCCGGCGTACGCATAGCCGGCCACCCGGCCCTCCCGCTCCAGGACCAGCCAGGGGAATTCCCGCTGGACCTCGGCCATCCGCGCCGCCATCTCGGCGGCGCCGACCTCCTCCTCCTCGAAGGTCACGGGCGTGCGCAGGACGTACGGATTGTAGATCGAGCAGATCGCGGCGGCGTCGGCCGGTGTGGCGGGGCGGATCATCGGGGGCTTGGGGAGCGAAGGCGGGAGAATGAAAATTGGCAAGTTTGCGGCGCGCAGCAAAAGGATTTGATGCCCCCGCCTTCCTGCCCGATAAATCCGTCCCTTGGGCACTCCTTCGGAATATCCGCGGCATTGGCTCTCCCGGAAGGCGGAGTGGCTCGGGCTGTCTGCGGTCGCGGGGCTGGCGGCCTGGCTCCTCGCCGCATCGTGGCGGAAATGGCCCGACACCCTCGTCGACTTCAGCCGCGAGCTCTACGTGCCCTGGCGGATAGCGAACGGCGCCCTGCTCTACCGCGACGTGAACGACATCTTCGGCCCGCTGTCGCAGTACTTCAACGCGGCGCTCTTCTCGGTCTTCGGCCCGGGCCTGATGGTCCTGGTGGCCGCCAATCTCGCGGTGTTTGCCGCGATCACCGGCCTGATTTACCGCCACTTCCGCCGTGCCTGGGGTCCGGGCGCCGCCCTCGCCTCCTCCGCCGTCTTCGTGTCCGTCTTCGGCTTCTCCCAGTACATCACGATCGGGAACTACAATTACGCCACGCCGTACTGCCACGAGGCGACGCACGGCGTGCTCGTCTGCCTCCTGCTGCTCGGCGCGCTGGACGGCTGGGTCGGCCGGCCGTCGGCCGCGCGCAGCCTCGTCGCCGGCGGGCTCTTCGGGCTTACCGCGGTCCTGAAGCCAGAGATCATGCTCGCCGGCGCCGCGGTCACGCTGGCCGCGGTCGCGATCCGGATCCGCCGGGGCGGCAGGCCGGCCGGTTCGGCCGCCGCAGCGTGGGCGGCCGGGGCCCTCCTTCCCACCGCGCTGTTTGCGGCGTGGTTCAGCCGCCGGGTGGGCTGGCGGGCTGGCATCGGCATGGCTGGCCATGTGTGGCTGAGCGCCGGCACGACCGGCCGCCAGATCAACGAGCGGGTCCAGGCGCGCTTTCTGGGCCTCGACAACATCCCGCGCCATCTGGCCGAGCACGGGCTTGCCACCCTGCTGGGTCTTCTCCTGGTCGGGTCGCTCTGCGCCCTCGCCTGGACCGCGGAGCGCGCGCCCCGGCCATGGTTCCGGAACCTCGCGGCCGGGATCGCCGCGGGGGGGGGCCTCTGGCTGGGCTGCCGCGGGATCGCATGGACCAACATCGGGCATTGCCTGCTCGGCCTCACCCTCGCCTACGGCGCCTTCGGTTTCTTCCGGCTTGCCCTGCGGCGCGAATGGGGCGGCTTCCCGGAGGGGAGCACGCTGCGCCTGCTGATCCCGGTGCTCGCCGCGGTCCTGATGGGCCGGATGGTCCTGGCCGGGCGGATCTATCACTACGGCTTTTACCAGGCGGCGCTCGCCGGCATCCTCGTGCCCGCCGTGATGATCGGGGAGCTGCCCGGGCTCATCGGCCTGGCCGGGCGGGGACGACTCGTCCTTGCGGGCGGCACGCTGCTCCTGCTGGCGCCCGGCGTGGCGCAGTTGACGGCCCTGTCCGGCCACCTCATGAGCCTGAAGACCGAGCCTGTCGGCCGGGGGCGCGACCTGTTCTACACCTTTCCGCAGGAGATCAACCCGACCGGCGCCATGGTGCGCCTGACCAGCGAATCGCTGGAGCGCAGGCCGCCGGGTGGGACGCTGGTCGTCCTGCCCGAGGGCGAGATCATCAACTACCTCGCCCGAATGCCGAGCCCCGTCGCCCCCTACTCCTTCTATGGGGCGAATACCGCCGACGGCCTCGAGAAGGCCATCGTCCGGGACCTGGACCGGCACCCGCCGGACTGGATCGTCATCATCAGCCGGGACCTCGGCGACTATGGCATCCACAGCTATGGGGAGAGTCCCGGTTCAGGTAGGGACATCCTCGAGTGGGTCGCGGCGAACTACGAGCATGCCGACTACTTCGGCGGCAATCCCTTCGATCCGCGCCAGTGCGGCGCAATGATCATGGCGCGCAGCCCCGCCCGGTGAGCGCGGCCCGGCTGCGCAAAAGATGCGCAGCCATCGCCAATCGCCGCGAAGCCCGCAGGCCCGCGATGCCCTAGGCTCACCCGCCGTCCAACCCCGGATGGCGGACTGCCGATGGCTTTGACCCTTGCCCCCCCCCTGCCCCAACCGGCTCTTGTCAGACCGGTGCGGCTCGCGCATGGTTGCAGGCGATGCCTGAGGCCCTATCGAGATCCGTCGCGCGCCCGGACCCCGGAGACGGGAATCCCGGCGGCGCGCTTCAATCCGCCGTGAAGGAACTCCGGGACATCAAGGCGGCGATCGACGAGCATTCGATCGTGGCGGTTACCGGCCCGGACGGCCGGATCACGTACGTGAACGACAAGTTCTGCTCGATCTCCAAGTACTCCCGGGAGGAGCTTCTCGGGAAGGACCACCGCATCATCAGCTCCGGACGCCACCCCAAGGAGTTCTTCAGGAATCTCTGGGAGACGATCGGAAACGGCCGGACGTGGCATGGGGAGATCTGCAACCGCGCCAAGGACGGGTCCATCTACTGGGTCGACACGACGATCTACCCGTGCATGGGCGCCAATGGAAAGCCCGAGCAATACGTGGCGATCCGCACGGACGTCACCCATCGGAAGCTCGACGAGGCCAAGCTGCAGAACTACGCCGAGCAGCTGGCGGAGAAAAACCGCGAGCTCCAGATGATCTTCTACACGGTCTCCCACGACCTGCGCTCGCCGCTGGTCAACATCCAGGGTTTCGCCAAGCGGCTGGCCCGGGCGTCCGAGTCGGTCCGCAGCGGCCTGCTCGCCGGCGGCGGACCGGACTCGCCGGAGGCGGCCCAGGCCCGGGAGCACCTTGGGGCGACCTTCCCGGAGTCGCTCCGCTTCATCGACGCGGGGGCCGCCCGGATCGATGCCCTCCTGACCGGCCTCCTGCGCTATTCCCGGCTCGGGCGCCAGACGCTGCGTTTCGAGCGCGTGGACATGAACGCCCTGCTTGCCGAGGCGCTGGCGGCCATGCGCTTCCAGGTCGAGCAGGCGAAGGCGGAGGTCCGGGTCGGGGACCTTCCCGATTGCTGGGCCGACCGGGCCCAGGTCAGCCAGGTCTTCGCCAACCTCCTGGACAACGCACTCAAGTACCGGCATCCGGACCGCGCGCCGCGGATTGTCGTCGGGGGAGCCGTCGAGGGAGGCGAGGGAGCCGAGGTGATCTACCGGGTCGGGGACAATGGGATCGGTATTTCCACCGACCAGCAGGCGCGCATCTTCGAGATTTTCAACCGGCTGAACCCCAGCGGGCCCGCCGGGGAGGGGCTGGGCCTGACGATCGCCCGGCGCATCCTGGATCGCCAGCGCGGCAAGATCCGGGTGGAAAGCGACGGGGAGGGTTCGACCTTCGTGGTCTCGCTGCCCAGCCGGAATCCGCGGGAAGGCGCGGTCGCGTGAAGGCCCCCGCCGGACCCGCCCCGGAGATCCTGGTCGTCGACGACGACGAGGGGCTGCGCCTGCTCGTGTCCGACTGCCTCCGCACGGAGGGATACGAGGTCGCGGTCGCGGCCTCGGGCGCCGCGGCGGTCGCGGCCCTCCGCGACCGGCGTCCGGACCTCATGCTTCTCGACCTGCAGCTCGACGACATGCCGGGCAGCGCGCTGCTCGAGGCATTGAGGAAGACGGACCGGAAGGTGCCCTTCATCGTCATAACGGGACAGGGGGACCAGAATGTGGCGGTGGAAATGATGAAGCAGGGGGCCCTGGACTACGTCATGAAGGACGCCGCGATCCTCGACCTTCTGCCCTCCGTCGTGAAGCGGGCGATCGCCACCCTTGAGCGGGACCGATCGCTGGCCTCGGCCATGTCCGAGAAGCGCGCCCTGGAGCAGCGGATCCTGGAACTGGGCGAAACCGAGCGGCGCCGGATCGGGGCCGACCTGCACGACGGTGTCGGCCAGCTCCTGACCGCCGCCGAGCTGATGTGCGTGGGGCTGAAGGACGACGTGGCGGCGCTGGACGCCCGGCTGGGCGGGCAGCTCGGGACGATCGCCGGGATGCTCCGCGACGCGATCGCCCAGACGCGAGCGCTTGCCCGGGGGCTGGCCCCGCTCGACGAGGAACCCGAGGCCTTCCAGAACGGGCTGACGGAACTGGCCGCCCGGGCGGAGTCCATCGGCCGGCTCAAGGTGCGGCTCGACTGCCGCTGCGCGGAGCCGCTGCGGGACCGCGCGGCGGCGGGGCACCTCTACCGGATCGCCCAGGAGGCGCTGCACAACGCCGTCAAGCACAGCGGGGCGACGGAAGTCCTGATCCGCTGGGAAAAGGCGGACGGCCGGTTCCGCCTCGATGTCTCGGACAACGGGAAGGGCATGCTGCGCAGCCCGTCGGACGGTCTCGGGCTGGGGCTGATGCAGCACAGGGCCGACCTCATCGGCGCAAAGCTGACCCTGGAATCCAGGCCGGGCGGCGGGGTGACCGTCACCTGCCTGCTTCCCTCCAAGTCATGAAGGCGCAGCGACCCGGCGCGGCGACAGGTTCCGCCGGGCAGCCCGCCCGCCGCAGCGTCCTCCTGGTCGACGATCATCCCTTCATGCGGGCCGGGCTCGCCCAGCTGATCGACCGGCAGCCCGACCTGGCCGTCTGCGGGGAGGCCGGCAACCCGGCCGAGGCCTTCACCGCGCTCGGGAAATCGCAGCCCGACCTTGTCCTGAGCGACATCACGATGCCCGGCCGCAGCGGGCTGGACTTCATCAAGGACCTGCGGGCGCGGCACCCGGGCCTGCGGGTCCTCGTCGTGTCCATGCACGACGAGGCGATCTACGCGGAGCGCGCGCTGCGCGCGGGCGCCAGCGGCTACATCATGAAGGAGGCCGGAGGAGAGAACCTGCTCGCCGCGATCCGCCAGGTGCTCCGCGGCGAAACCTACGTCAGCGCGCGGATGGCCGCGAAGCTCCTCGAGTCGTTCACCGCGGCCCGGCCGCGCGGGTCGTCCTCGCCCATCGAGAAGCTGACCGACCGGGAGTTCGAGGTTTTCCGGCTGATCGGCGAGGGAAAGAGCACGCGCGACATCGCCGCGCAGCTCCACCTCAGCCCGAAGACCGTCGACGTGCACCGCAGCCACATCCGGGAGAAACTCGCCCTTTCGGATTCGACCGCCCTCGTGCGGCACGCCGTGCGCTGGGTGGAGACGGCGCCGGACTAGCCATCTAAGGGTTTTACCTAGTCAGATGCGGCGGCGACTCCAATTCACGGGGCGCCGCCCGTCGTGTATGCTCCGCGGCATGATATCCATGACCCTCGACGCCCCAACGGCCTCCTCCGCCCCCGCCGGCGACCGCCGCGAGTCGGGCTGCTCCACCGAGAAGATCCTCCACAGCCGCGAAATCGTCGCGCAGCTGAAGCGATCCGAGATCTACTCCTCGTACGAGGAGGCCTTCCAGGTGGCTACGGGCCTGCCGCTCGCCCTCCGCCCGGTGGGCACCCTCCAGTCGCCGCTGCGCGACGCCAGGAGGGAGAATGGATTCTGCGCGCTCGTGGCCAGGGCCAACAGCAGTTGCGCGGCCTGCCTCCGGCTCCAGGAGAAGGTCGAGCTGGCCTCATCCGAGGGGGCCGGCACGCTCACCTGCCACGCCGGGCTGGTCGAGTCGGCGGTGCCGATCCGCCTCGGCGAGAACATCGTCGCCTACCTTCAGACCGGGCAGGTCATGCTTCGCCGGCCGACAAAGACCCAGCTGGCCCGGACGATCCGGGGCATCCGCGAGTCCGGGATCGATATTCCCGCGGCCGAGCTGGAGACCGCGTATTTCCAGACGCGCGTCCTCAGCCGGATGGAATTCAGCTCGATCCTGCGCCTGCTCTCCATCTTCGCCGAGCACCTCTCCGTGATCGCCAACCAGCTCGTCACGGCCCGCGCCAAGGCCGAGCTGCCCGCCGTCGCGAAGGCGCGCAGCTACATCCAGCAGCACCAGACGGAGGTGCTGACCCTCACCGACGTCGCCCGTGCCGTAAACATGAGCGCGTTCTACTTCTGCAAGATCTTCCGGAAGGTCACCGGGGTGACCTTTGTCGAGTACTTGGCCCGGCTCCGGGTCGAGGGGGTGAAGAACCTGCTCCTCGATCCCCACAAGCGGATCAGCGAGGCCGCCTTTGAGGCGGGCTTCCAGTCGCTCTCCCAATTCAACCGGGTGTTCCGCAGGCTCGCCGGCGAGGCGCCCACCCGCTACCGGGAAAAGCTGCACGGCAGCAGCGAGCCGGCCGCCCCCATCGTCTTTGCCGCCTGAACCGTGAAAACCATCCTTGCAGCAGTCGACTTCTCACCGGCCACCGAGGCCGTGGTTGCCGCCGCGGCGACGCACGCGCGGGCGTCGGGAAGCCGGATCGTCCTCCTGCACGTCGCCCCGGACTACGCCGCGCTCAGCTCCGTCGCGGAGGGTTTCAGCTACCCCCTGGACATGGGAACACCCCTGCCCGTCGACCAGGCCCGGATGACCGAGGTCGAGAAGGCCGCCGAGAACCGGCTCAAGAACATCGCGTTCAAGCTAAAGGGATTGGAGGTCGAGACGATCGTGACGGCCGGCACGCCGCCCGAGGAAATCCTCCGGGTTTCCCGCGAAAGCGCGGCCGGATTGATCGTGATGGGGCTGCCCACGCACAGCCCGCTCTACGAGCTGATCGCCGGGAGCGCGACCTATGGCGTCCTGAAGAAGGCGCCCTGCCAGCTGCTCTTCGTGCCCGCGGGGAAGTCCGCGTCCAAGGTGGCCTGACGGCCACCTGCCGAAACCTGAAACCTGAGACCTGAAACCTGAGTCGATCGGCCGGACCCCGGCTACATCGGAACTCGATCGTCCCGGCGCTCCGTCCTATTCCAGCGGGAAGTGTCGGATATCGTCGACCTTTTTGCGGAGCTCGGCGCGGAAGTCGGGATGGGCGATCGAGATGAGCGCGGCGGCGCGCTCGCGGAGGCTCCGGCCGTGCAGGTTGACCGCGCCGTACTCGGTCACGACCCAGTGGACGTGGCCCCGCGTGGTGACAACGCCCGACCCGGGCGCCAATTCCGAGACAATCCGGGACCGCGTCCCCTTCACCGCGGTGGAGCGCAACGCGATGATCGGCTTTCCCCCCGGGGACAGGGCCGCCCCGCGGATGAAGTCCATCTGCCCGCCGATCCCCGAGTAGATCCGGTGCCCGATCGAGTCGGCGCAAACCTGGCCGGTGAGGTCGATCGAGACGGCCGAATTGATCGCCACGACCCGGGGGTTCTGCCGGATGATCGACGTGTCGTTCGTCCAGTCGCAGGGATAGAAGGCGACGCGCGGATTGTCCCGGACGAAGTCGTAGAGCCGCCTCGTCCCGTTGACGAAGCTCGTGATGATCCGGCCCTTGCCGACGACCTTGAAGCGATTGGTGATGACCCCCTTCTCCGCGAG
>Ga0302196_10006251_pt1 | contig 10540 bp, 5 predicted proteins | sample II_Bog_N1_3_FD_198794 | JGI IMG/M metagenome (GOLD analysis project Ga0302196, IMG submission 198794) | Peat permafrost microbial communities from Stordalen Mire near Abisko, Sweden - II_Bog_N1_3 | ecosystem: Environmental > Terrestrial > Soil > Wetlands > Peat | place: Sweden: Abisko, Stordalen...
GTCCGGTCAGCTCGGCCCAGCTCGACACCATCGTGACCATCCTCAACGACCGGGTCAGTGCCGGCACCACCGGTGCCACCGTGGCCAGCCAGGGCAAGAACCAGATCTCGGTGTCGATCCCCGGTGAGAAGAACTCCCAGCAGGTGCTGGCCACTCTGGGCAACACCGCCCAGCTCTTCTTCCGGCCCGCGCTCTGCTACGCACCGGCCCTGACCCTGGGCAAGGGCAAGGTGCCCTCGACCGGTCCGCTGCCCAGCACCTGCAGCAGCGGCACCGAGCTCACCGCCGCCAACCTGGACGTCCAGCAGGACTCGTCCAGCCTGCAGGGGTACACCTTCAACCAGAACATTCCCGAGGACGCGCAGTTCGCCACCTACCGCTCGACCCCCCCGACCAGCGACAACAAGGACGCCACCGTGCTCCTGCCCGCCACGAGCGGCAGCGGTGCATCCCGCTACCTGCTGGGACCGGCCCGACTGACCGGCACCGCGGTCAAGTCGGCCAGCGCCCAGCTCGACAACGGCTCCTGGACGGTGGTCCTCAACCTCACCGCCGACGGGGCCAACGAGTGGAACGCCTTCGCCGAGCAGTACTTCCACGCCATCATCGGCATCGACCTCGACGGCCAGGTCATCTCGGCCCCCATCACCCAGCCCACCCAGCAGTCCTTCAGCTCCTTCGGCAACTCGGTGCAGATCTCGGGGAGCTTCACCGAGAACCAGGCCAAGACCCTGGCCACCGAGTTCACCTACGGCGCCCTGCCGGTCAAGCTGAACCGCCTGACCGTCGAGACCGTGTCGCCGTCGCTGGGCAAGTCCTCCCTGCAGGCCGGCCTGATCTCCGGCCTGGCCGGGCTGGCCCTGGTCATGCTCTACATCATCTTCTACTACCGGCTGCTGGGCCTGGTGGTCCTGGCCGGCCTGGCGGTGACCGGGGCCCTCCTGTGGGCCATCATCGCCATTCTGGGTGAGTCGTTCAACGTGACCATCGACCTGGCCGGCGTGATCGGCATCATCGTGTCCATCGGTATCACCGTCGACTCCTACATCGTCTATTTCGAACGGTTGAAAGACGAGGCGCGCAGCGGGCGCACCGTGCGTTCCAGCGTCGACAAGGGCTTCGCCAGCGCCTTCCGGACCGTGCTGGCGGCCGACGCCGTGTCCCTGCTCGGTGCGGTCATCCTCTATGTGATCTCCGTCGGTGACGTGAAGGGCTTCGCCCTGTTCCTCGGGATCTCGACGGTGCTCGACCTCGTCATCACCTACTTCTTCACGCGACCGTTCGTCATCCTGCTGGGCCAGAGCCGCGGCGGCAACGAGGCCAACTCCATGAGCATGGCCAGCGGTCTGGGTGTCACGGCCGGAGCGGTGTCGTGAGGCGCTCGAGGGAGAACGGCCGGGGTCCCGACCCGGCCAACGCGGCCGGGACAGAGGAGGCGGCCGAGCTCGAAGAGGCCTTCGACGAGGAGCTGGAGTACGCCGCCGAGGCCGCCGACGACGAGGCCGCCGGGATCAAGCGACCCAACGTGTTCCTGCGGCTCTACCGGGGCGAGACCTCCTTCGACTTCATCGGCCGGCGGCGCTGGTGGTTCGCCATCTCCGCCCTCATCATCGTGCTGGGCATCATCTCGCTGTCGACACGGGGGCTCAACGCCGGCATCGACTTCAAGGGCGGCCAGTCCTGGCTGGTCAGCTCCCCGACCCTCACCGTGTCGCAGGCCACCTCGGCGGTGGAGTCCGCCGGCGTCACCCAGCCCACCGTGGTCCAGCTCACCGACCAGATCACCCACTCGCGCCAGATCCAGGTCACCGTGGACCTCAACTCGAAGACACCGGCGCAACGCCAGGTCATCGAGACCAACGTCCAGGACGCCCTGGCCAAGGCGGCGCACACCGACCCCAACAACGTGAACTTCAACGAGGTCGGCGCCACCTGGGGGTCGCAGGTCACGTCCAAGGCCATCGAGGCCCTGATCGTCTTCTTCATCGCGGTGACGATCTACATCTCGCTCAGATTCGAGTTCAAGATGGCCGTGGCCGCCATCGTGGCCGTGATCCACGACATCCTCGTGACGGTGGGGATCTACTCGCTGACCGGGTTCCAGGTCACGCCGGACACGGTGGTCGCCGTGCTCACCGTCCTGGGCTACTCCCTCTACGACACCGTGGTGGTGTTCGACCGAATACGGGAGAACTCGAAGGGCCTCGGCGCGTCCGGTCGCATCACCTACTCGGACATGGTCAACCTGTCGATGAACCAGACGCTGGCCCGGTCGATCAACACCTCCCTGGTGGCCATCATCCCGGTGCTGTCGGTGCTGGTGGTGGGTTCGTTCATCCTGGGCGCCACCTCACTCCAGGACTTCGGTCTGGCCCTGGTCATCGGCCTGACCAGCGGGGCCTACTCCTCGATCTTCATCGCCTCCCCGCTGCTGGCCCTCATGAAGGAGCGCGAGGCCCGTTACGTGACCATCCGCCAGCGCCTCGAGCAGCGGGGCGACCGGGCGGCCATCCTCACGCCGGCCGCGGCAGCGGCCATGGCCGGGGCGGGTGGTGGCGGCGGCGGCGGGGGGACACGGGCGCAGGCCCGGGCCCGCAGCCAGGCCTCCGGCGTCATCCGACCGGGTGCCGCCTCGGGTCGCCGCTCGTCGGGGGCACCCCGGGCCGAGGGAGCCCGGTCCGCCGACCCGGTGGGCGCCCCGGCCACGACGCCGACCACCGGGGGAGCCCGGGCCTCGACCGGCTCGACCCGTCCGGGCGGGAACCGCCCACCGCCCCGTCCCCGCAAGGGCAAGGGCAAGGGCGGCAAGGGCAAGCGGCGCTGAGTCCTCCGCCCACCGGGTGCACACCGTGCGGGGGTAATTGCCGAATTCCCATGCGGCCAGCAGGACTCCGGCCGTGAAATGCGCCTGCGGTAGTACCAGGGTCGGGCCCTGGACAGGTACCGTGTAGGGATGGCTTTGGCCACACCAGTCCCTGCTGAGGGACCTGCAGTCGAGAGCGAGGCGTACCTGGCGGGCACGTCGCTGCCCCCGGAGCAGGCCGCCCTACTGGTGCCGGTGATCGAGTCCTTCCTCCGGCGGCACCCCGGGGACGACACCTCGCTCATCCTGCGGGCGGCCGAGACCGCCGCCGTGGCCCACGCCGGGCAGCTCAGGCGATCGGGCGAGCCCTACATCACCCACCCCATCGCCGTGGCCGGCATCGTCGCCGACCTGGGACTCGACGCCCAGACCGTGGCGGCCGCCCTGCTCCACGACGCCGTCGAGGACACGGGCATCACCACCGAGGTCATCGACCGCGACTTCGGCCCGGCCGTGGCGCTCATCGTCGACGGGGTCACCAAGCTCGACCGCCTCCAGTTCGACTCGAAGGAGGCCCAGCAGGCCGCCACGGTGCGCAAGATGCTCGTGGCCATGGCCAACGACTGGCGGGTCCTGATCATCAAGCTGGCCGACCGGCTCCACAACATGCGCACGCTGTCGGTGATGCCGGAGTGGAAGCAGCGCCGCACCGCGCAGGAGACCCTGGACATCTACGCGCCCCTGGCCCACCGGCTGGGCATCCAGGAGGTGAAGTGGCAACTGGAGGACCTGGCCTTCGCCACCCTGCACCCCAAGCGCTACGCGGAGATCGAGCAGATGGTGGCCAGCCGGGCACCGTTGCGCGACGAGTTCCTGGCCCGCGTCCTGGCCTCGGTGCGGGAGCGGCTGGCGGCGTCGGGCGTCAACGCCGAGGTGACCGGACGACCCAAGCACCTCTGGAGCATCTACGAGAAGATGGTCGTGCGCGGCAAGGAGTTCGACGAGCTCTACGACCTGGTCGGCATCCGGGTCATCGTCGAGTCCGAGCGCGACTGCTGGGGCGCCCTGGGGTCCATCCACGCCATCTGGTCGCCCGTGCAGGGGCGGTTCAAGGACTACATCAATTCGCCGAAGTTCAACCTCTACCAGTCGCTGCACACCACGGTGATCGGCCTCGACGGCAAGCCCATCGAGGTGCAGGTCCGCACCCACGAGATGCACCGCCGGGCCGAGTACGGGATCGCCGCCCACTGGGGCTACAAGGTCAACCCGGCCCGGACCGAGCTCCCCGGCCCGGCGTCGACCAAGGCCCTGAAGGAGGGCACCAAGGACGCCGGTGACCCGGACGGTCCCACCCGCGGCGCGGGGACCCGGTCCACCCGGTCCACCCGGTCCACCCGGTCCACCGCCAAGGACGCCAAGGCCACCAAGGCCAAGGCGGCCAAGGCCGGGGGCGAGGACGCCAAGGCCGGCAAGGACAAGGACGGCGCAACGGCCCCGGCCAAGCGGGGCTCGACCATGACGCCGGCCCAGCGGGCGGAGATGGCCGAGCGGGACCGCCGCGCCGAGCTCCTGGCCCTGGCCAAGGAGACCTCGTCCACCACGGCCGAGGTCGAGTGGATGCAGCGGATCGTGGACTTCCAGAACGAGACCACCGATCCCATCGAGTTCCTCGAGGCCCTGAAGCTCGACCTCGAGGAGGACGAGGTCTACATCTTCACGCCCAAGGGCAAGGTCATCGCCCTGACCGCCAACGCCACGCCGGTCGACTTCGCCTACGCCATCCACACCGAGGTCGGCCACCGGTGCATCGGGGCCAAGGTCAACGGCCGGCTGGTGCCGCTCGACACCCGCCTCAACTCCGCCGACACCGTCGAGATCTTCACCTCCAAGGCGCCCACCGCCGGCCCGTCGCGTGACTGGCTGGGCATGGTGGCGTCCTCACGGGCCCGCACGAAGATCCGGCAGTGGTTCTCGCGGGAGCGCCGCGAGGACGCCATCGAGCTCGGACGGGAGGAGCTGGTCAAAGAGCTCCGACGGGAGGGCCTGCCCGTGCAGAAGCTGGCCTCCGAGCGGGCGCTGGCCGAGCTGGCGGCCACCATGAACTACGCCGACGCCGATGCGTTGCACGCCGCCATCGGCGACAACCGGGTGTCGGCCCGCGCGGTGGCCCAGCGGGTCCTGCGGGACCTGCGCGGCGGCGTCTACGAGGAACAGCTCCCGGTCACCGCCCGCCAGCAGCCCACGGCGGCCAAGCCCGGGCGGGGATCGGCCGTCGGTGTCTACGTCGAGGGCCTCGACGACCTGATGGTGCGTCTGTCCCGCTGCTGCACCCCCGTGCCCGGCGACGAGATCGTCGGTTTCGTGACACGGGGACGGGGGGTGTCGGTCCACCGGGCCGACTGCGCCAACGCCGCCTCGCTGGCCAGCCGGTCCCGCGAGCGGCTGATCGAGGTGGAGTGGGACCACCGCTCCTCGGGGGTGTTCGTGGCCACCATCGAGGTGGTGGCCATCGACCGGTCCCGCCTGTTGACCGACGTCACCAAGGTGGTGTCCGAGCACCACCTCAACATCGTGAGCGCCAACACCCAGACCGATCCGGACCGGATCAGCCGGATGCGGTTCGACGTCGAACTGGCCGACCCCGGCCATCTCGAGTCGGTGATCAACCTGATCCGGCACCTGGACGCCGTCTACGACGTCTACCGGATCCTCCCGGGCAAAAGGGACTGAGCACCGGTGGTCGACGAGTCCGGGGCGCCGCGCGCCCCCAGTGGCACCCATGACGTCCTGTGGCCCGAGTCGACCCGGTGGGAGTCGCTGCTGGCCGCCTTCGCCACCCGGGTGGAGGCGGCCGGCTACGGACTGGCCCACACCCCGATCTTCGAGGACGTCCGGGTGTTCCGCCGGGGCATCGGCGAAGGGAGTGACGTCGTCGGCAAGGAGATGTACGAATTCGAGGACCGGGGTGGCCGTTCGCTGGCCCTCCGCCCCGAGGGCACCGCCCCGCTGGTGCGCGCCTTCGTCCAACACCGGCCCCCGATCCCGTGGAAGGCCTGGTACGCCACGCCGGCGTTCCGCTACGAGCGGCCCCAGGCCGGCCGCTACCGCCAGCACCACCAGCTCGGCGTGGAGGCCCTCGGGTCCGAGGATGCCGATCTCGACGTCGAGGTGATCGGGCTGGCCGACTCCTTCTTCCGCTCCCTCGGGCTGGCCTCGTTCGGGCTGCGCATCAACTCCATGGGTGACGGCGTGTGCCGACCGGACTACCTGGAGCTGCTCCGCGCCTACCTGGCCGACCGGAGGGACCAGCTCTGCCCCGAGCACCAGGAGCGTCTCGACACCAACCCGCTCCGGGTCCTGGACTGCAAACGCGACGCCTGCCGTGAGGCCACGGCCGGCGCGCCGGCACTGGCCGACCATCTGTGCGAGGCCTGCCTGGCCCACTTCACCCGGGTCCAGCAGGGACTGACCGCTCTCGGGGTGCCCTTCGCCCTCGACCACCGCCTGGTCCGTGGATTCGACTACTACACCCGCACCACCTTCGAATTCGCCTCGGCGGCGCTGGAGTCGGCCCAGAACGGGATCGGCGGGGGTGGCCGCTACGACGGCCTGGTGGAGATGCTGGGTGGTCCTCCGACCCCGGGCATCGGGTTCGGGATCGGCATCGAGCGGCTCCTGCTGGCCTGTGACGGCGAGGGGGTCTACGCCGTGGACCCGCAGCCCCTCCATGCCTACGTGGTCGACGTGACCGGTGGCGAGGCCGCCCGCGACCTCACCGCCGAGCTGCGGCGGGCCGGGCTCCGGGCCGATCGGGCCTTCGACGGGCGGTCGATGAAATCCCAGCTCAAGTCGGCTGACCGGTCCGGTGCCGTGGTCGCCCTGATCGTCGGTCCCGACGAGCTGGCGGCCGGCACCGTCTCGGTGCGGCCCCTCCGGGGCGGCGGCGACCAGAGGACCCTGGAGCGGGCCGAGGTGGTCGCCGCCGTCGAGGCGGCCGCCGCCGGTGGTCGATGACCGCCCCCCGCTCCACCTACTGTGGCCATGGCCCCTCCTGCGGGGCCGGTTCCCGAAAGGACCACCCGTGACCGTCCCACCCGCTCCGGCCGATGCCGGGGCCTCCTCCGCCACATCGATGCGCACCCACCTGTGCGGGACCCTGCGGACCGGTGACGTGGGCAGCCGGGTGACCCTGTGCGGATGGGTGGCCAAGCGCCGCGAGCACGGCGAGCACCTGGCCTTCGTCGACCTCCGGGACCACACCGGCATCGTCCAGTGTGTGGTGCCCGGCACGGTGGACGTCCGCAGCGAGTACGTCATCGCCGTCACCGGACTGGTCCGGCCACGGCCGGCCGGCACCGTCAATCCCGAGCTACCCACGGGCGAGATCGAGATCGGCGACTGCGAGGTGACGGTCCTCAACGCCGCCGAGCCCCCGCCGTTCGCCGTCGACGACCGGGTCGAGGTGGACGAGGTCGTCCGTCTGAAGCACCGTTTCGTCGACCTCCGTCGTCCCCGCATGCAGGCCAACCTCCGGCTGCGGGCCGTCGTCAACGGGGCCCTCCGTGGCGCCATGGACCGGCAGGGCTTCGTCGAGGTCGAGACGCCGCTGCTGTGGGCGCCGACCCCCGAGGGGGCCCGGGAGTTCGCCGTGCCCAGCCGCCTCAGCCCCGGGGCCTGCTACGTGCTTCCCCAGAGCCCCCAGCTGGCCAAGCAGCTCCTGATGGTGGCCGGGGTGGACCGCTACTACCAGATCGCCCGCTGCCTGCGGGACGAGGACCTCCGGGCCGACCGCCAGTTCGAGTTCTCCCAGCTGGACGTGGAGGCCTCGTTCGTCAGCCAGGAGGACGTGCTCGACTTCGTATCCGAGGCGGTGCTCGACGCCGCCGAGGCGGTGACGGGCGAGCGTCCCGGGCCCATCCCGCGCATGACCTGGGCCGAGGCCATCGACCGGTACGGCTCGGACAAGCCCGACATCCGCTTCGGCATGGAGCTGATCGACCTCACGGGCGTGTTCGAAGGCACCGAGGTCAAGGCGTTCGGCGCACCCTGCGTCAAGGCCATCGTCCTGGAGGGCGGGGCCGGGCTCACCCGCTCGAGGCTGGACGGCCTGACCGACCGGGCCAAGCAGCTCGGAGCCAAGGGCCTGGCCTGGTTCCGGGTGGGCGGTGGCGACGGGGCGCCCCTCTCCCTCGACTCGCCCCTCGACCGGTTCCTCAGCGACGGGGAGCGCGCCGGCCTGCTCGGAGCCACCCGGGCCGCACCCGGGGACCTCGTCCTGGTGGTGGCCGACCAGCACCGGCTGGCCTGCACCGTGCTCGGCACGCTCCGCGTCCACCTGGGCGGGCGCCCGGTCAGCGAGGGCCCGTTCCGGTACCTGTGGGTGGTGGACTTCCCCATGTTCGACGGCGTGGACGAGGCCGGAAACCCGGTGGCGGCCCACCATCCCTTCACCATGCCCCATCCCGACGACCTCGACCGGCTGGAGACCGATCCGGCCTCGGTGCGCTCGCAGGCCTACGACCTGGTGCTGAACGGATGGGAGCTGGGCTCGGGCAGCGTCAGGATCCACCGGGCCGACATCCAGAGCCGGGTCTTCGCGGCACTGGGCATCGACGACGAACAGGCCGCCTCCCGCTTCGGGTTCCTGCTGGGTGCCTTCCGGTACGGTGCGCCCCCCCACGCCGGATTCGCGGTGGGCATCGACCGGCTGGTGGCCATCTTCGCCGGAGAGGACAGCATCCGTGAGGTCATCGCCTTCCCGAAGACCCAGTCCGGGTCGGACCCCATGACCGGTGCCCCCAAGCCACTGGCGCCCGGGGTGCTGGCCGACCTCGGGCTCCGGGTCATCCCCCCCCAGGACTGACCGGTGCCCCGTGCCCGGTGACGACCTGTTCTCCGGCGCCGCCGAGGAGCGCCTGGCGTCCCGCGCCCCGCTGGCCGCCCGGCTGCGTCCCCACACCCTGGACGAGGTCATCGGCCAACAGCACCTGGTGGGCCCGGGCGCCCCGCTGCGCGCCCTCATCGAGGCCGACCGCCTGACGTCGGCGATCCTGTGGGGTCCGCCCGGCACGGGCAAGACCACCCTGGCCACGGTGGTGGCGACGGCCACGGCCAAGCGGTTCGTGCCGCTGTCGGCGGTGACCGCCGGGGTGAAGGACGTCCGGGAGGTGGTCGAGGGTGCCCGCCGCCTCCTCGGCGAGCAGGGGAGGGGCACCATCCTCTTCCTCGACGAGGTCCACCGGTTCAACCGGGCCCAGCAGGACGCCCTCCTGCCGTCCGTGGAGGAGGGCCTGCTGGTGCTGATCGGCGCCACCACCGAGAACCCGTTCTTCGAGGTCAACGCCCCCCTGCTTTCCCGATCCACTTTGTGGCGGCTCGAGCCGCTGACCCTGGACGAGCTCGGGGCGGTGGTGGCCCGGGGCCTCGAGGCCGAGGGGACCACGGCCGAGCCCGACGCGGTGGCCGCCCTGGTCGGCCTGGCCGACGGTGACGCCCGGGCGGTGCTGACCACCCTCGAGGTGGCGGTGGCCCTGGCCGGGTCCTCGCCCGTGACGCTCGGCGACGTGGAGCGGGCCCGCCACTCGCGGCTCCACCACTACGGCGAGGACGCCCACTACGACCAGGTCAGTGCCTTCATCAAGTCGATTCGGGGCTCCGACCCCGATGCCGGGCTGTACTGGCTGGCGCGGATGGTGGAGGCGGGCGAGGACGCCCGGTTCATCGCCCGCCGACTGGTCATCCTGGCCAGCGAGGACATCGGCGAAGCCGACCCCCTGGCCCTGGTGGTAGCCGATGCCGCCGCCCGCGCCGTGGAGTTCGTCGGGCTCCCCGAGGCCCAGCTGAACCTGGCCCAGGCCGTGGTCCACCTGGCCTGTGCGCCCAAGTCCAACCGGGTGACAGTGGCCCTCGGACTGGCCCAGCGCGACGTCCGGGAGGGGCCCCGGGGGGACGTCCCCCCGCACCTCCGCGACGCCCATTACAAGAGTGCGTCCGCCATCGGCCACGGAGAGGGGTACGTCTACCCCCACGACCGGCCCGACGCCTGGGCCGACCAGCAGTACCGGCCCGAGGAACTGTCGGCCAACCGGTACTACGAGCCCAGCGACCGCGGGCACGAGGCGGTGGTGGCCGAACGCCTCCGCCGCTGGCGGGAGGGTGGAGAGGGTGGAGAGGGTGGAGAGGGTGGAGAGGGTGGGGAGGGTGGGGAGGGTGGGGAGCCCGGCGGGTCGGTGGCTCCCTCACCCTCTGTCACACCTTCACCTTTCCCCTCACCGTCACCCGAGCCGCAGTCCTCGCCCGACTAGGGCCGACTCTGCCCTGCCCTGCCCTGCCCTGCCCTGCCCTGCCCTGCCCTGATCCCGGTGTGGTTCGGCCGTGCGCGCCTGATGGTTGCCTGTTCTCGCTTTCGTTGACCCCGGGTCGGTGACTGACCGCGGGTCAACGACATGCAGAACCTCTCCACCCGGCCAGGGAGTACCCCGTCCACCCGGCCAGGGAGTACCCCGGTCGCGGACGGTGGCACACAGCGTCGGGACACAACCCCAGCAGGCGACGCACCGTGGCGACGCACCCCACCGCCGGGAATTGGGCCAGACTGTGCCCAATGAGACGGCAGCAGCGAGGGGCCACGTCGATGGCTGCTGCCCTGGTATCAGCTGTCCTCCTGTCGGGTGTCCTGGCCGCGGCAGGCTCGCCCGCCGCGGGTGCGGCCACACCCGGCCCCGGTGGCAGTGG
>Ga0302196_10006252_pt1 | contig 10539 bp, 8 predicted proteins | sample II_Bog_N1_3_FD_198794 | JGI IMG/M metagenome (GOLD analysis project Ga0302196, IMG submission 198794) | Peat permafrost microbial communities from Stordalen Mire near Abisko, Sweden - II_Bog_N1_3 | ecosystem: Environmental > Terrestrial > Soil > Wetlands > Peat | place: Sweden: Abisko, Stordalen...
GCGCGACAGCACCGCCACATAGAGGTCGAGCACGCTCAAGCTGTCGCCGAGGATATAGCGCCCCGGCTCCACCTGGGCGTCCATGATCGCCCAGCAGTCGGCGATCCGCTCCCGGGTCCGCTCCCGCGCCAGCGCCTGGCCGGCCTCGGTGTCGGCGATCCGCGAGGGGTCGTCGCGGATCCAGTAGAGCGAATAGATCGCCGCCGAGCAGAAGCTCATCCAGCGCAGGAACGCCGGCCGGGTCAGCGCCGCCATGGTCGGCGAGAGCCGGGCCTCCGGATGGTCGTCGGCCAGCCAGATCAGGATCGCCGCGCTCTCGGTCATCAGCTCTCCCGACGGCAGCACCAGCGCCGGCAGCTGCCGCATCGGGTTCACCGCCGCCAGCGCCTCGGTGGTGCCGTTCTCGTCCCACGACACCGGCTCGGCCAGTTGGTAGGGCAGCCCCAGCAAGGTCAGCGCCGCCTCGGCCAGCACCGAGCCGGTGCCCTTGGCGCCATAGACGATGTAGGGCTTGTCCATCGCGGGCTCCTCTAAGTCACCGCCCAATGGTTACAGCTTCACCCCGCGCAGCCTCAAGGCGTTGCCGATCACGCTCACCGACGAAGCGGCCATCGCCGCGGCCGCGATCGCCGGCGACAGGGTGATCCCGAAGGCCGGATAGAGCACGCCGGCGGCGATCGGCACGCCCAGCGCATTGTAGGCGAAGGCGAACACCAGGTTCTGGCGGATGTTGCTCATCACCGCCCGCGACAGCCGCCGGGCCCGGACCAGCGCCGCCAGGTCGCCGCCCAGCAGGGTCACCCCGGCGCTCTCGATGGCCACGTCCGCCCCACCGCCCATGGCGACGCCGACGTCCGCCGCCGCCAGCGCCGGGGCGTCGTTGACCCCGTCGCCGGCCATGGCGACGACCCGGCCTTGCGCCCGCAGCCGGCCAACCACCGCCGCCTTGTCCGCCGGCAGCACCTCGGCTTCCACGTCGTCCACCCCCAGCCGCCTGGCCACCGCCAGCGCCGTGGTGCGGTTGTCGCCGGTGATCATCACCAGCCGCACCCCCTGCCGCCTCAGTTCGGCGACCATCGCCGGCGCCGACGGCTTTACCGGATCGGCGATGGCGAACACGCCGGCCAGCTTGCCATCGACGGCGGCGAAGATCGCCGTCGCGCCCTCGGCCCGGAACGCCTCCGCCGCCACGGCCAGGGGCGCGGTATCGACCCCGTGCTCGGCCAGGAACCGGTCGGCGCCGATCACCATCGCCCGGCCGTCGACCATGCCGGTCACGCCCCTGCCCACTGGCGAGTCGAACCCGGTCGGCTCGGCGAGCCCCAGGCCGCGCTCGCGCGCCGCCCGCACCAGCGCCTCAGCCAACGGATGCTCGCTCGGCCGCTCCAGGCTGGCGGCCAGCCGCAGCAGTTCTGCCTCATCGAACCCGTCTGCCGGCCGCATCGCCGTCAGCGCCGGTCGCCCCTCGGTGAGCGTTCCGGTCTTGTCCAACACCAGGGTGTCGACTTTCTCCAGCCGCTCCAGCGCGTCGGCGTTCTTGACCAATATGCCGGCGCTGGCCCCGCGCCCCACCCCGACCATGATCGAGATCGGCGTCGCCAGGCCCAGCGCGCAGGGGCAGGCGATGATCAACACCGACACCGCCGCCACCAGGGCGTAGCCGAACCGGGGCTCGGGGCCGACCAGCATCCAGGCCGCGAAGGCGATCGCAGACGCCCCGATCACCGCCGGCACGAACCAGCCCGAGACCCGGTCCGCCAGCCGCTGGATCGGCGCGCGGCTGCGCTGCGCTTCCGCCACCAGCGCCACGATCTGGGCGATCAGGGTCTCCGACCCGATCTTCTCGGCCCGCATCACCAGGGCGCCGGTGCGATTGATCGTGCCGGCGATCACCCGGTCACCGACCGCCTTGGTCACCGGCATAGACTCGCCGGTGACCAGCGCCTCGTCCAGCGCCGAGCGGCCCTCGGTCACCACCCCGTCCACCGGGACCTTCTCGCCCGGCCGCACCCGCAATCGGTCGCCCACGGCGACGTGACAGAGGTGAACCTCGTGCTCGCTGCCGTCGGCCTCCAGCTTCAGCGCCGACTTGGGCGCCAGGTCCATCAGCGCCCGCAAGGCGCCCGAGGTGTGCTCCCGGGCCCGCAGCTCCAGCACCTGGCCCAGCAGCACCAGCACGGTGATCACCGCCGCCGACTCGAAATAGACCGGCGGGCCCTCGCCCGGCATGCGCAGCGCGCTTGGGATCAGCCCCGGCGCCAGCATGACCACGACGCTGTAGCCGTAGGCGACTCCCACCCCCATGGCGATCAGGGTGAACATGTTGAGGTTGCGGCTGACCAGCGAGCGCCAGCCGCGGGCGAAGAACGGCGCCCCGCACCAGCCGACCACCGGCGTCGCCAGGGCGAACTGGATCCAGTCGCTCATCCGCCCGATCGGCAGCCAGCCGAAATGCCCGCCCATCTCCAGCACGAACACCGGCGCCGCCAGGACGAGGCCGATCCAGAACCGCCGGCTCATGTCCGCCAGCTCCGGATTGGGCCCCCCCTCCGCGCTCACCGTCAGCGGCTCCAGCGCCATGCCGCAGATGGGACAGTGGCCCGGGCCATCGCGCCGGACCTCGGGGTGCATCGGACAGGTGTAGATCATCGGCGCGGCATATACCCTGCCAGGGTATCTTGCAAATACCCCTGGGGGGTGTAGCTTAGCCGGATGATGCATCGCCCCGACAAACCCAAGCTGCTCAACCGCCTCAGCCGCATCGAGGGCCAGGTCCGCGGCGTCGCCCGGATGGTCGAGGAAGACCGCTACTGCATCGACATCATGACCCAGCTGCAGGCCGCCAGAGCCGCCCTGGCCCGGGTCGAAAGCGAACTCCTTCAGGCCCACCTGGCCCACTGCGTCGAAGACGCCATCGTCGCCGGCGACGCCGCCGAACAACGCCGCAAGGCGACGGAGCTGGTCACCCTGCTGCAGCGAGCGGCGAAGTAGCTTCTCCTCCACCGCAAAGCGGGGGAGGTGGCGCGCGACCGCGCGACGGAGGGGGCGCGAGCGAACACGCTCCCGCCCCTGTTATCCCCACTCCCTCCACAACATCTTGACGGCCTGCGTTAACTCGCCGCTAGATGTTGTCGGTCTCACTGATAACGTCAGCTCCCGGCGACCGCTCGCCGCCGATTCGCTTAAAGACCCTCCAAAGGCCCGCCCATGTCCCTGATCCACGCCGCCAACCTCCCGGGACTGCTCACCCCCTCCAAGGGCTACAAGCCGTTCCGCTATCCCTGGGCCTACGACTTCTGGAAGCGCCAGCAGCAGGTCCACTGGATGCCCGAGGAGGTGCCGCTGGGCGAGGACTGCAAGGACTGGGCGGCCAAGCTCAACGACAAGGAGCGCAACCTCCTCACCCAGATCTTCCGCTTCTTCACCCAGTCCGATGTCGAGGTGAACGACAACTACATGGAACGCTACGCCCGCGTCTTCAAACCCACCGAGGTGAAGATGATGCTGGCCGCCTTCTCCAACATGGAGACCATCCACATCGCCGCCTATGCGCTCCTCTTGGAGACCATCGGCATGCCGGAAAGCGAGTTCTCCGCCTTCCTGGAATTCGAGGCCCTGAAGGCCAAGCACGACTACATGCAGAAGTTCGGCGTCGACACCAACGCCGACATCGCCCGGACGCTCGCCATGTTCGGCGGCTTCACCGAGGGGCTGCAGCTGTTCGCCAGCTTCGCCATGCTGATGAACTTCCCCAGATTCAACAAGATGAAGGGCATGGGCCAGATCGTCAGCTGGTCGGTCCGCGACGAGAGCCTGCACTGCGAGGGGATGGTCCGCCTCTACCACGCCTTCAACGCCGAGACGAAGGCGGTGACCAAGTCGGTCGCCGACGACATCGTCGACTGCTGCAAGACCGTCGTAAGCCTGGAAGACCGCTTCATCGACCTGGCCTTCGAGGCCGGCGAGGTCCAGGGCATGACCCCGGAGGACATCAAGGCCTACATTCGCTTCATCGCCGACTGGCGCCTGCGCCAGCTCAGCCTGCCCACCGTCTACGGCGTCACCGAAAACCCGCTGCCCTGGCTGCAGAGCCTGCTCTCGGGCGTCGAACACGCCAACTTCTTCGAAGCCCGCGCCACCGAATACTCCAAGGGCGCCACCCGCGGCCAATGGCACGGCGACAACGGCGTTTGGGGCGAGTTCGACCGGATGATGGAAAAGCGGACGGCGGAGGGGGCGGCGCACTAGACGCGGTCGCCCGGACCGCCCGCACACCCAAACCCGCTCATCTTCGGGAGAGCGGGGATCCGAGGGTCACCGGGAAGGTGAGCCGCGCCATCGGCAATCCTCGCAAGCGCTGTGGCCCCAACCTCCCCCGGGGGGCTTCAGCCCCGATTCCAGCCGCTGAACGCTGGTTCCGTGTCGGGGCTTGATTTCAGCTTTCCGCGCTCTCGCGTAATGGTAGATCATAAGAAGGTGTCCGGGGCGGAGGCAATATGGCGGATGTGACGAGCGGCGACGGTGACAGTGCGGAGCCAGCGCTTGTCCTGCGATACAGCCACCACGTAATCGAGCACCTGGGCCTTAAGCTGTACCAAAATCGGCCGACGAATGTGGTCGCTGAATTGGTCTCCAATGGGTGGGACGCTGGGGCGTCCGTTGTCTGGATCAACATGCAAACCGCGATCGGCGCTGGCGCACGCCGTTTCCTGGCGGTCGGGGACGACGGTGGAGGAATGACCCTCCGCGATCTTGCAAGTTCCTACCTAGTGATCGGCAAGCCGAAGGATAGGTCGACCGCTCGGAAGAGCCCACGTTACCCGATGGGTCGCAAGGGCATTGGAAAGCTCGCTCCCTTCGGCATCGCTCGGACCGTGGAAGTTCTTACAGCCGCTAGATTGGGCGGGGATGTTCGCTTCAATTGGTTGCGTATCGAGCTCTCCAAGATCCTGGAAGTTGCAAACGAAACAAGCCCCGGAACGCTTGCTGAGTATCCCCCGGTGCCATTGCTTACAAACGGAACTGCGGAGGATGTTCGGCGTCTTCCCGATCCCACAGGCGAGGTCGCGAAACTCCTGGCCCGCATCGGGGAGGGCACGGGCACTCTCGTCTTAATGACAAACCTCTCACTACTCCACCAAATCGCCCCCGATTCTCTTCGGCAAGCAATGGGTCGGAGATTTACCGTTACTCTTACACGAGACGACTTCGCGGTTGAGGTAAATGACCTCAAAGTTTCTGAGTCGGACTCGCTGCCTGAATTCGAGCTTCGCATCCCCCCCGTCGGCGTCATCGAGGAGAACGTCGGAGGTAGTGTGGTTAGGTATTGGGTCGGGTTCGTGAAGGTCGCGGCGTGGCCCAGCGACGAGGCTGGCGTTGGCGTCTATGCTCACGGTAAGATTGCCCAAGACCGTCCATTCACCTTCGGAGTCAAAGGGAAAGAGATATTTACGCGATATATGTTCGCTTCTGTCGAGGCGGACTACTTAGATGAACTGGATGAAGACGTAATATCAACTGACCGTCGATCTATAGATTGGGATCATCCGCGAGCGGCCACGCTGTACGATTGGGGCCAAAAGAAGGTTCGGCAGTGGATTGAGGACTATCGCGTAGCCCGGCGCCAGATCGAGAAAGGCCTGGTTGGGCAGCACATTGATGAACAAATCGCCTCCGGGCGATTGCCAAAAATCGCAGCTGACGAGCGTGCAGTAATATCCGATCTCCTCTCTGAGGTGACGCCTGGGCTCGAAAGGGACGCTGACGCCTACGACAGCGTAACCGCCGCGGTGATGAAGGCATACCTACACCGGCCGACCCATTCGCGTTTCGGCACAAAGGACACGCCAACTTGGCGCACCCTCCGCGACACTATTGCGGAGACGCGCACTGAGGGCGCTATCACGATAGGCGAAGCGGCCAAGCGCGGCGGTTTCGATGCAGCAGGGTGGCACGTGGTTCGACAACTCGGCGAGGCGAACCTGAGACGGTTGCAGGCCGCGGAACCAGGCAAGAGTAGAAGGCATATCCCGAAGGAGCTGCGGCCCAGCTGTCACAGAGGCGACGACGAAGGTTTCACGAATACGTATGGCCGAATGGAGTGGGACCGACCATCGTCAACGATAACTGCCGGATGTCTCTCGCCGAGCAAGGGACGATTCGGTCATCCCGACGAACTTAGAACTCTCTCCTTCCGTGAAGCGTCGCTACTCCAGACATTCCCTCCGGGCTATAAGTTTGTTGGAGATTACATTGACAAAGCCTGTTCGGTAATTGGCAATGCGTTACCTTGCCTGTTCGCGGAACAGATCGGCACGCAAGTGATAAGGACAATTGAACGGTCGGCACCATGGTTGCCAGATAGACTGTTAGACCGACGCAAGGCGCTCTGCGCGTCCTAACAGGCGGCCTACGGCCACCAAGGCTCAGGCTGACGTGTGCTGGGGCTCCGGCGACGGTTGAATGTCAGGGAACGTAGGAAGCGCTTGGCGGCTGAACACCCGGACGTCAACGCCTTGCCTCCACACCTGCCAACGCTAATCTCCCCACCCCACACCCAGGGAGCGTCCGCGATGTGTCGGAATATCAAGACCCTCTACAACTTCGATCCGCCGGCGGCGGATGAGGAGATCCGCGCTTCGGCGCTGCAGTTCGTGCGCAAGCTGAGCGGCTTCACCCATCCGTCGAAGGCCAACGCCGCCGCCTTCGACCACGCGGTGGAGCATGTGACGGCGGCGGCGCACGAACTGCTGGCCAGCCTCACCACCACCGCCCCGCCCCGGGACCGGGCGATCGAGGCCGCCAAGGCCAAGGCCCGCTCGGCGGCGCGGTTCGCGCCGGCGCAGTAGCGCCGCTTGCCACGCCTCCGCCGGGAGGTGGGCGGCCCAATTCAACACGAAGGACACCAAGGGGTCGCGAAGGGCACGAAGGCTTTGTGTCCTTCGTGTTCTTCGTGTTTCAAAGGGCGGCTTGCCTCATGCCCCGGCGTTCGCCGGGAACAGCGGGCGAACTGAGTTCGGAGCCCGCATGCGCCTTACCCTGGCCAGTCTCGCCGTCCTCGCGCTCGCCCTCGGCGCGCCCGCCGCCCACGCGGCGACGCTCGCCGACACCGTCGCCGCGGCGCATGCGGCCGCCGACCAGTTCGTCGCCCTGGCCCAGGGGTCCGACGCCAGCGGCAAGCCGCCGCGGGCGAGCGATCCGGCGGTGGGCCGGCTGCTGGACGCGGTGTTCGACGTGCGCGACCTGCCCGCCGACGCCACGGTCGCCGACATGGGGCCGGTGAGCGACTGGCTGACCTCGGCCAACCGGATCGGCCAGGTCTATGTGCTCGCCGGCACCGGCCAGACCGACGCCGCCAAGGCCGGCGCCGACGTCTCCGACCAGGCCAATCGCAACATGGTCGCCTACGCTCCCGAGCTCGGCCGCTACATGGATACCGAGATGGGCCTGCTGCGGCTGGAGTCGCAGGCGGTGGCCGACGCCATCGCCCAGCACCCGGAGCTGCTCAGCGATCCCACCCGCGCCAAGGGCCTGGCCGACATCCGCCAGGGCCTCGCCGACGCGATGACCGGGATGGTCACCAGCCTGCCGCTGGACGGCCTGACCGACTCCTGGCGCGAGGCGCGGATGCCGGCGCTGCTGGGCCTGGCGCCGCAGGCCGCCCGCCTGCTCACCCCCGACCAGGCCGCCGGCGTCGCCGCCCAGGCCAAGGAGGTCGCCGGCGCCACCGGCGACCCGACCCTGAAGGGCGAACTCACCGCCTTCGCCGCTTCCTTAAGCCGGCCAGCGGGGTCGTAAGGTTCGAAACGCAATAAAAACAATGTCATCCCGGAATCCGCGAAGCGGATGTCCGGGACCGCCTTGCACCAACACCGGCGACCAGGGGTCCCGGCCCGCCGTGCTGCGCACCGCGGCCGGGATGACAAGCTATTGTGAGGCGCTCTCGGTCGCCGCGCCGCCCCACCGCCGCCACGCGAAATAGCACCCGAGCCCGATCACGTTCCACACGGCGAAGAACAGCTTGGTCTTCTCCGGCAGGTTCCAGAACAGATAGAGGCAGCCGGCGATCGCCGCCGGGCCGACCACCCAGGCCAGCGGCGTGCGATAGATGCGCGGCTGGTCCGGCGCGCGGCGCCGCAGCACCAGCATGCAGGCGCTGACCGCGATGAAGGCCGCCAGCGTGCCGGCGTTGGCGAGCGACGCGATCTGGTCCAGCGGCGCCAGGCCCGCCAGCGCCGCCACCACCACCGCCGTCACCAGGGTCATCCGCACCGGAGCGCCGCTGCGGGCGCTGACCCGGGCGAGGCTGCGCGGCAAGAGGCCATCCCGGGCCATGACGAAGAAGATCCGGCTCTGGCCATAGAGGAAGGCCAGGATCACCGTCGGCAGGGCGATCACCGCCGCCGCCCCGATCAGGATCGCCACGCCCCCGTGTCCCAGATTGCGCAGGATCAGCGCCAGCGGCTCGGTGCTGTGGGCGAACTGGCCGAACGGCATCGCCCCCACTGCCACGGAGGCCACCGCCACATAGATCAGCGCGCAGGCGATCATCGAGCCGATGATCCCGATCGGCAGGTCGCGACCGGGCCGCCTGGTCTCCTCCGCCGCCGTCGAGATGGCGTCGAAGCCATAGAAGGCGAAGAAGATGATCGCCGCGGCCGCCATCACTCCGTGGCGGACGCCGCCCACGTCGTGGCCGGCGAAGCCGTAGGGCATGAACGGGTGGAAGTTGGCGACGTTGAAGTGCGGCGCCGCGACGGCGATGAAGATCGCCAGGGCGACGATCTTGGCTGCCACCAGCACGGCGTTGATGCTGGCGCTCTCCCGGGTCCCCAGCATCAACAGGCCGGCGACCACGCCGATGATCAGGATAGCCGGCACATTCACCAGGCCGCCGGCCCAGTAGCCGCTGGCGACCGCCGCCGGCAGGTGGACGCCGACCGCGCCCAGGAACCCCACCGCATAGCCCGCCCAGCCGACCGCGACGGCGCTGACCACCAGCGAATATTCCAGGATCAGGCTCCAGCCGACCGCCCAGGCGACGATCTCGCCCAGCACCACGTAGCTATAGGTGTAGGCGCTGCCGGAGACGGAGATCATCGTCGCCACTTCGGCGTAGGCCAGCGCCGCGCAGGCGCAGACCGCACCCGCGATCAGGAAGCTGAGGATCACGCCCGGCCCGGCCAGGTTCGCACCCACGCCGATCAGGGTGTAGATGCCGGTCCCGACGATCGCCCCCACCCCCAGCGGGATCAGGTGCCACCAGCTCAGCGTCGCCTTCAACCGATGCTCCGGCGCGAGGTCGGCCAGCGACACGCTCTTTCGACGCAACAGCGAGGTCATGCGCCGCGCACCTCTCCCTCTGGGGAGGTGTTCACTTCGCCTTCCACGCCGCCAGCAGCGTCGCCTCCCGGTCGGGCGCCAGGCCGGCGCGCAGTTTCGCCTGGCGGTCGGCCGGCAGGGTGCGGAACCAGGCCAGGGTCTCGGCGGCGGTGACCGGCAGCGGGCGGAAGGTCAGGCCGGCCGCCAGAGCCTTGCGGATGTCGCGCCGCGCGAAGCCGGCGGTGTCGCCGGTCCCCGGCACCCACACCGGCAGGTCGCTCCAGGCCGAGACCTGGTGCGCGTCCAGCCAGTCGGCGGGAACCCAGGTCAGCCGCGCGTCCGAGTTCACCGCCGCGCCCACTCCCGCCAGCATCTCCTTCATGCTCAAGGTCCGCGACGGGCCGGTGGCGTTGAACACCCCGAAGGCGCGCGCCTCGGCCATGCGGATGGTCCACTCGGCCAGATCGCGGGCGTCGATGAACTGCACCGGATCGCTCCCGTCGCCGGGCGCCAGCACCTCGCCACCCTTGCCGAGCCGCACCGGCCAGTAGGTAAACCGGTCGGTCTCGTCGCCGGGGCCGACGATCAGCCCCGGCCGGATGATCGTGGTCTTGCCGGGGAACAGCCGCTCAGCCTCCGCCTCGCTCAGCGCCTTCAGCGAGCCATATAGCGCCGGGGTGGAGCGCATGGTGTCGACGGTTTCGGCGTAGGCGTCCTTGCCGGGATAGGGAACCAGGGCCGCGTCCTCGCCCTGCGGCTTATCGTTGTCCGCATAGACCGAGATGGTCGAGATGAAGATGTACTGCCCGACCTTGCCCGCCAGCACGGCGCCAGCGTCCCGCACCCAGGCAGGCAGGGTAGTGGGATTGTCGATACAGACGTCCCACGTGCGGCCTTCAAGGGCCTTCAGGTCGCCGTTGCGATCGCCGATCAGCTCCTCGACCGGCCCCGGCCAGTCCTCGTGCTGCCTGCCGCGGTTGAACAGGGTCACCTTGTGCCCCCGCGCCAGGGCATAGCGCACCTGGTGCGGGCCGGTGAAGCCGGTGCCGCCGAGGATCAGGATGTTCAGCTTTTTCGCCGGCGCCATGCCGCCCTCCGCCGCCCACGCCGCACCGGGAATCGCCAGGGCCGCGAGCCCCATCAGGCCTCGACGCGTGGTCCGCATGCCCATTCTCCCGCACCGCGACACCTTTGCTGTGCCCGAAACCCCGCTATAAC
>Ga0302196_10006256_pt1 | contig 10538 bp, 8 predicted proteins | sample II_Bog_N1_3_FD_198794 | JGI IMG/M metagenome (GOLD analysis project Ga0302196, IMG submission 198794) | Peat permafrost microbial communities from Stordalen Mire near Abisko, Sweden - II_Bog_N1_3 | ecosystem: Environmental > Terrestrial > Soil > Wetlands > Peat | place: Sweden: Abisko, Stordalen...
GTTGCGGGCCGCGATTTCGAGGATCGAGCCCATGTCGCGACCCGGGCGAACGGGAACCGTGAGCTCGCGCACCTGGGTCGCCAGGATGACGTGGTGCTTGTCCTCCACGCCGAGCCGGTCGTACTCAGCGTCCTCGTCCCACTCGACCAGCCGGATGACGACGTCGATCCGCGTCCGCTCGAGCACGCTCGTCACGCCGAAGAGCTCCTTGATGTTGAGGACCCCCAGCCCCCGGATCTCGATGTGGTGCCGCAAGAGGTCGTTGGCTGCGCCGAAGATGACGCCCGGCGGCCGCCATTCGCAGCGTACGACGTCGTCAGCCACCAGCCGGTGGCCGCGGAGGACGAGCTCGAGCGCGCACTCGCTCTTGCCGATGCCGCTCTTGCCGAGGAGAAGGAGTCCGATCCCGTAGACGTCGACGAGCACGCCGTGCAGCTGCGTCTGCGGGGCGAGGCGGTCGTCCAGGACGGCATGCAGCGCGTTGATCGTGCGGGAGGACCGGCTGTCGCTCACGAAGAGGGGAGTGCTGCTGGCCTCGGCCGACTGGATGAGCGCCCGCGGCGGATCGCGGTTGCTCGTCACGACGACGCACGACAGCCCGAGGGAGAAGAATCCCCGCGCGGCCATGCTCCGCCCCTCGGTGCTCAGCGAGTCGAGGTACGAGAGCTCCGTCTCGCCGAGGACCTGCACGCGGGCGGGAACGACGCCATAGAAGTGCCCGGCGAGCGCGAGCCCCGGCTTCTGCACGCGGGGGTGTCGAATCGGGCGTCCGAGCCCGGCTTCCCCGGCGATGCGGCGCAGCTTGATCCCGAGCGCCGGGTCGGAGGCGATGGCGCCCGCCGTGACCTCGGTCGTCGGCTCCGCGCTCGAGGGGGGAGCGGGCTTGTTGCTGTCGCTCATGCGGCTCTCCCGACCGCCGAACAGGCCCCCCATCCATGGGCCCGGCCGGCGCGGACGTGAGCGCACGCGCGACAACCCCCGCTCATTTGTGCTCGGCTTCTTCCGCGGCGATGAGGTCGTAGGCGACTTTCGCGTCGGTGGAGGCGACGAGCCGGTCGCGGAAGCTCTTGTTACGGAGGAGCCGGGAGACGCGGGCGAGCGTCTTCAGGTGCTCGCCCGTGGCCCGCTTCGGCCCGATCACGGCGAACAGGATCGTGACCTTGTGCCCATCGATCGCCGCGAAGTCGACGCCCTCCGGGACGACGAGCAGGCCGGCCACCTGGGTCTCGAGCTGCGAGAGAGCTCCGTGCGGGATGGCGACCCCCTCGCCGATACCCGTGGACTGAAGCTGCTCGCGCTCCACCAGCACCCGCTCGACCTCCGTGCGGTCGACGTTTGGAGCGCCCGCGGCGAGCATGTCCGCCAGAAGATGCAGGGCGCGCTCTTTGTCGAACGCGCCGTTTCCCTCGTCCCGTCGGATGGCGACGCGGTCGGACGTCAGCAGGTCGGTAAGGTGCATGAAGAGCCTGAATGTAGAGGGTAGCGGCGCGCGGACTCCCCCATGACCCGCCCGTCCGTGCGCTGCGGACGACGGCGGCGGGGACTGTTGTAGCCCAAACCCCCCGCCATCGGAACACTACCCTTGTCGCGCTGCCGCCGACGCTACTCTTCGCCGGACTCTTCGATCGCCGGCATGAGGTGGTCGGACGCTCGGTCTGCCCCCTTCGTACGCGCGGTCGTGACCTCCTTCGCGCCTCGGATCTGGCGCTCGATCTTGTCGACCACCTTGTCGATCGTCGCGTACATGTCCTCGCTCGACTCGTGAGCGTGGTAGTGCTCCGTGCCGGCGTGGATGTCGACCTCCGCGCGGTGAACCTGCTTCTCGGTGCTCAGCGTCACCTGGCCTTTCATGGGCTTGCGCAGGAACTTCTGCAGCTTTCCGACCTTCTCGGTCGTGTACACCTTCATCGCCTCGGTCGCTTCCATCTGACGGAACGTGATCGCGATGTTCACTCGGACCTCCGGTCCTCGTGGACCTCCGTGGACTCCGTCCAGCGAGCTGGACTCCGTCCACTGCGGTTCACAGAGGCGTTGAATTGTGCGCTTCTTGACGGGTGAGAAGCGAAGGAAAGACGCTGAAGCGTGGTGTTTTTCGCCGATGGCGGCGCGCTGGCGGCGTCGGGTCGAGTCACCGTACCGGAGTACGGCTCCTCGACCCTCCTTGCCACCGCTTGCCCTCGACGAAAACCACCACACTTCAGGGCGCGCATCAGTCACCTTTGAGGATAACGCGCGAGACGCTGTATTGTTGCAAAAACGTCGCAAACTCGAGCTTTCCCGTGGCGCGATGCATGCATCGGCCGAGCGCGCCGGAACACGCTCGAGGCCGGGCTCACCGTGACCGCGAAGCCTAGAACAGCTTCTTGCGCTTGCTCGATGCGAGAATTCCCAGCATCTCCCTGTACTTTGCCACGGTGCGGCGGGCGATCTGGATGCCGTCCTGCTTCGCGAGGATCTCGACGATGGCCTGATCACTCAAGGGGTCGCTCTTGTCCTCGCCCTCGATGATCTTCTTGATGGCCTGCTTGACGCTCTCGCTCGCGATGTCGTCCTCGGCCGTGCGGCGGATGGACGAGTTGAAGAAGTACTTGAGCTCGAACAGCCCCTGCGGCGTGTGAACGTACTTGTTCGTCGTCACGCGGCTGATGGTGGACTCGTGCATGCCGACCGTCTCGGCGATGTCGCGAAGGATCATCGGCTTCAGGTACGCGACGCCCTTCTCGAAGAAGTCCCGCTGCTTCTCGACGATGCACTCGGTCACGCGGATGATGGTCTTGCGGCGCTGCTCGATCGCGCGGATGAGCCACTGCGCGTTGCGCAGCTTCTCGCCGATGAACTCCTTGGCGCCCGGGTCCTTCAGGAGCTGCTTGGTCAGGGACTCGTTGATGTAGAGGCGCTGGACGCCGCGGTCGTTGTCCGTCACGACGAACTTGTCGGAGTCCTTGATGACGTAGACGTCCGGCGTGATGGCGATCGTCTTGTCGTCCATCTCGCTGAAGTTGCGGGCCGGGCGGCTCTCGAGCTTCTGGATCTCCTTGACGGCCTCGTACACCTCTTCCACCGGGACCTTCAGGTCGCGCGCGATGGCCTGGAAATTGTGCTTCTCCAGGTTGTGCAGGTGCTTCGAGATGATGGTCATCTCGAGGTCCTCGTAGCCGAAGACCTCCGCCTGGATGCGCAGGCACTCGCCGAGATCGCGGGCGCAGCAGCCCACGGGGTCCCACTCCTGCATCATGCGAAGGACCTCGGGGGCGTCCTCCGGGTCGAGGCCGGCTTCCTCGGCGAGCTGCTCGATCGTGATGTCGGGGGTGCGCTCGCCGTTCTCGCGCTCGATACCCTTGAGGTCGAGGTAGCCCTTCTCGTCCAGGTTCCCGAGGATGAGCTCTGCGAAGTGGCGCTCCGCGTCCGTGAAGTCGCTCAGCTGTAGCTGCCAGCGGAGGTGGTCCACCAGGCTCGCTTGCTTCGTGAGGTTCGCCTCGATGGGGGGAAGCTCTTCGAAGCCGCCGCGGTTTGCCTGGAGAGGCTGCTGGAGGGTGCGGTTCTCGAGGAACTGCTCCCAGTCGATCTCCTGCGCCTTCTTCTCCTCGCTACGTCGCTCGGGATCGTTCTGGCCGAGACGCTCGGCCAGCTCGATGCGATCGATGCGCTCCTCGCCCGCCGCCACGGCAGCGCCCGGATCGGCCTCCACCTGCTCGGCCTTGGTCCGGGCGCGAGGGTCGATCTCGTCGTCGGCGAGGACGGGGTTGGCGTCGAGCTCCTTGCGAATCTCGTCGATGAGCTCCAGCCGGGACAGCTGCAACAGCCGGATCGCCTGCTGCAGCTGCGGGGTCATGACGAGCTGCTGGCTCAGTCTTAGCTGCTGCTTGATCTCCATTCCTTGGATCCAGTCCTGGCAATCCCGTCCATTGAGAATGGGGGGGCGGGATTGGCCCCGCCCTCCGCAAGTACTGGCCAACCCGCGTCAATCTGCGGGCGAACCGTCGCGACACTCCAGAACGTATCACTCCGACCGCCGGGGGACAGCGACAATCGTGCCAGAGGCGTGCCGTACGTCAGCCTCCACCCCGGAAGCTGGGTTCTTCCGCCTTGTGCCGCAAGGTCAGCGGGTGAGAAACGCGAGCTCGAGCAGGTAGTTAGGGCACTCCGAGGTAACGCTCCTTCACGAGGGGGTGCTCGCGGAATTCTTTCGGACCCGCCGTCGCCGCCACCGCGCCATCGAGCAGCAGGACCGCCCGCGTGCAGACGCGGAGCGCCTCGGCGAAGTGGTGGTCCGCGAGGAGGACCGCGACGCCCTCGGACGCCAGACCCACCAGGAGCTGCCCCAGGTGCGCCGCGCCCGCCGGATCGACCCCGGCGAAGGGCTCGTCGCAGATGAGCACGCGGGGTGGGCGGGTGATCGCCCGGGCGAACTCGAGGCGGCGCCGCTCCCCCGCCGAGAGCTGCCCGGCGCGGACCCCGAGCCGCTCGCCCAGCCCGACCTGCGTGGCAGCCTCCGCCGCGTCCCGGGCAGGGGAGGCGGCGATCTGCTGGAATGCCACGAGGTTCTGACGGACCGTGAGGTCCCAGAGGACGCTGGGGCTCTGGGGGATGTAGCCGACGCCCGCCCGCCCTCTCTTCCATAGCGGCCAGGCCGTGATGTCCTCGCCGTCGAGCAAGACGGTGCCGGCGTCGAGGCCCAGGTCACCCGTCAGGGCCCGGAAGAGCGTCGACTTGCCCGCCCCGGACGGCCCCAGGATCCCGAGCACCTCCCCCGGCTGCGCGTCGATCGCGACGTCCCGCAGGATGGCCCGCGCCCCGCGCACGACCCGCAGCCCCGAAGCTGCCAGGCGCGGGCCGGCGCTCACGGTCGTCGCGGCGGTACGGGGATCGAGCCCTTCACCTGGACGAGCGAGACCTTGGCCGTCGCGATCTCGATGCTCGCGCGGTCGGCCTGGAGCCACCCCTGGCCGCGCGTCAGGCGGACGCCGCCCCGGAGGTCGAGCACCTGTTTGCCAAGGTCGAGCTCCACCTCGGGGGCCTCCGCGTGGACGCCCCGCACGTCCGCCGCGACGCCGCCCGAGCCCTTGGCCCACGTCACGTGCGGCGTGTTGTCGAACTTGAGCTCGATGCGCGGACAGCTCACGCGCAGGTCGCCCTTGGTGAGGCTCACGTTCCCCGTGAGCGTCGCCACGCCCGTGGCCACGTCCACGTCGAGCTGGTCGGCCTGGAGATCGATGGCGTCGCCGTCGGCTCCGAAGAGGGGAGGCGCGGCCGTCGCCGTGGGCGGGGAGGCCGCGAGCGCGAGCAGCGCGATTCCGAGGAACAGAGGCCAGCGACGCATGGGGGACGCTACGAGCATGCGCTCACTGAACGGCGTGCGCAAACGCCGACAGCTCGCGCACCTGGCCGGCGGCGCGCTGGGGGGCAGCCGGCGCCACGGCGAGCGCGCCCAGGTGCTCGATGAGCGTCGGGACGGCGGCGCGGGCGAGCGGCGCGAGGGCCTCGGCCTCGAGCTCCTCTCCCGGGGCGACGGCCGCGAACGCGCGGACGACGGCCCGCGCCACGGGGGCGAGCTCGGCGGCCGTGACCCGGCCTTCGGGCACGAGGGAGGCGAGCGTCTCGGCGAGCGGCATGGCGAGGCGGGCGAGCGCGCGCTCGACCCGGTAGCGCGCGAGCACGGGGTCCTTCGCGGCCGCGTCGGCGTCGCGTCCCGTGACGAGCACGTCGAGATCGCGGCGCCACGCGGCAGCGCTCGGCACGAGCGCCTTCGCGACCTTGATGACCGCGTCGTCCAGGTCGCGGTCGATCGCCGCGGCGGCCTGCGATGCGCTCTGCGCCCGCGCCGCCATGCCGGCGGCGAGGGTGCTCTCCTCGGTCGCGAGCGCCCTGGCGCGCGCCCCGAGCTGCGCGATCACGATGGCCGCGCGGCGGCGCAGGCTCCGCTCCTTCAGCTCCTCGCTGCGCGCCACGATCTGCGACTGGAGCAGGAGGTCGACCTTCTCCCAGCCGGACGCCGCGAGCGCCGTCGCGTCGCCGAGCTTGCCCGCGAGCGCGAGCCGCGCGCTGAACGCGACGGGCGGGCTCCACGAGGTCAGGCCTATCTCGACGAGCGCGTCCTCGACGAGCTGCATGACCTTGGGCAGGTCGGCCTTGCCGAGGCGGTCCGCCTTGTTGACGAGGATCTGCACGGGGAGCCGGGCGCGGCGGGCCTCCTCGAGCACCGTGCGCTCGGTCTGCTTGAACGCCTGCCCCGCGTCGAGCAGCCAGGCGCAGGCGTCCGCCTCCTCGAACGCCGTCCGCGCGACCTCGGCGTGGCGCACGTCGGGCGCGTTGAAGCCCGGCGTGTCGAGGATCTCGACGCGCGTGAGCGAGGCGATGGGGAGCATGATCTCGACCCGCCGCACCGTCGTCGCGTCCATCGACTTGAGCGTCGCGCGCAGATCCCCCACGGGGACGAGCCGCTCGAGGGGCGCCTGCGCTCCTTTCGTATCCTGAGCCGCCGGCTTGAGCAGGATGCGCGCGATGGGGTCGGGCGCGTAGCGGAGGTGGTGGAGCGTCGCCGTGGTCGGCAGGACGCCCGTGGGCGCGATGTCGGCGCCCATGAGGGCGTTGATGAAGGTGCTCTTGCCGGCGTTGAACTCGCCCACGATGGCGAGCCGCACGGGGCGGACGCGCTCGGCCGAGATGGCGGCGATCTTCGCCATCGCGTCGATGTCGTGGAGCTCGCGCGCGTGCGCGTCGAGGCGGCCGAGCACGTCGTCCCAGCGCGCGGTGCCCGTCGTCGGCAGGAGCGCGCGCGCGATCTCGTCCCTCGTGCGGTCGGCCCACGCGGCGACGCGGTCGTTCGTCACGCGGGCGAGGGTGTCGAGCGTGGGGAGGAGCTTCGCGGGCTCGAGGACGACCGCGGGCGACGGCAGGAGCTCCGCGTCGCGCACCGTGCCGCCCGCGCGTGCCTCGGGGGGGAGCGCGGCGAGCGCCGTCACGAGGGCGGGGTAGTCCTGATCGTCGATCGCGGCGTCGAGCAGCGGGCGGGCCGCCGTGAGGTCTCCGCCCACGAGCGCGTCGCGGAGCGCGGCGCGGGCCTCGTCGCGCCGCCCCTCGGCGCGGGCGAAGGCGGCGCGCCACCGCGCGAGCTTGCCCTCGCCCTTGGCGTCGACCACGCTCGAGATGCGCGAGCGCATCTCCTCGGCCACGGGGATCCACGCGAGCGACGACGAGAGCATCTCGCTCGCGCCCGGCGTGTCGAGCACCATGGCGCGCACGAGGGGCGGGAAGGCTCCGGCGTCCGCCGAGAGCGCGAGCGCCCGTCCCCGCGCGAAGGCCGCGCGACCGTCCGTGGGAGCCTCCTCGAAGCGGCCGAGCCAGGTGCGGGCGCCCGCCACGTCCCCCTGCGCGAGCTTCGCCTCGGCGCGGCGGAGCGCCACGTCGGGCGACTTGTCGGCCGCGACGCGATCGAGCCACAGCTCGGCGCGCGCGCCGTCCTTCTGCGCGATGTCGAGGTCCGCCAGCGAGAGCAGCGCCTCGCGCCTCGCGTCGCTCCCCGACTCGGCCACGGCGAGCCCGCGGATGAACGCGTCCCTCACGTCCGCGAGCGGCGCGCCCGTCGCCTCGCGCGCGCGGCCGAGCCTGACCCACACGTCCCCGCGGGCCACGCGCTGCGCGAGCTCCTCCAGCGTCAGCGCGAGCTCGGCGTCGAGCCCAGCCATCTCGCACGCGTCCGCCAGGAGCGCGAGCCCCAGGGGCGAGCCCGGCACGCGCTCCAGGATGGCCCGCGCGGCCGCGCGCGCGCCCATCGCGTCGCCCGTGGAGAGCGCGTACTCGCCCTCGCGTAGCGTGTCGTCCGCGCCGGCCAGGACGACCTCGACCCTGCCCAGCCAGCGGCCAATCGTGTCAGCGAGCCTCACGCCTGGTTAGTAACAGGCCTCCTCGTCGGCGTCCTCCCCGTCGTCCTCGGAGTCGTCGTCCGCCTCCGCGGGCGGGGCGCTCCGGCCCGTGACCGGGAGCGTCGGCAGGCGGCGCTTGCCCGCCGCGGTCCCGGGCCCGGGGCGCGTGGCCGGCAGGTCGCCGTAGTGATCGCGCAGCGCCGTCAGCTGCCCGAGCGCCTCGAGCTTGGCGAGGGCGGTCACCTCGACCTGGCGGATCCGCTCGCGCGTCAGGTTCATGATCTCGCCGACCTCCTCGAGCGTCGCGCCGCCGCGCTCGGTCACGTCGAGCGCGCACGTGTCCTTCATCTCCCAGACCTCGAGGTCCGGGAAGTTCAGCTTGATGGCGCCGGTCTTCGAGAGGACGTCGAGGTAGAGGTGATGGCTGCACGAGACGAACGGGCACGGCCGCTCCGCGCCGGCGCAGTCCGCGCGGGTCTTCGGCCGGTCGACGGGGACGTCGGGGTAGAGGATGCGGCCCAGGGCGATCTCGAGCTTGGTCAGTCGCTTCACGCAGATCGTGTGCGCGCGGACCGCGCGCTTGCGGCGCGATCGTTGCTGCTCGCGGGACGGCGCGGGCTCGCGCGCGACGCTGCGGCTTGGTTTCTCGGAGGCGACGTTCTTCGCGTGCTTCATGGCTCGACAGCAGAGCAGCGAAGAGCTCGGCCCAGCGCCCTGTTCAACCGAGCCCGTGAGGCGCCGCATGGGCGACGTACAGGGGCGCGAAGACGAGGCGGAAACCCGCCTCATGTGTACGCGGCGGGCTCTACGGCACCGGCGTCACGTACAGGCCCGACTGCGGTCCCGCCTCTTGTGTCCACGTGAAGACGATGCTCTGCGACGACGAAGGCGCCGTGAGGAAGAACGTCGTGAGCTGCCCGGGCCCGAACGTCGCGCCGCTCGCGATCGACGTGGCCACCGCGCTCGCGCCGGCGTTCGACCAGAAGATGTCCGCGAGCGCGTCGCCGTGCACGACGGTGCCCGTGAGGGTGCTGAACGCGACGCCCGCAGAGCTCGCTCCGGTGGGCATCACGTCGGCGAAGTCGCCCGACCCGAGCTGGGCGATCGTCCCCGCCGCCGACGAGAGCGCGTAGAGCCCGACCGCGCCCTTCTCGTAGAGCAGCTGCGAGGAGTCCGTGGTGAACGCGATGGGTGAGTCGTCGTCGCCCGGGAACGCCGTCGCCTCGAAGGGCGCGTCCGTCGTCGCCGACGCCAGGAGGATCTGCGTGGAGCCCCCGCTGCCGCACCCCATGACGCTGCAGCCGGCGACCCTGGTGCCGTCCGGCGACACGGCGAAGAGGTCCGCGAACGCGGACTGGAGGAGCACCGGAGCGGGGCTGTGGAGCGGCGACGTCTTCAGCCCGCCGCTCGCGGTCAGGTAGATGGCGCCGAGCCCGTCCGGCGTGAAGAGCCCCGCAGCGTCGACGACCTGGGGCGACGCTGCGTTCGCGTCGATGAGCACGCCCGTGGGCGGGGTGGCGCCCAGGGTGAAGACCTCGAGCCCGGGATCGAAGAGCGCGAGCACCTGCGTGCCGGCCGCGTTGACCGTGAAGTGAGGGACCGTCGTGGTCGCGAGCAGGTCGGTGCGCTGTCCGGTCGCGACCGCGAACGCGCTCACGTACGTCGGCTCGGGCGCCGCGTCGCTCGAGGGGCGCTCGCAGTGCCGGAGGACGAAGAAGGTCGACGCGGCGGGCTGCCCGGTCACGGTGCAGGTGCCGTTCGTCAGGTCCACGCCCGCGACGAGCTGCGTCGTCTGGCCGGTCGCGATCGTGGCCTCGGAGTAGGTGGCGGTGCCGGCGGTCGGATCGACGTCGTCGAGGTAGGCGACGTGCGCGGAGTCGGCGGTCGCCTGGGCCACGCCGACGAGCGAGCTCGCCCCGACGACGATCGGGCTGGCCGCCGCCGACGTCCAGACGGCGAGGCTGCCCGTCGTGAGGGTCGCCCCGTGCACGAGCCCCGTCCAGAGGAGGACGACGTCGCCCTGCACGAGCGCCGCGTGCGTGGGGACCCCGTTCGGATCGTGGCCGGCCCCGAGCGCGGTCGCGATCGTGCGCGGCGTGCCGCCTGCCTGGGGGATCGCGTAGAGGGTCGCCGCGGTCTCGTCGCTGTAGACGATGAAGCCGTCGCCCGTGACGCCCCAGACCTGGAGGTCGCCCGTCGCGATCGGGGTCCCCTTGGGCGGCGGGAAGCTCGCGTCGCCGGGCGGCGCGGCGCCGGTGTCGGCCGCGCCGGTGTCCGCCGGCGGGCTCGCGTCCGCGTCCTCGCCGGCGGGTGCGTCCCCGGCGCCCGAGTCGACGGGGACCGTGGAGTCGGCGATGGGCGCGTCCTTCGCGCCGGAGTCGCGCGCCCCGACGTCGATGTTCGCGTCCGAGGGACCGGAGTCCGCGGCATGGCCCGTCGCGCTGCTGGATCCGCAGCCGGCGAGGCAGGCGGACGCGAGACCGAGGAGAGAGAGCCGTGCGAGACGCGTGAGCATGAGGAGTCCCCCGAGACCGGTGCCCCGCGCGCGTCGCCGCGTGCGGCCGTCCCTACCATAGCTCGACCACGGCTCCCGTGCGGTGAGCTCCGGCGCGCGAGGGGCGCTCGCCGCGCGTCGTGCGGTGAGCTCCGGTGCGCGGGGGCGCTCGCCGCGCGTCG
>Ga0302196_10006260_pt1 | contig 10534 bp, 8 predicted proteins | sample II_Bog_N1_3_FD_198794 | JGI IMG/M metagenome (GOLD analysis project Ga0302196, IMG submission 198794) | Peat permafrost microbial communities from Stordalen Mire near Abisko, Sweden - II_Bog_N1_3 | ecosystem: Environmental > Terrestrial > Soil > Wetlands > Peat | place: Sweden: Abisko, Stordalen...
GTGGGCGGCACCGTGTACCGGTTCGAAGAGCGAGGGGCCGGTCCGGGCGGGATTCAGGTTGGCGGAGGCGGCGTAGCCGATGCCGCCGGCAATGGCTCCGGCCAGGTCGGTGATGATGTCGCCGAAGAGGTTGTCGGTGACGATGACGTCGTAGCGACCGGGCTGCTCCACCAGGTAGATGCAGGTGGCGTCCACGTGGTTGTAGTCGTGGGTGACGTCGGGGTACTCGGAGGCGATCTCGTTGACGGTCCGCTGCCACAGGTCACCGGCGAAGGTGAGGACGTTGGTCTTGTGGACCAGGGTGAGGTGGCGGCGCGGGCGCTTGGCGGCCAACTCGAAGGCGAACCGGGCGCACCGCTCCACCCCGTGGCGGGTGTTGACCGACCCTTGGGTGGCCACCTCGAAGGGCGTCCCCTTCCGGAGGAAGCCCCCCTCGCCGGCGTAGGTGCCCTCGGTGTTCTCGCGGATGACCACGAAGTCACAGTCGGGTGACGGTGCCCCCGGAACCCCGGTGAAGGGGCGCAGATTGACGTACAGGTCGAGGTCGAACCGGAGCTTGAGCAACAGGCCCCGCTCGAGGGTGCCGGGAGGCACGTCGGTGGAGCCCACCGGAGGGCCGATGGCACCCAGCAGCACGGCATCCTGGCCCCGGAGCTCCTCGAGGTCGTGGTCCGGCAGGACGTCGCCGGTGCGGAGGTAGCGACTGGCCCCCAGGTCGTACTCGGTGGTGTCGAGGGACACGCCGGCGGCATCCACCACCTTGAGTGCCTCGGCCACCACCTCGGGCCCAATGCCGTCGCCGCCGATGATCCCAACCCTGTACGTGCTCACGGTCCGGTCTTTCTGTGCTGGTTGTTCGCTGGTCGTCGTTGCTCGTCTGCTGCGGTGCCCACCGGGCCGGTCGCCCGGTCGGAAATTGAAAAACCGCCCACGCAGTGGACGGTCAGGAGGTACATACCGGGTCGGTGTGTACCTAGTCGAGAATAATTACGTTCTGTTGGAGAGCATGGGCCCGTTGCATCAGGCCTCCAGTGTCCCCCGAGGAGCCCACCACCGTCAACCGCGGGGTTCAAATAGCCCGAGCGATGGCTCGGGCGATGGCCGACACCGCCCGCTACCATTCGACAGTCGGATCGGCTCGGGACGGAGGTGGGACATGCCCGACATCGTGGTTTCCCTGGTCGGCCTGGCCTTCCTCATTCTCTGGGTGTACTGCATCTACGACGTCATCACCACCGACAGTGCCCTCATGCAGCACCTGCCCAAGGCGCTGTGGATCATCATCGTGGTGCTGCTCGGCGATCTCGGCTCCCTGCTCTGGTTGGGGCTCGGACGGCCCCGGGTGTGGCACCGGCGGGGCCACGAGGCGCGCACCAGCGGGGCGGCGTACGGATCTCGGACCCCGATCCCGACCGGTCCAGAGCTTCTCAGTGATCCCTCGCTCGACCGCATGGACCCGATCGTCCGCTATCGCGAGGAGGCGTCGCGGCTCCGGATGTGGGAGGCCCAGCTGAAGCGCCGCGAGGAGGCCCTCAGACACCATCATGCCGAGGAGCATCCGAGCCCACCGCCGGATGCGTTGCCGCCGGTCACCTGATCGGCCGGCCTCAACCTTGGGCGAGCTCGGCCCACGGGATGGTGCCCTCCCGCAGGCATCTCGATGCCGGACCCCGACACTCCACCACTGTCGACGGAGGACGATCACATCGACCACCGTCGAGGACGGCGTCCGGCGCCCTCACCGACACCCCGGTGTCCTCGACGGCCGGAAAGCTTCCCAGCACCTCGTCGGCGGTGGTGGCCGGCGGTTTGCCGTGGGCGTTGGCGCTGGTGACGGCCAGCGGTCCCACCTCAGCGCACAGGGCTCGCATCACCGGGTGATCGGGCCACCGCACCCCTACCGTCCACCGACCTGACGGTCCTCCTCCCAGATCCACGTCGAACCCCCGCGTTCGGGGGACCACCAGGGTCAGCGGGCCCGGCCAGAACCGGTCGGCCAGCCCCTGGGCGGCCGGTTCAAGATGCCCGGCCACCGATGCCACCTGCTCGGCCCCGGCGACCAGCACCGGGAGGGGAACCGAGGACGGTCGCTCCTTGAGCGCGAAGATCCGCTCCACTGCCCCCGGGAAGAGCGGGTCGACCGCCAGTCCGTAGACGGTGTCGGTGGGCACGGCCACGATGGCACCCTCCCGAAGCAGGCGGACCGCCTGCGCCACGGCCGCCGGGTCGTCGGCCCGGAGCACGGTCACCATCTCAGCGCCCTGCCACCAACATCCGGGTCCGACCGGTGAGGTCCGGCTCGGTCCGGATCTGCCGGAACCCGGCCTTCCGGGACGCCGCCGTGGCGGCGCCGGCCTGATGAGGGGCGATCTCCACCACCAGGGCGCCACCCGGACGGAGCCAGTCGGCAGCACCCGCCACCACCACTTCGATGTCGGCCATGCCCCCCACCCCGGCAAACCCTGCCCTCGCCACCAGCGCCGACTCCGGCTCCCACTGGCGCACTCCGGCGTCGAGGTCAGCCAGCTCGTCCTCGGCCACATAGGGGGGGTTGGACACCACCAGATCGAGCTGTCCCCGACAATCTTCTGGCAGCGCCGCCCACCAGTGGCCCCGGGCCAGGCGCACGGTGGCGCCGACCCGGGCCAGCCGCACGGAAGCCGCCTCGAGGTTGAGGGCCGCCACTGCCAGGGCGGCGTCCGACCGATCGGTGGCCCAGACCTCCAACCCCGGCCACCGTGGGCCGGCCTCCACCGCCAGCGACAGGGCGATGGCCCCGGAGCCGGTACCGAGGTCGACGGCCGTCGGCACCCGGCCCGGGCCCCGGGTGGCCTCCAGCACGCTCGTCAGTTCGTGGAGGGCCACCTCCACCACCCGCTCCGTCTCGGGGCGGGGAATGAGGACTCGCCGGTCGACCAGCAGTTCCAGCGACCGGAACGGCCAACTCCCCAGCACGTACTGCAGTGGCTCGCCGGCCTGGCGGCGGGCCACCAGGCGGTGGAACGCCGATGGGCGGTCTTCTCCCACCGGAGAGGCGGCATCGACGTGCTGGAGGATCCACCGGGCTTCCCGAAGGGGCAGCCCGTCCTCCACCGCCCCGTCGATCAGACCCTGTCCCTGGTCGGCGTGACGCCGGCTCTCGCCTACCACCGTCATCGTCACTCCCCCGACAGCTGCCGGGCCCGCTTGTCGGCCATCAGGGCATCGGTGAGCTCGTCGAGGTCACCCATCAGCACCCGGTCCAGTTTGTGGAGGGTCAGCTTCACCCGGTGATCGGTGACCCGGTTCTCTTTGTAGTTGTAGGTCCGGATCTTCTCCGAACGTCCGCCGCCACCCACCTGACTCCGTCGGGCGGCTGACAGCTCGGCCGCCTGGCGATCCTGTTCAGCCTTCAAGAGCCGGGCCCGCAGCACCAGCATCGCCTTGGCCCGGTTCTGGATCTGGCTCTTCTCGTCCTGCATGGCCACCACGATGCCGGTGGGAAGGTGGGTGATCCGCACCGCCGAGTCGGTGGTGTTCACCGACTGGCCGCCCGGGCCGGTGGAACGGTAGACATCGATCTTGAGGTCCCCGGCCTCGGGAAGCACCGCCACCGCCGCCGCCGAGGTGTGGATCCGGCCCTGGGACTCGGTGACCGGCACCCGCTGGACCCGGTGGGGTCCGCCCTCGTGCTCCAGGCGCTGCCAGGCATCCTCCCCCTTGACCATGAAGGTGATGTCGTTGAGCCCGTCGCGGTCCGACGGGCTGGAAGCCAGCACCTCGGTCCGCCACCCGCGGGCCGCCGCATACCGGGTGTACATGTCGAACAGGTCCTTGGCGAAGAGATTGGCCTCCTCGCCGCCTTCCGCCCCCCGGATCTCCATGATCACGTTGCGTCCGGCGTTGGGATCCCGGGGGAGGAGGAGCAGGCGCAGCTCCTCCTCCAATCGGACAATGTCAGCCTCGGCGCCCTCTACCTCCGTCCGAGCCAGCTCCCGCTCCTCACCGGCGGAGTCGGCCACCATCTCCCTGGCAGTGGAGAGATCGGACTCGGCCTGCTGCAGGCGGCGCCAGGTGCCGACCACCTCATCGAGCTCCTTGTGGCGGCGGGACAGCACCCGCAGTCGATCGGGGTCGGACGAAGTGGAAGGGTCCTCGAGCTCGGTGACCACCGCTTCGTACTCGAGTTCAAGCTCGCCGAGGCGGTCGTTCAGCACGGGCCAAGGGTAGTGGCCGGGACGGAAGTCACTGCATTTGTGGAAACTGCGGCGGTCGACCGGGAGCCGACCTGGTCAGGCGTTCAGGACGCCGGAGCCTTGGCGGGCTTCTTGCGGGTCCCGGCCTTGGCGTAGCGCTTCTGGAAGCGCTCCACGCGACCACCGGAGTCGACCAGCTTCTGCTTACCGGTGAAGAACGGATGGCACTCGTTGCACAGCTCGAGGTGGACGTCCTCCTTGGTGGAGTGCGTCTTGAAGGTGTTGCCACACGAGCAGTGCACGGTGGCGACGACGTAGTTGGGGTGGATGTCTGGCTTCATTGGAATCTCCCGTGCTGGCGACGAACCGGTGTCCGGATTCGCGGCTTGGCAAGCATACCGGCTCTGCCGGTACCGCCGATCGGCGATGGTCAGGTGGCGGGTCCCTTGGCGATCTCGGCCAGAAACTCGTCGTTGCTCTTGGTGGTGCGGATCTTGTCCATCAGCAGCTCCAGGCCCGCCGCCGCGCTGCCGTCGTTGGCCAGGGCGTTCAGCACCCGGCGGAGCTTCCACACCTGCTGGAGCTGGGATCGGTCGAAGAGCAGCTCCTCGTGCCGGGTGGAGCTGGCGTTGACGTCGATGGCCGGATAGAGCCGGCGCTCGGCCAAGCGCCGGTCCAGCCGGAGCTCCATGTTGCCGGTCCCCTTGAACTCTTCGAAGATGACCTCGTCCATTTTCGATCCGGTCTCCACCAGGGCGGTCGCCAGAATGGTGAGCGAGCCGCCCTCTTCGATGTTCCGGGCCGCCCCGAAGAACTTCTTGGGCGGGTAGAGGGCCCCGGAGTCCACGCCACCGGACATGATCCGACCGGTGGCCGGCTGGGCCAGGTTGTAGGCCCGGGCCAGCCGGGTGATGCCGTCCAGGATGATGACGACGTCTCTGCCCATCTCCACCAGGCGCTTGGCCCGTTCGATGGCCAGCTCGGCCACCGAGGTGTGCTCTTCGGACGGACGGTCGAAGGTGGAGGCGACCACTTCGCCCTTCACCGAGCGACGCATGTCGGTGACCTCTTCGGGACGCTCGTCCACCAGCAGCACCATCAGGTGCACGTCGGGATTGTTGGCTTCGATGGAGTGGGCGATGTGCTTCATCACCGTGGTCTTGCCGGCCTTGGGAGGCGACACGATGAGACCACGCTGGCCCTTGCCGATCGGCGACAGGAGGTCGACGATCCGGGTCGTCATGTTCTCCTTCTCCCCCGGCATCTCGAGGTCGAGGCGCTCGTCGGGGAAGAGGGGGGTCAGATCTTCGAAGCGCGGCCGCTGGCGGGCAGCTTCCGGATCGAGTCCGGACACCGTCTCGATGTTGAGCAGGGCCGGAAACTTCTCGGTGTTGCCGGCCGGCCGGCAGGCGCCCTCCAGATAGTCGCCCTTGCGGAGGGCGAAGCGGCGGGCCTGGCTGATGGAGACGTAGACGTCCTTGACCGAGGGCAGGTAGCCATCGCAGCGGAGGAAGCCGTAGCCCTCGTCACGGAGGTCGAGCAGACCGCGCACGGGAAGCAGCTCGCCCTGGTACTGCTGCTCTTGACCGCCGCCGGCGCCCTGTAGATCGCGCTCGCCGCCTTCACCCTGCCGGTCACGGCCGCGACGTCGGCGGTTGCTGCGCCGGTTGCCGGCGTCGTCGTTGCCCCCGCCCTGGTTGTTCTGGTTGTTCTGCCGGTTGCCCTGGTTGTTCTGGTTGTTCTGCCGGTTGCCCTGGTTGTTCTGCCGGTTGCCCTGGCCACCCTGGTTGTTCTGCCGGTTGCCCTGGCCACCCTGGTTGCCCTGGCCACCCTGGTTGTTCTGGTTGTTCTGGTTGTTCTGGTTGTTCTGGTTGTTCTGCCGGTTGTTCTGGCCGCCCTGGTTGCCTCGCGGCTCCCCCTGGCGGTCGTCGCCGGTCGGCGCCTGACGTCCCTCGGAGGCGGTGTCGACCTCCGCTGACCCGGCCGATCCTGATTCGTCGGAGGCGTCGGAGGCGTCGGAGCTCGACTCCGCCGATCGGACGTCGTCGTCGGGGCTGAAGGTGAAGGCGGCCGGGGCACGGCCCCGGGGCCGGCGGGACGGGGGACCGTCCGGATCGGCCACGTCGGCCGACGAACCGTTGCTCGAGCCGTTGTCCGATCCGGTTGAGGCGCCATCGCCGGCGTCGTTGGTCACCGTGCGGCTACGACGCCCGTTGGTGTGGTCGGCGCCGTTGCCATTGGTGGCGGTGCCACTGCCGGCGGACGACCCGTCGTCGGCACCGTTGTCCACCGACACGCCGGTGGCCTTCAGGATGCCGTCGATCATGTCGGCTTTTTTGGTGCGGGTGGTGGTTTTCACAGACAGGGCCTGTGCGATGGCGTGGAGCTCATCGCGTTCCTTGCCTTCCAACACCGAGCGCTCGAGCTGCTGTTCCGCAGTCATCGGCCTCCTCGTTTCGGATTCCTCGTGGGACGGATGGATGGAAGACCACCCGTCAGGGATTCAGGGGTGGGGCCGTGTGTCGGAAGATTCCCGCCGACGGCCCCCACCGACACGTTCTACGGGCTGGGTCGCATTCCGAAGGCGTTCGGAGGATCCCATCCAGGTACCGGGATTGGTACACGTGGAAGTGAAGGTGACCCCACTCTACCCGGACCGCCGGCAGCCGGCAACAACCCCCCTCGTGGTGCCCTCAGAGCTGCAAGGCGTCCAGCACGGCGGCGAGGTCGGCGTCGACCACCGCCGGCACCCTGATCTGCCCGATGGCCACGTCCGGGTCCTTCAGGCCGTGGCCGGTCAACACGCAGACCACGGTGGCGTCTTCCCCCAGGCCTGAAGGCAGGCCGGTCTTCAACAGACCGGCCACCGAGGCGGCCGACGCCGGCTCACAGAACACCGACTCCTCGGCAGCCAGGAACCGATAGGCGGCCAGGATCTCCTCGTCGGTCACTGCGGCGATGCCACCACCCGACTCGGAGGCCGCCGAGGTGGCGCCGTACCAGCTGGCCGGATTGCCGATCCGGATGGCGGTGGCCACGGTGTCCGGGTGTTCGATCGGGTGCCCCTTCACGATGGGGGCAGCCCCCGCCGCCTGAAAGCCCAGCATGCGCGGCAGCCGCGTGGACCGGCCGGCCTGGCGGTACTCGAGGTAGCCCTTCCAGTAGGCGGTGATGTTGCCGGCGTTCCCCACCGGAATGCAGTGGACGTCCGGAGCGTCGCCCAGCACGTCCACCACCTCGAAGGCCCCGGACTTCTGTCCTTCGATGCGGTAGGGGTTGACGGAGTTGACCACCGTCACCGGCGCCCGCTCGCCCAGCTCCCGCACGATGACCAGGGCCTGGTCGAAGTTGCCCCGTAACTGCAGCACGGTGGCCCCATGAATCAGGGCCTGGGCCAACTTCCCCAGCGCGATGTGTCCGTCGGGGATCAGCACCGCGCAGGTCAGCCCCGCCCGGGCGGCAAAGGCGGCCGCCGACGCCGAGGTATTCCCGGTCGAGGCGCACACCACCGCCTTGGCGCCCTCTTCGGCTGCCTTCGAGATGGCCATGGTCATCCCGCGGTCCTTGAACGATCCGGTCGGGTTGGCCCCTTCCACCTTCAAGAACACCTGCGCTCCCACCCGGGCCGACAGCTTGGGCGCCGGGAGCAGCGGGGTGCCGCCCTCCAGCAGCGTCACCACCGGAGTGCGGTCGGTGACCGGTAGGAACTCGCGGTACTCCTCGATCACCCCCCGCCAGGGCTGTCGGGTCGGGGCCGTCATCCCGCTTCACCGATCACCCGCATGATGCCGCCGACCTGCCGCACCGGGCCGAGGGCCCCGAGGGCGGTGACAGTTGCCGCCACATCGCCTTCGAGGGCGGTGTGCGTGAGGAGGGTCAGCCGGGCCGAATCCTCCAGATCCTCCTGTTCGAGCGAGCGGATGGAGACATGGTGCTCGCCGAAGGCGGCGGCCACCTCGGCCAGCACGCCCGGGCGGTCGTCGACATCGATACTCAGATAGAAGGCCGTGCGCAACGAGGCCGGCGGGAAGATCCGGCCCGGCTGGCGGTCAGGGGCCGGGGCGGTGGTACCGGCCGCCAGGTTCCGGGTGGCATCGATCAGGTCGCCGAGGACGGCACTGGCGGTGGGGATCCCACCGGCGCCCTGCCCGTAGAGCATGACTTCGCCGGCCGCCTCGCCCTCGATGAAGACGGCGTTGAAGGCGTCGCGCACCCCGGCCAGGGGGTGGGCGGTCGGCACCATGGCCGGATGGACCCGCACCGATACCTCGTCGTCGCCCACCCGTTCCACCACGGCCAGCAGTTTGACCACGAATCCGGATCGCTGGGCGAAGGCCACATCGAGGGTCCGCACCGCGGTGATGCCCTCACAGGCCACCTGGTCGACCGGCACGTCGTACCCGAAGGCCACGCCGGCCAAGATGGCGGCCTTGGCGGCGGCGTCGTGCCCCTCTACATCGGCCGTCGGGTCGCGCTCGGCCAGCCCCAATGACTGGGCTTCGGACAGGACCTCGGCGTAGTCGGCCCCCTGTTCGGCCATCCGGGTCAGGATGAAGTTGGTAGTGCCGTTGACGATCCCCATCACCCGGTGGATGCGCTCCCCGGTCAGCGACTCGCGAAGCACCCGAACCAGCGGAACCGCCCCGGCCACCGCCGCCTCGTACAGCAGATCCACCCCTTGCCGGCGGGCCAGGGAGCGGAGCCCGATGCCGGCCTGGGAGGCCAGTAGCGCCTTGTTGGCGGTGACCACCGGCTTGCCGGCGGTGAGTGCGGCGGTCACCAAGGTGCTGGCCGGCTCGATCCCGCCGATCAGCTCCACCACGATGTCCACCGAGGGGTCGGCGGCCAGGGCGGCGGCGTCAGAAGTCAGGAGTTCGACCGGCACGTGGCCGGGCCGGGGACGCGACAGGTCGTGGACGGCAATGCCGGCGATCTCCAGCCGAGCGCCGCTCTGGACGGCCAGCTCCTCGGATCTGGTCAGGAGAAGCTCGACCAGTGCCGATCCCACCGTCCCGCCGCCGAGGACGGCGACGCGCACCACCGGCGGTGAGGAGGGGGCGGAAGTCACCCGGTCACGCTATCGCCTGGTCGGGACCCGGTCGGACGCTCACACGTCCAGACGGAGGAGGTCATCGAGCGTCTCACGTCGAACCACCGTCCGGGCCACGCCATCCCGGACGAACACCACCGGCGGGCGGGGGACCTTGTTGTAGTTGGACGCCATCGAGTGGCCGTAGGCACCGGTGACCGGGGTGGCCACGATGTCCCCCACCGCCAGGTCGGCGGGGACGTGCCCCTCCGACACCAGCACGTCGCCGGACTCGCAGTGCTTGCCCACCAATCGGATGGGGAGTGTCCGATCTGCTGCCGCCTCCCGGGGTAGGAACGCTTCGTAGCCGCTGCCGTAGAGCACGGGGCGGGGGTTGTCGCTCATCCCGCCGTCGATGGACACGTAGGTGCGATACCTGGGAACGTCCTTGATGGTCCCCACCCGGTAGAGGGTGAGCGCGGCGGCGGCCACGATGGACCGGCCTGGCTCGGCGGTCACCCGCACCGAGGGGTCGATGCCCGCCCGGGTGCACGCCTCCCGAACCGCCCGCGCCCACTGCGCCATGGGCGGAGCTTCTTCGCGGTTGAGGTAGGGCACGCCGAGGCCACCGCCGACCACCAGCTCGGGCAGTCCCAAGGGGGCGAAGAATCCGGCCAGCACCTCGACGGCCTGGACAAACGGGGCGATGGCGAAGACCTGGCTGCCGAGATGGGCGTGGATGCCCACGAACTCCACCACCCCGGCGGCGTCCAGGCCCCGGAGCCGGTCCACGGCGGCGGCGGCGGCCCCGGCGTGAAGCCCGAATCCGAACTTGGAGTCGTCCTGGCCGGTGCGCACGAACTCGTGGGTGTGGACCTCCACCCCGGGGGTGATACGGGCCAGTACCCGGGGTCGGACCGGAGTTTCGGCATCGCCGACCAGGCGCTCCAGACGGTCGATCTCGTCGAAGGAGTCGACGACGATCCGCCCGACCCCCACCTGGAGAGCGGTGGCCAGCTCCTCGTCGGACTTGTTGTTGCCGTGGAACACCAGCTGGTCGGGAGGGACGCCGGCAGCCAGCACGGTGTGCAGCTCGCCGCCGGTGGAGACGTCGAGGTGCATCCCCTCCTCGCTGGCCAGCTTGGCCATGGCCACGCAGAGGAAGGCCTTGGTGGCGTAGGCCACCCCCTCGCCCCATGCCTCCACCGCTTCCCGACAGCGGACCCGCAGGTGCTCCTCGTCGTAGACGAACAGCGGGGTGCCCTCCTCCTCCGCCAGTGACACCAGATCGACCCCGCCCACCGACAGTCGGCCGTCGCCATCGACCTTG
>Ga0302196_10006275_pt1 | contig 10522 bp, 11 predicted proteins | sample II_Bog_N1_3_FD_198794 | JGI IMG/M metagenome (GOLD analysis project Ga0302196, IMG submission 198794) | Peat permafrost microbial communities from Stordalen Mire near Abisko, Sweden - II_Bog_N1_3 | ecosystem: Environmental > Terrestrial > Soil > Wetlands > Peat | place: Sweden: Abisko...
CGTCTCATCGGCGGAATCGCAGGTCCCATAGGTGATGGGCCGCGTGGATGAGACCAGCAGATGATCGTCGTCGGCGAAGGACAGGCTGGAGATATCGCCCTCGGTCAGCCGCACCATCCGCCGCGCCTGGTCGGCGAAGCGATAGCTGATCAACAGCCGCAACCCCTCATAGCGGGTGATGAAGGCCACCTGGGCGCCGTCGCCGGACAGGGCGATCTGCTCAAACTTGGCCGGCTTGGCGTAGATCTCCAGCGGCGGCGGCGCGTCGGCGGGCTGGGGATGGCGGATCGCGGTGACCACCACGTCCGATGAGGTCTTGGGCGCCGCCGCGGAGGCTGGCGCGCCCGTCATAGCCAGGCAGGCGAGATAGACGCCAAGTCCCGCGCCTGCGCCTCGCCGACGCTTCGCCGCGCAATCAAGGTTCACGAAACTCTCCCTATGGTTCGCGGCAAGCTACACATTCAATGGCGTGCGCGGATGTCCTTGCGGAAATCAGCGGGTTGGCCCAACAGTCGAACGGCGTAACGAGTCCTTCTCCCCTTGCGGGAGAAGGAGGGGTCCGCCCGCGAAGCGGGTGGGAGGATGAGGGGACGCGCCGGCAGGCGCACTTAAGACTCCTCTCGCGGCGAAAACCGCGGCGGCGACAGGCATTTTTTCGCGCCTGCCGGCGCGTCCCCTCATCCTCCCAGGCTTCGCCTGGGCCCCTCCTTCTCCCACAAGGGGAGAGGGACAAGATCGATCACCCCCCCACATCCAGCGTCTCGTCCAGCAGGCCCTGCACGAAGGGCCTCAGCCAGGGATTGCGGGCCCGGCGCAGGCGCTCTGCGTGGTATATGTGGGCCAGTTCGGCGTAGGCGCGGTCGAAATCGTCGTTCAGGATCACGTAGTCGTACTCACCCCACATGGCGATCTCGCCATAGGCGCGGCCGAGCCGGCGGTGGATCACATCCTCGGCGTCCTGCGCCCGGGCGTGCAGCCGGCGGCTGAGGTCGCCCATCGACGGCGGCAGGATGAACACCCGCGCCACGTCGGCCGAGGCGGCGGCGGCGATGGCCATCGCCCCCTGCCAGTCGATATCGAACAGCACGTCGCGGCCAGCCTCCAGCGCGGCCATCACCGGCGCCTTGGGGCTGCCATAGCGGTGCTCGTGCACGTCGGCCCATTCGAGGAAGGCGTCGTCGGCGATCATCGCCGCGAAGGTCTGAGGATCGACGAAATGATATTCGCGCCCGTCATGTTCGCCCGGCCGGGGCGCACGGGTGGTGGCCGAAATCGACAGGGCCAGGTCGGCGTGGTCGGCCACCAGTCGGCGCGACAGCGAGGTCTTGCCCGCGCCCGACGGACTGGAGACGATCAGCATCAGGCCCCGGCGCGGCCTATGGCTCTCACTCGACATTTTGCACCTGCTCGCGCAGTTGATCGATGACAGCCTTCAGCTCCAGACCGATCGCGGTCAAGGTGGTGGTCGCCGCCTTGGAACACAGGGTGTTGGCCTCGCGCATGAATTCCTGCGTAAGAAAATCCAACCGCCTACCGGCCTGGCCTTCCCCGCCGAGCAGGGTGCGGGCGGCGGCCACATGGCTGGTCAGCCGGTCGAGCTCCTCGCGCACGTCGGCCTTGCTGGCCAGAATCGCCGCCTCCTGCACGATCCGCTCGTCCAGGTCGCGTCCCTCCCCGACCAGCTCGGCGATGCGTTTGGCGAATCGCTCCTTGAGCAGCCGGGGCTGCTCGCTGGCCGTGGCCTCCGCCTGGGCCACCAGGGCCTCGATCTGGTCGACCAGGCCGCCTAGCACCGGAGCCAGGGCTGCGCCCTCCTCCAGCCGCGCCAGACGCAGGCCCTCCAGCGCCGCCGCCAACGAGGCGGTCATCCCCGCCTCGATCGGGCCACGCGCCTCCGCGTCGTCGGTATCGTCGGCGGCCTCGATCACCCCGCGCAGGCTCAGCAGGCCATCGGCCGCGGGCGGCGCCGCGCGGCCGGCGCTGACCAGGGGGGCGGCGACCGCCAGATAGGCGTTCAACTGCGCCTGGTTGATCCGCACCGCGCCGGCCGTCTCGGCGCGCTTGGCCTGCAGGGCCACGGTGACCTGGCCACGATGGAACCGCGCCTGGGCCGCGTCGCGGGACGCGCGTTCAAGCAGGTCAAAGCCGGGCGGTCCGCGAAAGCGCACCTCCAGACCGCGCCCATTGACCGAGCGCGCCTCCACCGTCCAGCTCCAGGCGCCCAGGGCGTCCTCGGTCCGGGCGAAGCCGGTCATGCCGGATAGGGCCATCAGCCGCTCCTTTTTGGGCTAGTCGCGGCTTGGCCAGCGGCCTTGGCCTCGATCGCCCGCCAGCGGTCGACGTTCTTCTGGTGCTGTTCCAGGGTGGCGGAAAAGGCGTGGCCGCCAGTTCCGTCAGCGACGAAATAGAGATCGGCCGTATGCGCCGGATCGAGCGCCGCGGCGAGCGAGGCGCGCCCCGGATTGCAGATCGGCGTCGGCGGCAGGCCGTCGATCAGATAGGTGTTGTAGGGCGTGTAGCCGGTCAGCTCCGAGGCGCGAATGCCGCGGCCGAGCGGCTTGCCGCGGGTCAGGCCATAGATGATCGTGGGGTCCGATTGCAGCCGGATATGCTGGCGCAGCCGATTGACCATCACCGCCGCCACCTTGGGCCGCTCGTCCGGCACGCCGGTCTCCTTCTCGATGATCGAGGCCAGGGTGACCGCTTGCTCTGGCGTGGTGATCGGCAGGTCCGGCGCGCGCTGCGCCCACAGGGCGCGCAGCAGCGCATCGCGCGCGGCGATCATCCGCTGCAGCACCTCGCCCCGGTCCTCGCCGCGCAGCACCTGATAGGTCTCCGGCAGGATCGCGCCCTCGGCCGGGATCGGGGCCGCGCCGGCGAGGTAGGGCGTGTCCATCAGGATATCGACCGCCGCCTCCGAGGTCAGGCCCTCAGGAATGGTGATCATGTGGCGAACCACCTCGCCGCGGCGGATCTTGCCCATCACCTGGGCCAGGGAGGCTCTGGTCGGAAACTCATATTCCCCGGCTTTCAGATGCCGGGCGAAGCCGGTGACCTGGGCGGCGGCCTCGAACACCGCCGGCGAGCGGATCACGCCGCCGTCGCGCAGGCTGGAGGCGATCTCGGTCAGGCCCGCGCCCGGACGCAGCACCACCACGGTCGAGCCGAGCCCATGGGCCGCGGCCGGGCCTGGCCCGTCATAGAGCCACAGCGCCGCTGCGACCACGACCAGGATCAGCACGACCAGGGTGACGGTGGCGCTGACGAAGGAGACCGTCAGTTGGCGCAGCGGCCCCAGCGTGGGCGGCCGTTTGCGCGCGGGTCCTGGTTTGGCGCCGCTCACGACACCTTCTTGAACAGCAGGCAGGCGTTGGTGCCGCCGAAGCCGAAGCTGTTGGACATGACGTGGGTGATGGCCATCGGCTTGGCCTTGTGCGGCACGAGGTCGATGGCGGTGTCGACCGAGGGATTGTCCAGGTTGATGGTCGGCGGCGCCACCTGATCGCGGATGGCCAGCACGCTGAAAGCCGCCTCCACCGCGCCGGCGGCGCCGAGCAGGTGACCGATCGCCGACTTGGTCGAGGACATGGTGGCTTTGCTGGCCGCGGCGCCGAGGATCCGCTCCACCGCGCCCAACTCGATCTCGTCGCCCAGCGGCGTCGAGGTGCCGTGGGCGTTGATGTAGTCGATGTCGGCCACGTCGATGCCGGCGCGGGCGATCGCCGCCTCCATCGCCCGATAGCCGCCGTCGCCGTCCTCGGCCGGGGCGGTGATGTGATAGGCGTCGCCGGCCAGGCCATAGCCGATCACCTCGGCGTAGATCTTGGCCCCGCGCGCCTTGGCGTGCTCGTACTCCTCCAGCACCAGGACGCCGGCGCCTTCGCCCATGACGAAGCCGTCGCGGTCCTTGTCATAGGGGCGCGAGCCGCGGGTTGGCTCATTGTTGAAGCTGGTCGACATGGCCCTGCAGGCGATGAAGCCGGCGACGCCCAGTTTGCACACCGCCGCCTCGGCCCCGCCGGCGATCATCACATCAGCGTCGTCGAACTGGATCAGCCGCGCCGCGTCGCCGATGGCGTGGGCCCCGGTGGCGCAGGCGGTGACCACCGAATGGTTCGGACCCTTGAAGCCATAGCGGATCGACACCTGGCCCGAGGCCAGGTTGATCAGGGCGGAGGGGATGAAGAACGGACTGATGCGTCGCGGCCCCTTGGCCTCCAGCTCCACCGCCGTGTCGGCGATGGCCGACAGCCCACCGATGCCGGAGCCGATCATCACCCCGGTGCGCCGACGCTCGCCCTCGTCTTGCGGCGTCCAGGCCGAATCCCGCACCGCCTCATCAGCGGCGGCCATGGCGTAGAGGATGAAGTCGTCGACCCGGCGCTGGTCCTTGGGCGACATGGTCTTGGCCGGATCAAAGCTGCCGGGCACATCCGCCCCCCCGCCGCCGCGGCCGTCGATGCGTGGCACCTCGCAGGCGATCTGGCAGGCGTAGTCGGTCGGATCGAACTTGGAGATTCGATTGGCGCCGGACTTCCCGGCCAGGATCGCATTCCAGCTGTGGTCGACCCCCAAACCGAGCGGGGTGACCATGCCAATACCGGTGACGACGACTCGACGCATGCGGGGCTCTCCTCAACCTCTACAAACACATAAGCCGCCGCCCGCGTAAATGCGCGCGGTGCGACGGCCCATGCAGGTCAAAAGAACAGTGAGCCGATTTAGGCGCCGAGGCGCTCATCGATGAACTTCACCGCATCGCCCACCGTCTGGATATGTTCGGCGGCGTCGTCGGGAATCTCGATATCGAACTCTTCTTCGAAGGCCATGACCAGCTCGACATTGTCGAGGCTGTCAGCGCCCAGATCGTCGATGAAGGAGGCCTTTTCAGTGACCTTCTCCGGATCGGCGTCGAGGTGCTCGATCACGATCTTACGCACGCGTTCGAGAGTGTCGGACATACGCAGTAATCCCTTGTTGTGTGTCGTGTGGACGCTGGCGACGACGCCGCCGCGAGAAATGAAACCGAACGCCTCGACCGCCGCCTTAGGCGATCACGGTCAATCGAACCCCGCCTAGCATGTTCCTTATCCGTCGCCTAGCGGGGGGACTGTGCAAGCTAGACCATCGCCATACCGCCGTTCACATGCAAGGTCTGGCCCGTCACATAGTCTCCCGACGCCGCCGCCAGATAGACGCAGGCCGCGGCCACGTCATCGCCTGAGCCGAGCGCTCCGGCGGGAATTTTGGCCAGTATGCCCTCTTTTTGCTGATCATTCAGCACATCGGTCATCGGACTGGCGATAAATCCGGGCGCGACGCAGTTCACGGTGACGTGACGACTGGCGACCTCCTGGGCCAGGGATTTGGAGAAGCCGATCATCCCGGCCTTGGAGGCGGCGTAGTTGGCCTGGCCGGCGTTACCGCTCACCCCGACCACCGAGGTGATCCCGATGATTCGCCCCCACCGGCGCTTCATCATCCCGCGCAGCGCCGCGCGCGACAGGCGAAAATAGGCCTCGAGATTGACCCTCAGCACGCTCTCCCAATCCTCGTCCTTCATTCGCAGCAACAGGCCGTCCTTGGTCACCCCGGCGTTGGCGACGAGAATATCGACCTGGCCGGTCCCGGCGGCCTCGGCGGCGGCGATCAGCCCATCGACCGCGACGGGGTCGGACAGATTGCAGGGGGCGACGCCGACCCGCTCGCCCAGCTGGGCGGCAAGGTCGGCCAGGGCCTCGGCGCGGGTGCCCGACAGCACCACGAAGGCGCCCTGGGCGTGCAGCGCGCGGGCGATGGCGCCGCCGATGCCGCCGGTGGCCCCGGTGACCAGGGCGGTCTTGCCTGACAGATCGAACATTGGGTGGCTCCCTAGACCGCGGCCGACGTGAGGGCGCGCTGGATTGTATATGACGTGGCTCGCCGGCGGCGAAAAGCTCAGAGCGTGGCGGCGAAGGCTTCCAGGTCGGCCGGCCCGTTCAGCGCCGCGCAGGGCGCGTCGGGCGCGATGCGCTTGACCATGCCGGTCAGGGCCTTGCCGGCGCCGGCCTCGGCGAAGCGGGTCACCCCGCCGTCGCCCGCCAGCCACTCTATGCTCTCACGCCAGCGCACCCGGCCGGTGACCTGCTCGACCAGCAGCGCGCGGATCTGCTCGGGATCGAGCACCGGCCTGGCTGTGACATTGGCCACCAGCGGCGCCTGGGGCGGGGTCACCGTGGTCTCCTCCAGCGCCCGGGCCATCTCATCGGCGGCGGGCCGCATCAGCGGACAATGGAACGGGGCCGAGACATTGAGCAGGATGGCCTTGGCCCCCAGTTCCTTGGCCTTGGCGATCGCCCGCTCCACCGCGGCCTTGTCGCCCGAGATCACCACATTGCCGGTGTTGTTGTCATTGGCCACCACGCAGACGCCGATCTCGGCCCCCGCCGCCGCCGCCGTCTCGGCCAGGGCGACGTCGCTCTTGGGGCCGATCAGCGAGGCCATGGCCCCCTGCCCCACCGGCACGGCGCGCTGCATGGCCAGGCCGCGCAGCTTCAAGAGCCGCGCCGTGTCCGACAGGCTGATCGCCCCCGCCGCGGCGAGCGCCGAATATTCGCCCAGACTGTGGCCGGCGACGAAGGCGGCGCTACGCACGGGGACGCCGAACTCCGCTTCAAGGGTGCGGGTCACCGCCAGACTGACGGCCATCAGCGCGGGCTGGGCGTTCTCGGTCAGAGTCAGGTCCTCGATCGGGCCGTCGCGCATCAGCTTGAACAGCGACTGGCCCAGGGCCTCGTCGACCTCTTCGAACACGGCCCGCGCCGAGGCGAAGGCGGCGGCCAGGTCGGCGCCCATGCCGACGGCCTGACTGCCCTGGCCGGGAAAGAGAAGGGCGAGCGCCATGAGGGTTTCCAGTCGACGGCCGCTATGCGGGCCAATTTCGGGGCCTTGGTTAGGTCAAAGCCGCGCGGCCGACAAGCGTCGTGCTTGCGAAGCCAGCCAGGTTCAGGCAACGCTGATCCGCGGTCGGGGGGCCGTCGTAACACATCCGCCTGGACTGGATAGGATCATGAAAAAGACCGCCCTCGCCGCCCTGCTGGCCTTCACCCTCGCCGCGCCGGCCTTCGCCGCCCTGGCCCCTGGCGCGATCGCGCCGCAGATCAACGCCCCCGCCTACCTCGCCGGCGCGCCGTTCCAGTTCGATCTGGACGCGGCGCTGAAGAAGGGGCCGGTGGTGCTGTATTTCTTCCCCGCCGCCCACACCAGCGGCTGCAATCTCGAAGCCCACCTGTTCGCCGAGGCGGCGGATCAGTTCAAGGCGCAGGGCGCGACCCTGATCGGGATCACCGCCGGCAATGTCGATCAGCTGGCGGCCTTCTCCACCGAGACCGAGCACTGCTCCGGCAAGTTCCCGGTGGCCGCTGACGTCGGCGGCAAGATCGCCCACGACTATCAGTCGGTTCTGGCGCTCAAGCCCGACTGGTCGGACCGCACCTCCTACGTGATCGCCCCCGACCACAAGGTGATCCTGGCCTATACGGCGATGGACCCGACCAAGCACGTCGATCAGACCCTGAACGCGCTCGAGGCCTGGCGGGCGACGCATCCGGCGTAGGCGGTCTTCCTTCTCCCGCAAAAGGGAGACGGTATGATAACCTTGCCAACCGGCGCATTTAGCTCTATTAGCGCGCCTCCCTTGGAAGGCGGTCTGTCGCGGACCCTTGCTTTCGGACATTCGGTCCGGGACGCCGCGTCACGATCCATCGCCGGTCGGCCAGCTTCCGTGGCCCGCCTGCGCCGCCTTCCGCAACGGAAGAAGGACATCATGGCTTTCTACGAGCACGTGGTCATCGCGCGGCAGGATATCTCGCCGCAACAGGCTGAAGCGCTGAACGAACAACTGAAAGCCCTCATCGAAGAGGGCGGCGGGCACATCGCCAAGATCGAATATTGGGGTCTGCGCAACCTCACCTACCGCATCAAAAAGAACCGCAAGGGCCATTACTCCCTGCTGGCCATCGACGCCCCGGCGCCGGCGGTCAAGGAGATGGAGCGCCAGCTGTCGATCAATGAAGACGTGCTGCGCTACCTCACGGTTCGCGTCGAAGAACTGGACCTGGAACTGTCGCCGGTCCTGGCGCGCCGCGATCGCGGCGACCGCGAAGGCCGTCCGGACCGTGAAGGCCGCGGCGACCGCGACACGCCCCGTCGCGACTTTGACGACGTTCCGGCCTGAGGATCAGCATCATGACCGACACAGCTCCCGAATCCGCTGGCGGCGGCGCCCGCCGTCCGTTCTTTCGCCGCCGCAAGGTTTGCCCGTTCTCAGGCGCCGGCGCGCCGAAGATCGACTACAAGGACGTCAAGCTGCTGCAGCGCTACGTCTCCGAACGCGGCAAGATCGTGCCCTCGCGCATCACCGCCGTCTCGGCCAAGAAGCAACGCGAACTGGCCAAGGCCATCAAGCGCGCCCGCTTCCTGGCCCTGCTCCCCTATGTCGTGAAGTGAGGGGGAGGATCCGATGAAAGTCATTCTGCTCGAACGTGTCGAGCGCCTGGGCGTCCTGGGCGATGTGGTCAATGTGAAGGACGGGTTCGCCCGCAACTTCCTCCTGCCCCGGTCCAAGGCCCTGCGCGCCACCTCGGCCAATCTGAAGGTGTTCGACGTCCAGCGCGCCGAGATCGAAAGCCGCAACGCCAAGGCCCGCGACGCCGCCTCGCAAGCCGGCCAGAGCCTGGACGATACCTCCTACGTGCTGATCCGTCAGGCGGGCGAAACCGGCCAGCTCTACGGCTCGGTCTCCGGTCGTGACGTGGCCGACGTGGTCAATGCGGCTGGCGGCAAGGTCGACCGGGCCATGGTCGTGCTCGACAAGCCGATCAAGACCCTGGGCGTGCATCCGGTGAAGGTGAAACTGCACGCTGAAGTCACCATCACCGTGAAGATCAACATCGCCCGCAGCCAGGACGAAGCCGATCGTCAGGCCAAGGGCGAGAACGTCATCGCCTCGCAGTTCGAGGATGACGCCCGCGCCGATGCGGCGGCCGCGGCCGACATGCTGGAAGGCGGCGCCGGCCAGATGGGCGACGATCGCGATTTCGCTTAAGACCTATTGAATACAATCGGTTAAGGGGCGGCCTGGCGACAGGTCGCCCTTTTTCTATGGCCGACCGTATAGCCAAGCTATCAATCCACAGTCCGCATGAACCTGTGCACGAGGACGACTCGTCGCGTGTGATCGTCGCGAGGATTCAGCTAGTGTTAACCCATGGCCCTTGCTCCCGCTTTCGACCTTCGCCCGGTGTCCGACGACCCGGTGATCGCCCACACGCCGCACAACCTGGAGGCTGAGCAGGCCCTGCTCGGCGCCCTGTTGTTCGACAACGCCGCCTTTGAGCGGCTGAGCGACCAACTGCAGCCGCGCCACTTCTATGAGCCGTTCCACGCCCGGCTGTTCGCCGCGATCGAGGACTTCATCAAGAAGGGCCACATGGCCGAGCCGATCGCCATGATGGAGCGGTTTCGCGTCGACGCCGCCTTTCAGGAGCTGGGCGGCCTGCGCTATCTGGCCGACCTGGTCGACCGCGCCCCCCCGGCGGCCAATGCGCCGGAATATGGCCGGCTGATCCATGACCTGGCCCTGCGCCGCGAGCTGATCCGAATCGGCGGCGATCTCGCCGCCAGCGCCAGCCAGGGCGACCCCAAACTGACCGCCAAGGACCAGATCGAGGCGGCCGAGCAGCAGCTCTACAGCCTGGCCGAGACCGGATCGGCCTCCACCGGCTTCATGCCCTTCGCCGACGCCCTACGCGGGGCGGTGGAGATGGCGGCCGAGGCCTTCAGCCGCGACGGTGGGCTGGCGGGGCTGTCCACCGGCCTGATCGACCTGGACCAGAAGCTCGGCGGCCTGCACCCGTCGGACCTGTTGATCCTGGCCGCCCGCCCGTCGATGGGCAAGACCGCGCTGGCCGTGAACATCGCCTATAACATCGCCCGCAACTATGCCTGGGAGCCGCAACCGGACGGCAGCCGCAAGACCGTCAATGGCGGCATCGTCGCCTTCTTCTCCCTGGAAATGTCGGGCGAGCAGCTGGCCATGCGCCTGTTGGCCGACGCCTCGGGCGTCTCGTCCGACCGGCTGCGTAAGGGCGAGATCGACGCCTCGGAATTTGGCCGGGTGCGCGACGCGGCCTTCGACATCCAGGCCGCGCCCCTGCACATCGACGACACCGGCGGCCTGTCCCTGGCCAAGCTCACCGCCCGCGCCCGCCGGCTCAAGCGCCAGCAGGGCCTGGATCTGATCGTCATCGACTATCTGCAGCTGATCACCCTGGGCGACTCCAGCCGCGACGCCAACCGGGTGCAGGAGGTGACCCAGATCACCCAGGGCCTCAAGGCCCTGGCCAAGGAGCTCTCAGTGCCGGTGATCGCCCTGTCGCAGCTGTCACGCCAGGTGGAATCGCGCGAGGACAAGCGCCCGCAGCTGTCGGATCTACGCGAATCCGGCTCGATCGAGCAGGACGCCGACGTGGTCATGTTCATC
>Ga0302196_10006290_pt1 | contig 10507 bp, 10 predicted proteins | sample II_Bog_N1_3_FD_198794 | JGI IMG/M metagenome (GOLD analysis project Ga0302196, IMG submission 198794) | Peat permafrost microbial communities from Stordalen Mire near Abisko, Sweden - II_Bog_N1_3 | ecosystem: Environmental > Terrestrial > Soil > Wetlands > Peat | place: Sweden: Abisko...
GGCTGAGCGAAGGCGTGGTGGCCATCGTCAACGACGACATCATTTCCAGCTATGACCTCAGCCAGCGGGTCGCCCTGCTGGTCGCCACGACCGGCGTGCGGCCCACCCCCCAGAACCTGCCGCAGATCCAGCAGGAAGCCCTGCGCGGGCTGATCGATGAGCGCCTTGAGGTGGACGAGATCCGCCGCGAGGAAAAGGAACAGAAGTTCTCGATCATGGCCGACGACGATGAGGTGAACGACTACATCAGCCGCATCGCCCAGGGCAGCCGGATGACGACCGATCAGCTTTTGGCCGCCTTGGCCGGCGTCGGCGTCGCGCCCGAAACCCTGAAGGACCAGATCCGCGCCCAACGCAGCTGGGCCCACTGGATCCAGGGGCGTTACGGCGGCTCGCGTCTGAAGATCGGCCAGGACCAGATCAATCAGACCATCCAGGGGATCGAGGCCGAGGCGGCGAAGCCGCAGTACAACGTGAGCGAAATCTTCATCGACGCCAGCCGCGCCGGCGGCATCGACCAGGCCACGGCCGGCGCCCAGCAACTGATCGCCCAGATGCAGCAGGGCGCGCCGTTCGCGGCCGTCGCGCGGCAGTTCTCGTCGGCGTCCACCGCCGCCAACGGCGGCGACGCCGGCTGGTTGACGGAGTCGGCGATGCCGCCCGAGGTGCGCGCGGCGGTGCTGCAGATGCGGGCGGGCCAGCTGTCGGCGCCGATCGTCACGCGCGACGGCGTCTACATCGTGCTGTTGAAGGACAAGCGGGCGGGCTCGGATTCGATGATCGTCGAGCTGAAGCAGGCCGCGATCAGCCTCGACCCCAACGCCAGCGACGCCGCCGTCGCCGCCGCCCAGGCCAAGCTGTTGGCGCTGAAGGCCAAGATCACCAGCTGCGCGGACGTCGAGGCCCAGTCCGCCAAGTTCGACGGCGTCGTCGCCGGCGACCTCGGCCAGACCGACGTCAAGGATCTGGCGCCCTCCTTCCAACAGGCGATCTCCGCCCTGAAGGTGGGACAGGTCAGCGATCCGATCCGCACCGGCGCCGGCCTGCATCTGATCGCCCTCTGCGATCGGCACCAGAGCGGCGTCAACATCCCCTCCCGCGACGAGATCGAGTCGCGGCTGGAGGACCAGCAGCTCGACCTGATCTCCAGGCGCTATCTCCGCGACCTGAGGAGCTCGGCGACGATCGAGACGCGGTGACGCCCAAGCCCATAGCCCTGACCCTGGGCGATCCCGCCGGGATCGGCCCGGAGATTGTGCTCAAGGCCTGGCGAACGCTGCGCGAAACCGGGCCCGCCTTCATGGTGGTCGGAGACTTTCAGACCCTGGCCACCTCGGCGGCGGGATCGTCCGTGCTCGAACGGGTGACCGGCGCCGATGACAGCGCCTTCGCCTTCAGCGAAGCGCTCCCGGTGCTCGATCTGCCGCTGCAGTCGACGGTCGTCTCGGGAAAGGCCGATCCGGCCCACGCCGCGTCGGTGATCCGCTGGATCGAGACGGCGGCCGGTCTGGCGCTGTCCGACAAGGTGAGCGCGGTGGTCACCGCGCCGATCGCCAAGGCGCCGCTCTATCAGGCGGGGTTTTCCTTTCCCGGACACACCGAGTTCCTCGCCGAGCTGACGGCGGCCGCCAAGCATGACGGCGCGCGCGGCCCGGTGATGATGCTGGCGGCGGGCGACTTGCGCACCACCCTGGTGACCATTCACCTGCCCCTCGCGAAGGTTCCCGCCGCCTTGACCATCGAGGGCGTCGTCAATGTCGGCCTTGTCACGGCCCAGGCGCTGATGCGGGATTTCGGGATCGAACGGCCGCGCATCGCCCTGGCCGGCCTCAACCCGCACGCCGGCGAAAGCGGCGAGATCGGGCGCGAGGAGATCGACATCCTGCGTCCGGCGGTCCGCGCCCTGCGCGACCTTGGCGTCGATTGCAGCGACCCCGCGCCGTCCGACACCCTTTTCCATCCGGAGGCGCGCCGCCGCTACGACGCGGTCGTCTGCATGTACCATGACCAGGCCCTGATCCCGGTGAAGATGCTCGACTTCTGGGGCGGGGTGAACGTCACCCTCGGCCTTCCCATCGTGCGCACCTCGCCCGACCACGGCGTCGGCTACGACATCGCCGGACGGGGCCTGGCCCGCGCCGACAGCCTGATCGCGGCGATCCGCATGGCGTCCGAGATCGCCGCGCGCCGCCAGGGCGCCAGCCGGGCGGCCTGACGATGGCCATCGCCGACCTGCCGCCGCTGCGTGAGAGCCTGGACGCCCACGGCCTGACGGCGAAGAAAAGCTTCGGCCAGCACTTCCTGCTCGACCTCAACGTCACCCGAAAGATCGCCCGGCTGGCCGCCATCGGCGACGGCGCGACGGTCATCGAGGTCGGTCCTGGTCCCGGCGGCCTGACGCGCGCCTTGCTTGAGACCGGCGCGCGGGTGATCGCCGTGGAAAAGGACAGCCGGTTTCTACCCCTGCTGGACGAACTGGCCGAGGTCGCCGCCGGACGGCTTACCGTGATCCAGGCCGACGCTTTGATGGTCGACGAAGCCGCGCTCCTGGCCGAGCATGCCGGCGGCGCCCCGGCCTCGATCGTCGCCAACCTGCCGTACAATGTCGGCACGCCGCTGCTGGTCAAATGGCTGGTCGGCGACTGGCGGCCCGTCTCGATGACGCTGATGTTCCAGAAGGAGGTCGCACGCCGCCTGGTCGCCGCCGCCGGCGCCGACGACTATGGGCGGCTGGCGGTGATCACCCAGGCCGTGTGCGAGGCCCGCATCGTCATGGACCTGCCCGCCCGGGCCTTCACCCCGCCGCCGAAGGTCGAGTCCGCGGTCGCCCACCTGACGCCCCTGCCCGATCGTCCCGAGCCGGCGGTGCTGTCGGCGCTGGAGCGCGTGACCGCCGCCGCCTTCGGCCAGCGTCGCAAGATGCTGCGATCGAGCCTGAAGACCGTCGGCGGCGAAGCGCTCTGCGCGGCGGCGGGGATCGACCCCAGCCAGCGGGCCGAGACGGTGCCGGTTGATGGGTTCCTGGCGTTGGCGCGAGCGATCATGGACCTTGGGTGATGCACAACTTGGGGGCGGCGTGACCTTGCGACCAGTATTTCCCTCGGGCCTTCGCGCCTGGTCGGCTCTGCTTTCGGTGTCGGCCTTCAACCTGGCCCTGTTCGCCTCATCCCTGGCGACGGCCCAGACCGTCTGGCCGAGCAGCTTCACCGCCCGTCTCGAGGCGCTGGCCCTGCTGCAATCGCTGAACGCCGACCTGCTCAGCCACGACAGCGCGACCGAGACCCTGCATCGCTGGTGCGCCGACCACCGTCTGAACCCGGCATCGTCCATCGTCGCCGAGCGCGTCCACGGCCAGGACAAGCCGGCGGACGCCGCCGTTCTCGCGACGCTGAATGCAGCGCCCGGCGAGATGGTCCGTTATCGCAGGGTGCGACTGGCCTGCGGCGACCGGGTTCTGTCGGAAGCGGACAACTGGTACCTGCCGGCCAAGCTGACGCCGCAGATGAACCAGGCGCTGGACGCCAGCGACACGCCGTTCGGCCTGGTGGTCAAGCCGCTGGGTTTTCATCGGCGCACGCTTTCGGCCGTCTTGCTCTTCAGCCCCCTGCCCGCCGCATGGGACCTGACCGGCGCCCGCGGCGCCCCGGACGGCGACCTCGCCATCCCGCACGAGGTCATCCAGCACCGCGCGGTGCTGACCAACGCCGCCGGCGAGCCGTTCAGCGTGGTGGTCGAAACCTACACCGACAAGGTGCTGCCCGACCGCGCGCCTTAAGCTCTGTCCTAGAGCCGCTCGTCCAACAGTCGCTGGACGAAGGGGCGGAGCCATGGGTTGCGGGCGCGCTTGAGCCGCTCGGCGTGATAGATGTGCGCCAGATCGGCATAGGCGGCGTCGAAGTCGTCGTTCAGGATGACGTAGTCGTACTCGCCCCACATGGCGATCTCGCCGTAGGCGCGGCCGAGGCGGCGCTGGATCACGTCCTCGGCGTCCTGGGCGCGCGCGTGCAGCCGCCGGCTCAGGTCCGCCATCGAGGGCGGCAGGATGAAGACCCGGACAACGTCGCCGGGCGCCGAGGCGGCGATGCTCATCGCCCCCTGCCAGTCGATGTCGAACAGCACGTCCTGACCGGCCTCGATGGCGGCCATCACCGGCGCCTTGGGGCTGCCGTAGCGGTGCTCGTGCACCTCGGCCCATTCCAGGAAGTCGTTCATCTTGACCATGGTCTCGAACCGGTCCGGCGAGACGAAATGGTACTCCCGCCCATCCTGCTCGCCCGGCCGGGGCCCGCGCGTTGTGGCGGAAATCGACAGGGCCAGGTCGGCGTGATCGGCGACCAGGCGCCGCGACAAGGACGTCTTGCCCGCGCCCGAGGGGCTGGAAATGGCCAGCAGAAGGCCGCGCCGCGGCTGGCGCCGTTCACTCGACATTCTGCACCTGCTCGCGGAATTGATCGATGGTCGCCTTAAGCTCAAGGCCGATGGCCGTCAGCGCCGTGGTGGCGGACTTGGAGCACAGGGTGTTGGCTTCGCGCATGAATTCCTGGGTAAGAAAATCCAACCGGCGCCCACCGGCGCCTTCGCCGCCAGCGAGCAGAACCCGCGCCGCCGCGACATGGCTGGCCAGGCGATCCAGCTCCTCGCGCACATCCGCCTTGGCGGCCATCACCGCCGCCTCCTGGACGATGCGCTCGTCGAGGCCGTGATCGGCCAGCAGTTCGCTCATGCGCCGCTCGAACCGCTCCTTGAGCACCGCCGGCTGGCCCCGGGCTTCGACCTCCGCGGCGCCGGTCAGGCTCTCGATCCGATCGACCAGGCCGTTCAGGACCGGCGTCAGCGCCGCGCCCTCTTCCAGCCTCGCCGCCTTGAGGCCATCGAGCGCCTCGGCGATGGAGGCGGCCATCGCCGCCTCGACGGCGGGACGGATCGCCGGATCGTCATCCTCGTCGGCCGCCTCAAGCACCCCGCGCAGCGCCATCAATCCGTCGATGGTGGCCGGCGCGGCCTTGCCCTTGGCGGCATAGGCCTGGGCCAGTTCCGCGTAGCGATCGAGCTGGTCGATGTTGACCCGCACGCTCGACGCCGCCTCCGCTCGCTTGGCCTGGACGGTGACATTGACCTGACCCCGCTGCAGCCGGGCTTGCGCGGCCTCGCGGGCGACGCGCTCCAGGCTGTCGTAGCCCGCAGGTCCGCGGAACCGCGTCTCCAGCCCGCGCCCATTGACCGAGCGCGCTTCGACCGCCCAGGTCCAAGGTCCGAGCGCGCCGTCGGCGCGGGCGAAACCGGTCATGCCGGAGAGGGCCATCTAGCGATGCTCCTGGCCGGCGCCCTGCCGTTCGAGCTGGCGCAGGTGTTCGACGTTCTTTTCGTGGTCCTGGAGGTTGGACGAGAAGGTCGAGGCGTCGCGTCCGCTGGTGCCGGCGGCGACGAAGAACAGGTCGTTGGTGCGCATGGGATCGAGCACCGCCGCGATCGCCGCCCGGCCCGGGTTGCAGATCGGCGTCGGCGGCAGGCCGCTGATGACGTAGGTGTTGTAGGGCGTCTGGCTCTGCAGTTCGGACTGGCGGATGCCGCGCCCGAGCGGCTTGCCTCGGGTCAGGCCGTAGATGATGGTCGGGTCCGACTGCAGCTTCATGCCCTTTTCGAGCCGGTTGACGAAGATGCCGGCGATGTGGGGCCGGTCGCTGGCGATGCCGGTCTCCTTCTCGACGATCGAGGCGAGGATCATGGCCTGCTCCGGGTCCTGGAACGGCAGGCCCTGCTGGCGCTGGGCCCAGAGGGTGCGCAGCAGGGTGTCGCGCGCATCGATCATCCGCTGCAGCACCGCGCCGCGATCATCGCCCCGGCGAACCTCGTAGGTCTCGGGCAGCAGAGCGCCTTCGGCGGGGATGGGCGCCGATCCGGTCAGCACCGGGCTATCGGTCAGCACCTGGACCGCCTCCTCCGAGGTGAAGCCCTCGGGGATGGTGATCCAGTGGTGGACGATATCGCCACGCCGGATCTTGCCCATCACCTGGGCCATGGAGGCGTGGGACGGGAAGTCATATTCCCCGGCCTTCAGATGCTTGCCCGCACCGGTCAGCCGGGCGGCGACCACGAAGACCAGGCCGGAGCGGATCACGCCCTGGCCCTCCAGCGTCGAGGCGATGGAGGAGACCCCCGATCCGGGGCTGAAGATGACGGTGGTCGAGGCGCCTTGCCGCGCCGCCGGGCCGGCGCCTTCGAACATCCAGACAAAGGCCAGGACGACGATGATCGCCAGGAGGCTCAAGGTTGCGAAGGCGCTGCCGCCCATGATGGCGAAGCGGCGCCAAAGCGGCAGGTCCCCCGACCCCGCCGCGCCGTGCGGTTGATCCCCCCCGGTCACGACACCTTCTTGAGGATCAGCGACGCATTGGTGCCGCCGAAGCCGAAGCTGTTGGACAGGGCGTACTCGATCGTCATCGGCTTGGCCTTGTTCGGGACCAGGTCGATCGCGGTCTGCACCGACGGATTATCCAGATTGATGGTCGGCGGGGCGATCTGATCGCGGATCGCCAGGGTGGCGAAGATGGCCTCGACCGCGCCGGCCGCGCCGAGCAGGTGGCCGATGGCGGACTTGGTCGAGGACATGGTCGCCTTGGCGGCCGCGTCGCCCAGCATCCGCTCGACCGCGCCCAGTTCGATCTCGTCGCCCAGGGGCGTGGAGGTGCCGTGGGCGTTGATGTAGTCGATCTGGGAGGGCTCGATGCCGGCGTGACCGATGGCCATCTGCATGGCGCGGAAACCGCCGTCGCCGTCTTCGGCGGGCGCGGTGATGTGATAGGCGTCGCCGGCCAGGCCATAGCCGATCACTTCGGCGTAGATCTTCGCGCCGCGCGCCTTGGCGTGTTCGTATTCTTCCAGCACCAGGGCGCCGGCGCCTTCGCCCATGACGAAGCCGTCGCGGTCCTTGTCATAGGGGCGCGAGCCCTTCTCGGGCGTGTCGTTGAAGTTGGTGGACATGGCGCGGCAGGCGATGAAGCCGGCGATGCCGATCTTGCAGACCGCCGCCTCCGCGCCGCCGGCGATCATCACATCGGCGTCGCCGAACATGATCAGCCGCGAGGCGTCGCCGACCGCGTGGGCGCCGGTGGCGCAGGCGGTGACCACCGAATGGTTCGGGCCCTTGAAGCCGTAGCGGATCGACACCTGGCCGGACGCGAGGTTGATCAGGGCCGACGGAATGAAGAAGGGGCTGACCCGGCGCGGGCCCTTTTCGTGCAGCTCGACCGCCGTGTCGGCGATGGTGCCGAGGCCGCCGATGCCGGAGCCGATGATGACGCCGGTGCGCTGGCGCTCATGTTCGTCTTCCGGCGTCCAGCCGGAGTCCTTCACCGCCTCGTCGGCGGCGGCCATGGCATAGAGGATGAAGTCGTCGACCCGGCGCTGGTCCTTGGGCGACATGACCTTGTCGGGATCGAAGGAGCCTTCGATGTCGGGTCCGCCGCCGCCGCGTCCATCCACCCGCGGAACCTCGCAGGCGATCTTGCACGCATAGTCGGTGGGATCGAAGGCGGTGATCCGGCCCGCGCCGGACTTGCCGGCCAGGATGTTCTTCCAGGTCGTCTCGACGCCCCAACCGAGTGGGGTGACCATGCCCAGACCGGTGATAACGACACGGCGCATGATTCAGGTCTCCGTCTATGCAAAAGCATAAGCCGCCGACCGCGAAGATGCACGCGGCGCGACGGCTTATTCAGACTTGGTACTGTCGCGTGGGCCCTAAGCGCCCAGGCGTTCGTCGATGAATTTCACCGCGTCGCCGACCGTTTGAATGTGCTCGGCTGCGTCGTCGGGAATTTCGATATCGAATTCCTCTTCGAAAGCCATCACCAGTTCGACGTTGTCGAGACTGTCAGCGCCAAGATCGTCGATGAAGGAGGCCTTTTCAGTGACCTTCTCCGGATCGGCGTCCAGGTGCTCGATCACGATCTTACGCACGCGTTCGAGTGTGTCGGACATACGCAAATACCCTCTTGTTGTTGTCCCGCCAGCGGTGGCTTTCCACCGCATCTAAATTGGAAGGTCTGCCTCTAGGTCGCCCTGGAGTCTGGACGTTTCACATTCCGCCTAGCACGTTCCTTTTGGCCCGACTAGCGCCACGCGCGCTGGGCCGACACCACATCTAGACCATGGCCATGCCGCCGTTAACATGCAAGGTCTGGCCCGTCACATAGGCCGCCTCGTCGGCCGCCAGGTAGACGCAGGCCGCGGCGACTTCGGAGCCGGAGCCCAGGCGGGCCGCGGGTATTTTGCCCAGAATGGCCTCTTTTTGCGCTTCGTTCAGCGCGTCCGTCATCGGGCTTTCGATGAATCCGGGCGCCACGCAATTGACCGTGATGTTCCGGCTGGCGACTTCCTGGGCCAGCGATTTGGAGAAGCCGATCATGCCGGCCTTGGACGCGGCATAGTTGGTCTGGCCGCCATTTCCCATCACCCCGACCACCGAGGTGATGCCGATGATTCGCCCGAACCGGCGCTTCATCATGTTGCGCATGGCCGCGCGCGACAGGCGGAAATAGGCCTCCAGATTGACCTTCATCACCGTGTCCCAGTCCTCGTCCTTCATCCGCAGCAGAAGGCCGTCGCGGGTGACGCCGGCGTTGGCGATCAGGATGTCGATCTTGTCGCCGGAGGCCTTTTCGGCCTGTTCGATCAGGGCGTCCACCGCGGCCGGATCGGCGAGATTGCAGGGCGCCTCGGAGACGCGCTCGCCGAGCTCGTCGGCCAGCGCCGTCAGGGCCTCCGCGCGGGTGCCCGACAGCACCACATGGGCGCCCTGGGCGTGCAGGGCCCGGGCGATGGCGCCGCCGATGCCGCCGCTGGCGCCGGTGACCAGGGCCGTCTTGCCGGTCAGATCAAACATTGCTTGCCTCCGTGCGTCCTTCGCGACGGCCCAAGAGGGCCTCCTCAGGATGACTAGATGGGTGGGGTGCACTAAGGCTAGTCATGGTGAGGAGCGCCTTCTTAGGCGCGTCTCGAACCACGCACCATCCTCACAGCGACTTGGCGAACGCTTCAAGGTCGGCCGGCGCGTTCAGCGCCACAGCCTCGGCGTCGGGCGCGATGCGCTTGGCCATGCCGGTCAGCACCTTGCCGGCGCCGACCTCGGCGAAGCGGGTCACGCCGCCCTCGCCCGCGAGCCATTCCATGCTTTCGCGCCAGCGCACCCGGCCGGTCACCTGGTCGACCAGCAGGCCACGGATGACGTCCGGGTCCAGGGTCGGGCGGGCGGTGACATTGGCCACCAGCGGCGCGCGGGGCGCCAGGATGGTCGCCTTGGCCAGGGCCTCGGCCATCTCGTCGGCGGCCGGCTGCATCAGCGGACAGTGGAAGGGCGCCGAGACGTTCAGCGGGATCGCGCGGGCGCCCAGTTCCTTGGCCTTCTCGATGGCCCGGTCCACGGCGGCCTTGGCGCCGGAGATGACGACGTTGCCGTTGTTGTTGTCGTTGGCCACGACGCAGACGCCCAGCTCCGACCCGGCCGCGGCGGCTTCCTCAGCCAGAGCCACGTTGCTCTTCGGGCCGATCAGCGAAGCCATCGCGCCCTCGCCCACGGGGACCGCGCGCTGCATGGCCTGGCCGCGCAGCTTAAGCAGCCGGGCGGTGTCGGCCAGGCTGATCGCGCCTGCGGCCGCGAGGGCGGAGTATTCGCCCAGGCTGTGGCCGGCGACGAAGGCGGCGCGATCGACGCCGACGCCGAAGTCCTGCTCCAGCACCCGGATCACCGCCAGGCTGACGGCCATCAGGGCCGGCTGGGCGTTCTCGGTCAGGGTCAGTTGGTCTTCCGGCCCGTCGCGCATGAGCACCGACAGCTTCTGCTTCAGCGCCTCGTCGACCTCCTCGAACACCGCGCGGGCAGCGGCGAAGTTGGCCGCCAGGTCCACGCCCATGCCGACGGCCTGGCTGCCCTGGCCGGGAAAGATGAAGGCGAGGCTCATCAGGGGTCTCCGTGTCGCGCTTCCAGTCGGGCGCGAGGGTTAGGCGAAACCGCGCCATGCGGCAAGCTGTGGGGTTTGGGCTCATTTTGACCGCGAAGGCGCAAAGGACGCGAAGAAAAGAGTATGCGCTCCGCGCGGAGCGCAGGCGTCATTCGGGCGCCGACGACAGGCTTCAGTCACGTCTTCGCGTCCTTTGCGCCTTCGCGGTCAAATTCCTCGCCCCGCTGCAACCTATCGCCGAAAGACCGCGACTATGCGATGAAACGTCAAATCCGCGGAGGACCGCCATGACCAAGACCCTGCTCGCCCTGCTCGCCGCCAGCGCGATCGCCTCGCCGGCCCTCGCCGCCCTGCCCGCCGGGGCGCCGGCGCCTGACTTCTCGACCCAGGCCACCATGGCCGGCAAGGCCTATCCCTACAGCCTGGGGGACGCCCTGAAGAAGGGGCCGGTGGTGCTCTATTTCTTCCCCGCCGCCTTTACGTCGGGCTGCACCATCGAGGCCCACGATTTCGCCGACGCCACCGACCAGTACAAGGCGCTCGGCGCA
>Ga0302196_10006307_pt1 | contig 10487 bp, 8 predicted proteins | sample II_Bog_N1_3_FD_198794 | JGI IMG/M metagenome (GOLD analysis project Ga0302196, IMG submission 198794) | Peat permafrost microbial communities from Stordalen Mire near Abisko, Sweden - II_Bog_N1_3 | ecosystem: Environmental > Terrestrial > Soil > Wetlands > Peat | place: Sweden: Abisko, Stordalen...
CGCGGCCGAACAAGGCCTTGGCCACCCCGCTCGACACCCCGTCGCAGCCGATCAGGTGGCCGTACGCCAGCGTCCGGCCCGACTTCAGCCGCACCCTGCGGGCCGCCACATCGATGGTCTCGACCCCGTCGCCCAGCACGGTAGTCGCGCCCGCGGCCCGCGCCGCCTCGACCAGATGGGCGTCGAACACGCGCCGCATGGTCAGCGACAGCCGCCCGTCCATTGTCGAGAGCGGCGCGCCGGCCATGAAGAAGGCCATCTGGTCGCAAGGCCCGGCGATCTCGGCCGGCAGGGACTGGCCGAACTGGGTCTCATAGAGGCGCCGGCAGCGCTCGGTCAGGCCGCCGCCGCACAGTTTCTCGCGGGGAAACGCCGCCTTGTCGATCAGGCAGACCTCAAGCCCCGCCGCCGCCGCCGCATGCGCCGCCGCCGCGCCCGCCGGTCCGCCGCCGACCACGATCACGGCGAAGCGCTCGACGGCCAGGGAAACGTCGTCTGGCGACGTCATCCTAGGCCTCGGCTCTCGGCAGGCGAAACACGCTCTGGCCGATGTGGCCGATCTCGAAGGACAGGCGGGTGTCGCACCAGATGGTGAAGCCGGCCTCGCGGGCGCGGTCACAGAAGTCGTAGTCCTCGCCGATGATGGCGCCGCTGTCGGGGTCGAGGCGGAAGCGAAAGCTGGGCCCCGGCAAGGCGTCGAACACGCTCATGCGGATCATCAGGCAGCCGGTCGGCAGGTGGCGCATCTCCATCAGCGCTCCGTCCTTCTCCGACTGACCGCCGGGCAGATTGGCGCCCAGGACGCCGTAGGGCGGCACGCGGCGGGGATAGGTGGCGCCGATGATGTCCTTGTTGTGGGCCAGCAGCTCCAGCAGGGTCGTGCGCGGGAACACCATGTCGCTGTCGAGAAACAGCATGAAGTCGGCGCCGTGCTCGCGCGCCAGCTCGACGCAGCGGTTGCGCGCCTCGGCGACGATCGAGCTCTTGGCGTTGACGATGGGGATCTCCAGACCGACCGAGGCGGAGCAAAGGCCCGCCAGCGCCAGGGCGAAGTCGGCGTGGACCATGTCGCCCGAGGCAAAACAGATCGCCACCTTTGGAAGATCACTCATGGCGCCGCCCTGCGCTTACCCCGGGGCGAGCATGATCGGCTGAGTCGGCGGCGGGCAGAATGCGCCTGACGGGTTACGCCGGCGCGAGGCGCGCTAGACCGTGACCGAGGTCGCCGCGGAGGCGGACGATGTGGATGAGGTCGACGATGTGGAAGAGGTCGTCGATGCGGCGTACTGGGCGCTGTTGGCCGCGTACTGCTGCAGGGCGGAGAGGAATTCCGACAGCAGCTGGACGCCGTCGGTCGAGGCGGTCGCGCTGGCCGACGTGCTGCTGGTCGACGTGCTGCTGGTCGACGAAGCGCTGCTGGTCGAACTGACCGAACTTGTCGAGCTCGTGCTTGACGCGGAGCTGGCCGAGGCGCTGGCGTCCGGCGGCGGCGGGCCGCCGTCATGGTGATGATGGCCATGGCCGCGGCCGGCCCCGCTGACCAGGCTTTCCAGATCGGAGACGACCGCGGCGGCGGCCGCGGCGACAGCCGAACTGCTGGAGGTCGTGCTGGTCGAGCTGGTGGAGCTGTCGCTGGCGCTCGAGGCGCTGGACGCCGAGCTGTCGGTCGAGGCGGTGCTGGTCGAGCTGGACGAGTCGACCGCCTGCAGCGCCAGCAGCAGGGTCTGCAGGTCGCTGCTGAGCTTGGAGGCGGAACTGGAGGGCGGCGGCGGGGGCGGCGGCGGCGGTCCGCCAGCGGGCGGGGGGCCGCTGGGCGGAGCAGAGTCGCTGGAGGAGTCGCTGCCCGAACTGACGGCGGAGACGGAGGAAACGGAAGCGGCGGTGGATGTCGTGCTGGTCGCCTGGCCGCCGGCGGCCAGCAATTGCTGCAGGAGCTGCCATCCCGACGAGGCGCTCGATGAGCCGATGGAACCGATAGACATAGCCGACGCCCTTCTAGGCCGTTTATGACCCCCGCGCGCGGGACCCTAAACAGGCCGGAGAAGACGCCGTTCCGGTTAAGATGTTGTTTCGCAACGTGGTTAACAGAAGGTGGTCACCCTATGTCTTGGGTCACAGCACCGTCCGCACGCTCAGCAGTTCCGGGAAGAAGCCCTTGCTGAGCACGCCGGCCAGATAGGCGACGCCGGAAGACCCGCCGGTGCCGCGGCGAAAGCCGATGATCCGCTCGACGGTCTTGATATGGCCGTAGCGCCAAAGCTGGACGTTATGCTCCACGTCCATCAGCTTTTCCGCCAGCTCATAGAGGTCCCAGTAGCGGTCGGCGTTGCGGTAGATCGTGGCCCAGCAGGCCTCGACCTCTTCGCTCGGCGCATAGGGTTGGCTGACATCGCGGTCGAGGACGCCCTGGGGGATCGGCAGGCCGCGCGCGGCCAGCAGGCGCAGCGCCTCGTCATAGAGGCTGGGCCGGGCCAGCTCCGCGCGCAGGCCGGCCGCGTGCTCGGGCGCGTCGGCGTGGATCTCCACCATCTGCGGATCGCGCGCGCCGAGCAGGAACTCGAGCAGCCGGTACTGGTAGGACTGGAAGCCCGAGCTGGAGCCCAGGTGCTGGCGCAGGGTGTGGTAGTCGGCCGGCGTCATGGTCGACAGCACGTCCCACGACTGGATCAACTGGGCCTGGGCCCTGGCCGTGCGCGACAGCATCTTGAACGCCGGCGACAGCTGGTCGGCGGCGATCAGCCGCCGCGCCGCGCCCAGCTCGTGCAGGCACAGCTTCAGCCACAGCTCCGCCGACTGGTGGATGACGATGAACAGCAGCTCGTCATGCTCGCTGGACAGCGGGACCTGGCAGGCCAGCAGCTGGTCCAGCTGCAGATAGCCGCTGTAGGTGATGTCGTCCTTGCTCATCGGGTACCGCCGCGGGTTTCAAAGCCGGAGCTTACCGGGCGCGGACGGCGCGATCCACCGGCGATGCCGCCGGTCGCTGGATCACCGGCTTTGCGACCACCAAAGTCTATTTCCATCTGTCGATGGCCTACGCCATCCGCGCGCCCACGGGGTTCCCATCGGCAAGGTCGACCTGTTCCCGACGGGGCTGTGACCGGCGGCTAGACCCGGAGCGTCTTACCCGCCGCCGCGCTGACCGCCTGGCTGAGATCCGCGATCTGGTAGGGCTTGGCGAGGATGGGGAATTCGTCGCCGATCGCCTCGGCCTGGCGGCTGTAGCCCGTGGCGAGCAGGACCGGCAGACGCGGCCAGCGTTGGCGGATTTCACGCGCCAGCCCGAGGCCGTCGATCTCGCCGGCCATTATGATGTCGCTGAACACCAGGTCCGGCGGGGCCTCCTCTTCCAGGATCCGCCTGGCGGCCGCGGCGGAGTGGGCCATTCGAACCCTGTGCCCCAGGCGGGACAGAAGCCCGGCGGCGACCTCGGCCACCTCGGCGTTGTCCTCCACGCAGAGGATGTCGAGACTGTCGGTCGGCGCCTGTTCGACCGCGACGGTAGGCGCGACCGGCTGGGAGTAGGCCCTGGGAAGCTGGATGGTGATCGTGGTTCCCTCGCCGAGCCGGCTGTCGATCCTCAGGCGTCCACCGGACTGCTGCACAAACCCGTAGACCTGCGAGAGGCCCAGGCCGGTCCCCTTGTTCGCCTCCTTGGTGGTGAAGAAGGGGTCGACCACCCGCGGCAGGATGTCTTCGGGAATGCCCTCTCCGGTGTCGGACACGGTCAACTCGACCACGTCGCCCTTCAGGTCCTGGTCGCTCTCGCCTTCGGGCAGGGTCCGGTTGCGGGCCGTGATTGACAGCCGGCCGCCGGACGGCATGGCGTCACGGGCGTTGACGGCCATGTTGAGCATCGCCAGCTCCCATTCGTTCACGTCGACCTCGACGATCCAGATATCGTGCGGACAGTCGATGACCAGGCTGACCGTCGAGCCCAGGCTCGAGCTGAGCAGCGCCTCGAGGTCGCCGGCGCGCGAGGCCAGGGAGACCGGCGCGGGGTGAAGCCGCTGGCGCCGCGCAAAGGCCAGCAGGTGGCGAGTCAGCTCTCGGCCCCGCCCGGCCGCGGTGGCGATGGCGTCCAGGGAGCGGACCAGCCTTGGGTCATCGCCGATCCGCCCACGCAGCAGTTCAGCCTGGCCGCCCATCACCATCAGCAGGTTGTTGAAGTCGTGCGCCACCCCGCCGGTCAGCTGGCCGAGCGCCTCCATCTTCTGCGCCTGGGCCAGCCGTTCGTTGGCCCGCTGCAGCTCGATCTGGGCGGCCCGCCGCTCGGTGATGTCGCGGGTGATCTTGGCGAAGCCGACCAGCCGCCCCTCCTCGTCCCGGATCGCGTCGATCACCACATTGGCCCAGAACAGCCCGCCATCCTTGCGCACCCGCCAGCCTTCGGCCTCGTAGCGGCCCTGCTCGGCGGCCGTGCGCAGCGCCAGTTGCGGACGGCCGGCGGCCCGCTCCGCGTCGGTGTAGAACAGAGAAATTGGCCGACCGACGATCTCCTCGGCGCTATAGCCCTTGATCCGCTGGGCGCCGGCGTTCCAGTTGGCCACGGTTCCATCCGGCGCGATCATGAACAGGGCGTAGTCGACCACGCCGGCGACGAGCATCCGGAACTGGCCCTCGCTTTGCGCCAGATTCTGCTCAATCAGCTTTTCGGCGGTGACGTCGCGGGCGTTGCAATAGATCTGCCCGCCCTCGCGCACCACATTCCACGACAGCCAGACGACGCGGCCATCCTTGTGCAGATAGCGGTTCTCGAAGCCGTAGTAGGACTGATCAAGGTGAGCGGCGCGCATGGCCAGGGTGGCCTCGCGGTCGTCGGGATGGACGAAATCCAACAGCCGGTGCGACAGGATCTCTTCGCGGCTATAGCCAAGGGTCTCGGTCCAGGCGCGGTCGTTGATCATGCGGGGAACGCCACTCTCGCCGGCGATAACCGCGAAAAGGTCGCGCGAAGCGTCCCAGAACCGCTGGAGCTGGCGTTCGGCGTCGACCGCCCGCGCCGCGTTCGCGTCCGCCAGGGCGTTCAGGGCGGATTTCTCGGCCTCCGCCGCCCGCCGCTGCATCGAGACATCGCGCGCCACGCCGATTCGACGCCCATCCGACAGCTGCCGGCTGCTGACCTCGAGCTCCACATAGCTTCCGTCCTTGCACCGGACCCGCCATTCGCGAATCGAGGTGTCGCGTGACCGGGCCTGGACCAGCTCGCCGTGGTCGTTGGGGTCGATCAGCTCGGTCACGGATTTGGCCAACAGCTCGTGACGCTCATATTGCGTCAAGGCGCACGCCGCCGCGTTCACATCGATCAGCCGGCCATCGGCCGCGGTGATGAAGATGGCGTCGCCGGCCCGATCGAACACCTCGCGCAATTGCTCTTCGCTGGTTCGCAGCCGGCTTTCGATTTCGGTCTGGACCGAGATGGCGGTATTGACGCCGAGCCAGCGCGTAACCTCGCCCCCGCGGTCGCGCAGGGGGGTCACCCGGGTGTGGAACGGCCGGAAACTTCCATCCCGGGCGCGCAGGGGAAAGGTCATCTCGTCCGCGACCCCCGCCGCCATGACCGCTTCCCACCTTCGCCTCACGGAGTCGTAGACGTCGGGATCGTGCAGCGGCCTCAGGCCCTTGGCGCGGATCACATCGAGGCTTGCGCCGGTGTAGGCGACCCAGGCGTCGTTGACCCAGACCAGACGGCCATCGGCGTCGGATATCCAACAGGGGGAGGCCAGTTGCTGGGCCAGCTCGCGGAAGGGCAGATCCTCGGAGAGAGGCTCGGCGTCACCCGCCCGTTCCCGCCCCCCAAGGTCCATGTTCAGCCCCGTCTCGCAAACCCCAACATATTCAAACGTTTTCGGTCAGCGTCGGTTCCGCCCGCAGGCGACCGGCCCTTGGGTGCAAGCCCTGGCTCAGCACTCGCCCTTGGCCGGATCGACCTCGAGGGCGCGATCGTCGACGGTGGCCGCGCCTTCGCGCAGAATGCCGGCCTGCAGTTTCAGCAGGCGGCGCTGAAACGAGCGCGGCAATTCGTTCGCGCGGCCCTCCAGGGCGTTGGCGCCGTTGCGCAGCCGGGCGGCGCCAGCGCGCAGCTGGGCTGCGGTCTTGGCGGGATCGTCGGGTGCGCGATTATTGGGCATGGCCAGGCTCTGTGGACCTTGTCGAAACATGGGCTGGGACCGCGGCTCGTGCGAGGAGCGGCGACCGAGCCAATATAGCAAATTGGTTTGCGGCTTCGACCCACGATCGCCTGATTTCTGTGGGCTTCTCGCGGGGCGGGGCCTTGAGCGCACGCAAGGCGTGGACGGCGGTCACAATCCTATGATCCTGGGGCTACCGATGAAGCAAGGTCAACGATGAAGCCGGGCGGCGTGTGAATGGAAGGTCGAGCGGAGATCGATCGACTCCGGGCGGGACTGGGCGGACTGCTGCGCCGCATCGAGCGGCGCATCCAGCGCCGCTTCTGCCGGCACGTCTGGCGTCCGAGCCGGTCGCGGTTCGGCTATGTCGTCTGCGAGCGTTGCGGCAAGATGAGCGCGGACTAGGCGCGCGAACGTCCGGGTTCGGCGCCGGATTAGGCCTCCCGCTGCGGGGCGCGCTCCGCTAGATTGGCCGCGAGCCAGTTGCCACGGTCGGCGCGGCGGATTTGAGTATCGAAGGACATCCCCCATGCGAGTAAGACTGTCGGGCGCCGTCGCGGCGAGCCTGTTGGGCGCGTGGCTGCAGGCCGGCGCGACCCAGGCCCAGGGGGTCCAGCCGCAGCCGGCCGCGCCGACGCCGTCCATCGCCGCGCCGGTCGATACACCCTATCCCGGAACGATCACGCTGGCGGTGGACGCCACCGACCTGACCCACGCGGTGTTCGCGGTGCATGAGCGCGTGCCGGTGAGCGGACCCGGACCGATCACCCTGCTCTATCCGCAATGGCTGCCCGGCGACCACAAGCCCAGCGGGACCATCGACAAGCTGGCCGGCCTGATCGTTACGGCCAACGGCCAGCGGCTGGAATGGCGCCGCGATCCGGTGAACGTCTGGGCGTTTCATATCGACGTTCCAAAGGGCGCCAGCGCGCTCGATATCGACTTCCAGTTCCTCTCGCCTGTCTCCGCGCGCGAGGGACAGGTGATGATGACGCCCCAGGCGCTGCGCCTGGAATGGAACACGGTCGTCCTCTACCCGGCCGGCTACTTCTCGCGCGACATCAAGGTCGATCCGAGCGTCACGCTGCCTGACGGCTTCACGCCGGCGACGGCTCTGGAGGATATGTCCGCCGCGCCGCCGCGCGCCGGCGGAACAGTGGTCTACAAGACCACAACCCTCGACACCCTGGTCGACTCCCCCGTGATGGCCGGCGAGTACGTCGCCCGTTTCGACCTCGATCCGGGCGGTCCGGCGCGAGTCACCCTGGACCTGGCCGCCGACCGGCCGGACCTGCTGGCCGCCACGCCCCAACAGATCGCCATTCACAAGGCCCTGGTTCAGCAGGCCTACAAGACCTTCGGCTCGCGCCACTACGACCACTACGACTTCCTGGTGTCGCTCAGCGATCCGCTGGGCGATGTGGGCCTGGAGCACCACCAGTCCAGCGAGGACGCGGCCACCGCGAAATATTTCACCGACTGGGACAAGACCGCGCCTGGACGCGACCTGCTGGCTCATGAATACACCCACTCCTGGAACGGCAAGTTCCGCCGGCCCGCCGACCTGTGGACGCCGAATTTCAACACGCCAATGGGCGGCAGCCTGCTGTGGGTCTACGAGGGCCAGACCCAGTATTGGGGCTATGTCCTGGCCGCCCGCGCCGGCCTGCTGACCAGACAGCAGGCGCTGGACGCCATGGCCTATACCGCCGCGACCTACGACATCCGCGTCGGCCGCAGCTGGCGGCCGCTGGAAGACACCACCACCGATCCGGTCATGTCCATGCGCCGGCCGATCTCCTGGCTGAGCTGGCAGCGCGACGAGGACTATTATGCCGAGGGCGAACTGGTCTGGCTCGACGCCGACACCCTGATCCGCGAGAAAACCGGCGGGAAGAAGTCGCTGGACGATTTCGCCCGGGCCTTCTTCGGCGTGGACAACGGCAGCGTCGTCACCCGGACCTACACTTTCGACGACATCGTCGCCGCGCTCAACGGCGTGGCGGCCTACGACTGGGCCGGTTTCCTGCATCAGCGGCTGGAGGGCCATGGACCGGGCGCGCCGCTGGACGGGGTGGCCCGGGGCGGCTACCGGCTGACGTTCACGGAAACGCCCACCGACTTCTTCACCGATCTCGACACCGAGCTGAAGCGCACCAATCTGATGTATTCGATCGGCTTCACCGTCGGCGCTTCCGGCAGTCTGAGCGAGGTGCTGTGGGACGGTCCGGCGTTCAAGGCCGGCCTGACCCCGGAAACCACCCTTGTGGCGGTGAACGGCGAGGCCTTCAGCACCGACACGCTGAAGGACGCGATCAAGGCGGCCAAGGGAACGACCACGCCGATCGCCCTGCTGGTGAGGAACAAGGACCAATACCGCACCGTGCTGATCGACTACCATGGCGGCCCGCGCTACCCCCGCTTCGAGCGGGTGGCTGGAACGCCGGCCAGGCTCGACGACATCCTGGCGCCGCTGAAATAGGGAGGTCGCCTTGGCGAAACGGCGGGTCTGGATCGGGTTGGCGGCGTTCGTCGTCGCGCTGTTCGCCTGTGGCTACTTCGCCTCGCCGCTGTTCGCCTTCAGCGCCCTGAAAAGCGCGGCGCGGGCGGGCGACAAGGACCGGCTGGCGCAGCTGGTGGACTTCCCCGCCGTGCGTGAGAACCTCAAATCGGACATCGCCGGCGCCATGGCCAGGTCGGTCGGCGACGACCCGAAGCTGAAGGACAACGCCCTCGCCCGGCTGGGCGCGGCGCTGCTGCCGGCCATCACCGACCGGGTGGTCGACAACCTGGTCACACCGGATGGGATCGCGGCCATGGTCCGCGACGGACGCCAGCAACCCGCCGACGCGGATTCCCAACCAGCGGGCCCGTCCCAGCCGAAACCCAAGGTCCTCACCCACGTCGGCTACGATGGCCTGAACCTCTTCCGCGTGACCATTGTCCGCGCCGACCAGCCGGACGCGCCGCTGGTGATGGTGCTGGCCCGCCAGGGCCTGTTCGGCTGGAAGCTGACGCGCATCGACCTGCCCACCGCGCTGGCGCCGTCGGATCCGGCGAACGCCTAGCCGGTCAGCGATCTAGCCCGAGACCGGTTTCTTCTCATGCGCCTCGTTTTCAAGGCGCCGGTATGCCGCTAAAGCTCCGGGCAGGTAACGAACGCGAGTACGGGGACGAAGCGATGACGGAAGCGGCGGGCGCCATTGAGGCGCCGATCATGACGAGGGCCGAAGCGATCAGCCGACTGACGGCCGCGGGCGAGCCCTATGAACTGGTTACGCTGGACATCGCCGGCGTCCCGCAACGGGTGTTCAAGACCGCGCCGGCCTCGCTGCGCGTGCTGTTCGCCGAGACCGCTTCGGACCTGCCCTTCATCCTCTATGAGAGCGACGCCTACACCTTCGCCGAGGCCTGGCGCGCCGCGGGGCGGATCGGCCACATCCTGGTTCACCAGTATGGCGTGGCCAAGGGCGACCGCGTGGCCATCTCTATGCGCAACTACCCCGAATGGGTGCTGGCCTTCACCGCCGTGACCTCCATCGGCGCCATCGCGGTGGCGATGAACGCTCTCTGGCGACCGGAGGAGATGGCCTACGGGCTCACCGATTCCGGCGCCAAGGTGCTGATCTGCGACCAGGAGCGCCTCGACCGCCTGGCCGAATGCGCCGAGCCGATCGACATCAAGGTCATCGCCGTACGGGCCGAGCGCCGGACCGCTGACCAGCCGGACCTCGCCGCGCTGATGGCGGCTGTCGGCGACGTGGACATGCCGGCCGTGGAGATCGCGCCGGAGGATCCGGCGACCATGTTCTACACCTCCGGCTCGACGGGCCATCCCAAGGGAGTGGTCTCGACCCAGAGGGCGGTGATCTCGGCCCTGCTGTCGTGGGAGCTGGACGCCCAGGCCGGGGTGCTGATCAGCGGCGTCGAACCGCCCGCGCCGGCGCGCCAGGCCGCGACGCTGCTGGCCGTGCCGCTGTTCCATGTCACCGGCTCGCACGCGGTCTACCTCTCATCTTACCGCACCCAGCGCCGGCTGGTGGCCATGTATAAATGGGACGCCGAGCTGGCCGCGGAGATCATCGAGCGCGAGCACATCACCAGCTTCGTCGCGCCCGCCGCCATGACCGGCGATCTGGTCCGCGTCGCCAAGCAGTCCAAGCGCGATCTCTCCAGCCTGGTCACCGTCGGCGGCGGCGGCGCGCCGCGAGCGCCCGAGCAGGTCAAGCAGATCGGCTCCTCGTTCGGCGCGGCCATGCCCAACACCGGCTGGGGCATGACCGAGACCAACGCCATCGGTACGGGCATCGTCGGCCAGGACTATCTGGGCCGTCCAGCCAGCTCCGGCCGCTGCGC
>Ga0302196_10006319_pt1 | contig 10481 bp, 9 predicted proteins | sample II_Bog_N1_3_FD_198794 | JGI IMG/M metagenome (GOLD analysis project Ga0302196, IMG submission 198794) | Peat permafrost microbial communities from Stordalen Mire near Abisko, Sweden - II_Bog_N1_3 | ecosystem: Environmental > Terrestrial > Soil > Wetlands > Peat | place: Sweden: Abisko, Stordalen...
CCCTACCGTCGGTTCCGAAGCGGCCGACCCCGTCCGGGTTCCCCTGACCATCGGTCCCCCCCTCCCCGGTGAGCGCAACGCCACCTCGGCCCCGCCCGTGGCCGGGATGACCCCCCGTGGCGACGCGCTGGCCATCGTCGTCACCGGTGGTGAAGGCCTCACCCTGCTGGCCTTCCTGTCCTCGGGCTGTGCCACCTGTGCCGGGTTCTGGCAGGCCTTCCGGACCCCTGACCAGCTGGGCCTCCCGAAGGGGACCCGCCTGGTGGTGGTGACCAAGGGGGCCGAGTTGGAGATCCCCGGGGAGGTGGCGGCCCAGGCCCCCGAGGGCCTGCCTGTCGTCATGTCCACAGACGCCTGGAGCGACTACGAGGTGCCCGGATCGCCGTTCTTCGTCCTGGTCGACGGAGCGTCGGGGCGACGCATCGGCGAGGGGGTGGCCAACCACTTCCACCAGGTGGTCGAACTGGTTCGCCGGGCTCAGTCCGATGCCCGGGTGTTCACCATCGGCTCCAGGAGCCGCGGCCTCGTCGACGGCCTCGACGGTCCCGAGCGCGAGCTGGACAATGACCGTGAGCTCATCGACGCCGGCATCCTGCCTGGCGACCCCACCCTCTACCCCTCATCCCTCGACGACATCTACGGACCCCCGGGTGAGGAGCGACGAAGGGACGCCGATCGACCTCCGATCAGCCGGGCCGGCTGAGGATGGCGGTGCTGAGCGCCCACGGGATCGAGGCCCCTCTTCCCCCGGGCTTCGAGGGACGTATCGTCATCCGCGCCGCCATCGGACGCGAGGTGCCGTATCCCGTGGCCAACTTCTCGACGTTCGCCCTCCCGGCCGATGTCGGCGACTTCGGTAGCGGAGCCGTCACCCTGATGGGTCCGTCGGACATCTTTGCCACCCTCTTCGAGTACGGTCCCGAGAGCCTGGGCAAGCCCCTCTTCGCCCGCCAGGCCATGCCCCGCGCCCTGACGGCATCCGACTTCCGTCCCTACGTCCTGCGCCGCGGTCTCAACGGGCAATCGGGCTCGCAGTGGTTCTTCACCGAGGCGGGCCGGCCGTTCACCCTGTACGTGGTGTTGGGAAGCCACGTCCAGCGCACGTTGCTCATCCCGCGTGTCAACGACCTGATCGGCACGGTGTCCATCGCCCCCAACCTCCCGAGTATGGCCACCGTGACGCCGTCCTCGACCCAGAGCCCCCAGGTGTCGCCGGCACCGGTTCCTGCCCGGTCAACGGGTGCGCCTTGGAACTGATCGGCGTCTACCTCATGGCCTGCGGGCTGTTGACGGTGGCCGGTGTGTCCAAGGCCGTGCGACCCGACGACACCGCCCGTGCCCTGGCCTCGGCCACCGGCATCAACCTACGTCCCGTGCGGGCGTCGGTGCGCGTCGGATCGGTGGTCGAAGTGGCTGTCGGGCTCACCGCGCTGGTGGCACCGCGTCCCTGGTCGGCTGGGCTGGTGGCCGTGTCCTACGCCCTGTTTGCCGTGTTCGTCGGCTATGCCAGGTCGAGGGGTGGGGCCATCGCCAGCTGTGGATGCTTCGGGACCCCCGACACACCGGCCACGTCGGTCCACGTCGTGATCAACGTCGTCCTTGCCCTGTCGGTGACGGCAGTGGCCTGGTCGGCACCGTCGTCGGGCACGCTCGTGGGCATCCTCGCCCACCAACCCGGTGCAGGCATACCCCTGGTGGCGGTGAGCGCCCTCGGGGCCTGGTTGGTCTATCTGGCCATCTCGGTATTGGCGGCGCTCCAGGCCGCCCGGACGCTCACCGGGATCACATTCGACCGTCACACCCCGTCCACGTGAGCGCCACCCTGGTGGACCGGGCGGCCGGCTTCCTCGGCACCCGACTCTCCCGGCGCAGCTTCATCAACCGGTCCGCCTACGCCGGCAGCGCCGTCGCCATCGGCTCCGGCCTCGATCTCGTGCTCCGGCCGGGTACGGCCTACGGGCTGGTGTGCAACTGCGGCAGCTCCAACTGCGGGTGTGGGTCGACGTGCTGCGCCGGGTTCACCGAGTTCTGCTGCTCGGTCAACGGTGGCTACAACTACTGCCCGAGCAACACCGTGATGGGTGGGTGGTGGAAGGCCGACAACTCGTCGTACTGCGGTGGCCCGCGCTACTACATGGACTGCAACGCCACCTGCCAGTGCTCGACCGGATGCGGGAACGGTTGGGGGTTCTGCGAACCCGGGTGCGACGGCGTCGCCTGTGGTTGCGGTCCGAACGGCTGTGACTCCTACGTCACCGGCTGCTTCCAGTTCCGGTACGGCCAGTGCAATCAGCAACTGGACTGCATCGGCAGGATCGTCTGCCGGGTGGTGGCCTGCGTCCCACCCTGGGAGATCGACCCCACCTGCACCACCACCAACGCCCAGGACAACTCGACGGCCGAGCAGAACGCCGCCTGTTGGACACCGGCGTTCCCCAGCCCGAACCCCGGCCCTTGTGTCTCCGCACTCACCAACTGTCAGGTGGTGGGGATGGCCCCCAGCCCCGACGGCGCCGGCTACGGGATCGTCACGTCGTTCGGGCGGATGCTGCCCTATGGCGACTTCCCCAGTGACGGTGACGAGTCGGGGGTGTCACTGGCCCAGCCCATGGTGGGCATCGGCCAGCGCCACAGCGGTGGCTACTATCTGGTGGCCCGGGACGGGGGCATCTTCTCCTTCGGCGGGGCGCCGTTCCTCGGCTCCATGGGCGGCCAGCACCTCAACCAGCCCATGGTGGGCATGGCGGTCACCCCCACTGGCGGCGGGTACTGGACGGTGGCTACCGACGGGGGCATCTTCACCTTCGGCGACGCCCAGTTCTACGGCTCCATGGGTGGCCAGCACCTCAATCAGCCCATCGTGGGCATGGCCGCCACCCCGTCGGGCCTCGGCTACTGGTGCGTGGCCACCGACGGGGGCATCTTCTCCTTCGGCGACGCCCAGTTCTACGGTTCCATGGGCGGCCAGCACCTCAACCAGCCCATCGTGGGCATGGCTGCCACCCCGTCGGGCCGCGGCTACTGGTGCGTGGCCACCGACGGGGGCATCTTCTCCTTCGGCGACGCCCAGTTCTACGGCTCCATGGGCGGCCAGCACCTCAACCAGCCCATCGCCGCCATGGCCGCGCCACCCGCCACCCAGGGCTACTGGCTGGTGGCCAAGGACGGCGGCATCTTCACGTTCAACACGACGTTCTACGGCTCGGCGGCGTAGTGGTGGCAGTAGCGACGGTGGGCCGGCCGGCCACCGGGTGGGGACCGGCCGCCCCCTGTGTGGACCGATCTCGGAGGACCCCATGAATCTCTGTGTCCCACTGGTGTGCTCGGTGGTGGCCGTGGCCGCCGCCGTGCGGTCGACGTGGTCGCCGTGCGGCCTGTCCATGCTCTCCACCATCACCCCGTTCAGCGAGCGGGCCAAGGGCCACTCGTACCGGGCCACCTCGACCTGGTTCGTGGCCGGAGCGACCGCCGGTGGGGCGAGCCTCGGCCTCCTCATGGCGGTGTCGGCCCTGGTGGTGGGGGCGTTCCACCCGTCGGAGACGGTGATCGGCATGGTGGCCCTGACGGCAAGTGTGGTGGCCGCGGTCTCCGACATGGGAGTGGGCGGCTTCCATCTGCCCTTCCACCGCCGCCAGGTCAACGAGCGTTGGCTCGACCAGTTCCGTCCCTCGGTCTACGGCCTCGGCTTCGGGTGGCAGATCGGGACCGGGCTGGCCACCTACATCACCACGTCGGCGGTCTATCTGATGATCGTGCTCGGTGCCCTGACGGGCCGACCCGTCGTGGCCCTCGCTGTCGGCGTGTCCTTCGGGCTGCTCCGTGGGACCGCCGTGCTGCTGACGCGGCGCGTGACCGATCCGACGGGCCTCCGGGACTTTCACCGGCGATTCTTCGAGGCCGGTCCGGTGGTCGCTCGGCTGGTCATCGGCGTGGAGCTCGGCAGCGCCGTCCTGGTCGGCTCGTGGCTCGGATCCCCTGCGGCCGGTGCCGCGGCGGTGGCCGTGGTACTGGCGGCAGCCCTCACGCGGCGGGCCCGGTCCTCCGGCCGTGCCCCGGACGTGTCCGTCTGTCCCGTGCCTACGGCCGGCGGGCACGGGCGGGATACGCCGGCCCCTGCCCACGGTTCCCAGGTCCCGGGCTGAGGCGCCACCACCGCCGTTGCCGCCGCAGGGCTGACACGGCACCCTCTCGGGCCCGCTTCGGCCCGCTCCGGACGTCAGGCTCCGTCGGGGGCGGTACCTGACGGGACGACCGACGGCACCGGGGCCGGCGGGGGTACGTGGTCGGCGACCGTTGCGACACCCTCGGCGTCCCCATCGCTCGACTCCCCGAGCGGGTCCGATGGCCCGGCGCGGCGAGCCGGCTCCGGACCCCGATCGCCGCCCTCGCCACGACGCCAACGCCGGAGCGGCCCGATGCGCGTGGCCAGGAGCACCACACCCACCACGGCCAGGGTGACACCCGCCCACTGGACCAGGAGCGACCCGAGATGGCCGTCCTCGCCCAGCCACAGGTGTTCGTCGAGGAACCGCTCGATGCCCCAGAGCACCATGCCCACGCCGAGGACGATTCCCGCCGGAGGCAACAGGACCGGCTCCGGTAGGGGTGTCGCCGCCCCGCGGACGGGGACACCGGTGTCGGCGCCCGTGTCGCCGCCGACATCGGCCACGGCCGCCTCGCGGCGGTCGGCACCGGTGAGGTCGGCCCCGTCGGGCCCGACCTCGGCCATGTCCGGCACGGGCTGGGGGACCAGTACCCGGGGAGCCGCTGTGCGCAGCCACCGTTCGACCAACAGGAGGATGCCGAAGATGGTGAAGTCCTCGATGGCCTGGAAGATGGGAACAGGCAGTCGCTTGCCCACCTGCCCGGCGTAGTACATCCCGAACCACTGGCCGGTGGGGTGACCGCCGCCGGCCACCATCAGCTGCGGGCCGAGGAGACGCCCGATGCCCCAACACGCCATGAGCACCGGGGCCATGAGGTCGGCGAAGCGCAGGCCCGGGAGCTCGGGGCACCGCCGACGGGTGCTCACGATGGCCACGGGCACGGCGAACAGGAGCCCGCCGAACGACGACAGACCGCCCTGCCAGATGGCGAAGACCTGTCCCGGATAGTGCGAGTAGTAGGAGAGGTTGGACACCACATGGAGTGCCCGTGCCCCCACGATGGCGGCGATGATGACCCAGACGAACATGCCGGTCACCCACTGCCATGGATAGCCGGCCCGGCGCAGCCGGCGCTCGGTGTAGCGGAGGCCGAACCAGAAGGTCAGCGCCAATCCGATGCCATAGGTGTGGACCTCGAGGAACCAGACGTGGAACGCGACGGGTATCGGTCTCATGGTGAGGGTGATCTCATGGTCGAGTAGTGCCTGGCCGGAGACGCAATCGACACAGTTCCAGTATGCCCCAGGCTCCCGGTAGGGTGGCACCGGGCCTGCTGAGGGGGCCTGTTCGCCGGGTCCGATGGCCGCGTCGGACCACCGGATCACGAGACGGGGGAAGTCATGCGAGACCTTGCCGGCGCTGTCGCCGTGGTCACCGGGGGTGGATCGGGGATCGGCCTGGCCACGGCCACCCTCCTGTCGGAGCAGGGTGTGTCGGTGGCGGTCGTCGACGTCGACGGGACGTCGGCCGAGCGCGCCGCATCGGCCATCGGAGGGTTCGCCCTCCAGGCCGACGTGGGCCGGTCCGACAGCTGGCCCGGCATCGTGGACGCCGTCACCGGGCGCTTCGGCGGGATAGACCTGGCCCACCTCAACGCCGGCGTCATGACCGGTGAGGCCGACATCACCGCACTCACCGACGACACCTACCGCCGGGTGCTCTCGGTCAACGTGGACGGGGTCGTCTACGGGTTGCGGGAGCTGATTCCGGCCTTGTCGTCCCGGGGTGGCGGCGCCATCGTGGTCACCGCGTCACTGGCCGGCCTCATCGGCTTCTCGCCCGATCCCATCTACTGCCTGACCAAGCACGCCGTTGTGGGCCTGGTCCGTTCGGTCGTCCCCCAGCTGGCCGAGCACCACATCACCATCAACGCCGTGTGCCCGAGCATCGTGGACACCCCCCTCATCGGGGAGAGTCGGGGCCTGCTCGAGACCAGCGGATTTCCCCTCATCGATCCGGGGACCGTCTCCGAGGCCGTGGTCGAGTGTCTGGCCGGCGAGGAGACCGGGGCGGCCATGGTCATCCAGGCCGGCCGGGAGGCGCTCCCGTACCGGTTCGCCCGACCCCCGGGCCCACGGGCCGGCGGCACGGTGGGTCAACTCCCGCCCGAGGAGTTTGCCGCCCACGATCAGCGGTGAGGCGGCGGGCCCGGGACATGAGAGCAGCTCGCAGCCGGGCCGGACATCCGGTGAGGAGCCGACAGGCCTGAACCCCTACCTGGACTCGGTGAAGATGGGCAGTTGGGGAGCGGGGGGAGCCGGGGGAGCGGGGGAGCGGGGGAGCGGGGGAGCGGGGGAGCGGGGGAGCGGGGGTCAGCCGACCCGGCCGACGCCGGCGAATCCGTCGCCCGTGCGCACGCCCGTCTCCCACACCACCGCACCGGTGTATGGCGCTTCGATCATCGTGCCGCCCCCGATGTACATGGCCACGTGCTCCGAGCCGGAGGGACCGTAGAAGAGCAGATCGCCGGGCTCGATGTCGGCCAGCGGTATCTGCGTGGTGGCGGCGAACTGGGCCCCTGAGGTACGGGGCAGGCTGATACCCGCCTGCTCGAACGCCCATTGGACCAGTCCGGAGCAGTCGAACCCGACCCCGGGAGTCTCGCCCCCCCAGACGTAGGTGACGCCGAGTTGGCTCTCTGCGGCATCGATGGCCCCTTGGATACCGGCGGGAACCGGAGGTGGGTCGGCCGCGCCGACCGGGGCCGTGCTGGTCGTGCCCCCGCTGCGCGTCGTCTGGGACACGGTCTGGCCTGCGGTCTGCGCCTTCTGCGCCGCGGCCAGCTTGGCGTTGAACGCCGCGGTGGCTGCGGCCTTGGCCGCGGCGGCCGCGGCGGCCTGCTGCTGGGCCACGATCGTCTGGATCTGGGCGTTGACGCTGTCGAGGGTGGCCTTGTACTTGGTGGCCAGCTGCTGGGCCGAGTCCTCGGAGCTCTGCAGGTTGTTCCGGGTGGTGGTGGCCGCCGTCTGCTGCTGCTGGAGGGCGGATTGGGTGGCCTGCAGCTGGGCTTGGGCCGTGTGCAGGTTGTCGATGGTGGTGGTGACGTTGCCGGTGGCGATGGACGAGTACTCGGATCGGATGCCGCTCGTGTTGGGGTCCGACGAGAACATCTGGGTGACCTGGTTGCTGGTGCCGCTGCTGGTGTAGTCGCTGATGGCCTGGGTGCGGAGCTGGCCCTGGTCCTTGGTCACCTCGGCCTGGTCCTTGGCCACCTGCGCCTGGTTGGCGGCGATCTCGGCCTGCAGTTGGGACAGGTGGTAGTCCGCCGCCTGCACCTGTCCGCTCAACGACTGCTCCTGGGCCTGGATGGCCTGGAGGCTGGCCGTGACCGCGGCGGCCTGGGCCTTGGCGTCGGAGAGCTGGTCGGCGCCAGCGGTTGGAGAGAAGGAAATCGCCGCGGACGCAGCCATCAGGGAAGCCGCCAGTGCGAGTACCGTAAACAACCGTTTACGAGGTGGTTGACGGGGGGCAGGAGACGCACTGGGCTCAGACGTCGAGTACTGCTCGGCGTGAGTCATATCGCCCACCTGTCTAGCCCACCCGGGTGCCAATCACAAGGTACCCCTCACCGCATGACCCTTTCACCTGGCCTTTTGTCCTGGAGGGGCCACGAGCTGACGTGGACAGGCCTCGGGGCAACCGGTGTTGTCGTACTGCCCTCGGTCTCCGTGGGACCGCTCCGAGTGACCATCGAACACCGGCACGGTAGGGTCATGACCCATGGGTGAAGTCATCGAATTTCCGAGTAACGGGAGCACTGGTCAGGGGTATATCGCCGTACCCGACGGAGGCCCGGAGTCGACGTCCGGAATCATCGTGCTCCAGGAGTGGTGGGGACTGGTGGACCAGATCAAACGGACCTGCGACCGGTTCGCCGAGGCCGGGTTCACCGCCGTCGCCCCCGACCTCTACCACGGGACCACGGTGCCGCTGACCGAGCCCGACGAGGCCGGCAAGCAGATGATGGCCCTGTCCATGGACGCCGCCGCCAAGGACCTGAGCGGCGCCGTCGACGAGCTCCAGCGCCGCACCGGTCGTACTCAGGTGGGAGTCATCGGCTTCTGCATGGGCGGGGGACTGGCGCTCGTGCTGGCCACACAGCGCCCTGACGCCGTCAAGGCCGTCGTCCCCGCCTACGGGCTCATCCCCTGGCCCGACGCGCAGCCCGACTACTCGAAGTTGGAGGCCGCCGTGATGGGGCACGCCGCCGGACAGGACGACTACTTCACCCCCGAGGCGGCCCGTGAGCTCGAGGCCCAGCTCACCTCCCTCGGCAAGACGGTGGAGTTCCATCACTACCCCGACGCCGACCACGCCTTCTTCAACGAGGACCGTCCTGAGGTGTACCACGAGGAGTCGGCCCAGCTCCTGTGGGACCGGTCGGTCGCCTTCTTCCGGAACACCCTGGGCTGATCCGCCGTGGCGCCCGCCGGTCTGGTCGACGAGTACCTGACCCTGGGCCTCCGCCTGGGTAGGCACATCGACGGGCTGGTCGACGCCTATTACGGGCCGGCCGACCGGGCCGCGGCGGTCGAGTCGGAACCGGTGTACCCGCCCGAGCGGCTGGTGGCCGAGGCCCGCTCCCTGCTGGCCGCCATCGACGCCGGGGCCTCCCTCGATCCGGTGGGCGCTGGGGGTCGTGAGGACGGTGCCGCACCGGCCCGACGTCACTGGCTCAGGGCCCAAGTGGTCGGCCTCCTCACCACGGCGCGCAAGGTGGCGGGCGAGCCGATCACCTACGCCGACGAGGTCGAGTCCTGCTACGGCGTCCGCCCGACCCGGGTGGACGAGGAGGTGCTGGTCGACGCCCACCGTCGCCTGGACGAGGTCCTGCCCGGGAGCGGCCCGCTGGCTGAACGGCTGGTGACCTGGCGGGAGTCCCACGCCGTCCCGTTGGACAAGCTTCGACCGGCCATCGACTCGCTGGCCGAGGACCTGAGGCACCGGACCCGAGAGCTCTTCGGCCTCCCCGACGGCGAGCATGTCGACTTCGAATTGGTCACCGATCAGCCGTGGTCGGGATTCAACTACTACCTGGGCGACCTGCACAGCCGGGTGGCGGTCAACACCGACCTGCCCGTGCTCTCCACCAGCCTGGCCCATCTGGTGGCCCACGAGGCCTATCCGGGCCACCACACCGAGCACACCCGTAAGGAGGTCGGGCTGGTGCGGCGACGGCAGTGGTGGGAGGAGTCGATCTTTCTGGTGGGTACGCCCCAGTGCCTGCTGGCCGAAGGGTTGGCCGATCTGGGCCTGGAGGTCGTCATGGGCCGCAGGCCCGAGGCCGCCGTGGCCGAGCATCTGAAGCCGCTCGGCATCCGCTTCGACGCCGAAGTGGTGGCGGCCGTGGCCGTGGCCGGCGAGGCCCTCGGGGCCGTCCGGCAGAACGCCGCCTTCCGCCTGCACGAGGACGGCGCCGACCCCGAGACGGTGGGTGCCGAGGTGGCCCGCTGGGGACTCCTGGCTCCCGACCGAGCCGCCAAGTCGGTCGAGTTCCTGGTCCATCCCACCTGGCGTGCCTATCTGACCTGTTACGTGGAGGGTCTCCCCCTCTGTCGCAATTTCGTGGCCGGCGACCCGGTCCGTTTCGAGCGACTGCTGTCCGAGCAGTTGACGCCCGACGTGCTGGAGGAGCAGATCCGTGCCGACCGCCTCACGGCGGCCGCCGGGTCCGTCGCCGGCTCGACCTCGGCCTCGATCCTGTGACCCCCGTGACGACGGTGACCCCGCCGCACTCTGCCCACCGCACCAACACCACCACCGCCACGAAGAAGAAGGCCTCCGTCGGCGTGCCGCCACCGGCTGGTGAAGGCGGCCTGGAGGTGGCCATGGACGCGGCGGCGGCGTGCTATCTGCGCCTCGGGGTGGCCACGACGACCGCGGCAGACATCGCCCGGGAGGCGGGCATCTCGCGGGCCACGCTCTACCGTCGGTACGGCAGCCACGAGGCCATCTTCCTGGCCGTGCTGACCCGCGAGTCCGAGGCCATGTCGGAGGACGCCCGTGCCCACCTCGACTCGCTGTCGCTGACCGATCCGGGTGAGCGGACCCTCGAGGGGATGATGTTCGCCATCGACCAGATCCGGAGCCGACCGGTCCACGCCGCGGTGTTCGGAGGCGAATCGGCGGCGTGGGCGGCCGGCCAGGCCATCCGGATGGCGGCGCTGCGGCGCATCGGCGAGGCCGGGGTGAGCCCACTGGTGGCCGCCGCCCTCGCTGACGGCTCCCTGTCCGAGCGGGATGTCGAGGACCTGGTCGACTGGATCCTGCGCATCCTGATCTCCTATGCCGCCGTGCCCGGTCACGGTGACCGGC
>Ga0302196_10006324_pt1 | contig 10473 bp, 10 predicted proteins | sample II_Bog_N1_3_FD_198794 | JGI IMG/M metagenome (GOLD analysis project Ga0302196, IMG submission 198794) | Peat permafrost microbial communities from Stordalen Mire near Abisko, Sweden - II_Bog_N1_3 | ecosystem: Environmental > Terrestrial > Soil > Wetlands > Peat | place: Sweden: Abisko...
TGCCGGGCGGGTGCCTCATGGTGCCTCGGATCGTGGTGACCCGTGACCCGGGTCGTGGGGACGACTCCAGCCTACCGAAGGTGGGTCAGCAGCCCCGTGGACGACCACGGTGTTCACCCCACGGGGCAGAGCCGCCACCAGCGGTGTTGCTCCACCGATGGTGCTGCTACTGGCCGGGCAGGCGGTTGCTCGATTGGGGGAGACCACCCCCGGCCGCGGGCGGGGCTGGGGCAGGGGCGGCCTGGGGCACCGGGTCGGCAGCTTCCGGCGCAGGTGGGGGGACCGGATCGGCGACGGTGGGCGCCGCCTGGGGGACGCCGCCGGCCGGTGGTGCCGTGCCGGGGCCGGGAGCGGCCATGGGCTCGGGGGTGACGGTGACCGGAGTGCCGGCCGCCTCGAGTGCGTCGAGCTGGCCCATGAGCCCGGCCACCTTGGCCTCGCTGTCGGGCTGGAGGCGGCCCCGCTCACTGAGGAAGACGTAGGCACCCAGCTCGCGCAGGAGGTGGTCCTCCTGCTTGCCCGACTGCATCTCGGCCAACTTGGTCTGGCCCTGTTGCACGCCGGTCTGCGCCTTGTCGGCCAACACCGTGGCCTGCGCCTTGACCTTGTCCATGAATCCCATTGCTCCGGCCTCCACTGCACTCGACCCGTACCGCTCGGGCTGTCGGACTCTGCACCTGCTCAATCCTCGTCGATGTTGCACCACCCGTTCTACTCCTCCCGTGCACCGGGGGTCGGGTGCGGGCCGCCTACAGTGTCCAGCGTGCAAGGGGGGGTCCCACCGGCCGACGCCGACATGCCCGGGCCGCCCACCCTGGGGCTGCCCACCCGGACCCGGCGACGGGTGCTCCGTGGCGTGGGGGCACTGCGGAACCGGTGGGCCCTCTGGAGCGACTCGTCGTACCGGCACGCCGCCCACGGCTATCACCTGCCCGGCGGCGCCTCGCGCGTCTACCTCCACCACGTGCGCAAGACCGCCGGCACCAGCCTGTTCCTGAGCTTTCTGGCCCTGGGGGGCGAGGACCCCATGGACGTGTGGCGCCGCCTGGCCGCCTCGCGGCTGCAGCGGACCTTCAGTGGTCCCTACAGCTTCGCCTCGAACGACAGGGCGGTGCTGGCCGAGGGGGCGTACTTCTTCGGGCGCTCCCACCGTCCGGCGACCGACCAGCCCCTGCCGTCCCGGACCTTCACCGTGACCATCCTGCGGGACCCGGTGGCCCGGGTGCACTCGTACTACGACTACCTGGTGGCCGGCGACGCCCCCGACATGCCCGGTCAGGTGGCCGGGTGGGAGCGCCGTCACGCCGCCGACGGGTTCGACGCGTTCTTGGACCGGGTGCCCGTCGGGGGCCTCCTCACCCAGCTGGCCATGTTCTCCGACCGCCTGGAGGTGGCCGAGGCGGTCGACCGCATCGCCGCCTGCTCGAGCGTCTTCTTCACCGAGGACTTCGCCGACGGGCTGGCCCACCTGGGGACACGGCTCGACCTCCCGCTGACGGCCAGGCGGGTGCGGGTCACCGAGAAGCGGTCCTTGCTCAGCGAGAGGCAGACCGAGCGGCTCCGGGACCGCCTCGAGCCCGAGTACGAGCTGCTGGCGGCGCTGGAACGGGGGGGCATCGCCCGGATCGGCGACGCCCGGGGCAGCTGAGGCCGGCCGGCCCACCGGCAGGGTCAGCAGCCGCGGTGGACGACCAGGGCCTTGGCCAGCGCACCCCACTCGTAGACGACGTCGTAGGGCAGATGGTTGCGGGGGTCCTGGACCGGGACCATCACCAGCTGGATGGGTGTGCACCGCCTGAAGAGCAGTCGGGCCCGGGTCGTCTGGCTGCGCTCGGAGACGACCATGATCCGACGCCAGTGCTCCTTGGCCACCAGGGCCGCCACGTACTCGGCCTCACCGCGGGTGTCGAGGGGGTCGGCCCGGAAGCAGATGATCCGGACGCCGTGGACCGGGTGGGGGCAGGGGACGGCCTTCTTCCCACCCAGCGAGATGACGGCCACCGGGGCGTAGCCCTCACGGGCCAGCATCAGGGCCTGCTTCTCACGGAGCTGTCCGGGATCCCCCCCGAGGGCCACCACGGCGTCCGACCTGACCGGCTGGTTGCTCGGGGGCCAGAGGAACAGGCGGGCCGTACCGACCACGAATCCCACCACGAGCAGGGCGACCAAGCCCACGACCGTCAGGCGGAGCGCAACCCGGATCCGAGCGTGCGGCCTGGCCATGGCCCGAACCTACTGCCCGTGCGCCCGGCCATGGCCCCGCTGCGCCCGCGGGGCGCCGGCGTCACCGCTGACCAGGACCGCCTGCTTGGTAGGCTCGTACCGGAGCACATTCATGGACCGAAGCCGCAGACTCACCGTCAGCCTCGCCCTCAACGGGTTGCTGGTGGTCGTCCAGATCGTGTTCGGGGTGATCGCCCACTCGTCCGGGCTGCTGGCTGACGCCGGTCACAACCTGTCCGACGTAGGGGCCCTGGTGCTCTCCCTGGTGGCGGTTCGCCTGGCCCTGCGCCCGCCGAGCGCCCGACGCTCGTTCGGCAACCACCGTGCCACCATCCTCGCTGCGCTGGCCAACGCCGGCCTGGTCGCCGCGGTGACCGCGCTCATCGTGCTGGACAGCATCCACCGATTCGGCCATCCCGCGCCGGTGCGGGCCGGGATCGTCATCGTCGTGGCCGCCGTCGGGCTGGTGGTCAACGGTCTCGCCGCCCTGGTGCTGCGGGACGGGTCCCACGACCTCAACATGCGGTCCGTCCTGGTGCACATGGCCGGTGACGCCCTGGCGTCCCTCGCCGTGCTCGTCGCCGGCATCGTGATGTTCGTGACCGGCTCGGCCAGCTGGCTCGATCCGGCGTCGGCCCTCGTGGTGGCGGCCATCATCTTGTACCAGGCGGCCCAGGTGTCCCGGAGGAGCATCGCTGTCCTGTTGGAGTCGACTCCACCCGATGTGGACCTGGCCCGCCTGACCGCCACCATGGCCGGTGTCCCGGGTGTCAGCGAGGTGCACGACCTGCACGTGTGGAGCCTGTCGAGCGAAATGCGGGTGCTGTCCGCCCACATGGTGCTCACCGGCCATCCCACCCTCGAGGAGGCCCAGGTGGTCGGCGAACAGGTCAAAGGGGCCATTGCCGGCCCCTTCTCGATCTCACACAGCACTCTCGAGCTGGAGTGCGAGCGGTGCAACGACACCGACGACCCCTGCCTCATGGAGAGTGTCACCGTGACGGGAACCGCGGCACCTCACCACTGACGTCGGTCTGTCCCGCTGTGGGTGGCCTCCTCCCCCGGGGACGCGAAGAAGCCCCGAGTAACCGAACGGCCGAAGCCGCCCGAGCTCCTCGGGGCCACCTTCGCAGCGATCCGACCTCACTGCTGCCTGGCCGTGTCGGACGACCCTGCAGCGAGCACCGGACCCGTGCACCCTTGCGAGCACTCGGACCCGTCCCCGGACCACCTCTCCGGTCGCCTACGGCCTCACCGTGTCTCCGAGAGAACCTCCAGATGAGTCTTGCGACTCGTCCTCCGGTCTCCCCCGGGCTTCGGGTGGAGCTTCAGCTTCCGAACAATTGACACTCTGATGGGTGGTCTGACCTGGGTCAATAGCGTTCAGCGAAATCCCTACCTTATCCTCAGCATTTCTTGCTGGATCCCCAGGATCGCGAGAGATGTCCACCGTTCATCCCCAGAATGCGCGCAAGCTACTAGCGTTGCGGGACGATGCAGAGGGGTCGGGGGCCGGGCCGAAGTCAGAACGTGTACGACCTGCTCGAGCCCGCGCCTGGGCCCGAGTCCCTGACACCGGTTGCGGATGGGCAGGGACCTGGGGCCCCGGGGGCCACCGATCTCCCGGGTGGCCAACCGGATCCGCCTGCCGATCCTCCACGCTCCCGTGCACGGCGGTTCTTGCCCAAGCGGGCGGCGCGAGGGGAAACGCCACCAGCCGAGGAGGTCGTACCGACCTCCGAGCCGGAAGCCCGATCGTCCGGTGAGCCCGGACCCAGCGGTCGGACATCCCCCACCGACACCGCGGCGGTCGTGGCTCCGCCGGTCGTGGCTCCGCAGGTCGCAGCGCCGGTGGTCGCAGCCCCGTTGGTGGCGCCGGCGAGCGGCGAACCCGGTACAGCCCCGGTGGACACAGCCCCGGTGGACCCAGCCCCGGTGGACACAGCCCCGGTGGACACAGCCCCGGTGGACGTAGATCGAACCGTCGAGGACAGGGCCAACAGACCGCCGGAACGCACGACGGCGTCGACGGGTGCACCCGAGGAGAGAGCGCCAGACTCGACCATCCCGGCCAACTCGTCGGAACCGAGCGTATCGGCGGAACCGAGCACATCGGAGGAGCCGAGGACGGAGTCGCCGGCGGCGGCACCGGCCAGCGACGCTGCCCCTTCGAGCGAGAAGCGAGGTCTCTTCTCGAGGCGTCGGCCTCGCCAGGCATCCGATGCCGCGACAGTCGACGCCGGTTCGGTCATCGGGCTCGCTGCCGTCGACGCTGCAGCGCGAGGGACCGAGGCGGTCGAGGCGCCGGATCCGGCCGGCAAGGCCCAGCAGTCGCCAGTCGGGGCGGAGGTGCCGGATCCGGCCGGCGAGGCCCAGCAGTCGCCGGTCGGGGCGGTCGAAACACCGGAGTCGGCCGACACTGGAGCGGTGGCGACCCTCCAGACCGAGGGCCCGGTTGTCCCCGAAGGCGCCGAGGTGCCCGGGGTGGGCGGCGAGCGAGTACCCGCCTACGAGAAGGCTCCAGAGGCACCAACTCCGGGACCCGATCACGCCGGACAGAAGCGGGGGCTGTTCTCGAGAGGTGACGCGGGCGGGGAAACCGTGGCTGCCGGAAAGGTGACCGAGGCAGCCATTGTTGACGCGCCGCGAGGGGCCCCTGTCGATGGGGCCCACGAGATCGAAGCCGGCGTGTCCACGAGGACAACACTCGACCCACCCGAGACGACGGTGGAGACTGAGCCGGTCGAGGCTGAGCCGGTCAACACCGTGCCCATCGACGCTGAGCCCGTCGACGCTGAGCCCGTCGACGCTGAGCCCGTCGACGCTGAGCCCGTCGACGCTGAGCCCGTCGACGCTGAGCCCGTCGACGCTGAGCCGGTCGAGGCTGCATCCATCGAGCAGGTCGCACCCGAGCCTGAGCCGATCGACGCCCCTGAGCCGGTCGATACCACGTCCACCGAGCCTGAGCCGGTCGACATTGAGCCCGAGCCCGAGCCACGGCCAGTCGCCACGACAACCGCGCCGCCGGACCGAAACCGCCCGAGCCGATCGCGGCGACGGGTGGCCGTGGTGGCCATTGCGGCGATGGTGATCGTGGCCGCGGCCGCCGTGGCCCGATCCGCCATGGGACCCAGTGCCGGTTCGGCCCGCTCCGGGAATGATCGGGCGCTCCCCCACTCCTCCACGCTGGTGTCCTCATCGTTCGCCGACGTCAGCCAACCTCCACCTGATCCCACACCGTCGACTCCGGGAACCTCGGTGGAGTCCGGCGAGAACCAGTCCGATCCGGTGCTCTTCCTCGACTCCGACCGCTACTACCTCTTCACGAGCGGCATCCCGTCCAATCCTCCGATCAACGTACCCGTCTCCACGTCGACAGACTTCTCCCATTGGACACCGGTGACCGACGCCATGCCCGTGTTGCCGACCTGGGCCGTTCCCGGCTTCACGTGGGCGCCCGACATACACCAGTTCGGGAACACCTACGTGCTCTATTTCACGGCTGCCGTCAAGAAAGCCGGCGAGGAGTGCATCGGGTCCGCATCCGCTACCAGCCCGACTGGGCCGTTCAACGCGGTGAACACACCGTTCATCTGCCAGCGGGGCCTCGGCGGCTCCATCGACCCCCGCGTCTTCACCGCACCGGACGGGACCAATTGGATGCTGTGGAAGTCGGACCAGAACCGGGGCGGGGCGGCCACCCCGACGATGCTCTGGTCCCAGCGCCTCACCCCCGACGGCCTCGCCCTCACCGGAAGGCCCTTCGACCTCATGGGCCCCGACGAGCCCTGGCAGGGCACGATCGTCGAGGCACCCGACATGGTCGACGTCAACGGCGACTACTGGGTGTTCTACTCGGCCAACTGGTTCAACCAGCCCAGCTACGGGATCGGGGCGGCCCGGTGCTCAGGGCCCCAGGGCCCGTGTGCCGACACGTCGGACGCACCCCTCCTGGCCACCAACGCGCAGGGGGAGGGCCCCGGTGAGGGGTCGGTGTTCGAAGAGGACGGCGCCGCCTGGCTGCTCTACTCACCGGTGCGGGCCGTGGGCGGCAATCCGCCTCGCCCGGTCGAGATCACCCGGATCGGCTTCGGACCCAACGGTCCCTATCTGGCTGCGGGAGGCCCGCCTCCCCCGCTGGTCCAACTGTCGGGAACTCCGGTGTGGTCAGCCCCGTAGCCGCTGCAGCTCCGCCGCCACGGCCTTGCCGTCGGCCTGGCCCCGGGTGGCCTTCATCACCAGGCCGGTGAAGAAACCGGTCAGCTTCTTGCGGTCACCGTCGTCACCGTCGCAGAACCGGCTCCACTCGTCCGGATGGGCCGCCACCACCTCGGCCACCATGGCAGCCAGCGAGTCCTCGGACATGGCCTCGAACCCCTTGGCTGAGGCAATGGCGGCCGGATCACCTCCACCCGCAGCCAGCAGTTCGGCCAGGACCGTCTTGGACTGGGTGGCCGTGAGCTCCCCGGCGGCCTCCATGGTCAGGAGGGCCACATACGACTCGGGATCGAGGTGCCTGGCCGCCTCAGCATGGGTGGCGGCCTCGTTGGCTGTGCGGGCCAGGGCCAGCCCGGAGCCCACGCCGGAGGCGATGGCCGCGATCACCAGTCCGTCGAGGCCGAGGTCCACGACGGTGGCGATCTGGTCGGCCTGGGCCTCGGTCACCACATCGGGGCCTCCAAGCAGCCCGATGAGCTCGGAGCGACGCACGGCCGGCATCGGACCCATGGTGTCGGCCACGGCGCGGATCCACTCGGCGTCGGGCACCAAGGGAACCAGGTCGGGCTCGAGGAAGTACCGGTAGTCGTAGGCCTCCTCCTTGGAGCGCAGGGTCACCGTGCGGCCGGCGTCCTCGTCCCAGTGCCGGGTCTGTTGGATCACCGACTCGCCCGCCTCGAGCAGCGCGATCTGGCGGTCGGCCTCGTAGTCGATGGCCCGTCCCAGCGAGCGGACGGAGTTGAGGTTCTTGATCTCACACCGCGTGCCGAAGGGGTCGTCCGGCGAGCGTCGGACCGACACGTTGGCATCGACCCGCATCGACCCCTCCTCCATCTTCCCGTCCGACGCCCCCGAGGCCACCAGCACGGCCCGCAGCTCACTGGCATAGGCGCGGGCCTGGGCCGATGACCGCATGTCGGGAGCACTGACGATCTCTACCAGGGGGACGCCCGACCGGTTGTAGTCGACCAGTGAGTAGTCCGACCCGTGGATGCGACCCGACGAGCCGGCATGGGTGGTCTTGCCTGTGTCCTCTTCCATGTGGGCACGCTCGATCCCCACGCGGGAGCCGTCGGGCAGGTCGAGGTGGCCGTTCACGTTGATGGGCTCGTCGTACTGGCTGATCTGATAGTCCTTGGCCTGGTCCGGGTAGAAGTAGTTCTTCCGGTGGAATGTGGACGGCCGGATCTCGCAGTTCAGTGCGGTCCCGATGGCCATGGCCAGCTCCACGGCCCGCTGGTTGATGACCGGCAGTGACCCCGGCAGGCCCAGGCACACCGGGCAGACGTTGGTGTTGGGCTCATCCCCGAACATGTTGGGGCAGCCGCAGAACAGCTTGGTGGACGTCTTCAGCTCGCAGTGGACCTCGAGGCCGATGACGAGCTCCCACCCCGGCGTCATACCGCCACCCCAAGGGCCGACACCGGCAACCCAGGAGCCGCATCCTCGACGACGGCGGCCGTCTTCATGATGGTGCCCTCGGACAGCGCAGGGCCGAGCAGCTGGACCCCGACGGGCAACCCGTCGTCCCCCGCGCCGAAAGGCACGCTGATGGCCGGGTGGCCGGCCAGGTTGGACGGGATGGTGCACACGTCGGAGAGGTACATGGCCAGAGGGTCGCCGGTCTTTTCCCCCAGGGCGAAGGCCGTGGTCGGGGCGGTGGGACCCAGCAGCACGTCGTACCGGTCGTAGGCGGTGGCGAAGCCCTCGATGATCCGGGTACGGACCCGCAGTGCCTGGTTGTAATAGGCATCCATGTACCCGGCCGACAGCACGTAGGTGCCGAGCATGATCCGACGCTTCACCTCGGCCCCGAAGCCGGTGGAGCGGGTGGCGGCGTTCATCGCCGCGGTGTCCTCGGCGTCGACCCGCAGCCCGTACCGGACACCGTCGTAGCGGGCCAGGTTGGAGGAGGCCTCCCCCGGTGCGATGAGATAGTAGGCCGACAGGCCGAACCGCACCTCGGGCACCGACACCTCCTCCACCCGGGCGCCTGCGGCAGCCAGGGCGTCGGCGGCGGCACGGACCCGGGCCACGACGTCGGGCGCGGCACCGTCGAGGAACTCGGTGACCACCCCGATGGTCAGGCCGGCCACACCGTCGTCGAGCACCGACAGGACGCGGGGGGTGGGTCGGTTGAGGGACGTGGAGTCGCAGGGGTCGTGCCCGCCGATGACGTCGAACAGCAGGGCGGCGTCACCCACCGTGCGGGCGAACGGCCCGATCTGGTCCAGGGAGCTGGCAAAGGCCACCAGCCCGTACCGGGACACCGTCCCATAGGTCGGCTTCATCCCCACCACGCCGCACAGGGCGGCCGGCTGGCGTATCGAGCCCCCGGTATCGGAGCCCAGGGCCAGTGGGGCGAATCCGGCGGCCACGGCGGCGGCCGACCCGCCCGACGAGCCACCGGGCACGCGGCTGGTGTCGTGGGGGTTGCGGGTGGGACCGGTGGCCGAGGTCTCGGTGGAGGAGCCCATGGCGAACTCGTCCATGTTGGTCTTGCCCAGGACCACCGCGCCCGCCTCGCGCAGACGGGTGACCACGGTGGCGTCGTAGGGCGGGCACCATCCGGCCAGCATGCGGGACGAGCAGGTGGTCGGGACCCCCCGGGTACACAGGTTGTCCTTCAGGGCCACGGGCACGCCGGCCAGGAGCCCGGGATTCCCCCCGTCGGCCACGGTCCGGTCCACGGCCATGGCCTGCTGGCGGGCCAGGTCTGCTGTGACCAGGTTGAAGGCGTGGATGCCTCCATCGCCGGCCTCGATGGCGCTGAGGTGCTCCTCGGCCACGTCGAGCGCCGAGCGGGCGCCCGAGCGCACCGCGTTGGCGAGGTTGTAGGCGGGACGGGGGGAGGTCACGGTGCCTCCCCGAGGATGCTCGGGACCCGGAACCGGTGGTCCTCCACCGCCGGCGCCTGCGACAGCACCTCGTCCCGGTCGAGCACCGGCCGGGGCTCGTCGGGACGGAGCACGTTGGTGACCGACATGGCGTGGGCGGTCAGTGGCACGCCCTCGAGGTCGAGGGACGCCACGTCGGCGGCGTGGTCGAGGACCGTGGCCAGCTGCTCGGTGAACAGGTCGAGCTCGTCCTCGGTGAGCTCCAGCCGGGCCAGGCCGGCGACGTGGGCGACTTCCGCCCGGGTCAGGCGCTTGGGCGTGGTCATGAGCAGGATCCGGCCGTCACCGGGGCACGCCGACGCCGCCGAGGACCTCGAGGGCGAAGTCGACCGAACGCTCCTCGATCAGGGGGGCGTCCCAGTCGAGTGTGGCCACGTGATAGCTGTTCTCGAGGTGGATCCGGACGACCGGACCAGCCACCGAGCCCTCCACCACGTCACCGGAGACCGGCGCCACCACGTGGTCCTCCCGGCTGCTGAACAGCAGGGTCGGGCAGCGGATCTCCCCCAGCCGCGCGTGCACCTCGTCGCCCCCTTCGAACAGCGAGAGCAGGGCGGCGATGGGGGTCCCGTCGTACGCCGTCTCCTCCGAACCCTCCTTCTTGATGTCGGACCCGATGGCATCGAAGCGGTCGACTCCGCTGTCCAGCATGGCCTGGAGGCCGGAGCGCAGATCCTCCTGCGGCGGATCGATCTGCGGGTTGACCAGGATGATGCCGGCGATCTCGGGGTGCGCCTCGGCCAGCCAGCAGGTGAGCGTGCCACCCATGGACAGCCCGGCCACCACCACCTTGTCGCACTGGGCGGCGAGGGCCTGGTAGGCGGCTTCGGCGGCACCGGACCAGTCGGCCCACCGGGTCGGCACCATGTCGTCGAGCGAGGTGCCGTGGCCGGGCAGGAGAGGCAGCTCGACCGTGAATCCGGCCTTGGCCATGGCCTCGGCCAGGGGCCGCATCGACTGAGGGCTGCCGGTGAAGCCGTGCAGGACCAGGACGCCGTGCGATCCCCCCTCGGACGACCACGCATGCGCACCTGGGATGATGGGAGCAGTCACGACCGGGATGCTAATGGCCCCGGGCGGTCCCGTTGGCCAGTCCCTGCAGGATGGCCGCTCCCTGCAGGATGGCCGCCGGGTA
>Ga0302196_10006326_pt1 | contig 10470 bp, 8 predicted proteins | sample II_Bog_N1_3_FD_198794 | JGI IMG/M metagenome (GOLD analysis project Ga0302196, IMG submission 198794) | Peat permafrost microbial communities from Stordalen Mire near Abisko, Sweden - II_Bog_N1_3 | ecosystem: Environmental > Terrestrial > Soil > Wetlands > Peat | place: Sweden: Abisko, Stordalen...
GGTTTGGGATCTCCGCCTGCACGGCGAACCCGGAGGGCCTCCCTCCATCCCTGGCACAGCACGGTTCGTGCTGGCGACCTTCTACATCGTCATCACGTTCCTTTCAGGACACACCACGCCCCGATGTGCCGGTCGGGGGCACTGCGTAACGGACCCGGGCAACGAGCCTCGGGCCCACCAGGTTGGACTCATGATCGACTCGCCGAATCAGGTTGGCCTGACCCTCCCCTCCGACCGGCGACGCTGGGACACGTCACCGGCGACCCTCAGAACTCGTGACGACTCATCCAGAACCAGACGACGACTCGAAGTTCCCGACCGGTACGACGCACTGACCCCCGACGCTCCACTTCCCGTCGTCGAGCACGTAGTGCACCCAGTTGTCGTTGCCTACAGGCGAGTTGAACGTCAGCTCAGCCTGGGCGCTGGTTGGCGTCACATCTCGAACGTCGACTCCAGTGACCCGGATCGAGCTGAAGGACACTCCCAACTGCCGTTGCCAGGTGACTTCGGCCGACGGCAGGTTCTCCGCGGTGATGTGATCCGTCGCCCTGCACTCCGGACTCGATGCACGCTCCACACCGCCGAATCGACCATTCAACGTCGCTCCAGCGTATGCCTCGGCTGCCTGCCTCAACCCTGCGACACCGGTCGCCGACGGTACAGCGTTCGCCGAGCCGCAGGCGGCACAGACCGCGCCGATCGAGCAGATGCCCAACCACCGCCCGAGCCGCCCCATCGATTGATCATCGCACGCTGCTGGGACTGTGCGATGACGTCGTCCCGGCGCGCTGGAGCTCGCTCGACGGGCGCCGTCACCGTGCCGCAAGGGTCAGCCGACCGGCATCCGGGGACACCCTCGGCCACACTGTGGACGTGATCGAGTACAGGTTCGGGGTCGACGGGCCCGCGGCGGATCGGCTTCGGCTCGTGGCGGCGGCGTACGACTCCGTGTCCCGGCGGTTCCTCGCCGCCAATGCGACCCCGCTCCCGACGGTGGCGATCGACCTCGGCTGTGGGCCGGGGTTCACCACCGAACTCCTCTGGGACGTGGTCCGACCCGACACGATCGTCGGCATCGATGCGTCCGACGGGTTCCTCGCCAGCGCCCGGACCCGGCTCCCCGCCGCCCGGTTCGAGACGCACGATGTCACTGAATTGCCCCTTCCGGGTGCACCGGCGGACCTCATCTACGCCCGACTCCTCCTGGCGCATCTGGCGGATCCCGTGGCCGTCGCCCAGCGGTGGTGCAGCCAGCTCGCTCCCGGGGGGAGGCTCCTGATCGAGGACCTCGACAGCGTGGTCAATCCGGCGGGTCCCCTCCGCGACTACGAGGATGTCTCCGCCAGCATCGTCCGCTCCGGTGGTGGCCTCATGTACGCCGGTGCGGAACTGAACGGACTCGGAGGTGTGGTCACACCGGTGACCGTGCCCGGATCCTTGGCGGCCACGATCTACCTGTTCAATGTCCGGCACTGGATGATCTCGCCAGGTCTTCCTGTCACGAAGGCTGAGCTGCGGGATCTCGAGCACGGGTTGCTGCGGACGTCAGGTGACGATCACGGTGACAGCGTCTCGTGGATGGTCCGACAGCTGGTCCTCGGGACATAGCGTCCCGTTCCGGCCACCGGGGCCACCGGTTCCGATCGGGACCGGTGGTCGAGGATGGCATCCGACCATTACTGCACTTCCACTTCCGCTTCCGAGTCCGATGCCCGTCATGCCGGTGGGAATGGTCATGCCGGTCGCGCTATCGATCGGGGCACCGATCCGCAGATGGCCGCCCCGTTCGCGCTGGCCAGGCGAACGCTGACGCCGGGTCCGGCAGGAAATACAGTGAGCCCATGGCGACGGTTCGACTGGCGACACTCGGCGATGTTCCCCAGATTGCCCGGGTGCAGATGCGGGCCTTCGAGGACGATCCGTTGATCACCTGGATGCTTCCGCCCGACGACTTCGGCCGACGGGCGACACTCCTGTTCGACTGCATGCTCCGCGCCGCCATGATCCACGACAGCACCTACACGACTGACGACGGTGTGTGCACTGCGGTGTGGTCGCCGCCGGGGGCATGGGCGTTCACCGAGGAGCAGATGGGGATGATGGCCGGACCGTTCGCAGAAGCTGCCGGTGAACGGGTCGACCGTGCCCTGAGTTTCTTCGTCGCGATGGCCGAAGTGCACCCCGCGGAGCCCCACTGGTACCTCGAAGGTCTGGGCACGCATCCCGACTGGCAGCGGCGTGGGATCGCATCGGCGGTCCTGGCCCCGGTCTTGGACGTGTGCGACGCCGACGGCCTTCCCGCCTACCTCGAGACGCAGAAGGAGAGCAACGTCCCGTTCTACCGCCGGCACGGATTCGAGGTCGTCGGCACGAAGCAGCTCCCGGACGGCGCACCCAACATCTGGCTGATGTGGCGGGAGATCCGGGCGGACAGGTAGTCGCCCCGCTCCTAGGCGATGGGGCACCCACCCGGTTGGTGCGGGGCGGACCTGCTGTCACCGCCCCGCAGAACACCCGGGGACTCCCGTCCGGCGATCACGGGCACGCAGGGCGGATCTGGTACAGCATGGATCCATGGCACACGACAGGAAGTTCCGCTTCGCCGCACAGCTGAGCAAGGCGCCCGACGGCACGGCCAAGGGCTGGGCCGAGCAGGCACGCAAAGCCGAAGACCTCGGCTACAGCACACTGCTCATGCCCGACCACTTCGGCGACCAGCTGGCGCCCGTCCCGGCCCTGGCGGCCGTGGCCTCGGCCACGACAACGCTGCGCATGGGCGCGCTCGTCTTCTGCAACGACTACCGCCACCCCTTCGTACTGGCCAAGGAGGCGGCCACGCTGGACGTGCTCAGCGACGGGCGCCTCGAGCTCAGCCTGGGCGCCGGCTGGATGCGAACCGACTACGAAGAAGCCGGCCTGACATACGACGAACCGGCCGTCCGGGTGGACAGGTTCGAGGAGGCGGTCACGGTGGTCAACGGGCTGCTGCGCACCGACGGCCCATTCGACTTCCACGGTGACTACTACGAGGTGCGGGGCCACACCCTGACGCCACGACCGGTGCAGCGACCCGGACCGCCGCTCATCATCGGGGGTGGCGGCAGGCGGGTGCTCTCCTTCGCCGCACGACACGCCGACATCGTCAGCATCAACGCCAACCTGCGCGAGGGGACGGGTGGCGTGGAGACGGCCACCGATATGACCCCCGATCGAACCCGCCAGAAGGTGGCCTGGGTGAGAGAGGCGGCGGGCGACCGCTTCGACGATCTCGAGCTGAACGCGCTGATCGGCTTCGTCATCGTCACCGACGATGCGGCCGGCCTGGCCGCCCAGATGGCGCCGGCCTTCGGCATCGACCCGGTGGACGCGCTGCACGTGCCGGTGGCCTTGGCGGGGACGCTCGACGAGATGGCCGAGGAACTGCGGTGGCGACGTGAGGAGTACGGGATCTCGTACTGGTCGATCGAGTCCGACGCCTGGGAGACGTTGGGACCGGTCGTGTCCGCCCTGGCCGGTCAGTGATCCGACGGGCATCGCCGTCCGGACCGGCCGGCCGCTTCCTCACTGGCCGGGTTCTCCCATGAGCCTGGTCACGACCCCGTTCGGGTTCTCGTCCACCGCCGCCGACGTGCTCGACGGAGTCGATCTTGGTGGGAAGCGAGCCATCGTGACCGGAGGAGCCTCCGGCATCGGGCTGGAGACAGCACGGGCGCTGGCCGTCGCCGGCGCATCCGTGGTGCTCGCCGTGAGGGACACCGAGGCCGGGGCCCGAGCCGCAACGGAGATCGCGGCCACCTCCGGGGGCACCCCTGTGGCGGTCTCCCGGCTCGACCTGGCGGATCTCTCCTCGGTACGGGCCTTCATCTCGACCTGGGACGCCCCTCTGGACATTCTCGTCAACAACGCCGGGATCATGGCGGTACCCGACTTGCGTCGGACGCCGCAGGGACACGAGTTGCAGTTCGGAACGAACTTTCTCGGCCACTTCGCGCTGACCGTGGGCCTGCATCCATGGCTTGCCGCCGCCGCCGACGGTGCACGCATCGTCTCGGTGAGTTCGAATGCCCACTACTTCTCACCCGTGGTCTTCGATGACGTGGACTACCGGGATCGCCCCTACGACCCGTGGACCGCGTACGGTCAGTCGAAGACGGCGTGCATCCTGCTCGCCGTGAACGTCACGCAGCGCTGGCGAGTCGACGGCATCAGCGCCAATGCCCTGAATCCGGGCGCGATCGCCACCAACCTGCAGCGCTACACCGGCGGACTGCAGACCCCGGAGGAGCGGCGCAAGACGCCCGTCCAGGGAGCAGCGACCTCCGCGCTGCTTGCGGGTTCGCCACTGCTCGACGGAATCAGCGGTCGATACTTCGAGGACTGCAACCAGGCCGAGGTCGTCACCGAGCCGGTGATGTTCGGCGGCGGTGTCGCCCCGTTCGCCCTCGAAGCGGACGATGGCGAGCACCTGTGGGATCTGGCGAGCGAATTCGTACGGTAGCGGCCGCCGGCGGCAGTGCCGGATCGACAGGTGTGCCCCGACCGGCGATGAGAGTCAGGCACGGGCCGACAGAGGAGGACGTAGATCATGAACGCTCCGGGCCGTCGGTCCATGCCGGATGCCGACCGGCATCCCGCTCGGGACGGTGGTCCCATCGCTGACCCGAGGGCGCAGACCCTCGCACCGGTGTCCGCCATCCGCTTCCTGGCCGTGCTGAGCGGGTTGCTCCTCCTGGTCGCGATCCTCGGTCTCGGATGGCACGACGAGGCCCCGTCCGGCGGGCTCGGTGGGGGCTACGCGGTCGGGCGCGGGTTGTGGGGCGTCGGTGTCCGTCTTCCCTGGATCGTCCCCATGGTGATCCTGGCGACCTCCGCTGTCGTCGTCGCGGGAGCGTTCGGCCGATCTCGCATCGCTGCGCTCGCTTGGTCCGTGATCGGCCTCATGTCGATCCTTCTGGTCGTCGTGGTGGACCGGGGAGGCACCGGGTATGTCTGCGCCATCACCGCCGCGTCCATGCTGGTGCTCACCGGCGTCCTTGCCGCGCTCATGGCCCATTCCTCGAGGTCCTCGGGGACCCACCCGACACCAGGGCAGGAGTCAGGGTCGCCCTGATCCACCCCCGAGCCGTGTCCGGCGTGGTGGGGACGGTGTCCCACTCCCCCGCCATGGTTAGATTCGAGGCGTGCGAGTCGGCATCGCCCATCACTTCGGCTGGGCCGTGGCCGTCACGGCCACCCCGGACTACGAGGTAGTCGACCGCAGACGAATCGAGCTGGTCGAGCCCGGGCTGCCCGCCGCACCGATCCACCATGAGGGCGGATTCCACGAGATGCACGCATCCGGCGATCCACTCGACGACGCAGGCCTGGCGGCGCTGGTCGCGAATGTGCGTGAGTCGGCGGTCAGAATGACGGGCGCATCCCTGGATGAGCTGGTGGCTGCGCTTTCCGCACCGATCACTCCGCTCGCGATCCGTGCTTGGCCGCCGAACTTTCCCGAGGACATCGCCACGCAGCGCCGGCCACCCTGCGAGAGCCGGGCCGATTCCGTCATGTACTGCCAGGTGCTCTCGGACGTGGCCGCCCGACGTGGCTGGCGTATCCGGAGCTACGACGCGAAGACCGTCGAATCCGATATGGTCGCCATCCTGGGACCTCGGGCGAAGGACGTCCTCCACGGTCCCAGGAATGCGCTGGGACCACCCTGGTCGAAGGACCACCGGATCGCTCTGGCGGCGACGATCGTCACGGACTGACGATGGGACGGCCCGGAGGGTCGCACTCGTGGCGGGGCGTCCCCCCCCCGGGGGGGGTGGGGGGGCGGCCGGCAGCTGGACGGCCGGGGGCGCGAGCGGCTCGGGGCGGACGGCGGCCGGCGCGGACGGGCCCGCGGTCGACGGGGGTCAGATGGTGAAGGCGAGGTTGGCCACCAGCTGCTCGCCGAGGGTCCGGTCGCCGGTGAACGTCACGCCGTCGGCGGGCCCCACGCCGGCATCGGCGCGCCCTCCGGTCAGGCGCAGGAAGCGCATGGCCGGCAGCTCGATCCCGACGGTCGCTCCACCGTCGAGGGCATCGACGACGGCGGCGCGGCCGTCGACCTGGACGTAGTAGCTGCGGGACACCGGGCCGGTCAGGGTGATGGCCACGCGCGCACCGTCCGGCATGGCGGCCCGGCGACCGACGATGTAGCCGAGCCCGGTCGCCACCTCGTCGAGCGACGACGCCAGATCGGCGGCGGACGCGCGTGGCGCCTGGCCCAGGGCGAGGCGGATGTCCTGTTCATGCAGGTAGCAGTCGTAGTGGCGGATCCGCATGAACCGCCCGTAGGTCTCGTCCTTGCCCGCCGGCGTCCACGACGGTGCGTCGAAGTCGGCCTGGCTCATGGCGTCGAGGGCGGCCAGACGACGCGTCGCCACGTCCTCCAGGCGGGCGAGCATCTGCTCGCCGGTCAGGCCGCGGTTGGCCTCGACCCACAACTCGTTGGCCTCGGCGATGGGGTTCTCCATGTGGGAGAGGTGGGACACGTCGACCGACGGCGCCGGCTCGCCCAGGAGTCCGGCCTCGACGCCGATGACGTGGCTCAGCACGTCACGCACGGTCCATCCCGGCAGGCAGGTGGGCGTGTCCCACTGGGCTGCATCGAGCGGTGTGCAGACGTCGGCGAGCTGGCGGTACTCCTCGCGCAGCAGGGCCACGGTCGAGTCCTTGTCGAGGATGGTCGGCATCGCGCCACCGTAGCGTCCGGTCCACCCTGGGGACGTGTCCGGAGGCCCCACCCCGGGCCTGCTCCCCCACCCAACGGCCGGAGCCCCGGTCCGTGACCGCTGTGCCGCGGCCTCAACCCCGGGGGAGTTCGCGCCGATGCCAGAACCGGAGACTGACGGAGCGCGGAGGCGGTTCGAGGTGGCGATGCGGTTCAGACGACACGGATGGATCTACACCCTGGTGGTGGGGGGCGTACTGATCGCCCTCTACTACGTCATGCCCACGCAGCTGGCCTACGACACCGTCTACTCGGTCGTCGGGATCGGTTCGGTCGTCATGATCCTCGTGGCCATCCGGGTCATGCGGCCCGAGGACCCGAGGGCCTGGTACCTCGTGGCCGCCGCCGGCGCCCTCTTCGCCCTCGGCGACCTGGTGGGCGACTACTACAGCGACATCGTCCAGACCTCCACACCGGTGCCGTCGGTCAGCGACGCCTTCTACCTCTGCGCCTACCCGTTCCTCTTCCTCGGGGTGATCCGGCTCAGCCGGAACCCCGATCGTCGGGCGGCGCGCGAGGACTACGCGGACGCCGCCATCATCGCCCTGGGGAGTCTGGCCATCGCCTGGCACTTCCTCCTCAATTCGTACGTCCACCAGGACGGCCTGTCGCCCCTCGGACGTCTCGTGTCGCTCGCCTACCCGCTGATGGACGTGATGCTGGTCTTCGTGCTCTTCCGGTCGGTGGTGTTCGGATCGAGGCGCCGCCCGTTCCACTGGCTCCTGATGGCCGCCATGTCGACGATGTTCGTCGCCGACTTCACCTTCGACCTGCAGGCCCTCCACAACACGTACTCGACCACGTCCTTCGTGAACGCGCTCTTCCTCGCCGAATACGTCCTCATCGCCACCGCGGCCCTCCACCCGTCCGTCGCCGGTGCGGGCCGGCCCGGAGCGGATCCGGAACACCAGGTCGCCGTCGCGCCCGCGCCGGTGTCCTCCAGCGCGGTGGTGGGGGGACGGCGCGCCGACGACCCGCCGCCGTCCGACTGGCACCAGGTCGAGAACGGCCAGCGCCTTCCGTTGGTCGCCCTGGCCGCGTTCGTGCCCCCGCTGCTGCTGGTGATCGCCAGCGTGACCGGCACCCACGTCAACGTGGCGGCCATCTCGATCCTCTGCCTCGCCGTGTTCAGCCTGATCTGCGTGCGCATGCTGTGGATGCTCCGCCGCATGGGTGACCAGGCCGTCGACCTCGAGCACCACGCCCAGGAACTCGAGGCGTCACACACCCAGCGCGACTTCCTCGAAGCGGAGCTGCGCCACCTGGCCTTCCATGACGAGCTCACGGGACTCGCCAACCGCAGCCTGCTGCTGGAGCGGGCGGGCGAGGCCCTGATCGGACTGCCGTCCGCCGGACACGCCGTGGCCGTGTGCTTCGGCGACCTCGACGGGTTCAAGGAGGTCAACGACTCGCTCGGCCACCACGTGGGCGACAGTGTCCTGCGGCGGGTCGCCGAGGTCATCTCGGCGAACGTGCGCCCGGCGGACATCGTGGCCCGGATGGGGGGTGACGAGTTCGCCGTCCTGATGCCGGACGTCCACGATGTCCCGAACGCCCTCGAGATCGCCCAGCGGATCGTCGACGCCCTCGAGGCCGACCTCGGCCGCAACGGCGGTGGATCGGGCATCTCGATGAGCGCCGGACTGGCCGTGACCGGGTCCCGGATGAGCCCCGACGAGCTCATCAGCGAGGCGGACGCCGCCATGTACGAGGCGAAGGCTGCGGGACGCCACCGGATCGAGGTCTTCGACCCGGCCATGCGTTCGCGGCTCACCGAGCGCAACGAGGTGACCAACGGGTTCCGGGGCGCCCTCGAGCGCGCCGAGTTCACCCTCCACTACCAACCCGTCGTCGACCTCTGCACCCAGGCGGTGGTCGGCTTCGAGGCACTGGCCCGGTGGGACCACCCGATCCTGGGCCCGGTCCCGCCGTCCGTCTTCGTTCCGGTGGCCGAGGAGACCGGGTACATCATCGGCCTGGGTCGTTGGGCCCTCGTCGAGGCCACGACCCAGATGGCACGGTGGTCGGCCGAATTCGACCGACCCCTGCGGGTGGCCGTCAATCTCTCCAGGCGCCAGCTGACCTCGCCGGACCTGACCGGCGACGTGCGCCACGTGCTCGACGACAGTGGGCTCGATCCCCGCCAGCTCGTCCTCGAGATCACCGAGAACGTCCTCATGGACGACCCCGAGCGCGCCACCGTGGCCCTGGCCGAGCTCCGGCGGATGGGCATCGCCATCGCGGTCGACGACTTCGGCACCGGGTACTCGTCACTGAGCTACCTCCAGCGGTTCCCGGTGGACGTGCTCAAGATCGACCGGGCCTTCATCGAGCCGCTCAACCACACCGAGCCGGCCAGCACCGCCCTGGTCAGCACCATCATCGGGCTGGCGCACACCATGGGGCTCGGGATCGTCGCCGAGGGGATCGAGCGGCCGGACCAGCTCGACCGCCTGATCGAGCTCGGCTGTCCGATGGGCCAGGGCTACCTCCTGTCGCGCCCGCTCGATGTCGACCAGGCCACCGAGTTCCTGGCCCGCCGTGACCTCGGTGTGGGCACGGCGGCCCGCTGAGCGGCCGTCACGGGCAACGGGTGGTGCGCGGGGCTAGCCTTTCGCCATGACCTCCCGATCCGCGCGCCTGGTGCTCGCCGCCGTCCTGCTGGCGTCCGGCCTGGTCGTCGGCCTGACCGCCTCCGCAGCCGGAGCCTCCGCTCCCCACCGGTCGACCCTGTCCATGCAGGGGGCGAGCTACACCCCGAAGGCCCCGGCCGGCGGGACCGACGACTACCACTGCACGCTGGTCAATCCCCACGTGACCAGGAACAGCTTCATCGTCAGGGCCCAGTTCCACCCGAACAGCATCGAGGTCCACCACGCCATCCTCTTCCTGATCCCGCCGAAGCTGGCGGCGCAGGCCGTGACCGACGACAAGGGCGGCAAGGGCTGGACGTGTTTCGGTGAGTCGGCGCTGCCCGGCACCGCGTCGATCAACCAGATCTCCAACACCCCGTGGCTCACCGCCTGGGCCCCGGGCCACGGCGCCGACGTCGAGCCGGCCGGCACCGGTGTCTGGCTGCCCGCCGGCAGCCTGGTGGTCGAGCAGATCCACTACAACCTCCTCCAGGGGGACAAGCCGGTGCGGGCCAGCCTGCAGCTCACCACCGTGCCGTCCTCCACCCGCCTCCAGCGCCTCGAGCTCGACCTGCGTCCGGCGCCGCCCGACGTCCCGTGCCCGGCGGGCGTGACGGGCCCGCTGTGTGACCGGCAGGCCTCGCTGGCCGACCTCGCCGCCCGCTTCGGGCCGTGGGCCGCGACCTTCGACGACATCATCGAGCAGGCCTGCGGCCGCAATCCGTCGGACCCGCCGGCGGGCGACACGACGTCGTGCACCTGGCCCATCGCCGGGGGCGAGACGATCGTCCGGCTGGGGGCGCACATGCACCTCACGGGCCGCTCGATGCGCATCACCCTCGACCCCGGCACGCCGAAGCAGAAGGTCCTGCTGGACGTCTCGAACTACAACTTCGACTACCAGAAGTCGTACACGTTGGCCCATCCGGTGATGACCCACGCGGGCGACACCGTCGAGGTGAGCTGCACCTACGACCCGACCCTGCGCCAGGAGCTGCCCCAGCTCCGCAAGCTGCCGGCCCGCTACGTCGTCTGGGGGGACGGTTCGTCCGACGAGATGTGCCTCGGCCTCGT
>Ga0302196_10006329_pt1 | contig 10467 bp, 9 predicted proteins | sample II_Bog_N1_3_FD_198794 | JGI IMG/M metagenome (GOLD analysis project Ga0302196, IMG submission 198794) | Peat permafrost microbial communities from Stordalen Mire near Abisko, Sweden - II_Bog_N1_3 | ecosystem: Environmental > Terrestrial > Soil > Wetlands > Peat | place: Sweden: Abisko, Stordalen...
GCGGCCGCCACCACCTTCGGGAGGAACCGGTCGTGGCCCTTGACGTGGAGCTCCACCCCGCCGTCGATGGCCCGGGTGTGGGTGACCCCGGGGACCTCCGCCGACAGCAGGGCGGCCAGGGCGTCCTGGTCGCCGCCGGCGGTCACCGTCACGATGGTGTCGGCATCGACGGCCTGCTTGAGGGCGGCCGGTGTGTCCATGGCCAGGATCCGCCCGTGATCCATGATGGCCACCCGGTCGCAGAGCTGGTCCGCCTCCTCCATGTAGTGGGTGGTGAGGAGGATGGTCTGGCCCTCGCCGTTGAGCCGGCGGAGGGTCTCCCACAGGGCGAGGCGGCTCTGGGGGTCGAGGCCGGCGGTGGGCTCGTCCAGGAAGAGGACCGCCGGCCGGTGGAAGATGGCCCGGGCCACCATCAGTCGCTGGGCCATGCCGCCCGACAGGGCGTAGACCGAGGCCTTGGCCCACTTCTCCAGCTGGAACTGCGCGAGCAGCTCGTCGGCCACCCGCCGCGACTCGGCGGCCGGGATCCCGAACAGCCGGCCGTGGAAGTACAGGTTCTCCCACACCGTGAGCTGTCGGTCCAGGGTGTTCTGCTGGCTGACGATGCCGAGGATCTGCTTGGCCAGCGTGGGGTGGGCGACCACGTCGATGTCCCCGACGAGGGCGCGCCCGGCGGTGGGGATGACCCGGGTGGTGAGCATCCCGGCGGTGGTCGTCTTACCGGCGCCGTTCGGGCCGAGCAGCCCGAAGATCTCGCCGGCGCCCACCTCGAGGTCGAGGGCGTCCACCGCCTTGAAGTCCGTGCCCTCGTAGACCTTGGTCAGCGCCTCGGTGCGGATGATGGCCCCGGCCGCCCCACCGGCGGCGGTGGCGGCCGGCCCGGCCGTGGCGGTCGTCACGCCGGCCTCACAGGTCCGGCGGGAGCGGCAGCGGCTTCCGGCCGGCGAAGCCCTCCTCGGCGAAGTGCCACCAGCCCAGGTCCTCCTCGTCGCGCTTCCAGCACAGGAGGTAGACCACGCCCTTGGCGGTCACGGCCGGGAAGTCGAGCAGGCCCGACTCCGGGTCGCGGAGCACGATGTCCTTGTCGCGGAGCTCGGCCAGGGCGGTCTCCACGTCGACCGATCGGGCGTCGGGCTCCTCCGGCCCGCCCCCCGGGGCCGTGGCCACCCGCCCGTGGCCGTTCATCTGGGCCGTCGAGGTCCGGTGGGCCCCACGCCGGAGCGCATCGACGAGGACCCGCATGCGGGGCAGTTCGGCCCGCGCCTCGTCCTCGGTCCAGTAGCGCACAGGGGCAGGTTATGCCTCCGGGCGGCCCGCCCGGGGTGTGGCGGTGGGAGGTGGTCGGCGGGTGGGGCGTGGCCGCTACTTCGGCGGCATCCGGATGCCGCCGTCCAGCCGGATGAGCTCGGCGTTCAGGTAGCTGTTGGTGGCGATCTGGGCGACCAGCGCACCGAACTCCGCAGGGTTGCCGAGGCGCTTGGGGAAGTTGACCGACTGGCCCAGGGCGTTGCGGGCATCCTCGGGCAGCATGGCCAGGAGCGGGGTGTCGAACAGGCCCGGGGCGATGGCCAGGACCCGGATCCCGACCACCGCCAGGTCGCGGGCGGCGGGCAGGGTCATCCCCACGATGGCGCCCTTGGAGGCGGAGTAGGCCAGCTGGCCGATCTGCCCGTCGATGGCGGCCACCGAGGCGGTGTTCACGATGACGCCGCGCTCGCCGTCGGCCTGGGGCTCCACCTTGGCGATGGCCGAGGCGGCCTTGGTCATCACGTTGAAGGTGCCGATCACGTTCAGGGTCTGGATGAACTGGAAGGGCTCCAGGTCGTGGGGGGAGCCGTCGCGGTTGATGACGCGGCCGACCCAGCCGGTGCCGGCGCAGTTGACGGCGATGCGGAGGTTGTCCCCCTCGGCGGCCTGGTCGACGGCGGTCTGGCAGTCCTCGGGGACGGTGACGTCGCCGGCGACGTAGTTGGCGTTGGCGCCGATCTCCCCGGCCACCTCCTTGGCCCGCTCCTCGTTGCGGTCGAAGATGGTGACCCGCACGCCCTGGGCGGCGAGGGTGCGGGCGGTGGCCTCACCGAGGCCGGACGCGCCCCCGGTGATGATTGCTGAGCTTCCGTTGATCTCCATCCCCGTAGCGTAGGTGAGGCGGTGCCGGACCGACCAAACCGCCGGGTCGACCAGGGTGTCCGCCGCTACTGGGCGGCGGCGGCCTCGGTGGCCAGCCGGTCGACCAGGTCGTTCATCGGGTGGCCCGAGTGACCCTTGACCCACTCGAAGGTCACCGGGCGCCCACCGTCGAGGGCCAGGGCGAACAGGGCCTCCCACAGGTCCCGGTTGGCCACCGGCTTGCCCTGGGAGTTCTTCCACCCCTTGCGCTTCCACCCGGCCCACCACCGCTGCTTGAAGCAGTTGACCACGTAGGTGGAGTCGCTCACCACGTGGACCGGGCCGGGGAGCGACCGCAGCGCCTCGACCACCGCGGCGATCTCCATCCGCTGGTTGGTGGTGTGGGCCTCCCCGCCGCTGTCCGACCGTCCGTCCTCGGTGGCCCAGCCCCAGCCTCCAGGTCCCGGGTTCCCCAGGCACGACCCGTCGGTGTACACGGTGGTCACGTCGGGTGCGGTCCCGTCGGGGGAGGTGTCGGCCATCGGGACAGCATGCACGCTGGCCGGGGGGCGGTGCGACCACCGCCCGGCGGCGGTGGGCGGGCCGGTGCCCTTTCGTCAGCTGGGCGGCGGTGGGAGCATGGGCCCATGCTCTTCGACGGTGTCAGCCACCAGCTCCACGACAGTGACGCCGGGGAGACCGCCGAGTGGGTCGCCGCCTTCGACGACGTGGTGGACTCCTACGGGCGGACCCGGGCCCGCTACCTCCTCATGCGCCTCCTCGAGCGGGCCCGCGAGCAGCAGGTCGACTTCCCGGCCACCGTCTCGAGCCCCTACGTCAACACCATCCCCACCGACGCCGAGCCCGAGTTCCCCGGCGACGAGTACCTCGAGCGCCGCATCCGGGCCTCCATCCGGTGGAACGCCGCCATCATGGTGGTGCGGGCCAACTCACGGTCGGAGTCCATCGGGGGGCACCTCTCGACCTACGCCAGCTCTGCCGCCCTCTACGAGGTGGGCTTCAACCACTTCTTCCGGGGCAAGGACGTCGGCGGCGTCGGCGACCAGGTCTTCTTCCAGGGCCACGCCTCGCCCGGCATCTACAGCCGGGCCTTCGTCGAGGGTCGGCTGAGCGCCGCCCAGCTCGACAACTTCCGGTTCGAGGTGGGCGGGGACGGCCTGTCGTCGTACCCCCACCCCCGCCTGATGCCGGACTTCTGGGAGTTCCCCACCGTCTCGATGGGCCTCGGGCCGCTCAACGCCATCGCCCAGGCCCACATGAACCGCTACCTGGCCGCCCGGGGCCTGGCCGACACCTCGGCCGGGCGGGTCTGGTGCTTCGTGGGCGACGGCGAGTTCGACGAGCCCGAGACCATCGGCTCGCTGGGCATGGCCGGCCGCGAGCACCTCGACAACCTCACCTTCGTGGTGAACTGCAACCTCCAGCGGCTCGACGGGCCGGTCCGGGGCAACGGCAAGGTGATCCAGGAGTTCGAGGCCCTCTTCCGGGGGGCCGGATGGAACGTCATCAAGGTGATCTGGGGCCGGGGGTGGGACGACCTGCTCGAGCGCGACACCGACGGCGTGCTGCTGAACAAGATGAACTCGACGGTGGACGGCGACTTCCAGAAGTACGCCACCGAGTCCGGCGCCTACATCCGCGAGCACTTCTTCGGCCCCGATCCGCGCCTGGCCGCCATGGTCGCCCACCTCTCCGACGAGGACCTGCAGTCCCTTCCCCGGGGGGGCCACGACTACCGGAAGATCTACGCCGCCTACCTGGCGGCCACCGAGCACGTCGGGGCACCGACGGTCATCCTGGCCAAGACCATCAAGGGGTGGACGCTCGGCCCGGAGATCGAGGCCCGCAACGCCACCCACCAGATCAAGAAGCTGACCCGTGCCCAGCTCCGGGCCCTCCGGGACCGGCTCTTCCTGCAGGACGAGATCCCCGACCAGGCCCTGGAGGCGGACCTCCCGCCCTACTACCGGCCGGACCCCGACTCCGAGGCCGCCCGGTACCTGGCGGGGCGGCGCCGGCACCTCGGTGGCCCGCTCCCCCGGCGGGTCACCCACCCCAACACCGTGGAGCCGCCGGCGGCGGCCACCTTCGCCGACCTGCTCGGGGGGTCGGGGCGTCAGGCGGCCTCGACCACCATGGCCTTCTCCCGGCTGCTGCGGAACCTGGTGCGCGACCCGTCCATCGGCCGCCGGGTGGTGCCCATCGTCTCCGACGAGGCCCGGACCTTCGGACTCGAGTCGCTGATCGCCGAGGTCCAGATCTATGCGCCGGAGGGCCAGCGCTACACCCCGGTCGACGCCGGGCTGGCCCTGCACTACGCCGAGAGCGAGTCGGGACAGGTGCTCGAGGAGGGCATCACCGAGGCCGGGGCCACCGCCACCTTCACCGCCGCGGCCACCGCCTACGCCACCTGGGGGCAGCCGCTCATCCCCTGCTACCTCTTCTACTCCATGTTCGGCTTCCAGCGGGTGGGCGACCTGCTGTGGGCCCTGGCCGACATGCGGGGCCGCGGGTTCCTGCTGGGGTGCACGGCCGGCCGGACCACGCTCAACGGGGAGGGCCTCCAGCACCAGGACGGCCACTCGCTGCTGCTGGCCTCGGCCGTCCCCAGCGTGGCCGCCTACGACCCGGCCTTCGCCTACGAGGTGGCGGTCATCGTGGAGGACGGCATCCGGCGGATGACCGGCTCCCAGGCCGAGGACCGCTACTGGTACCTCACCCTCTACAACGAGAACTACCCCATGCCGGCCCTCCCGGCCGACCCCGACGACGCCGCCCGGATCCGCCTGGGCATCGTCACCGGCATGTACCGGTTCGCCGGTGGGGGCCTGAGCGAGCCCGGGGCCACCCCAGCCACCGGCCCCGTCCCCGAGGCCACCATCCTGTTCTCCGGCACCACCTGGCAGGCGGCCATGGAGGCCCGGGCCGAGCTGGCCGCGGAGTGGGGGGTCGACGTCGACGCCTGGTCGGTGACGTCCTACAAGTCGCTGCGTGAGGACGCCCTCTCCGTCGAGCGCTGGAACCGCCTCCACCCGGGCGAGGAGCCCCGGGTCGCCCTGGTCACCGGGGCACTGGCCGGGCGCTCGGGGCCGGTGGTGGCCGTCACCGACTTCGTGCGGGCGGTGCCCGACCAGGTCGCCCGGTTCGCCGGGCGCCCGTTCACCCCGCTCGGGACCGACGGCTTCGGGCGGTCGGACACCCGCGAGACCCTGCGCCGGTTCTTCGAGATCGACGCCGCCCACCTGGTGGTGGCCGTCCTGGACGGGCTGGTGGCCGAGGGGCGCCTGGGCCCCGACGCCGTCCGCAAGGCCATCGCCCGCTACGGCATCGACCCCTCCTCGGGCGACCCCTGGTCGGACTGACCCGGCGACGGTCGACCGGGTGCCCGGGTCGGTCAGGAGGCGTGGTCCAGCACCGCCACGGGAACGGGGGACGCTGTCGAGGAACCGGCGGCGTAGCCGTACAGGGCGGCCGCGTCCTGCGCCCACATCTCCGCGTACTGCGCCTCGGTCGCGGCGATGGCGGGGGCGTTCTGACCGAGCAGGTTCGTCGCCACCAGGGACGCCAGCTGGGCCCGGTTGGCGGCGACCAGCGGTGGGGGCACGGTAGCGGCCAGCGCCGCCTCGTAGGCGCCGGCTGCCGCACCCGCCTGGGCGGCGGCGACCTGCGCCTGTGCGGCGGTGGCCTCCGAGAGCCACCCGACGTACGGCGCCGCCACCGTCGCATAGGCCACGTCGGGTCCGGCACCCGGGCCGCCGGTGCCACTGGCCCATTCCGCCGTCTCCGCACCGCCCGGACCGGAGGTCCCCGTCGCCGCCGGACGGATGGCCCCCGTCGACGATGGCCCGTAGACGACGAGGTTGCCGTCGTCCTGCATGGTGAGCGAGGCGCCCCTGTCGCCGCCGGTTCCGCTGGCCCACAGGGCACCGGTGAGCCCGGCGCCGTAGACGACCAGGTTGCCGTCGGCCTGCATCACCAGCTCGAACCCGCCGTCCGGGCTGAGGACGAACTGACCGGCACCGAGGGTCACGCCCTCACCGAGCACGGTGCCTCGGAAACGATCGGTGCCGGTCTGCCAGGCTGCGGTCTCCCCGCCCGTCGCGTCCGGGGCCCGATAGAGGACGAGGTTGCCGTCGTCCTGCAGGCGGAGGCTCACACCACCGTCCCCGGCGACGCCGGCGGACCACTCCGCGGGTCCACGGCCCGGCGGGGAGAGGACGAGGTTGCCGTCGTCCTGGAGCGTCAGGAACGAGCCCGGAACGACCGACCCGGCCTCCGTGCAGAGGGCACACGAGAAGAAGGTCGGCACGCCGGGCACGGTGGCCAGGCTGTCGCTGCCCTCCATCAACCACCAGAGCCCGTCGGTGCCCCGCTGGTAGAGGCCCGGCGCCCCCTCGGGCGTCTCGTAGAGGCGGTACCGGCCGTTGGACGACTGCAGGAACGCCCCCGACCGGAGGTGCCCGCCGGGCCCCAGGCTCGAGGTCCCGCCGGGTCCGACGAAGTCGAGGGGCGTCCCGGTCGACCACAGCGCGGCGCCGTCCGGGCCGTAGACGACGGTGTTGCCGTCGTCCTGGACCGTCGCCACCGCGCCGGGGTGACCGGCCGTGCCCGAGGACCACAGTGCCGAGCCCGCCGGAGAGTAGACGACCAGGTTGCCGTCGGCCTGCATCACGGTGTGGGCACCCGCGTCGCCCTCGGTCCCCGCCGCCCAGAGCACCCGGCTCCCCCCGTCGACGACGGCGTAGCCGACCAGGTTGCCGTCGGCCTGCATGGCCACCTCGACCTGGCCGTCCGCCGACACGAGCGCCCCCCCGGGGGCGAGCGCCTGGCCCGGACCGAGCGAGACGCGGGCCGGCGGCCCCGACCCGGGGGTCGACGCCCGGTCGCCGGCGGCGGTGGCCGTGCCCATCCCGCCCCAGCCGGCGAGGACCGCTGCCGTGAGCAGCACCACCGCCGACACCTCTGCGATCCGCGTCCTCATCGCCCCGGCTGCTCCCCGTCGTCCCTCACCGCCACCGCTCCCCGAGCGTAACCCCGGCCGGTGGTCCGGGCGTGTCCGGCTCCCGGCACCGCATCGGGCGACATCGGGACGTCCGGCCGTCCCCGGGGAGCCCCCGGTTCGACCGGCTTACACTGACCGCATGCCCCGCAAGAGCCTCTACCTTTCCGGAGATCCCGACGCCGACGGCCTCCTGGCCGACGACCCGCTGGCCCTGGTGATCGGGATGGTCCTCGACCAGCAGATCCCCCTCGAGCGGGCCTTCCGGTCGCCCTACGACCTCAAGGAGCGACTCGGGGGCACCCTCGACGCCGCCGCCATCGCCGCCATGGACCCCGACGCCCTGGCCGCGGTGTTCGCCGAGCGGCCGGCCCTCCACCGCTTCCCCAGCTCGATGGCCGGCCGGGTCCAGGAGGTCTGCCGCCTGGTCGTCGACGAGTACGGCGGCGACGCCGCCGCCATCTGGACCTCGGCCGCCGACGGCAAGCAGCTGCTCGCCAACGTCCGGGCCCTCCCGGGCTTCGGCGTCCAGAAGGCCCGCATCTTCATCGCCCTGCTGGGCAAGCAGCTGGCCGTCCGCCCCACCGGGTGGCGCCAGGCGTCGACCCCCTTCGGCGACGCCGGGACCCATCTGTCCATCGCCGACATCGACTCGCCGGCCACGCTGGAGAAGGTGCGACGCCACAAGCAGCAGATGAAGGCCGCCGCCAAGGCCCAGGCCGCCGCACCGAAGTGACCGGGCCGGTCGACCGGCCGGCCGGACCCCCGGCCGGCGGGTGGGGGCTCGATCGCCGCCGGCTCTACCTCTGCACCCCCGACCGACCCGACCTCGAGGCCTTCCTGGAGGCCTGCATCGGCGGCGGGGTCGACGTCGTCCAGCTCCGGGACAAGGTGCTCGGGGACGCCGCGCTGGTCGAACGGGCCCGCCTGGCCCACCGGGTGTGCGCCCGCCACGGCGTCCCCTTCGTCCTCAACGACCGTCCCGACCTGGCCGTCCTGGCCGGCGCCGACGGCGTCCACGTCGGCCAGGACGACATGTCGGCCGCCGAGGCCCGCGCGGTGGTGGGCGACGGGGCCATCGTCGGCCTCTCCACCCACGCGCCGGCCGAGCTGGCAGCCGCCATGGAGTCCCCGGCGCCGGTCGACTACGTCTCGGCCGGTCCGGTCGTCCCGACCCCGACCAAGCCGGGGCGGGCGGGGACCGGCCCGGGGTACGTGTCCCATGCCGTGGCGGTGTCGCCGTGGCCGGTGTGGGTCACCGGCGGGGCGTCACCCTCCACGGTGCCGGGTCTGGTGGCGGCGGGAGCCCGCCACGTGGTGGTGGTCCGCTGGCTCACCGAGGCGTCAGACCCCGGCGCGGCCGCCCGGGCCCTGCGCGACGCCCTCGACGGCGAGCTGGCGGTGGCCGGCGGTCGCTGAGACGCGCCGGTCGGGTCCGCCCTCGGGTCAGCCGGCGGCGCCGCTGGACGAGCCCGTGCCGCTGGACGAGCCCGTGCCGGTGCCCGAGACGGCCTTGACCTTGGCCCCGGCGGGGAGGGTCACCGGGGGGGAGGTCCCGACGTCGGTGATGCTCAGGTCGGCGTGCAGCCCCGTGGCGGTGATGGTCAGGTCGGAGACGTACTGCCCCGAGACGGTGACCGTGAACTGCGCCGTCTGGCCCTGCTGGGTCACCGTGAAGGAGTAGACGTCCCCGTTCCGATGGATGTCGGTGGCCTTCTGGGCGTAGGGCAGGTAGCCCTGGACCGGGTCGTAGGCGCTGGCCGGCTGGCTGGCGCCCTTCAGGAAGGTGAGGTTGGTCGGCCCGGTGGAGGTCGACACCTGGGTGCTCTGGTACTCGAAGGAGCCGATGACCGCCACGTAGAAGCGCCGCTTACCGGTGTCCACGTACCCGCCGATGCGGTCGGGCGCCTCCCAGACCAGGTTCTGCGTGGCGGCCTGGGTCCCGGTGGAGACCAGGAGGGACGAGTAGTTGGGTGCCTTGAGGGTGTTGGAGACCGCCCGGTCCAGAGTGGCCTGCTGGGGGGACTGCTGGATCCCCAGCGCCGCGCCGGCCGCGCCCACCACGGTGAGGAGGGCGAGGGTCAGCCAGGGGATCAGTCGCTGCGCGTCACTCATTCCGAAGACGCTACGCCAGATCGGGGACCGCGATCGTCAACCCGGACCGGATCAGATGCCGATCCGCTGGGCCAGCAGCTCGCGGTGGTAGGAGGGGTCCCCGAGCAGCAGCTCGGACGACTTGGCCCGCTTGAAGTAGAGGTGGGCCGGGTGCTCCCAGGTGAAGCCGATGCCTCCGTGGATCTGGATGGTCTCGGCGGCGGCGTGGAAGTACGCCTCGGAGCAGTACGACTTGGCCAGGCTGGCCACCACCGGCAGCTCGTCGGAGTCCTCGGCGGCCGCCCAGCCGGCGTAGTAGGCCGCCGACTTGGCCGACTCGACCTCCAGGAGCATGTCGGCGCACTTGTGCTTGATGGCCTGGAAGCTCCCGATCGGGCGACCGAACTGGATCCGGGTCTTGGCGTACTCCACCGAGCTGTCGAGGCACCGCTGCGCCCCGCCCACCTGCTCGGCGGCCAGGGCCACCGCCGCCAGGTCCAGGGTCTTCGAGAGGCCGGGCTCGGCGCCGCCGTCGGTGCCGATCAGCCAGGCCGGGGTGTCGGCGAACTCCAGCCGGGCCTGCTTGCGGGTCTGGTCCATGGTGGCCAGCGGGGTGCGGGTCAGGCCCTCGGCGTCGCCCTTGACGCCGAAGAGGGTGATCCCGGCCTCGGTGCGCCCCACCACCAGGACGAGGTCGGCCACGTGGCCGTCGAGCACGAAGGACTTGTGGCCGTTGAGCTTCCAGCCGTCCCCGTCGGGGGTGGCCGCCAGGGTGATCCCCTCGGTGTCCCAGCGCCCGGAGTCCTCGGTGAAGGCCAGGGTGGCGATCGTCTCACCGGCGGCGATGCCCGGGAGGAGGTACTCCTTGGCCTTCTGGTCGCCCGAGGTGAGCACCGCGTTGGCGCCGAGGGCGACGGTGGAGAAGAACGGGGCGCACAGCAGGGCGGCGCCCATCTCCTCGAGCACCACGATGAGCTCCACGTACGAGAAGCCGGACCCGCCGAACTCCTCGGGGATGGTCAGGGACTGCAGGCCGAGCTGCTCGGCCATCTGGGTCCACACCGCGGGGTCGTACCCTTCGGTGGTCTCCATCAGCCGGCGGACCTCGGTCTCCGGTGACTTGTCGTCGAGGAACCGCTTGACCGACTTGCGGAGCTCGTCCTGCTCCTCGCTGAAGGCGAAGTTCATCTGTTCTCGATCCCCCTGGGGTGGCCCCCGGCGTGGGGACGGCGTCCTCCGTTGTC
>Ga0302196_10006332_pt1 | contig 10464 bp, 10 predicted proteins | sample II_Bog_N1_3_FD_198794 | JGI IMG/M metagenome (GOLD analysis project Ga0302196, IMG submission 198794) | Peat permafrost microbial communities from Stordalen Mire near Abisko, Sweden - II_Bog_N1_3 | ecosystem: Environmental > Terrestrial > Soil > Wetlands > Peat | place: Sweden: Abisko...
GGCCGGGGACAAGAAATCCCGGGCCGGTGTGCTCCGGTTCGTGGTGCTCGACGGCCTGGCCAAGCCGGGCCGGTTGGTAGGACCGGATCCGTCGCTGCTGGCGGCTGCTTATGCGGGCGTATCGGGGCTGGAGGCGTCATGACGGTCACCGTCAACGTCATCAACGGCCCCAACCTGGGCCGGCTGGGCCGGCGCGAGCCGGACGTCTACGGAGATACCACCCACGACCAGCTGGCCGCGCTGATCGAGCGTGAGGCGGCTGCCTTGGGGCTCAAAGCTGTTGTTCGGCAAAGTGATAGCGAAGCTCAGCTGCTGGATTGGATCCATCTGGCGGCCGACGCGGGCCAGCCGGTGATCCTCAATGCCGGTGGCCTCACCCACACGTCGGTGGCGCTGCGCGATGCCTGCGCCGAACTAGGCGCGCCCCTGATCGAGGTGCACATCTCCAATGTCCATGCCCGCGAGGAGTTCCGGCGTCATTCCTACATCAGCCCGATTGCGGCCGGGGTCATCGTCGGGCTGGGGATCCAGGGCTACCTGCTTGCGCTGCGCTACCTTGCCGATACCAGGGACTAGCGGCTAGTCCTTCTCGGATTCCGGGCCCGACCAGGTTGCCGAAGAACCCGGCCATGAGGGCTTCGGGTCGGTGTGCGTCGGGATCACTTCTGTCTTTGCCGCCTCATCTGCTTTTACCGCGTCGCTCGTGGCGATCGTTTCGGTGGGGGCGTCGCGCTTGGTCGTCGGGATCACCTCGGTGGCGGCCTCGCGCTCGGGGGTTTCGCGGTCTACCGTGGCCTCGCGTTCTTTGGTGGCCACTGCCGTGGCCGCGGTGGCCCGCGCCCCCTCGTGCTCTGGGGCCACCTCCCCGGTTGGAGCGTCATCGCGCACGGCGGCGAACACATCGGTGTCGGCCCGCTCGTCCCGAGGTGCACCTTCGCGCGGAGCCGGGGGATTGCGATCCACCCGCCAGCGGCCGATAGCCACACCGACGATCCCGGGCAGGAACACGGCGAGCGCGGTGAAGGCAGCGAACGTCGTCAGCTCGCTGATCAGACCGCCGGTGTACAGCCCGTTGTAGAACAGGGCGATCAGCCAGGCGACCGCGCCGCTGAGGACGCCCGCGAGCAGTCCGGCCAGCAGCCAGGTCATCGCCAGATCCTGGCGGCGGTCCGGGTCGGGATTGGCAACGGCGTCCGCGCGGCCGTCGAGGACGCCCCACACGCCCACACCGACGACGAACAAGAACAGCAACACCAGGCTGGCCAGTCCGGCCTGCGTCTGCCAGGCGTTGATTATCACACCCTGGATCAAACGGACGACGACCATGACCGCGGCGAATACCAGGCCGCGCAGCATCCAAGACCTCATGGGCATTCAGAGTAGCGAGTACCGTCAAGGGTCGTGACATATTCCCAGCGGCGAGACAATCTGAAAGCGCAAATCGGGGCCAGTGGGCTGGATGCGATGCTGGTCACAGACCTGGTCAACGTGCGGTACCTGTCGGGATTCACCGGGTCCAACGGCGCGTTGCTGGTATTCGCCGATGATCGCGGTGCGGTGCTGGCCACTGACGGTCGCTATCGCACCCAGGCCGCCGAGCAAGCGCCCGAACTCGAGATCGCCATCGAGCGGGCGCTAGGGCGCCACCTGGCCGGCCGGGCCGCTGACGGCGGCGTTCGAAAACTGGGCTTCGAAAGCAATGTGGTCACCGTCGACGGCTTTGACGCGCTCAACAACGAGTTGGACGAACGCAAATCCGGCCCGGAGGCGAGCACCAAGCTGGTCCGGGCTGCCGGCACCGTCGAGGCTCTACGCGAGATCAAGGACGCCGGCGAGCTCGCGCTGCTGCGGCTGGCCTGCGAGGCGGCCGACACCGCGCTGGCCGATCTGATCGAGCGCGGCGGGCTGCGGCCCGGTCGCACCGAGCGTGCGGTGGCTCGCGAGCTGGAGGCGCTGATGCTCGACCACGGGGCCGATGCGATCTCGTTCGAGACCATCGTGGCCGCCGGGCCGAATTCGGCGATCCCGCACCACCGGCCGACCGATGCGACGCTGGCGGAAGGCGATTTCGTCAAGATCGACTTCGGCGCACTGGTGGCCGGCTACCACTCCGACATGACCCGCACCTTCGTGCTGGGCAAGGCCGCCGACTGGCAGCTCGAAATCTATGCGCTGGTGGCCGATGCGCAACGGGCCGGCCGCGAGGCGCTGCACCCCGGCGCTGGTCTGCGTGACGTGGACGGCGCAGCGCGCCAGATCATCGCCGACGCGGGCTACGCCGAACAGTTCGGCCACGGGTTGGGGCACGGCGTGGGTTTGCAGATCCACGAAGCGCCCGGAATCGGGGCCACATCCACCGGGACGCTGCTCGCGGGCTCAGTGGTCACCGTGGAGCCCGGCGTGTATTTGCCCGGCCTCGGCGGCGTCCGCATCGAGGACACGTTGGTGGTGGGCTCTGAGCCAGAGTCGGCGGAATTGCTCACCCGGTTCCCCAAAGAACTGGCCATTCTCACCTAATCCACGACGACAGGGCTACCGCACCCCCCTTTGCCCCCGACACCGCCGCGAGACGGCAACTACCGACTCCACTACTCGTGAAACGCGTAGTGGAATGCCGTTTCGCGGCGGTCGCGGGGCACCGGCCCCGCATTGGTGCACTCGGGCGCGGGTAACCTCTACCGGGTAACCCAAGATCGGGTGCAATCCTGTTCCCTGGATAACGGGCAAATCCTGTAGGAGATTCACGACCGTGGCAAGCACTGCCGACTTCAAGAACGGACTCGTCCTGGTCATCGACGGGCAGCTGTGGACAATCACCGAGTTCCAGCACGTCAAACCCGGTAAGGGCCCCGCCTTCGTGCGCACCAAGCTGAAGAATGTGCTCTCGGGCAAGGTGGTCGACAAGACGTACAACGCCGGGGTGAAAGTGGATACCGCGACCGTCGACCGGCGCGACGCCACCTACCTGTACCGCGACGGCACCGACTTCGTGTTCATGGACTCCGAGGACTACGAGCAGCACGCACTGCCGGAGTCCCTCGTCGGTGACGCGGCGAACTTCCTGCTGGAGGGCCTGCCAGTCCAGGTCGCGTTCAGCGAGGGTGCGCCGCTGTACCTGGAGCTGCCGGTGACGGTCGAGCTGGTCGTGTCGCACACCGATCCCGGTCTGCAGGGCGACCGGTCCAGCGCGGGCACCAAGCCGGCCACCATGGAAACCGGTGCCCAGATCAACGTGCCGCTGTTCATCAACACCGGAGACAAGCTGAAGGTGGATTCCCGCGACGGCAGCTACCTGGGCCGCGTAAACGCGTGAGCAAACCCGCGAGGCCTGTTAAAGGACGCCACCAGGCCCGCAAGCGTGCGGTTGACCTGTTATTCGAAGCCGAGGCCCGCGGGCTGAGCCCGGTGGAGATCGTGGAGGTCCGCACCGCGCTGACGGAAGCGAAGCAGGATGTGGCGGCGCTGAACCCGTACACCGAGACGGTGGCTCGCGGCGTCGGAGAACACTCCGCGCATATCGACGACCTGATCAGCTCGCACCTGCAGGGCTGGACGCTGGACCGGCTGCCAGCGGTGGATCGCGCCATCCTGCGGGTCGCGGTGTGGGAGCTGCTTTACGCCGAGGACGTGCCGGAGCCGGTCGCCGTCGACGAGGCTGTGCAGCTGGCCAAAGAACTCTCCACCGATGAGTCGCCCAGCTTCATCAACGGCGTGCTCGGGCAGGTCATGCTGGTGGCGCCGCAGATCAGGGCGGCCGCTCAAGCGGTCCGTCCCGCCGCCGCCGCCGAGAATCAGGCGCCGCAGTCTTGACCCGGCTGGTGCTGCGCGTCGTCATCGCCTCCGTCCTGGCGGCGACGGTGGTGCTCGGTGCCGTCGTCTGCGCCGCCTACGGGCTGACCGTCGTCGCGTCGGCGCTGTCGATTTACGCGCTGGGCGTCGGCGCCTGGCTATACCACTGCGTCGAACGGCTGATCCTGGCCCGCCGCATCAGCACCGTCCGCGCGGCGGCCAAGCCGCTGCAGCCCTTGCTTCCGGTGATGGCCGCCCTGATGGCGCTGACGCAGGCCGTGGTGCGCGCGCTCGGCGATGTCACCGAGCTGCCGGCGCGGCGTTGGGAGCGTCCGGTGCTCCCAATAGTCAAACGGCTGGACAACCCGGGGAAGCCGAAGCAATAGACGCGTCCCGATTTGGGTCATTGAGAACTTCGCAGCATAAGTACAGAGTGGCGATATGAATTCAGACCGCACCCGGCCCCGGCGCCTTCGGGTTTCCGCGCTAGCCGCGGTCGCCAACCCGTCGTACACGCGGATAGACACCTGGAACCTGCTCGACGACGCGTGCCGTCAGCTCGCCGAGGTCGACCTGGCCGGGCAGGACAAAGCCCACGAGGTGGCCCGGGTGAAGCGCCTGATGGACCGCCTCGGCGCCTACGAGCGGTACTGGTTGTATCCCGGCGCGGAGAATCTGGCGACCTTCCGCGCTCACCTGGACATCCTCTCCACGGTGCGGCTCACCGAAGAGGTATCGCTGGCCGTGCGCCTGCTGAGCGAATATGGCGACCGCGCCGGGCTTTTCGATACGTCCACGCCGTTGGCCGACCAGGAGCTGGTGGCCCAGGCCAAACGGCAACAGTTCTACACCGTGTTACTCGCGGACGACTCGCCGCACACGGCGCCCGATTGCCTGGCGGCGTGCCTGCGCGAGCTGCGCGATCCCTCCGACGACGTGCAGTTCGAAATCCTCGTCGTGGCCAGCGTGGAAGATGCCATCACCGCGGTTGCCCTGAACGGCGAGATTCAGGCCGCGATCATCCGCCACGACCTCCCGTTGCGGTCCCGCGACCGGGTGCCGCTGATGAACTCGTTGCTAGGGCCCAGTGATGCAGAAGGCTCGGAGGCCGGGCTGCAAATCCATGATCGCGCCAACGACTGGGTCGAATGCGGCGAATGGATTCGCGAGCTGCGGCCACACATCGACCGCTATCTGCTGACCGACGAGTCGATCGCGGCGGGCAATGACGACGAGCCGGACGTCTACCACCGGACCTTCTACCGACTGAACGACGTCACCGATCTGCACAGCACGGTGCTCGCCGGCCTCCGGAACCGTTTCGCCACGCCATTTTTCGACGCCCTGCGCGCCTACGCCTCGGCACCCGTCGGCCAATTCCACGCCCTTCCGATCGCGCGAGGCGCCAGCATCTTCAACTCCAAGTCGCTGCAGGACATGGGAGAGTTCTACGGCCGCAACATCTTCATGGCCGAGACGTCGACCACCTCGGGTGGCCTGGACTCGCTGCTGGACCCGCACGGCAACATCAAGAAGGCGATGGACAAGGCCGCGCGCACGTGGAACTCCAACCACACCTACTTCGTCACCAACGGCACGTCGACCGCCAACAAAATCGTCATGCAGTCCCTGACCCGGCCGGGCGACATCGTGTTGATCGATCGCAACTGTCACAAGTCGCACCACTACGGTCTGGTGCTGGCCGGCGCGTACCCGCTGTACCTGGACGCTTATCCGCTGCCGCAGTTCGCTATCTACGGGGCGGTGCCGCTGTGCACCATCAAGAAGGCGCTGCTGGATCTCGAGGCGACCGGGCAGCTGCACCGGGTACGCATGGTGCTGCTCACCAACTGCATCTTCGACGGCGTCGTCTACAACCCCCGTCGCGTCATGGAGGAAGTGCTGGCGATCAAGCCGGACATCTGCTTTCTGTGGGACGAGGCGTGGTATGCGTTCGCCACCGCCGTGCCGTGGGCCCGGCAACGCACCGCCATGATCTCGGCGGAGCGTCTCGAGCAAACGCTGGCGTCGCCGGAATACGCCGAGGAATACCGGAATTGGACCGCGTCGATGGAGGGGATCCCCCGTTCGGAGTGGGTTGACCACCGGCTGATGCCCGACCCCAGTCGGGCGCGGGTCCGGGTGTACGCCACACACTCGACGCACAAGTCGCTGTCGGCGTTTCGGCAGGCGTCGATGATCCACGTCCGCGACCAGGACTTCAACTCGCTTGCGCGGGACCAGTTCGGTGAGGCGTTTTTAACCCACACGTCGACATCGCCGAACCAGCAGCTTCTCGCCTCGCTCGACCTGGCGCGCCGCCAGGTCGACATCGAGGGTTTCCAGCTGGTCCGGCAGGTCTACGACATGGCGCTGGTCTTCCGGCACCGCGTTCGCAAAGACCGGCTGATCAGCAAGTGGTTCCGCATCCTCGACGAGTCCGACCTGGTGCCCGAGGAGTTCCGGGCGTCCGCGGTCAGCTCCTACCGTCAGGTCAGGCAGGGCGCGCTGGAGGAGTGGAACGAGGCCTGGCGGTCCGATCAGTTCGTGCTGGATCCGACGCGGGTCACCCTGTTTCTCGGCGACACCGGAATGAACGGGTACGACTTCCGCGAGAAGATCCTGATGGACCGATTCGGCATCCAGATCAACAAGACCTCGATCAACAGCGTGCTGTTGATCTTCACGATCGGGGTCACGTGGTCGAGCGTGCACTATCTGCTCGACGTGCTGCGCAGGGTGGCCACCGATTTCGACCACGAGAAGCAGGCGGCCAGCGTGGCCGACTGGGCACTGCACGAGCGCCGAGTCGACGAGATCACCCAGGATCTGCCGCACCTGCCCGACTTCAGCGAGTTCGACATCGCCTTCCGCCCCGTCGACGCCTGCTCGGTCGGCGACATGCGGGCGGCCTTCTACGCGGGGTATGAAGAGTCCGACCGCGAGTACGTGCAGATCGGCGCGGCCGGGCGCCGGCTGGCCGAGGGCATGAACCTGGTGTCCACCACATTCGTGGTTCCCTACCCGCCCGGCTTCCCGGTGCTGGTTCCAGGTCAGGTGGTCTCCAAGGAAATCCTCTATTTCCTCGCCCAGCTCGACGTCAAGGAAATCCACGGCTACAACCCGGAACTCGGGTTGTCGGTGTTCACCGCGGAGGCGCTGACCCGGATGGAGGCCCAACGCAGTGCGGCGACCGCCGCGGTGGGTTCCGCGACCCCGGTCTTCGAGCTCCCGTCGGACGCATCCGGCTTGACTTGTTCCACGAACGGCGAGAGCGCCAAGCGGGCGGTAGCCGAAGACGCCTGACGGGATGGCGCGTCGAGTGTGCGCTGGCGGCGTTGAGTGTGCTTGCAGGGCGGAAATTTACGCGATTTTCCGCCCTGGATGCACACGCGAGATCGGTGTGGCCGAATTACCGCAGAGCCTTGGCGTACAGCAAGCTGTCCTGCGGTTCGGGCCCGATGGTGGGGTAGACGGCGTGGCGCGCCAGCCGGCCCTCCAGCGCGAAACCGGCGCGCAGCAACACCCGCGCCGACCGCTCGTTGTCGACGTGGCAGGTGCCCCAGACGCGGTAGACGTCCCGGTCCGCTTGCAGCGCCGTGAGGAGCATGTCGAGCACCTCGGGCATGTAGCCCTTGCCCCACCATCGCCGGCCGATGCAGTAGCCGATCTCGACCGAGTGCGGCACCGGGCGTCGGCAGCTGGTCAGCCCGATGACGTCGTCGCTGTTCCGCAGCGTGATCGCCCAGGTCCGGTCGTCATCGGCGATATTGAGCTTTTCGGTGATCACCCGTCGCGTCGCCGCCACGTCGGGATGCGGCGTCCACAGCAGGTACTTGGTGACCTCGGGATCGCGGGCCACCCTTTGGAAGAGCGCGCCGGCGTCATCGAGCATGGGCGGACGCAACACGAGCCGAGTCCCGTCGATGCGCCCGGGTGGGTAATCGACCATCTCGTTAGAAGCCCAGTGCGCGATAGGTGCTGCGGACGAACTTTGGTTGCGCCGTGCGCAGTTTCGCCAGCGAGGTGTTGCCCGCGACGGCCGTGGCCGCGTCCACGCTCAGATCGGGGCAATTCTGAATCAGGTACAGCAGGATCAAGTCGTCAGCGGCCGGGTCGGCCTGCCACCACGTCCCGTATGCCCCGGGCCAGCTGAACGTTCCCAGGCCACCCGGCCCGAAGATCGGTGCGGACTTCGCCGGATCGGTCACCACCGAGAGGTTCAGCCCGAATCCGCGGCCGATCCACTGCGGCGCCCCCAGGAAGTCATGTTTCTTCTGTTCGGCAGTGAGCCGGTCTGCGCGCATCAGGCGCGTCGACTCTTCGGACAACACCCGCACGCCGTCGATCGTCCCGCCGGCAAGCAGCATCCGCACGAACCGCAGGTAGTCATCGGCGGTCGACCACAACCCGCCGCCGGCGTTGCAGAAGGCGGGCGGCGTGACGTGCGGGGGTCCCATCACGTCGTGGCGCAGCTGATTTTTTTCGTCGAGCCGGTACATGGTCGCGGCGCGGTGCCGCGCTTCGGCCGATACGAAGAACCCGGTGTCGGGCATCCCCGCCGGCCCCAGGACGCGTTCGTCGAGAACCTGGTGGAACGGCTTGTCCTCGACGCGCGACGCGATGACGCCCAGCAGATCGATGGAGTGGCTATAGGTGACTCGGTCGCCGGGTTGATGCACCAGGGGCAGCGCGGCCAGTTCGGTCAGCCAGGCGTCCGAGCCGTGATTGAAAGGCAGCCGCAGATAGGCTCGCGAGATCGGCCCGGACACCGAGAATCCGTAGGCCAGGCCGCTGGTGTGGGTGAGCAGATCCTCGAGCAAAATGGGGCGGCGCGCCGGATGCGTCCGGTCCAGCGGACCGTGTGGGTCGTCCAGCACCTCGACATCGGCCAATTCCGGCGCCCAGCGGGCGATCGGGTCTTTGAGCGCGAGCTTGCCCTCGTCCACCAGGCTCATTACCGCGGCCACGGTAACCGGTTTGGTCATTGACGCGATGCGAAACAGCGTGTCTCGTTGCATCGGCAGGCCCGCGTCGACGTCTCGATAGCCGATCTCGTTGACCTGCAGCATTTCGCCGCGCTGCCAGACCATGGTGACCGCGCCGGCCAGTAGGCCCGCATCGCATACCTCGCGGATGGAGGCCTGGTTGCCATCGAGGCTCGTGCGACTCACCTGGTTCAGGTTATTGGACGAAGTCAGGCGCGCTTCACAGCACCCTCCACGCCGCACCTACGGTCTTCACCGCTGCACTAGCCGCACAGACCAAGAGCGGGTATCGGTGGATTGAGGCTAAGATTTCATGACGGTTTCGGTTGAGCAAAGGTACTGCAGCTTACCCGCGATGCGAAGGCCGATATCGGCTGTTTGGCTTTAGTGTTGGCAGCTATGGCCGGAATGGACAATTATGTGAAGCGCTGGCATTCAGCGCTTCACGTAACCGTGTCGGCATTGATAGTTGCCATCCTCGGACTCGGCATCACCCCCGTGGCCCATGCGGCTGCAGTCAACGCGACGTTGTCGGTGGAACACGCGTGGCAGACCGGTTTCATCGCTCAATTCTCCATCACCAACTCGAGCATGGTGCAGCTAACCGATTGGAAGCTTGAATTCGACTTGCCGGTGGGAGAAGGTGTCTCGCACACGTGGAATAGCACCCTTGCCCAATCTGGCACGCACTATGTGCTCACCCCCGCGAATTGGAATCGCACCATTGCACCCGGCGGTTCAGCCACAGGTGGTCTACGAGGCGTGCTGACCGGTACCTACTCGCCACCGTCGAATTGTCTGCTCAACGGGCAATATCCCTGCACCTAGAGGCGACTGGGCACTGAATCTCGACGGCTCCGACAGTGCGGCCAGTGCCACATAGGTTTGGTGAGCCTGGCTCGCAACGCGTCACTCGGGTTGGGGCGAGGCCGGCGGAGCAAACGAGCGGAGATGACGGCGAGTCTGGTGATCCGGTGCCCCGGCCGTGCCATCGGTGTGCCTGCCTCGCGTGTAGTCGCCTTGCCACTCCACTTGCTCTCCCGCGGCGACCCTGGCTATCTGCTCGATTTGCTTTGCCGCGTCACGCGAGCGAAGAAAAAACTCATGCTGGCGCTGCAGATCTTCATCGGACTCGATAAGCCTGAGTTCAGGGACGAACTCTTCGAGCTCGGCTCGGCGCTGCGGGACGATCATGCAGATCGGCTCGTCGACCTCGAATCGCACCGGCATCAGTTTGCGGGTGAGTTTCCAGCTCATGCTGAAACTCGCACTTGCCCAGTCGGTTTCGACTATGCCCTCTAACGGGCACACGGCATCCTTCGGATAGTTTGCTGGTCCGCGGACCAACAGGTTGTAGCCCGGCGGAGTGCGAAACAACAGCGGCAACTTCCAGGTCAGAATGCCGTTACCGAAATGGCTGAGGGGCAAGTACTGACCCGGATCGCGTCTGTCGGGTGTGATCTTCACATCCACGTCGTTTGCCTGACCCATCCACGTAGCGGTGAACGCGGATGGGTTGCGCAGCTCCCAGCCGCTTTGGTTAGCGATGAGCATCGGCAAACACCGACTGGGCCAGCCCTCGCGCGTCTCTGACATCCACTTCCGGCTCACCGGTGCCGGGACAATCTGTGGTGCGTCAGTACGGGTGATGAATCCGATCAGTGGACGCGCCGGGCTGTCGGACTTG
>Ga0302196_10006334_pt1 | contig 10461 bp, 10 predicted proteins | sample II_Bog_N1_3_FD_198794 | JGI IMG/M metagenome (GOLD analysis project Ga0302196, IMG submission 198794) | Peat permafrost microbial communities from Stordalen Mire near Abisko, Sweden - II_Bog_N1_3 | ecosystem: Environmental > Terrestrial > Soil > Wetlands > Peat | place: Sweden: Abisko...
CTCTGACTCCCAAGGACGTGGCAGGGGCTTCCAGCCCCTGTTATCAACGAACACGGGCGGGAGGCCCGTGCCACTTCCTATTGATAGTGAACCACCCGGATCTTCTCGAGCGTCACCAGCCCGCCGCCCATGATGGCCCGCAGCTGGGGCAGGAAGGAGTTGATCTTCTCCTCGGCATCCACGATCTCGATGATGAGCGGGAGATCCACCGACAGCCGCAGGATTTTCGCCGTGTGCAGCCGGCTGCTGGCGCCGAAGCCCATGGCCCCGCGCAGCACGGTGGCGCCGGCCAGTCCCGCTTCACGCGCCTTCAGCACGATCGCCTCGTACAGCGGCTTGTGCTCCAGATGGTCGGACTCCCCGAGATAGATGCGGAGCAGGAGAGAATCGGCGGGCAGGTTCATAGGGGCATCAGCGGGCCGAGTTGACGGCGGCCCCCGCGACATGGCCCAGCCACACGGCGACCAGGCACAGGACGACCGACCCGACGATATTGACCCCGGCGTGCAGCCATTCGCCCTCCTGGGCGAGAGTGAGGGTTTGGAGGCTGAAGGAGGAAAAGGTGGTATAGCCTCCGCAGAAGCCGACCATCAGGAAGGTCCGAAGTTCGGGGGTGGCGAACCACCGCCCGTCAGGTCCCGTGCAGGTCCAGATGAATCCGATCACGAGGGAACCCGTCACGTTGATGGCCATCGTGCCGAGCGGGAAAACCGACCCGAGGTGGGTCGTGGCGAAAAGGTTGCTGATGTAGAAGCGGGACACGCTGCCGAGCGCGCCGCCCAGGGCGATGAGAAGATAGAGCTGCATGACGGTTCCAGGAGTTGCCGGTAGGAGTCATCAGCACCGGCAGGCCGTGCAGTTTACCCTTGCGGGAAGGCAGAATCCATTGCCTGAGTTCAGGCAAAGCATGGGACGATTTTTGGCAAGCGCGTTTCTGGCCGGGGCCGTCCTCGCCGGGGGGGCCGTCCGGGGCGCCGAGGCCGCGGCGGCGCGGGTGGTGGTGCTGGCCAATCGCGACGACCCCGATTCGGTGGCCATCGCGGAGCACTACGTCGATGCGCGCGGCGTGCCGCGGGCGAATCTCGTCGCTTTGCCCATGCCGCAGACCGAGACGATCACCTGGCCGCAGTTCGTCGCGACGGTCTGGCAGCCGCTGCAGGACGAACTCGTGCGCCGGCATTGGATCAGCGCGACGGCGACGGCCGGCACCGACGGGGTGGGCCGCCGGCAGTACACGATCTTCGGCCACCGCATCGCGGCGCTCGTCGTCTGCCGGGGGGTGCCGTTGCGGATCGACCACGATCCGGCCCTGTACGTGGCGCGGGCGGGCGCGGCGGGCCGGAGCGAGTATCGCACCAACGCCGGGGCGGTGGATTCCGAGCTGAGCCTGCTGGCCCGGAGCGGCGGCTATCCGATCAACGCGTGGGTGCTGAACCCGCTGTTCGGCCGGGAGCACCCGAGCGATCTTGAGCGCGCCCAGGTGGTGGAGGTCGCGCGGCTCGACGGTCCCACCGCGGCCGACGCGCGCGCGCTGGTGGATCGCGCCCTCACCGCCGAGCGCGCGGGGCTGGTCGGGCGGGCTTATGTGGTGATGGGCGGCAGCCAGGCCGAGGGCAATCGCTGGCTGGAACGGACGGCGGCGCAGATCGCGGCCGCGGGTTTCGACACGTCGGTCGATCGCGGACCGGGCGGACTGCCGCTGGCGGCGCGCTGCGACGCGCCGGCGCTCTATTTCGGCTGGCACGATGCGGACCTCGACGGACCCTTCACCCTGCCGGGGTTCCGGTTTCCACCGGGTGCGATCGCGTTGCACATCCACAGTTACTCGGCGAGCACGTTGCGCTCGGTCGACACCGGGTGGTGCGGCCCGCTGGTCGCCCGGGGGGTCACGGCCACCCTGGGCAACGTCTTCGAGCCCTACCTGCAACTGACCCACCGGCCCGACCTGCTCTTCCGGGCGCTCGCCAGCGGGGCCACGCTGGGCGACGCGGCCTATTATGCGCTGCCGGTCCTAAGCTGGCAGTCCGTGCTGATCGGTGATCCGCTCTATCGCCCGTTTGCCGTGGCGCTGCGCGAGCAATTAAAGGACATCGACAGCCTGCCGGCGGCCCTGGCCGGCTACCCGGTGCTGCGGCTGATGCACCGGCTCGAGTCGGAGGGACTACCGGGCGATGCCGTGGCGGTCGCCCGCGCGGCCTTGCGTGAACGGCCCGGGCTCCTCGTCCTGATGGTCGCGCTGGCCCGGCGCCTCCAGCAGGATGGCAAGCCGGAGGAGGCGGCGCTGGTCCTCGCGCCGGCCGCGAAGATCGGGGATCTCGCGCCCGACCAATGGGCCCTGGCGCGCGACGCGGCGCAGCTCCTGGCGTCGACCGGCCACCCCGCGGACGCCGGTGCGGTCTATCGCCACCTGTTCGATATCCGGGCGATGCCGGTCGAATTGCGCGCCACCTGGCTGGTCGAGGCGCGCCAGATCGCCGTCGTGGCCGGCGACCTCAAACAGGCCAACGCCTGGCAGAGGGACCTGGACGCCCTGACGACTCAGCTGCAGGCGGAACCACGCTGACTCGGATGGCGCCGCTGGCGGTATTCCTGAATTTGAACAGGAAGCCCGGGAAGAATGCCTGATGCCTCAAGACCTTCCCGATCTTCCCGACCTTCCTGTTCAAAATTTCCCGGGTCAGAGCGTGGAGATGATCCGGTCGGCCAGGCCGTAGGCGATGGCCTCGTTGGCGTTGAGGTAGAAATCCCGGTCGGTATCGCGGCCGATCTTCTCGATCGACTGGCCCGAGGCCTCGGCGAGGATGTGGTTCAGCTCGGCGCGGATCTTCTCCATCTCCTGCGCCTGGATGTTGATGTCCGCGGCCGGGCCGATGAATCGGCCGGAAATCAGGGGTTGATGGATCAGCACCCGGGCGTGGGGAAACAGCAGGCGGCGCCCCTTCGGGGCGCCGCTCAGCAGGATCGAGCCCATCGATGCGGCCATGCCGGTGACCACCACGGTGATGGGCGCGCTGATCAGCTTCATCGTGTCGAAGACCGCCATGCCCGCGGTGATGGATCCGCCCGGGGTGTTGATGTAGAAGGTGATGTCCTTGGCCGGATCCTCCGCCTGCAGGTAGAGCAGCCGTTCGCAGATGTCCTTGGCCGACTCGTCGGTGACGGCGCCCCAGAGGAAAATTTTGCGCTGCTCGAGGAACTTCCGCTGGATCAGGGTCGCGGTCGGCGAGGTCGGCTTGGTTTCCACGGCAACCTCGGGCTCATCGTCATCGTCGTCGAGGCGGGGGAGCGAGGCCTGGCGGCCGGGTTGGAGATTGGAGAAGTGGGACATACGCCCTCCACTGTGGCGAGCTTGGCGCGTTTGGCAAGGGCGTCCAGGGGCGGAATTTTGAACAGGAAGTTCGGGAAGACCGGGGAGGTTTCGAGGCGTCGGAACCCTCTTCGCGAACTTCCCGCGCTTCCTGTTCAAAGGGTTGCCAGGTGGATCGGGAGTTCTCATACCGATGGGGTGGAGAGCATTTCCGGAACGATCGTCGATGCGGTGAACCGGCGCATTTTCGAGGGGACGATCGAGTGGTCCCAGGGGATCATCCGCCGGGTCCGGCCCGGGCGGCGGGGCCGCCATGCCGGCCTCATCATGGCGGGCTTCGTCGACGCGCACATCCATATCGAGAGCTCCCTGCTGCCGCCGCCGGAATTTGCCCGCCTGGCGGTGGCGCACGGCACCGTGGCCACGGTGTCCGACCCGCACGAGATCGCCAATGTGCTCGGGGTCCGGGGGGTCGACTACATGCTATCCGAGGCGCGCCGCACGCCTTTCAAATTCTGCTTTGGGGCGCCGTCATGCGTCCCGGCCACCACGGCCGAGACGGCCGGTGCGGCGCTCGGGGTCGGGGCGGTCGCCCGGCTGCTGGCGCGCCCGGAGATCGGCTACCTGGCCGAGGTGATGAACTTTCCCGGGGTGTTGCGGCGCGAGCCGGACGTGATGGGCAAGATCGCCGCTGCCCGGCGCGCGGGCAAGCCGGTGGACGGCCACGCTCCCGGGCTCCGCGGTCGCGCCGCGGCGGCCTACGCCGCCGCGGGCATCACGACCGACCATGAGTGCTTCACGCTGGCCGAGGCCCGGGACAAGCTGCGCGCGGGGATGAAGATCCTGATCCGCGAAGGCTCGGCGGCCCGGAACTTCGCCGCGCTGGCGCCCCTGCTGAAGACCCACCCGGAGAGCTGCATGTTTTGCTGCGATGACCTGCATCCGGACCTGCTGGTGCAGCATCACATCGACGCCCATGTCCGCCGCGGCCTCGCCCTCGGCGCGGATCGGTTCGACGTGTTGGCCTGCGCTTCGGTCAACGCGGTGCGGCACTACGGGCTCAAGGTCGGCCTCCTCCAGGCGGGGGACCCGGCGGACTTCATCGTGGTGGACAACTGGCGGCGCTTCCGGGTGCGGCGCACCTACATCGGGGGCCGGCTGGTGGCGGCGAACGGGCGGAGCCGCCTGCCCCGGAGGCGGTCGGAGGCGGTGAACCAATTCAAAGCTCGTCCCCGCCGCGCCGCGGATTTTGCCGTGCCGGCGGGCCCGGGCCGCCTCAACGTCATCGTGGCGCGCGACGGCCAGCTGGTGACGGGCGCACGGCGCCTGCGCGCCTCCTGCTCCGGGGGGCGGGCGGTGGCGGACCCGGCGCGGGACCTGCTGAAGATCGCGGTGGTCAATCGCTATGCGCCGCGCGCGCCGGTGGCCGTCGGCTTCATTGAAGGTTTCGGCTTGCGCGAGGGCGCGCTCGCCTCGTCCGTGGCCCACGACTCGCACAACATCGTGGCGGTGGGCGCGAGCGACGAGGCGCTGGCGGCGGCCGTGAACCTGATCATCGCGCACCGCGGCGGCCTGAGCCTGGTCGGGCGGGGCCGGCGTGAAATCCTGCCGCTGCCGATCGCCGGACTGATGGCGACAGGCGACGGCCGGACCGTGGCCCGGTCCTACACCCGCCTCGACGCCCTCGCCAAGGGCCTCGGCAGCCGCCTCGCGGCGCCCTTCATGACCCTTTCCTTCATGGCGCTCCTCGTCATCCCCGACCTCAAGCTCAGCGACCGCGGCCTCTTCTCCGGCACCGGCTGGAAATTCGTACCGTTGTTTGAGTAACCCTCGCTGGCTGTGATTCCGCTGAAAGAAGTAGCGCGGGACGCCTGCGCTACTTCTTCTGGGGCGTCGCATCCATGATGAAGTCCTGAACGTCCAGCAGCATGCCCACCGGCAGGTCCATGCCATAGGCTGACGCCCGGGCCCGGCAGAAGTCGTCGAAGTCGTCGTCCAGCGCACCCTTGTCGCCGATGTACTCGGTCATCATGGTGGCGGTGAAATACGAGGCCCGGTAGATGTCCTTGGCGATCTTCAGATTGCTCTGGCGGAATTGCTCGACCGTCACCGCCGCCTGGAGGTAGCGGAGCTGGGTGTTCAGCAGGTTGAAGCTGTCGAGGTCCTCCTTGGACAGCTGCTCTCCGACCTCGACCTTGGGGTCCCTGGCCTTCGCCTTGATCGCGGCAATCTGGGCCTGGAGCGCCGCCACCCGGCGGCTCAACTCGGCCTGCCGGCTCTGGCTGGTTTCGATCGCGGCGGTCAGCGCCTGGAGGGTGGCGTCCGTCTTCGGCACCATGGTCGGGTCCAGGACCTTAACTTTCTTGGCCTGGGCGGGCACGCCGGCGGCGGCCAGGAGGAGCAGGGCGAGCAGGAGGTTTTTCATGGGGGACACCGGCATGACGGCACACCCGCGGGAAAGTTGCAGCACCCCAATTTGCTCGATGGCACGGCATCAGACCTGCTTGAATGCCAGGGTTGAACCCGCTCATTCCATTGCCGACGCCCAAGTCGGCCTACCGACTGACCAAGATTGTCTTCACCCTCGGCCCGGCGACGGAGAGCGAGGAGATGCTGGAAAGTCTAATCCACGCCGGGGTCGACATTTGCCGCCTTAACATGGCCCACGGCGACGCCGCCTGGACCCGGACGATGATCCGCCGGGTGCGCGAGGTCTGCCGGCGGACCGAGCGACACATCGCGATCCTGATGGACGTGAAGGGCCCGGAGATCCGGACGGGCGACCTGCCGGCGCCGGTCGACCTGGTCGCCGGGCAGTTGATCGACCTCCTCCCGACCCGGGGAATCGCAGAGGACGGGGTGCTGGCAGTGAGCGTCAATTACCCGCTGATGGGCGGCGATGTCTCGGTCGGAACGACGGTGCTGGTCGACAGCGGCCTCATCCGGCTCGAGGTGCTCAGCACGTCACCGGCGCGGGTGCGCTGCCGGGTGACCGTGCCGGCGCGGCTGACCAGCCGCCGCCACATCAACCTGCCGGGGGTGAAGGTGCGGCTGCCCGCGCTGACCGTGAAGGATCGGGCGGACATCGCGGTGGGGGTGGAGGAGAAGGTCGACTATTTCGCCCTGTCGTTCGTGCGGGAGGCCGACGATGTCGATATCCTGAAGCGCCTGGTGTCCGATCTGAAAAGCGAGGCGCGCATCGTGGCCAAGATCGAGGACCAGTCGGGACTCGCCAATCTCGACGAGATCATCGTCGCGGCCGACGCCGTGATGGTCGCGCGCGGCGACCTCGGCATCGAGGTGCCGATGGAGGACCTGCCGATCATCCAGAAGCGCATGATCGACGCCTGCATCCGGCACCGCAAGCCGGTGATCGTCGCGACCCACCTGCTCGAGTCCATGATCTCGTCCCCTGTGCCGACCCGGGCCGAGGTGAGCGACATCGCGACCGCGGTTTGGGCCGGCGCCGACGCCATCATGCTCTCGGGCGAGACCACCACCGGCAAGTATCCGCTGGAGTGCGTGCAGTTCATGAAGCGGGTGTCCGGCCGCATCGAGGGCAGCGCGACGAAGGGCTACAACACCACGCTGCCGCTCAAGACCCACAAGGACCGGCTGCTGCGGTCCGCGATCACCCTGGCCCAGGAACTGGGGGACGCCGGGATCGTGGTTTTCACCACGAGCGGCCTGCTGCCGCAGACGCTTTCGGCCCTGCGGGCGTGGCGCTGTCCCATCTACGCCTTCACCAACGAGCCGCAGGTCTTCCGCCACATGCTGCTGATGTGGGGCGTCGAGCCGTTCCTGATGACCTTCCAGCCGGGGCCCGAGGAAACCATCCGCGACGCCTTCGCCTATCTCCTGCGCCGCGGCTGGGTGAAGTCCGGCGACTGGATGGTGGTCGTCACCAACGCGCTGGCCGGCGACCAGACCCTCGACTCGATCCAGATGCGCCCGGTGGTTTAGTACGGGACCTTGTCCGACTTGGAGGCCCAGGTGGCAAAGGTGGCCTGGGCGGCGTCGCGCAGCAGCGCGTGCATCTTGACGGCGCGCCGGCCCGGCGGGAGGGCGATCTGCCGGTAGATGAAATCGTCGTCGAAGCCGATGGCGGCGGCATCGGCCCGGGTGTTGGCATAATAGACCTGGGGGATGCGCGCCCAGTAAATCGCCGCCAGGCACATCGGGCAGGGCTCGCAGCTCGTGTAGAGCTCGCAGTCGTCGAGCTGGAACGTGCCCAATTCGCGGCAGGCGTCCCGGATCGCCGTCACTTCCGCGTGGGCGGTCGGGTCGTTGGTCGACGTCACGCGATTGGCGCCCCGCGCGATGATCCGCCCCTGGCGGACGACGACGCAGCCAAAGGGGCCGCCGCGGTTGGCGCGCACCCCCTCCTCGGCCAGGCGGATGGCTTCGCGCATGAATGCTTCCGGAACGTTCATCGCCCATAATTAGAATATGATGCTGACACCTGACAACGACATATCTTACGCTGGCGGATCATTCGCATGAAACCCGTCTTCCTTTCCGGTCTCAAGATTCGCGGGACGCTGAGCCCCGCCGCCGCCGAAATCCTCACCCCGGAGGCGTGCGCCTTTGTCGCGGGACTGGCGCGCACCTTCGGCGCGCGCCGCCTGGAGCTGCTCGCCCGGCGGGTCGAGCGCCAGCGCGAGATCGACGCGGGCCGGCTGCCGGATTTCCTGCCCGAGACCGCGGCGATCCGCGCCGGGGACTGGCGGGTGCCCCCGCCGCCGGCCGACCTGACGGACCGCCGCACCGAGATCACCGGGCCGGTCGACCGCAAGATGGTGATCAACGCCCTCAACTCGGACGCCCGGGTCTTCATGGCGGACTTTGAGGACGCGACCTCGCCGACCTGGGACAACCTGCTCGAGGGGCAGGTCAACCTGCGCGACGCGATCCGGCGGACCATCGGTTTCACCAGCCCCGAGGGCAAGGTGTACCGCCTCAAGGATCGCACGGCCACCCTGATGGTCCGGCCCCGCGGCTGGCATCTGCCGGAGAAGCACGTCCTGCTCGACGGCGCGCCGATCAGCGGCTCGCTCTTCGACTGGGGGCTTTACTTCTTTCACAACGCGAAGGAATTGCTCGCGCGCGGGTCGGGACCGTATTTCTACCTCCCCAAGATGGAGAGCCGGCTCGAGGCGCGCCTGTGGCACGACGTCTTCACCCACGGCGAGGATGTGCTGGGCATCCCGCGCGGCAGCGTGCGGGCGACCGCGCTGATCGAGACGATCCTCGCGACCTTCGAGGCGGAGGAGATCCTCTACGAGCTGAAGGAGCACGCCTCCGGCCTGAATTGCGGGCGCTGGGACTACATCTTCAGCTGCATCAAGAAGCTCCACCGGCAGCCGCACTCGCTGTTCCCCGATCGCGCCCAGATCAGCATGACGGTGCCGTTCATGCGGGCGTACTGCCTGTACGTCATCAAGGTCTGCCACCGGCGCGGCGCCCACGCCATGGGCGGCATGGCCGCGCAGATCCCGATCAAGAACGACCCGGCGGCCAACGACGCGGCGATGGCCAAGGTGCTGGCCGACAAGGAGCGCGAGGCCACCGACGGGCACGACGGCACCTGGGTGGCGCACCCGGGATTGATTCCCATCGCCCTGCGGGCCTTCGACCGCCTGATGCCCGGACCCAACCAGGTGTCGCGCCAGCGGGAGGACGTGCATGTGACGGCGGCGGAGCTGCTGGCCGCGCCGGCCGGAACCATCACCGAGGCGGGGGTGCGCCTGAACCTGAGCGTCGGGGTGCAATACCTGGAAGCGTGGCTGGGCGGCCTGGGCTGCGTGCCGCTCTACAACCTGATGGAGGATGCCGCCACTTCCGAGATCTCCCGCGCCCAGCTCTGGCAGTGGATGAAATACGGGGCGGTGCTGGCGGACGGTCAAAAGGTGACCGCCGAGCTTGTCGATCGACTGCTGGCCGAGGAGATGGAAAAGATCCGCGGGGAAGTCGGCGCCGCCCGGTATGAGCGCGGGCATTTTCCCCAGGCGGCCGCCGTGTTCCTGCGAATGGTCAAGTCCCCGGTACTCGACGAGTTCCTGACGCTGCCGGCGTACGAGTTGCTGCCATGAAGAATGAAGGGCAGAGTCCGAATTCGATCGGGGAGGCTCCCTTCGCGGCCGGTGATGGCCAATCCCGATCTGCCGCAAGACCCGCCGCAGCGGCCGGATGCGGCAATAAGGCCATCAAGGGCCGCTGCGGGAGCCTCTCCGATCGAATTCGGACACAAACGAATGTGGGACGTGATTAATGGCAGCGATCGCGCCGCGTTCGTCGCGGCGCTCGGCCATCTGTTTGAGCACTCGCCTTGGGTGGCGGACGAAACCTATGACCGCCGGCCGTTCCGCGATGCCGCCCAGCTTCACGCTGCGCTCTGCGAGACGCTGCGGAGGGCGGCGCCCGAGCGCCAGCTGGCGCTGATCAATGCGCATCCGGATCTGGCGGGGCGCCTGGCGCGGCTCGGCCGGCTGACGAAGGCGTCCGCCGGCGAGCAGGCCGGAGCCGGGCTCGACCGGCTGTCCGACGAGGAGATGGCCGCGTTTCAGAAACTCAACGACGCCTATCGGGCGCGCTTCGGCTTCCCATTCATCATCTGCGCCCGCCTCAACGCCAAGGACGCCATCGTGTCCGCGATGCGCGAGCGCATCAAAAACACCCCGGCGGCCGAACATGAGGCCGCGCTGGTGGAGATTGAGAAGATCGCATGGCTGCGGCTTCAGGATGTCCTTCAGGCAAGCAGTTAAACCTGCCTTGGAACGTAGCTTGGGCTTCCAGCCCAAGAGCTTGTGGGATGGGCGGAACGCCCAGGTCTCAAGGCTCGGAAATAGATGGGCTCCGCCCACGGCATATGAGACACGGGCAGAATGCCCGTGCCACGTCCGGAACGTGGGCTTCCAGCCCAAGAGCTTATGGGATGGGCGGAACGCCCGGGTCTCAAGGCTCGGAAATAGATGGGCTTCGCCCACGGCACATGAGACACGGGCAGGATGCCCGTGCCACGTCCAGAACGTGGCTTGGGCTTCCAGCCCAAGAGCTTATGGGATGGGCGGAACGCCCAGGTCTCAAGGCTCGGAAATAGATGGGCTCCGCCCACGGCATATGAGACACGGGCAGGATGCCCGTGCCACGTCCGG
>Ga0302196_10006338_pt1 | contig 10460 bp, 8 predicted proteins | sample II_Bog_N1_3_FD_198794 | JGI IMG/M metagenome (GOLD analysis project Ga0302196, IMG submission 198794) | Peat permafrost microbial communities from Stordalen Mire near Abisko, Sweden - II_Bog_N1_3 | ecosystem: Environmental > Terrestrial > Soil > Wetlands > Peat | place: Sweden: Abisko, Stordalen...
ACGAGACGTTCGGGACGTACGGCTACCTGATGAAGCTCCGGGCCGAGACCCTGCGCGATCTGGGCGGCGCGCTGTCACCGTTCAACGCCTTCCTGTTCCTGCAGGGGCTCGAGACGCTCTCGTTGCGGATGGAACGCCACGTCGATAACGCGCGGGCGGTCGCGGCGTTCCTCGAGTCGCACGAGCTGGCGTCGAATGTGACCTACCCCGGCCTGCCGGGGAGCAAATACCGGCCGCTGGTGGAGAAATACCTGCCGCGCGGGGCCGGCGCGGTGTTCTCATTCGACTGCGCCGGCGGCCGGGCCGGCGGCCAGGACCTTATCCGCGGCGTAACGCTCTGGTCCCACCTGGCGAACGTCGGCGACGCGAAGAGCCTGATCATCCATCCCGCCAGCACGACCCACCGCCAGCTAAGCGATGACGAACTGCGGGCGGCCGGCGTCGGGCCGGGGACGGTGCGGCTGTCGGTCGGCACCGAGTCCGTCGAAGACCTGATCTTGGACCTGGAGCAGGGCTTCGCGCTCGTCGCCGCGACAGCTTCAAAGAAGGTGGCGACGGCATGACCGACGAGGGAAGGAGCCGCCTTCAGGCGCTCCGGAGGCGAGCGGGAGACACCGCATGACCGATCTAGCGCGGTACCAGGACCCGTTGACGATCCAGCGCGTGCTCCACACCGCCAGGACGATCGCGATCGTGGGCCTGTCCAGCAACGAGCTGCGGGCCAGCTACTTCGTTGGCTTCTACCTCAAGCGGCACGGCTACCAGGTGATCCCCGTGAACCCCCGCGAGACTGAAATCCTGGGCGAGAAGTGCTACCCGAGCCTGCAGGACGTCCCGGTGCCGGTGGACATCGTATGCGTCTTCCGCGCGCCGGATGCACTGCCGGGGATCGCGCGAGAGGCGGTGAAGATCGGTGCCGGCACCCTCTGGTGCCAGTTCGGCGTGATCAACGCCGACGGCGCGCGGATCGCCGAGGACGGCGGCGTGACGGTGATCATGGACCGATGTCTCAAGGTTGAGCACGCGCGTTACGTGGGCCGGATGCACTGGCTCGGCTTCAACACCCAGCGCATCACGTCCGTCCGCGCCGGGCTCCAGTAGCTGACCAGCGGGACAGCCTGCGGCGATCATGAGCGGCTCCTGGCACGAGAACCGGGGCGGCTTGTCCGCAGCCTCTGCGGAAAAGCCGCCCCGGACCCAGGGAGTCCGCGGGTCCTACGGAGTGCCGTCGCCGCCGACGGGGCGAGCGGCGTGGTCCGCGTTGCGAGCGGCGCTGCCTGGCAGACCGTCGCGCATCTCCCGTACCAGGCTGTCCACGACCGCCCATAGGTCGCCGCCGGCCCGGGCGGCCACCACCCGCTGCCGCTGGTAGCTCGCGCCAGCGGTTATGAGGCCGGACACCGACGCGAGTTCGGCCGGGCAGCCCAGCCGCGCCGCCACCGGCTCGAGACGGTTGAGCAGATCGTGCAGGTCGTCGGTGACAAGCCGCTCGCGGTTCTGGGCGTCGAGGATGACCTCCGCGTCCAGCCCGTACCGGGCCGCACGCCACTTGTTCTCCTGCACGTGCCATGGCGGCAGCGCGGGCAGCGTCTGGCCGGCTTCCAGCCGGCGGTCGAGGTCGACGACCAGGCAGTGAGTCAGCGCGGCGATGGCGGCGACCTCCTCGAGCGTCGGCAGCCCGTCAAAGATGCGGACCTCAATGGTGCCCAGCGCCGGAGAGGGGCGGATGTCCCAGCGGATCTCCTTGAACTCGCTGATCACGCCGGTAGCGAGCATGTCGCCCACGTACGCCTCGAATTGCGCCCAGGTGCTGAACTGGAACGGCAGCCCGGCGGTCGGCAGCTGCTGGAACATCAGGGCCCGGTTGCTGGCGTACCCGGTATCGGCCCCGCCCCAGAACGGCGAGGAGGCCGACAGCGCCTGCAGATGCGGGAACCAGCGCAGCAGCCCGTTGAGGATCGGCAGCACCTTGCCGACCGCGTTCACGCCCACATGCACGTGCACGCCGAAGATGAGCATGTTCCGGCCCCACCACTGGGTGCGCTCGATGAGGGCAGCGTACCGCTCGCCCTCGCTGACCTCCTGGTCGTACCAGCGGGCGAACGGGTGCGTGCCGGCGCTGAAGATCTCCAGCCCGCGCTGCCGGGCGACCCGCCGGACGACATCACGGCTCTCGCGCAGGTCGCCAGCCGCCTCCGGCACGGACTCGCAGATCCCGGTGACCAGCTCGACGGTGTTGCGCAGCAGCTCCCGGTGCACGCGCGACTCGCCCGCCGGTATCCCAGCCCGGGCCTCCTCGACGACCTCCGCCGCCGCGGAGACGAGGTCACCGGTGCCGGCATCGACGAGGCCGAGCTCCCATTCGACTCCCAGCGTGGGCCGGGGTGAGGGCCGGAAGTCCACCACCATGCCGGTCAGACGACCTGGCTGAGGTTGCGGGCCGCGACGCCGAACATGACGCCGCGCACAGCGCCGTCCAGTGCCGGGCTGGCCACCAGATGGTGGCCGGCAGCAGCCGGGGCAGTGCAGGTCAGCGGCTCCGCCGCCTGCCCGCTGGGGATCGCTACCGCGCCGATGCCTTCCCCCCGGCTGGCCATCCGCTCCTCGAAGGCGGCGACCGCCGGGTTGCCGATGCGGATCCCGGATCCCCGCCTGCGATCGTCCACGACGCCAAGCGTATGAGCCCGCACCGATTATTGACAATCTAGATCGATTTTGTGGATAAATGGGGCACCCAGGTACCCCGGCACAATGCGCCGAGGCGCTGGCCATCAGGAAGACGTCGGTGAACCGCCATCAGGAAGACGGCGGTGAACCGGCTCCTCTTCGTTCATGGCCTGGACGACGGCCAGCACATCCGGTCGCGCCGGGGGCGGGGGGTTGGTTACGCCTGCCGCGAGCGGTCCTCCCGCGTTCACCGGCCCTCGCGCCTGGTGCGATGCCCGCCCTGACCGCCTCCGCCCTGGGGCCGTTCAAGACTGGGCCGAATAGCCCCGGCCGTTAAGCGTGAGCCGAATTACCTGGGCCGAATTACCTGGGCCGAATTACCGGGGTCAAATAACAGGGAAGAATACCCCTTCAAATAACAGGGGAATACACCCGGTCCAATTGAGGGATTGGCCTCTGAGGCCGCAACAACAAATTACGGAGAGTGGTGATGGGTTAACAGAAAGCGAAAGAGGGAAAGGCCATGAAATTCCAGCGGAAGCCCAGCATCACCGCCACGGCATTGGAAAAGGCACCGGCATCCCGCGTGCCGTTCGGCCGGGCCCACCGGATGCGCATCGTTGCCGTTGCCGTCGCCGCTGGGATCGCCGCGGTGGGCCTGGTGCTCAGTACGGTCCCCGCGTTTGCGGCATCGGCGCCCACCCACGCACCGAAGCCGTCCTGGTCCAGCGGGATCTACCTGCCGAGCGCCACCCCCGCGTCCGTCAGCGCCTTTGGTACCTGGCGCGGGGCCCCTGTAAACGTCGTCACCGTCTGGCCCGCCCGCAGCAGCTGGAATGACTTCATCGATCCGACCTGGCTCTACCAGCGCTGGCAGGGATCACCGGTAACGGTCGCCTTCGGGGAGCCGATGCTGCCCGCGAACGCGGGAGCGTCCATCAAGGCGTGCGCGGCCGGCTCCTACAATTCCTACTGGCGCCAGTTCGGCACCAATATCTCTGCCTACGGCCTCGGCAAATCGATCATCAGGCTGGGCTGGGAATTCAACGGGAACTGGTACATCTGGAAGGCCACCAGCCCCTCGACCTGGGTGAAGTGCTGGCAGCAGATCGTCACCTCAGCACGGACCACCGCGCCCGGCCTGCAATGGGACTGGAATGTCAACCGCGGAAGGTCATCCGGGTTGTCCGATCCCACCCTGGCCTATCCCGGCAACGCCTACGTGGACACGATCGGGGTCGATAGCTACGACAGCTGGCCTCCCGCGACCACCACCACGAACTGGAACCAGCAGCTCAATGGGACGCAGGGACTGATGTACTGGTACAACTTCGCGACGGCGCACGGCAAGAAGTTCGCGGTACCTGAGTGGGGCGACATGATGCCCTGCACCACAGCGCCCGGGAGCAACGCAGGCGGCGACGACCCGGCGTACGTGAACGACATGCTCGGATTCTTCCAGGCCCACTCCGCCAACATCGCCTGGGAGTCCAACTTCCAGGGTCCGAGCACCGGCGGGGTCTACGGGGCTGGCACCCTGATGCCCAAGGCTTCAGCGGCCTACCAGGCAGGTTTCTGAATCTGGGCCGGGCCTGCCCGGCCGACGCCCGGCACGAGGCCACCGCGATGATCATCATCGCGGTGGCCTCGGCCATTTCGCCAGCGTGCCCTTCCGCCGGCCCGCCACGATGCCCGGCCCGCCACGATGCCCGGCCTGGACGCGCTCACTGTGGGGTGCCGGGCGCGCGGGCCTACCGCCAGGCGGGCTGCCCCGATCCGGACTCCACCAGCTCGAAGAGAGCCTCGTACACGTCCCGGGACATGCTGGCCAGCTCCGCCGACCGCTCCGCCACGGCGGCGCGGGCGTCATCGCCCAGCTCGACGGCCGCACGCACGAGGCTCCGCATCCGGTCTGGCCAGCCAGCCTCGCTCACCGCCAGCACGGACACGGCCCGCGGACCGTAGAGTGCCCGCAAGCCACCGAATTTTCCGTCGTAGTAGGGGGTCGAGGAAATACCCACCGCCGGGATTCCCCGGGCCAGGGCGAAAACCGCTGCGTGATACGAGCTGGTGACCACCATCCGGCAGTCGGCCACGGCTGTGGCCAGCGAGGTGATGTCGCGCACCAGCCGGCCCGTGCCGGCCACCGCGGAGTCTGCGCCGAACGCGTCGGCCAGCGCCAGCCAGTCCTCGCCGCCGCGATGCCATGAGATCGGCAGGCCCCGCATCGGCAGGCCCGCCTCGGCCGCCGCGGCCGCGGCAGCCGAGGCGATCTGGCCGGCCAAGCCGGACTTCAGCCCGGTATAGGCCGCGGCCCGGAGGTTCACGCCGAGCGCGGGTCCCACGGCCAGCCGCCCCGCGCCGGCCAGTTCGAGCGCATCGTCACCGGTCACCACCGGCTCGCCCCGCCCGCCACGCAACCCTGCCACCGTCCGCTGGCCCTGCGGCCCCCTGAGGCTGATCAGGTTCAGCCGCGGGATCACCGTGCCCGCCAGCTTCGTCAGCGGCGGATTTGCCAGTGGCCCGTAGCCCTGACCGAGCATGGCGGTCAGCACCCCGCGCCGCTGCATGCTGCGCAGTGCGGCCAGCACCCCCGTGGCGTGCAGCGGGAAGCTGTCATTGACGAAACCACCACCGGAGCACACGGCAAGGTCACACCCCTGCAACGCGTCCAGCAACTGACCCGCGCCGGGGCTGAAGCGCCAGGCGGCCCACGGCCGCGCGGATATGGCCCGCTTGTATCGCAGGCCGATGCCGCCACGCACCCGGTCCGGCAGCCGGCCCATTGGCCCGCGCTCTGGCATCAAGACAATCGGCTCGGTGCCGGGGCAGAGCGCGGTGAGCCGCTCGCGGCTGGTGGTGATGATCTGGAGACGAGCGTGCGGCCACCGATCCTGCAGCCGGGTGACGGTGGCCTTCAGCATGGCCGTATCACCGATGTTCAGCAGGTCATAGCCACTGTGCTCGATGAACACCCGAGGCTGGGCGGCTTCGCCCCACGGCGATGTGCCTGGCACGACTACACTCCCTTTGCCCAGCGGGACAACCTCCCGGGTGTTTCTGGCCCCGCCCACCTGGCCATCCCGTCGGCTGGTCCGGGTGATAGCGCTGACGACCCGGCGTCCTGGCTCCTGACCCGGGACGAGGGCCGCGGTCCCGCAGGCTGGCCGTCGGCCCGCAGATCCCGTAGCACCAGCGGCACGTAGTATATGGCCTGCAGTGTCACCGCGGCGAGGAAACCCAGCGAGATCCCGGTCAGCCCGTCGAACCAGCCCGCCACCGCGGTCAGGCACACCTCCAGGCCGGCGCCGATGCTGCAGATCGCGCCGGCCTTCCGCAGCCTGTTGTTGACCCGGGCCACGGCGACGTAGCACTGCTTGAACACATTCGGGAAGTAGGCGACGGCCATCACGATGAGCGCTGTCCTGGCGATCTCGTAACCCGGGCCGAATGATCTCATCGCCGGGCCAGCCAGCGCGGCGACAGCCACGGCCGCCGAGCCACCGAGCACCAGGCTGACGCGCAGCGCCGCGCGCAGCCGGGGCGCGAGCCCGCGTACGTCGCCGACCGCCACCGCGAAGAGCGCCGTGGACAAGTGCGTCGGCAGGATGTACAGGAATGAGGCAATCATCCAGGCCTCGTAGAAGGCCGCGGTGGCATGCGCGCCGAGCAGCGAAGCGACCAGCAGCGGCAGTCCCAGCCGCGGCAGCGACAGCGAAAGGTTCAGGGTGTTGTGATGCAACGTCATGACGCCCCGGCCCCGCATGGACGAGAGCCGGACCGGCTGGCCGAGCTGGTGGCTGCGGGCGGCCAGGTGTCCCGCCGTCGCCACCATCGAGATCGCGATCCCGGCCACCCAGGCCCAGACCATGGTCACCTGCGAGTGACTGCCTACGGCCACCGCGAGCAGGACGAGCAGGGCCAGCTTCACGACGCTGAAGTAGCTGTTCCGGTAGAGCTGCACGCTGCTCGCCCGGATCCCGACGAGCGCCTGGTCGAGGACCATCCCGGCGGCGGTCAGTCCCACCCCGATAATGAAGCCAGCGGCTACCCACGGCGACGCCATGTCCGCCCCGATAGCGCCGTGCGAGAACCGCAGGGCGGCCCAGGAGACGGCGGCCAGTGCGGTCGCCAGTACGGTCACCGCAAGCAGGCTCGTCGCGATCAGCGAACCCATCGCACCGCGGCACCGGCCCGCCTCCGCGATCAGCATGGTGCCGAATCCGAACATGCCGATCGTGCCGAGCAGAGTTACCGACGAGATCACCGCGGTCGCCGCCCCGACCTCGTGGATCGGCGCCATCCGGGCCGCTGTCCACCAGTAGGCAAAGCCCAGGGCCGACGTGACGACCGTCGTACCAACCAGGGACGCCGAGGGGCCCAGCACGTCCCCGAACCGCCTTACCCAGGACCAGCCGACCCGGTCGAGCAACTCCGCCGTCGTCATCGGGCCCCCCGGGGGGCGAGGTGGACCTCCCGGTAGGGCGCCCGCGACGTGGTTCCGCGATAGGCGACCACCGTCACCGAAGCCGACGCGGGTGCCGGGACCGTCTTCCGCCAGGTAACCCCCGGCGCCAGCCGGAGCGTTATCGAGTCCGGCCTCCCGCCCGCCACGGCGATCGCAATGATGAAACGGGTAGACGCAGCCTCCTCGCTGGTCAGCTCGATCTTTACCGAACGCTCGGCACCGCCCGCACGCATCGCGGACAGCGCGCTGAAGACGGGGTAGCTCTGGCGGCCCGCTGTCCATCCGGACAGGGCGACCGCGGCGGCCAGCACGGCTCCCGCCGCCGTCAGCGACGCGCCCCACAAGATCCCACGGCCAGCTTCCGGCCGAGTAGCCCACCACCTGCGCGGATTGCGTGGTTCGTTCGGGTCGCCCCGCCGGGCGAGCACTCCGACTGCCGCAGCCTCTGCCGCCAGGGCGATCAAGGCGGCCCAGAGCGGGCGGTCCAGGTGGAGACGGAGGGCCGCGGCGGCTATGGTGCCAAGCACCAGCACGGCTATGGGCAGGGCAAGGGCCACGGTGGCCCGTTCCACCGCGGACAGCCCGGCGCGGCCGAGCAGTACGCAACCCCCGGCCACGCCCAGCACGGTGAGGTTTGCCGCAAACCCGAGGACAGCGAGCGGCCGTGGCCCGACCGCGTCCGCCACGCCGAGCAGGGGCACGGCGACCACCAAGGTAACGAGCCAGCCTGGGGCGAACGGGTCTAGCTCAACCGTCATACGCTGAACCTCGCAGGTCATAAAGGTGGATGTCACCGCTGTCGTAGATGAGGCTTACGCCGGTCACGCGGTCTGGGGCGGTCAGATCTGTTCGGGGCAGTGGCGAGCTGTACCGTCCGGCGTTCGGGTCTACCGGGAAATAGGCGCCGCTGGCTGGAAGCTGCATGCTGTCCCTCAGGTCGACCGCAAGGAATTCGATGTCCTCTCGCTTCACGAATGAGCGGGCCGTGGCATCGGCTCCGCTGCCGTCGAACAGCACACCGCCGTCACGCACCGTGTTCTGGTCGCCGATTGTGGCCAGCAAGGTGTACGCGGTAAGGTCCCCCGCCCACCGGTGCCCGGGGCCGAGCGCGCTCAGGGCCCACTCGGCGGCCGCGATTCCCTGTGGATCCACGGACCGCTCGTACCCGGCGGCCAGGTACGGCCCGGGCAGCCGATCCCAGGCCGGCGGCCATCCGGCCGCTACACCACCCATCAAGATCACCGCAGCGGCCACTGCCGGAGTCGCTCCGTCCAGCAGAGCCAGGCCGCGGCGGCCCGTGTCGTGGTGGTCGAGGCGGCGACGGCGGATGTCGTGCAGGACGATGGCCGCGACCAGCGCCACCGGAACATAAATGAAGGTGGACGCCCGGCCGGACAGCTCAGCGCCGTCTGACGCCACGAAGCGCAGGCCGGTGGCCACGAAGATCAGCAAGGCGCCGCCGATCAACGGGAGCGTCCACGGCTCAGCATGGCGTTCCGGCCACAGGTCCCGGCTGCCGCGCACCACCAGGAACGCCAGAATGCCCAGCGCCCCGATCGTGGCCAGCCGCTCGTCCAGCGGTTCTGCCACGGACGCCCGCCCCGGCGCCATCCCCCCGAGCTGGCCGCGCAGCAATCCGGTCGCGCTGTTGCCGAGAGAAGCCGCCACCGGGGCGAGGTAGCCGAACACATCGCGGGCGACCAGTAGCACCCACGCGAGCACCGCCGCCGTGGCCATCAGCCACGCGGCTACCGGCCACAGCCCCCGGCCAGGCCGGGGCCGGCGCAACCCGGCCGCGGCCAAGCCGCCCAGCAGGGCGACCATCACGAACGACGTGACGTGGTGGGAGACCGTCACCACGCCGATCGCGATCAGCAGGACCACCCAGCGGCCAGCGGCGTGGCCCGGCAATCGCAGCAGGCGGAGCGCCCACACCGCCAGCAGCAGGAACGGCAGGGCCAGGGTCTGGTAAATGTACATGGCGTCAAAGAACATGTAGAGCGGGTTGGCCGCGTAGATGACGCAGGCCAAGGTGGCCACGCGCCAGTCCGCCCTGATCCGCAGGCACAGCACGTACAGGGCACAGACCAGCAGCAGACGCAGCAGGGCCGCCACGATGAAGGCGGTTGCCGTCAGGGACAGGCCAGTAGATGCGCTCAGCGCGCCGCCCAGTGCCTCCAGCCCCGGGTAGTGGACAGCCACCGGGAGGGAGTAGTTGGCCTGGCCCAGGCTGCCGGACTGGATCACGTTGACGGTTCCGCGCCAGTGCTGCAGCTCGTCCGGGAACTTGAGCGCCAGCGGGCTGTACATCCTGAAGAGCAGGGTCTGCTGGACGAACAGCAGGAGCAGCAATGCGAAGCCCTCGGCCGGCCTGGTGAGCCGGGGCGAATACGCCCGGAGCGCGATTGGTACGTAAACCAGCAGCTGTCCGGGCCAGTACAGCGCGCTGAGGTACGGCCATCCTTCCCGGCCCGCGGCGTAAGCGGCGGCCACGGCCAGGGTGCCCACCGACGAGAGGAGCACGATCAGCGGGAAGGCAACAGGCCCGCCGGCGTCCCCGCCTGCTCGCGTATGCAGGCCGGTGGCCCGGGCCGCGGCCGGACGGTTCCGCCCGGATGGGCCGGCGGCCGGCAGGCGGACCGGGACGATGTTCCGACTCACCGCCCAGCCACCCGCCGTTGCTGTCGCCGGGCCTTCCAGTACGCCGCCGGTCCATGGGCCAGCCCGCTGCGGTTTGCCGCCAGCAAGTCAGCCGGGAACGACTTCCCGAAGCTCTGCGCACGGATCCCGCCGGACCCGGCTAGCTCACGAATGGCCCGCGGGGCCAGGGCCAGCAGCCGGAACGCGTGCAGCGGGTGCCGGGTCACCACCGCCGCGTAGAACGCCGTCAGGCCCACGCCGTATCCGTACAGCTGGCTGCGCAGCGCCTCGTGCGTGCTCCGGTGATAGTGCCAGAGCAAGGCCGCGGGCCGGTAGGCGATGCGCCGCCCATCCAACAGCAGCGTCGAGAAGATATCGGTATCCTCGCCGCCGCAGGTAGCGGCCCCGGCGCCAAGTGCGGTGTCGAAGCCGCCGAGTTCGCGAAGCACCGCCAGGCGGAAAGCCATGTTCGCGCCGGTGCCGAAGGGCGGCAGCGGGAAAAGTGCCCTGGTCTTCCCCATCTCGCGGCCGTCGAAGATCACCGGCCGGAAACCACGCCCCTTGCTGTGCCCGCCGAACCGCTCGTAGAGCTGCTGGGCCCGTGTTCGCAGCTCACGAGGCGCGATCAGCCCGGCGACGCAGTCCACGGCCGGTTCCTCGATGAAGCTGCGGACCAGTTCCGACG
>Ga0302196_10006345_pt1 | contig 10453 bp, 14 predicted proteins | sample II_Bog_N1_3_FD_198794 | JGI IMG/M metagenome (GOLD analysis project Ga0302196, IMG submission 198794) | Peat permafrost microbial communities from Stordalen Mire near Abisko, Sweden - II_Bog_N1_3 | ecosystem: Environmental > Terrestrial > Soil > Wetlands > Peat | place: Sweden: Abisko...
GTCACGCCGGCCTCGTCCTCACCGGTCCCCGACCGGGGAGAGGTGACCGGGGCTAAGCGGTCATCCGCGGAAGTTCGTTGACGCAGTGAGGACTGCGGGGGCGCCAGGTCCTCTTGTTCACCATGCGACGGTCTCCCCGCGATAGTCGAGATACTGAAGCCCGCCGCGACCGTGCTGAGCGTCGATCACTTTGACCAGGTTGGGGATGCTCTCGCTAATGGTGAGGCGTGCGTTGGGACCACCGAGTCGAGTCTTGACCCAGCCCGGGGCCATGAGCAGCAGCGTTCGGGGGTCGTTGTGATGGCGGGCGGCGTAGCTGCGCATGAACATGTTCAGCGCGGCTTTGGTGCCGCGGTAGACCTCGAAGCCGCCACGTTCGTTGTTGGCGACGCTGCCCTGTCCGGACGACATGACCGCGATCGTGCCATCCGGTGCGACGAGGTCTTCGAGCGCCTCGATCACCCGCATCGGGCTCAGCGCGTTGGTGACCATGAGCCGCGTGAACTCCTCGGTTGAGACGTCCGCGATGGTGTCCTCGGCGTTGATGGCAACGCCGGCGTTGACGAAGAGCAGATCAAAAATGCGCGGGGCGAGGCGATTGTGCAGGTCGACGATGTGCTCGGGGATGGTGATGTCGATGTGCTCGATCTCCAGCCGGCCGGCGACCGTGTCTTGGAGGTCGTGCAACTCAGTTCGTTCTGCGCCGCGGACCGTCGCCACGACCTCTGACCCTTGGATGAGGTACTCCTTGGCCATGGCGAGCCCCAGACCGCGGGAGGCGCCGATCAGGAGGACGGTGCCGTGAGGAGATTTCGGGGTCATGGTCGTGCTTGCTCCTGGCTGTGGGTGGTGGGCCCGGCGTCAAATGGCGACTTCGAGCACGCTCTAGAGCCTAGCATCGCCTCCATGAGCCCTTCCGCGCTGCCAAGCACACCGGGGGTAGGCGTGGACGGGCCGCCATCCGTGGAACGAGGATGCCGCTCATGAAGGTGTTGGTAACCGGCGGGACGAGCGGTCTGGGACGGGCCATGGCCTCCGCCCTGACCTCGGCGGGTTCGACGGTGGCGCTCACCGGCCGATCCGGCGAGCGTGCCAGGGCCATCGCCTCCGAGCTGCCAAGGGCAGTCGGCGTCGAGCTCGACGTGTGTGACGAGCAGTCGGTGGCGCGGGCGGTCGACGAGGCATGGACGCGGCTCGACGGCATCGACATGCTGGTGAACAACGCCGGGATCGGCATGCGCACCGTCAACCCGCGCTTCCTGACGCACGCGCAGGCCTTCTGGGAGGTTCCGATCGACGGCTTCCGCGCCGTGATGGAGACCAACCTAACCGGCTACTTCCTGGTGGCGCGCGAGGTCACCCCTCGGATGCTGGCAGCCGGCGGCGGCCGCATCGTCAACATCTCGGTGAGCCATTCGACGATGGGGCGAGTCGGGTTTGTCCCTTATGGACCATCGCGGGCCGGCAGCGAAGCGCTGTCCAGGATCATGGCTGCGGACTTGCAGGGCACGGGCGTCACCGTCAACCTGCTGCTGCCCGGGGGCGCAACCCTGACGGGCATGATTCCGCCCGCCGCCGTGCCGGAGGGTCGGGGGTTCCTCGATCCCGCCGTGATGGGCCCGCCCATTGTGTGGCTGGCTTCGGACGAGGCCGCTGGCGTGCACGACGAGCGCATCGTCGCCGTCGAATTCGAGCGCTGGCTGCGCGACCGGCGAGGCCATGGCACTCGAGATCCGCGGCCATGACCACAGTGGAGCCGGTGGATGCCCGGGATGGCGGGACGGCTCGGTGAGGCGGTCGCCCACCGCCGCCTCACTCGATGTCAAGCCAAACTAACGAGCACGGCGCAACCGCGAACCCCTCCCCTCTGGCAGACTCGCGGCATGAAGTCGAGTGGAGACATCCACCCGCAAGCGGTCGACCTGGGCTGAGATCCTGGACGAGCTCCGACTGTCGGGGAGCGAGGACATCCTGGATGTCGGCTGTGGTCGCGGCGCTGTCCTGATGCTCGCCGCGCATCACGTGCCGGCCGGCAGGGCGGCGGGAGCGGACATCTGGCGCCGCCGGGACCAGAGCGGTAACAGTCGCGTGGCCGCCGAGCGCAATGCGATCCTGGAGGGGGTGGACCAGCGGGTCAGCCTCGTGGAGGCGGATGCCCGCTCCCTGCCCTTCGAATCGGAATCGTTCGACATCCTGGTCAGCAGTCTCTGCTACAGCAACATCCCCACCGCAGAGGGCCGCGACCAGGCGCTGTCCGAGTCCGTGAGGGTGTTGAGAGGGGGCGGCCGCTTGCGCATCGTCGATGACCGAGCCGACCGTTATGTGGACGCCCTCCGCCGGGTGGGATGCACCGAGGTCACGGTTCGCCGGCTCGATTGGCGAACGGCATACGGCGTCCCGGGCAACCAGCAGATCCTGGTCTCAGCTCAGAAGGTCTCGCCAGCGTCCTGAAACGCTGAGGGTCGGGGCCGGCCGCGGGTCGAAGCGCTGGTTGGGCAGCGCTGACAAGCCGTCACACCCGTCAACAGTCGAAGACCGACCAGCAGATCTCGTTGCGCAACCGCTGATCCTCTAGTACCAGCTCGCGCATGACATCCGGGAGCTGTTCGCGCTGCCAACGGCACTCGAGCTTGCCGGCTCTCTCCCCCTCCCGTCCGGGTGCCGTCGCACGCGCGGCCTTGATCGCGTAGGCTGCAGCACCCAGGTCGTGGGCGGCGACATGCGCCACCACGGCCGCCTGGCCGGCTGCATATGCGGCGTGCCGAGCGGCCCCGCTCAACCCCCTTGCCGCAGCCATGGCATGGCCACCCGCCGCTCGGGACTGAGACATCCTGATCTCGCCGCGCGCCCATGCCCGAATCTGCTCGATCGCCTCGCGAGGTCGCGGGTCCGAGGGCTGCACCGACTCGAAGAGGGGGAGAACGTGCTCCGCGCACGCCGCAGCCCACAAAGCCAGGAGCCGATGGTCGGAGTCCGTCAGCGTCCCCCCACGGCGGATGGTGATGAAGCGGGGATCGCGCTCTTGGGGGAGGATCACGGGTCGAACGATAAGCGAAGCCCGCTACCCGTCCTTGACGAGCTCCTGGGCGACGTCCATCGCGGCGGCCCGGAACTCCTCGCTGGGCGCCGTGATGCCGAAGGTGGGCAGCACGCCCGTGACGGGTGCGAGGGTCCCGAGGTGGACGGCGACGAGAGCCAGCAGAGAGCGCACCTGCTGGCGCGGCTCAGCGTCGGGGTCGACCACCGCGGTGAACAGCCCCAGCAGCCGCCCCCGCATCTGCTCACCCTCCTTCTGGTGGTCGCGGAGGGTGGGCTCGTTCGCCTGAGCGAACTGGAACCAGCGGCTCCACGGCCCTCGCACCGCCGCCGCGATCCGGCGCACCACCTCCTGGCGGGTTTCGGCCGTCCGCGGCTGCGTCTGGCTCCAGGCAACCAGCTCGTCGACCGGGGCCAGCAGGTTATCCATGATCCCGGCCAGGAGGGCCTCCTTGGAGGGGAAGTGGTAGTACAGGGAGGCCTTCTTGATCCCCAGGCGGTCCGCGATCTCCCGCAGAGAGGTCTTCTCGTAGCCCTGCTCGGTGAAGAGCTCCAGGGCAACGTCGAGGGCACGCTGGCGAGTATCCGTGTGGCGAGGACTCATCGCTGCCGATCCTGCCCCTTAGTGTGGAAGCAACCTACTTGACGGCAGGTTATTCAACTCGTTATCCTTCCCGCCAGGTAACCAACCATCCGGCAGGTAGAGAATAGCAGGATGAGCCAGCAGATTCCCAGTCAGACCCTTGACAGGGGGCCCTCCCTCTCGTGAGCGCTCCCGCCATCTCCGCATCCCACCTTGCCCGGTCTTTCGGAACCACGCACGCCCTGGTGGACGTCAGCCTCGATGTGGAGGCGGGGACCGTGTGCGCGCTGCTCGGGCGCAACGGCGCCGGCAAGACGACCACGGTCCGCATCCTCACGACCCTGCTCCGCGCCAACGCGGGTCACGCCCGGGTTGCCGGCTTCGACGTCACCGAGCAGGCGCCCCAGGTCCGGACCCGGATCGGCGTCACCGGTCAGACCGCGACCATGGATGAGCTGCTGACCGGGGCCGAGAACCTGGAGACCATCGGGCGCTTCTGCCACCTGGGAGCGGCCAACTCGCGCCGCCGTGCGGCAGCGCTGCTCGAGCAGTTCGATCTCACCGCCGCCGCCCGGCAGCTGGTGAAGAACTATTCGGGCGGCATGCGGCGGCGGCTCGACCTCGCCGCCAGCCTGATCCACGACCCCGAGGTCCTCTTCCTCGACGAACCCACCACCGGATTGGACCCGGTCAGCCGCGCCGAGATGTGGACGTCGATCCGCACCCTGGTCGCCGGGGGGACGACGGTCCTGCTGACCACCCAGTACCTCGATGAGGCCGACCGCCTCGCCGACACCATCGTGGTCGTCGACCGCGGGCTGGTGGTGGCGGAGGGGACGCCGGAGCAGCTCAAGGCCTCGATCGGGCGGGCCTTCATCCGGGTCACCTTGCCGGAGGCGGACCCGGCCACCTTGGAGAAGGTGCGCCGGCTGCTCGGCGAGGAGGCCGAGGTGAGCGGGCGGTCGGTGAGCGCGCCCGCACCCCACGGCCTGACCACCCTCGAGGAGGTCGTGGGCCAGCTCCGCGAGCAGGGGGTGACGGTCCACGAGGTCGGGCTGGAGCACCCCAGCCTCGACGAGGTCTTCAGCACCGTAACCGACCACTCCGGCCATCCGAATGTGCCGGCGACGAGCACGGCGGGCAAGGCATGAGCGAGATGACGGTACATACCCAAGGGCAGCTGCGGAACGGCCTGCTCGACGCCTACACGGCCACCCGTCGGTTCCTCATCCGAGGGACGCGCCAGCTCGACGTCGTCCTCGGCAGCGTGCTGATCCCGGTCATCTTCGTGGTGCTCTTCGGCTACGTCTTCGGCAGCTCCATCCGCATCCCCGGTGGCAACTACCGCTCCTACCTGATGCCGGGCCTCTTTGCCATGTCCATCCTCTTCAGCTCAAACAACGTGGCGGTCGCGGTCGCCACCGACATGAGCGAGGGGGTCGTCGACCGGTTTCGGACGCTTCCGATCGCGCGCTCCGCGATCGTGATCGGGCGCTCGCTGTCCAGCTTCGTGCTGGGAATCCCCGTCCTGGCGGTGATGATCCTTTGCGGTCTGGCCGTCGGATGGCGACCCGAGGATGGACTGGGCAACGCGATTCTCGCCCTCCTGCTCTTCGAGCTGTTCGGCTTCGCGATCGGCTGGCTCGGCGTGCTGGTGGGGTTGGTTGCCGGCGGGGCTCAGGCTGCCGACGTCATCATCAGCATCCCCACGTTCCTCCTCGGCTTCATCTCCAGCGTCTTCGTCGACCCGGCGCTGATGCCCGCCTGGTTGCGGGTGATCGCCTACTGGAACCCGGTGTCGGCGGTGGTGACGGCGGGCCGTCAGCTCTTCGGCAATACCATCGGGCCAGCGCCCGCGGGCGTCTGGTCGCTCGACCATCCGATCGCCACGACCCTCGGCCTCGCCCTCATCATCATCGTCGTCGTCGCCCCGATCTGCGTGCGCCTGTACAGCCACAGCGAACGCTGACCAGCCCAGAGGCGGGCCATGGCAATGCCCACAGCAACAAGCACGCTGTTGATGACCGGTGGTAGCAGCGGTATCGGCCGCAAGGCCGCCGGTACGTCTCTTGCGCGAGCATCCGGATCAACATCTGTTGCTGCTGGTGCGGGGCGGCCGAGCCGATCGGATCGCGGCCGAGCTCGCCGCCGAGGCCGGCAGTGATCACGTCTCGGCCGTCCCGTGCGATCTTGCCTCCCTCACCGACATCCGCGGGGCGGCCAAGGAGGTCATTCGCCGCCTGGACGCGGAGGAGATCCCCCCACTGCACGTGATTCTCGGCAACGCCGGAGTCCAGACCGTCTCCGCCACCACGACCACGGTCGACGGGTTCGAGATGACCTTCGGGGTCAATGTGCTGGCCAACTACACGCTTTTACGTCTGCTCTCCCCCAAGCTGGTACCGCCCGCGCGCATCGTCATCGTCGGAAGCGGCGTGCACTTCGCGGACTTCCGACACAACCTCGGCATGGTTCCCAAGCCGAACTGGTCGAGCACGGACCAGCTGGCCATGCCGAGCACTGCGCCTCGTGCCGGCGGCTTTTAGCCCAGTCCTACCCCCGCGACACCCAGCTTGGTGCCTCCAGCTGTCTGGAGCTCCAGGGGCAGGACTGCCTCGTCGGTGCCTACGCGGCTTTGGAAACGACCTCACCTCGAGAGATGCGCATCGCCAGCACGACGCGCTCGAAGTTGGACGGCCCCAAACGCTTGGAGATCTCCCAGACGTCGACCTCCCCACGCCCCTCCCAGAGGTCATGGGCGGTGTCCACCAGGAGGCGCTCGCCTCCCGACATCGTCTCGGTCGCGGCCAAGAGGCCGAACCAATCGAAGTCTCCATCCTGCATGTATGGCCGGGTTCGCGCCGCGATTCCGGGGCTCTCCAGGATGTGTCGAGCGGCGACGTAGGCGGCAGATGGGTGCCGGGTCTCGTCGGGGCGGTGATCTGCCCTCGCCGCAGCGGTCGCGCGCCCGAGGATCGCCTCGCGCTCTATCGTCATCCAGGTCGTGGTCATGGGCTCCTCCTTCGTTTAGTAATACAATCCTACAAAACAGGGACGGTTACGGGTCGCGGAGCCTGTGGATCGGCGACGGTGAGACCGCACCACCCGCGCGAGTTGTCAGCGCCCGCAGGACAGCGAGCGCGAAATTGGCAGAGAATCGGGCATCGAACTGGCACTGAGCCAAAAGGCTCCATCGCCTCGAACGTTGCCCCTGCTGCGCCAGGTTCAACGCTTCTGGTGTTCGCCTTCGGAAAGACAGGGGCCCGACGATGACCATGTGGGACGGAGCCTACGAAGGTACCGCGTCGGTCAGCTGACGCCGGCGCCCGGGCGGCCGGAGGGGGCACGCGGGCGTCGGCCGTCGCGGGTCGCGCAGGATTACCGCACCCCGGTTGACCCGCCGGCAGAAGGGAGCGCGGCCCCTCTGCCGGCAGGCCCCGGCGAGCGCAGTACTTCGGTGCCGGCCTCGGCGATCAGCTCGGCGACACGGCCACAACGCTCTGCCGACGGCGCGTCAAGTCGGCGGCTCCGATCAGTCCGACCAGCAGCACGAAGCCGCCAGTTGCGATCATCGTCCACACGATCGGTGTGAACTGGGTCGACTTGATGTCGTTGTAGTCCGTCAAGCTGTTCCCGAAAGCCATGACCAGCGGCTTGAACTGGGCCATCGACTGCGGCATTGTCGACAACCCAGAAGCGAGCGCCGGGAAGTTGGTTGCCAGGTAGGTGTTGAGCTGCGCCGGCTGCATGTTGAGCATCTGTGCCAGGGCCGGGAGCATCTGGCCGGTGAGCTGGGTGCTCATGGCTTCCATCGTGGATAGCGACCGCTCGGCGCCCGCCACCGTCTTCGCCGTGAACAGAGGGCTCAGCTGGGTGTTCATGGCGTCGGCCCCCGTGGCCTTGCCGGGCAGGGATAGCGCCAGGGGAGCGGCCACCATGAGCGCACCGATCACCACCGCCACTCCGACGCGCCACCACCTCCGGGTGAAGACGCCACAGGCGACCGCGGCCCTCTCCAACCCCCGCGTTGGCTCCGCCCTCAGCGTGGCCCTCTCCGCACCAGGCTTCGCCCCCCCTTGGCGCCGACCGGTCCGGCCCTGATGGGGGTCGCCTGACGCCAAACAGCTGCTGATCGCCCACTCTCGGGCGTCAGCCGGCTCACCTTTCCAAGCAAAGTTGACATTTACCGTCTGGTTATATAACCTCAAGGTTATGGCAACTCACGACCCTTTGAGCCGCGCTTTCGCCGCCCTTGCCGACCCCACCCGCCGGGCGATCCTCGAGCGCCTCGGGGCCGGCGAGGCCGGCGTCGTCGAGCTAGCAGAAGCCTCCACGCTCACGCAACCTGCCATCACCAAACACCTCAAGGTGCTGGAGCGGGCCGGCCTCATCGGTCGCGCCCGCGACGGCCAGCGCCGCCCGGCGAGGCTCCAGCTCGACGGCCTCGTCCCCGTGGACGACTGGCTCCGCTGCGCCCATGCCGAATGGTCCGACCGTTTCGACCGTCTCGATGCCCATCTCGCTGCCCAGTCAGAAGCAACCACAACAGAGGAGAGCCCCCATGCCTGAGTCCCACACCGCCGTGGACCTGCGATCCGCCACCCCAACCAAGCAGCTGATCCTCGGGCGCACCATCAAGGCCTCACCGGAGCGGGTCTTTGACGCCTTCACCGACCCGGCCCAGCTCAAGAAGTGGTGGTGGCCCAACGGCTTCACCTGCCCCGCGGCAGAGGTCGACCTTCGTGTCGGCGGGACGTACCGGCTCGCGATGGAGTGGCCGGACTCCATCCCTGCCGAGGCCCAGTTCTCCCACTCCATGGGGGGTGAGTACTACGAGATCGACCGTCCGCACCGCCTCGTCATGAGCGGTCGAGCTTTCAACAACGAACAGGGCGAGCTCTTCGTCACGCTCATTGAGGTGACCTTGGAGGCTCGCGACGGGGGGACAGCGCTCACCATGCGACAGTCCTACTTCGAGCCGGTGCCTCCCGCCGAGGCGATGGGCGGTGCCGAGCAGGGCTGGTCCGAGCAGCTCGACAAGCTCGAGCGGCTTCTCGCGGACTGAACGAGTGGGCGGAGCTCCAGAGCAGCAATGAGAAAGGGGGTCCCCGTCCTGCTCGGCAAGGGGCTCCGCCTCTTCGACAACCTCCCCGACGCTCCCATCGAGCTAGACAACCCCGAGGTCATCGAAGGAAACTGCGTGACCCACCTGTACTACGAGGTCCCTCGATCGCCCCGCTGATCGGGTGCGCCGCGGCACGTGGGGCATATTGCCCCTCTGGGCATGGGTTGCCGGTGGCTTGTGCGGTGCCGTCTGGCGCCTTAGCTTCGTTTAGTGCGTCCCCTCCCCTCCCGGCGAACGCTCTACGTGCTCTGTTTGGCGGCGGCCACTGGCGCTCTCGCTGGCTGCGTTGCCGGCGGTCTCTCCCCCATCGCTTCGTCGCCGGTGGCGGCGTCGATCACCCACGCCCCAGCGCTTCTGTCCGAGACGGCGCCTCCGGTGGCAATCGCCCCCGCGCCTACGGCCCTCCCAACAGCCACCCGAATGTCTCTCGCGACCGCCACGCCAATGTCTCTCGCAGCCGCCACGCCAGCCCCGGGGCCGCCTTCGCCGCCCAGCTCGAGGGCCGCCGCCCCGGGCGGCTCTGCATCCGGCGGCGGATCGCCCGATACCGGGGTCAGCGGTGCCAACACCCTGATCGGCTATGGCGTGGACGTCCGCGTCGGCGTCTACACCGACTGCACCGGGCAGGCCTTCCCGGCGGACGGGGTGGCGTCGATCTACACCTGTGTCCCCTGGGACACATACTTCCTCGGCCACAACCCGGGGGTCTTCACCCCGCTCCTCAACATGCCGGACGGCACCATCCTCACCTACTACGATGCGTCGGACGCCGCCCACCAGTATGTGATCGAGGGGCACGCTGAGACGAGCGTGGGCGGCCCCGTGCCCTACCCGCCGGCAGGCACGACCGCCCAGTTCCAGACGTGCGTCACTCCCTCCGGCAGCGACATCCGCGTCTTCTGGGCGGACACCGTCGGACAGGTGCCCACGGCCACGCCGGCTCCGACGACGACCCTCAGCCCGACGCCGACGCCGGCACCAACTGCGACGCCCACGCCAGTCGCCACCCGCACACCCACACCTACGCCGACGCCGGCATCCACGCCCACGCCGAGCGCCATACTCAGAGCTACCCCGACCCCGGCTCCCACACCCGCACCGAGCGCCAGTCCGAGGCCCTCCTCAAGCGCGTCTCCGACGTCTTCGCCAATCTCCAGCCCAGCGCCCCACTAGACTTTCGCCGCTGCGCCGCCAGATCAGCGAGCCGCTATCCGATGCTCGGCCCCGTAGTACGGGTGTCGGAGTAGAGGTATCCGTTGATAGACGACAAAGAGCACGCCGCTGTGTCTGCTGACACTGGCCCTGTGACCTTTCCGTTGGCACCATGCCACCTGATGTAGAGATCAGCACCGAGTGCGCTGGAGGTGTGAAACTCGAGAGTCCCGGCAATGTCCAGCTCGGCCTCAGTCCAGGGGCCCTTAGCAGTCGGCGCGTAGTCGATGTTGAAGCTGGGCTCCGTTCCAGCGATGGTCTCTATCCACTGGTTGAGGTTTGGCGTGGAGCGGCACACTGCAACCACGTGTGGTGAGCCAATCCACTCAGGCGTCGGTGCCCCGGGCGTAAAGGAGCACGCGGCGAGGGACGTGCAGAAGGCTGCGGCAGCACATACGGACACTCCCCTCACGAGTCTCCCTGCATGCCACGTCATTCCGCGATTCTAAAGTCCGGTCAGTGGAAGGAAGGCGCTCGGGTCGCTCATGCCATCGGCT
>Ga0302196_10006357_pt1 | contig 10438 bp, 10 predicted proteins | sample II_Bog_N1_3_FD_198794 | JGI IMG/M metagenome (GOLD analysis project Ga0302196, IMG submission 198794) | Peat permafrost microbial communities from Stordalen Mire near Abisko, Sweden - II_Bog_N1_3 | ecosystem: Environmental > Terrestrial > Soil > Wetlands > Peat | place: Sweden: Abisko...
CGCGGGTTTTGCGCACCTCGACCTGTACCACCTTCGAGCGGCCGTGACTGAAGCTCTGTCGGACTGATCCGGCATCCACGGTGCGGCCCAGCTCGACGCGCCCCGAGGGACGCAGAGAAAGCCGGCCCTTGCCTTGGTCCTGATCGTTGCCTTCGCTCATCTACCCGCCTGTACCCTGCACATCGTTCCGCCCGGCGGCGCCGGGCGGTGAATTCGTTCGACGGCGCCTGTCCTGGTCGCGCCCAGATCGTTGGCCGGCATCACCCGGGCCTTTGCCGCCGGCCGGTAATCCGGCCCCCGGCGTCGCCATGTCCAGCGTCACCATGTCCGGCGCCGCCATGTTCAGCCCCGCCAGTCGCCCGGCCTCGCGCCGCAGCGTCTCCGCCAGCCGGCCCGCCGCCACCGCCACATGCACCGCATGCTCCCGGCCGAATACCGCGCCCAGCCGCGCGCCATCCAAAGGCGTCACCACCGGGCCGCTCCAGCCGCCGAGGAAACGCTGCCGCTCCTCCGCGCTTCCGTCCCGGGCCTGCACCACCAGCGCCGCCCGGCCGGAGGCCAGATACTCACGTGCCTTTACAAAGCCCGCAACGGCCTGGCCCGCACGCCGGGCCAAGCCGAGATGATCGACAAACCGGCGAAGCAGAGCCGCCTGCAAACCGGACCTGAGATCGGGGGGCACCGTCACCGGCCCCCGGGCCGCCTTGGCAAAGATTCCCCGGGTGCAGGCGGTTTCTATCACATCCCCCCGCGCGCTCAACCAGATTCCCCGGCCGGGCAGCCTTGCGGCCAGGTCGGGAACAACCGAACGGTCGGGACCGATGACGAAGCGGATCATCTCCTCCTTCGGCAGCCGTTCCCGCGTGACCGCGCAGCGGCGCAGCGGTCCGGTTTCCGGCGCGTCTTCCTCGGGCGCGTTCCCGTCCGTTCCGGCCGCATCGGCGTCCAGAAGGTCAGGCGTGGCCGGTCTCGCTGTCATCGCCGGTTTCGCTGTTCCCGGTTTCGCTGTTCCCGGTCTCGCTGTCGTCCGACTTCCCCGCCTGGCCGTCGGCCGGGTCGCCGTCAAACCAGTGGGCGCGGGCGGCCATGATCACCTCGTTGGCAACCGCCTCGTCCATGTTCGCCTCGCCGACGATCTCCACCAGTTCGTCGGAGGCGAGGTCGGCCAGGTCGTCCAGCGTCTTCACGCCTTTTTCTCCCAGCGCCACCAGCATGGCCGGCGTCAGTGCCTCGTTTTCCGCCACTTCTTCGGTCACGCCCAGGGCGATCCGCCGCTCGGTCAGCTCGTTGTCGCGCTTGATGAGGAACTGCTCGGCCCGGCGGATCAGCTCGGCGGCGACGTTCTCGTCGAAGCCCTCGATATCGGCCAGTTCGTCCGGCGGCACGAAGGCCAGTTCCTCGATCGTGTTGAACCCCTCGGTCACCAGCAGGCCGGCGATCACGTCGTCGACATCCAGCGCGCCCACGAACAGGCCGGTGCGGCGGCGGAATTCCTCCTGGCGGCGCTCGCTCTCCTCGGCGTCGGTGAGGATGTCGATGTCCCAGCGGGTGAGCTGGCTGGCCAGCCGCACATTCTGGCCGCGCCGGCCGATGGCGAGGCTCAACTGGTCGTCCGGCACCACCACCTCGCAGCGCCCGGCCTCCTCGTCCATCACCACCTTGCTCACCTCGGCGGGGGCCAGCGCGTTCACCACGAAGGTGGCGGTGTTGGGCGACCAGGGGATGATATCGATCTTCTCGCCCTGGAGTTCCTGCACCACCGCCTGCACGCGGCTGCCGCGCATGCCCACGCAGGCGCCCACCGGGTCGATCGAGGCGTCGCGGCTGATCACCGCCATCTTGGCGCGGCTGCCCGGATCGCGCGACACCGCCTTGATTTCGATGATGCCGTCGTAGATTTCCGGCACCTCCTGGGCGAACAGCTTGGCCAGGAAGCCGGGATGGGTGCGCGAGAGGAAAATCTGCGGGCCGCGCGGTTCCTCGCGCACGTCGTAAATATAGGCGCGCACCCGGTCGCCATTGCGGAAGCTCTCGCGCGGGATCAGCTCGTCGCGGCGCAGCAGCGCCTCGGCGCGGCCGATTTCCACCATCAGGTTGCCGTATTCGGTGCGCTTGACCGTGCCGTTGACGACTTCGCCCACCCGGTCCTTGAACTCGTCGAACTGGCGCTTGCGCTCGTATTCGCGCACGCGCTGCACGATCACCTGCTTGGCGGTCTGCGCGGCGATGCGGCCGAAATCGATCGGCGGCAGCGGATCGACGATATATTCGCCGACGTTGATCTCCGGCTTGAACTTGCGGGCGATATGGACCGGGATCTGGGTTTCCTCGTTGTCCACCGTCTCGACCGCCTCGGTCCAGCGTGACAGCCGGACATCGCCGGTCTTGCGGTCGATGGTGGCGCGGATGTCCTTTTCGTGCCCGTATTTGGCGCGGCCGGCCTTCTGGATGGCCTGTTCCATCGCCTCCAGCACTTCCTCGCGATCGATCGATTTCTCCCGTGCCACGGCGTCTGCCACCAGAAGAAGTTCGGGCCGGGCGATGGCGGTGTCCATGGAGGTGATCCTCTCAAGCCTGGTTCGTCGGACGAGGCGTTGCGGTTGCGGCGATCAGTTCGTCGGTCAGCACCAGCTTGGCGCGGCGGATGTCGGCCAAAGGCAGGGCGACCTCGGTTTCGTCCACCCGCAGCCGCGCATGGGTGGCGTCCGCCCCCAGCACCGCCCCGGAGAAGCGCCGCCGCCCGTCCGGCAGCGGCACCGCCATGTCCACCCGGGCGAGGTGGCCGGCGAAGCGGTTCCAGTCACGCCGGCGGGTCAGCGGCCGGTCGATGCCGGCGGAGCTTACCTCCAGGGTCCAGACACCGGCGATCGGGTCCTCGACATCCAGCACGGCGCCGACCGCATGGCTGATCGCCTCGCAGTCATCGACGGTGATCTGGCTGCCATCGGCGCGGTCGGCCATGATCTGCACGGTCGGGTGCTCGCGGCCGAGGATGGCCACGCGCACCAGCTCATAGCCCATGCCGGCCAGCGCGGGTGCGACGAGGCCGGCCACGCGGCCTTCGAGGCCGGTATGGTGGGGCAGGTCGGACAGGTCGGATTGTGGCTCCAAAACAAAAAAGGCGGCCGGTTAGGGCCACCCTCCGTAACTGATTGCGGAAGATGAGTGTCAGATCAATGATAGGCAGCGGCGCCACTGCACGCAAGTGCCGGCTTGTGCCGGCCGGCGCGGGATGGTGTATCGCCGGACGATGAACCAGATCAGGCCGCGGCATCACTTTGCATCGTCGGGCACGGCGGAGTTGTGCGTCGTCATCCCCGTGCTCAACGAGGAAGGCAACATCGCCCGCCTGGTCGAACGCCTGGACACGGTGCTGGACGGCATCGACTGGGAGGCGATCTTCGTCGATGACGATTCCAGCGACGGCACCCGCGCCGCCGTCGCCGCCATCGGCGCCCGCGACAACCGGGTGCGGCTGCTGCACCGCATCGGCCGGCGCGGCCTCGCCTCGGCGTTCATCGAGGGCGCCCAGGCCAGCCTCGCCCCCTATGTGGCGGCGATGGACGGCGACCTGCAGCACGACGAGACGCTGCTGCCGCGCATGCTGGCCGCGCTGCGCGACGACGGCTTCGAACTGGCGATCGGCAGCCGCTATGTCGGCGGCGGCGGGGTGGGCGAGTGGAGCCGCCGCCGCGCCGGCATGTCCAGCTTCGCCACCCGGGTGAGCCGGATCGTGCTGCGCGCGCCGGTGACCGACCCGATGAGCGGCTTCTTCATGATCCGCCGCGACAGCTTCCAGCGCGCGGTGCGCGACCTGTCGGCCATGGGGTTCAAGATCCTGCTCGACATCCTGGCCTCGCTGCCGGCGCCGCCGCGCCTGATCGAACTGCCCTACGAGTTCCGCAACCGCACCGCCGGGGAAAGCAAGCTCGATGCCGGGGTGCTGCGCGATTTTCTGATGCTGATCGCCGACAAGCTGGTCGGGCATGTCGTGCCGGTGCGCTTCCTGCTGTTCGCCGCGGTCGGCGCGCTGGGCATCGCCGCCCATCTGCTGGTGCTGCGGCTTTGCCTGACGCTGCTGGCGCTGGATTTTGCCACCGCCCAGGCGATTGCCACCGGCTGCGCCATCGCCGGCAATTTTGTTCTCAACAATCTGTTCACCTTCCGGGAGAGCCGGCTGCGCGGCTGGGGATTTGTGCGCGGGCTGGCGACCTTCGCGGCGATCTGCAGCGTCGGCGCGGTCGGCAATGTCGGGGTGGCGGCGTTCCTGTTCAGCCCGGCGGTGCATTCGTCCTGGTGGCTGGCCGGGCTGGCCGGGGCGGTGATGAGCCTGGTGTGGAACTATGCGGTCAGTTCGGTGATCACCTGGCGGCGGTGACGCGCCAATAGAGCGGGGTCCGTCCGGCCGCCAGCGCCTTCGCCTCGTAGCGGGTGGGCGGCCAGCCCTCGGGACGCGCGGTTGCCGGCGGCGGCACGTCGAAAAGGGTCTGCGCCGCCAGCACCTCGGCCACCCAGCCCTGATAGGTCGGGTCATCGCTGGCGATGCGCCATTCCGCTCCCGGCTTCAGCACCCGCGCGACCTCCGCCAGCAGCGCCGGATGCACGAAGCGGCGCTTGGCGTGGCGTGCCTTCGGCCAGGGATCGGGGAACAGCAGGAACAGCCGGTCCAGGCACGCATCCGGCAGCGCCCGGATCAGGGTGCGGGCGTCCTCGTCCCAGATGCGCAGATTGCCGGGCACCGGCGCGTCCGCCTCGCCGCCTTCCGGCACCAGCCGCGACAGCAGCGAGCACAGCCCGTTGACGAACACCTCGCAGGCGATCAGCCCCGCCTCGGGATGCGCCGCCGCCTGGGCCAGCGCGTGCTCGCCGCCGCCGAACCCCACTTCCAGCCACAACCCGGCCGGACGCGGCACGAAGGCGGACAACGGATCAGCCGCGCGCGCCGCCTCGAAACGCAGGCGCGGCAGGGTGGCGTCCAGCAGGCGTTCCTGGCGGGGCCGCAGCTTGTGGCCGCGGGCGCGGCCATAGAGGCGATCCGGCGGCGGCTTCAGCCGCCGCCCGTCAGCCTCGCTCAGCGCCCGAAGGCGGATCGGAGCGCCGGCACCAGATCGGTCTTTTCCCAGGTGAAGGTGCCCAGATCGGCATCCGGCTCCCGGCCGAAATGGCCGTAGGCCGAGGTCGGCACGTAGATCGGCCGGTTCAGTTGCAGATGCTCGCGGATGCCGCGCGGGGTCAGGTTGACCAGCTCGCGGAGAACCCGTTCCAGCTTGGCCTCGTTTACCTCGTACGGGTTGCCGTGCAGCTCCACATAGACCGAGAGCGGATGCGACACGCCGATGGCGTAGCTGAGCTGAAGGGTGGCGCGTTCGGCCAGACCGGCCGCGACCACGTTCTTGGCGAGGTAGCGGGCCACGTAGGCGGCGCTGCGGTCCACCTTGGTCGGGTCCTTGCCGCTGAACGCGCCGCCGCCATGCGGTGCCGCGCCGCCATAGGTGTCGACGATGATCTTGCGCCCGGTCAGGCCGCAATCGCCGTCCGGGCCGCCGATGACGAACTTGCCGGTGGGGTTGATGTAGATTTCCTGCTCGTTCGGCAGCCAGCCGGCCGGCAGGGTGCTTTCGATCAGCGGCAGCAGCAGCGCCTTGATCTGCGGCTGCTCCAGATGTTCCTCGTGCTGGGTCGAGATCACGATGCTGGTGGCGCCGACCGGCTTGCCGTCCACGTAGCGCAGCGTGACCTGGCTTTTGGCGTCGGGCAGCAGGCCGGCGACGCTGGGGTCGCCGGCGTGGCGGCGGTCGCGGATGGTGCGCAGCAATTCATGGGCATAGTAGAGCGGCGCCGGCAGCAGCGTCGGCGTCTCGGAGGTGGCGTAGCCGAACATGATGCCCTGGTCGCCGGCACCCTCGTCCTTGTTGCCGGCGGAATCCACGCCCACCGCGATGTCGGCCGACTGCGCGTGCAGGTGCACGGCGATGTTGGCGGTCTGCCAATGGAAGCCGTCCTGCTCGTAGCCGATGTCCTTGATCGCCAGCCGGGCCAGATGCGCCAGGAGATCATGCGTCACCGTGGCCGGCCCGCGGGTTTCGCCCGCCAGCACCACCCGGTTGGTGGTCACCAGCGTTTCGCAGGCGACGCGCGCATAGGGGTCGGCGGTCAGGAATGCGTCCAGCACCGTGTCGCTGAGCCGGTCGGCGACCTTGTCGGGATGGCCTTCCGAGACCGACTCGGAAGTGAACAGAAACTCGCCCTTGTCGCGCATGAATATTCCCGTGAGGCGGAGGAGTGGCAGGACCGGAAGTGGACGGCGGATTGCTTGGCCGGGGTGTGTGAACGAAAGGGGGCGGAGGGTCAAGTCCACGCGGTGTCGTTTCCACAGAAAATTTTCGTGGCGCGGCACAAAATGCCAGCGGCGAATCGTGAATTAACCGGCGTCAGCCGGCGCCCATCCCCAGCACATCCAGCATGGAATACAGCCCGGCCGGCCGGCCGCGCGCCCACAGCCCCGCGCGCACCGCGCCGGTGGCGAAGGCGCGGCGGTCAAAGGCGCGATGGGTGATGGCGATATGCTCGGTGCCGGCGGCGAACAGCAAACTGTGCTCGCCCACCACCTGGCCGCCGCGCAGGGCGGCGAAGCCGATGGCGCCGGGGCGGCGGGCGCCGGTATGGCCGTCCCGCCCGCTCTCCTTCACGTCCTCCAGCCGCACCCCGCGGCCCTTCGCCACCGCCCGGCCAAGGCCGATGGCGGTGCCCGAGGGGGCGTCCACCTTCTGCCGGTGGTGCATTTCGACGATCTCGGCGTCGTACTGGTCGGCCGGCAGCGCGGCAGCCATGCGCTCGGCCAGCGCCAGCACCAGATTCACGCCGGTGGAGAAATTGGGGGCATAGACCACCGGCACCAGCCGCGCCGCCGCCGCCACCGCGGCTTCATCGGCGGCCGACAGCCCGGTGGTGCCGAGCACCCAGGCGGTGCCGGCAGCCGCCAGGGCCTGCGCATGCGCGCTCACCGTCGAGGCGTGGGTAAAGTCCAGCACCACGCCGGATGCCGCCGCCAGCGCGGCGATATCCGGAAACAGGGTTGCCCCCTCCGCCGCGACGCCCGGGCGGTCGATGCCGCCGGCGAGCTGCGCGCCGGAAGCCACCACTTCCTCGGCCAGCAGACGCCCCATCCGGCCGGCGATGCCGGCGATTCCGATCGCTGTTTCCATGCCCCGATCCTGCGTCGGGACGCCGCCCGCGTCCAGGGCGGGGCGACCGCGCGCGCGTCGAGGAGAGAGATTTTCTCCAGGGGTCCGGGGTAGACTCGGGCCACGCCGCCACACCTGGGACCGACACGATGACCCCGGCCGCCCTGATCTTCGACATCGACGGCACCTTCTCGGAAACCGAGGAAGTGCACCGCCAGGCGTTCAACGAAACCTTCGCCGCATTCGGCCTGCCCTGGCACTGGGACCTGCCGCTGTACCGCAGGCTGCTGGCGGTGGCCGGCGGCAAGGAGCGGCTTCGCCATTATCTCGACGCCTATGACCCCCCTTCAGCCGCCGCCGCTTCCCCGCGCATCGCCGCGCTGCACGCGGCCAAGACGGCGCGCTACACCGCCCTGATCGATGCCGGCGCCGCCCGGCTCCGGCCGGGGATCGCCCGGCTGATCGGCGAGGCGCGCGGGCAGGGGGTGGCGCTGGCCATCGCGACCACCACCAGCCTGCCCAATGTCGAAGCCCTGCTGCGGGCGACGCTCGGCCCGGACGGGCTGGCCGCGTTCGCCACGATCGGCGCCGGCGACATGGTCGGCGCCAAGAAGCCGGCGCCGGATGTCTATACCCTGGTGCTGGAACGTCTGGGGCTGCCGGCGGGGCGCTGCGTCGCCTTCGAGGATTCGGCCAACGGCCTGGCCTCGGCGCTTGCCGCCGGGGTGCCGACCGTGGTGACGCCGAGCATCGATACCGGCGAGCACAGCTTTCCAGGCGCGCTGGCGGTGCTGAGCGACCTCGGCGACCCGGGCAGGCCGTACCAACATCTGGCCGGCGCCGGGGCGGCCGACGACATCGTCACCGTGGCCGCCCTGGGCCGCTGGCTGGCCCGGCCGGGGTGAGCGAGGCAGGGCGCCCGGCCGTTCAGTCGAGCGCCCGTTCAGTCGAGCGCGCGTTCAGTCGGGCGCGCGTTCAGTCGGGCGGATCGGTGTCCGCGCCAACGGGCGGCGGCCCGTCCGGCGCCAACCCATCCGGCGCCGGTATTTTTGCGAGTTGTTCCAGCACGCCCAGATCGGCGATCGCCTGCGCGACCATGGCGTCGAATGTCGCGGCGGCGGTGGCGACGATGCCCGCGCGGCCGTCCTCCCCGGCCGCGTCGAGGCTTGCGGTGATGTTGCGTTTCAGCTCGGCGCGTGCCGCGGCGCGGCCTTCCCTGAGCTTCTCCTCAAGCCGCGACTCGGAGAAGGCCAGATGCAGGATGCCGAGGCTCACGGTGTTGAATTCGTGCTCCTTGAGCGCATTCTCGACCACCGCCTTGACCGCGCTGCCGAGGCCCAGCCAAGCCGCGAGCGCGCCGATTCCGGCCAGCAACGCCAGAATCGGATTGGCCACGGCGATCAGCATGATCGCCTGCACATGCAGCGCCGCCACCACGATCGTGCCGATGCCGGCGGCCAGCGCCGTCATGTCGCCGGCCGAGTTCCCCAACTCGGCGGCGATCCGGTCGCCGGTGCCGCCGTCCACCCCGGCCAGCGACACCGCGCCGAGCGACTCCGGGACATAGCGCGACACATCGCGGGCGATCTCGTGGGCGCGCAGGAACGCGAACAGATGGTCGCGGAACATCCGCAGCAGATCGGTGTCCAGCGTTTTCCATTCGGCCGCCACCAGGCCAACCACTTCCGGCTCGAATCCGGCGCAGACCGCCGCGACCTTTCCTCCACCCCCTTGAGCGAGCCGCCCTTGCGGTACCAGTCCCTGAACACCTCATCGATGCGCGGCATGAGCGCGTTGACGATGGCCCGCGCCACCCGGCCGGCGAACCGCTCCAGCCGCGCCGCGACGGTCCTGGCGAAGTCCTCGCGCGCCTGCGGGCGGGAGGCGGCGATGCTTGACCGGCGTTCCTCGTGGCGCGACTTCAGCGCGGTGTACAGGGCCAGCCCGGAGCCGATGGTCGTGTCGGGGTCGTCGGAACGCAGGATGCCGGTCTGCGGATCGACCCCGAACACCTCGGCGGCGATGCCGCGCATGAACGGCCATTCGGAACTGCCGCCGGTCAGCACGACCTTGCTGAACCGCTCCTTGCGCAGGCCGCCGGCGTCGTCGCGTTGCATGGTGCGGCGAATCCAGCCGAGCAGGTCGATCGGGCGATCGGTTGCCAGCGGCGCCGGCAGGCCGAACGCCTGGAAATAGCGGGTGGCCAGGTTGCTGGGGCGGTAGGCGCGGGCGCGGTCGTTGAATTCGGCGACCGAGGCGTTCCGCAAGGTTTTTCGGCTGTCACCGACGTCGATCCGGTATTTGAAATCGGTCATGCCGTCGCCGAGCACGCTCCAGCGGCGGGAGAAGCTTTCCTTCAGTTCCCGGCACTCGTTCTGCCAGACCGCCATGGCCTCGCGCTCATCGACCTCGAACGGCCCGTTCTGGTCCAGCACCCATTGATAGAACAGGTCGTCGAACAGCCGCCCGCCGAGCACCGGGTCGCCCCAGGGGGCGCGCAACCCCTGCTCGGCATCGACCAGCGCCAGGTCGAGGGTGCCGCCGCCGAAATCCACCACCACCACCCCCTCGCGCGCCTCGGCCGGGCTGACGCTGCCGTTGTTGAGATGGTAGGCGAGGGCGCCCAGCGGCTCATCGACGCACATGGCGTCGGCGAACCCGGCTTCGCGGGCGATGCCGGCGGTGTGGTCCCGGTGTTCCTGGCCGACCTCGGCGGGCACGCCGATCACCACGAAACCGCCATGGACGGACGCCGGCTGGATGTCCAGCACGCCCTGGCAGACTTTGCCCAGAAAGGCCACCGCGTCCGCCCTGGCCCGCGGCGAGCGGGCGATGTCCGGCTTGAAGCCGAAGGCGATGCGGCGCCCGGCGCGCTCCTCGGCGTCGTACTGGCTCCAGGTTTCCACCGCGACGGTGCCGAATGCCTCGACGGCCGCCGGTCCATCGGCGGGATTTCCCCACAGCACGCAGGTGGCGATGGATGGCCGGCCGGCGAACTTGATCGGCACCGCCGTCAGCGGGCCTTCGCCGAGGTCGTTGCAGTAAGCGACATGGGTGTTGCTGGTGCCGAAGTCGATGCCGAGATAGGTGCGCATGACGGTCTCCGACGGGGAAGGGCGGGCGGACGCGGCCTTGCCGCCTTATACCAACCCGCGTAAAGGCGGACTCATCCCGAGGAGAGGGGGGATTCCCATGAGAGCGCATCTCTGGTTCGATTCCGGGTATGGAATCGAACCGGGGTGGCAGGCAGATGG
>Ga0302196_10006361_pt1 | contig 10434 bp, 8 predicted proteins | sample II_Bog_N1_3_FD_198794 | JGI IMG/M metagenome (GOLD analysis project Ga0302196, IMG submission 198794) | Peat permafrost microbial communities from Stordalen Mire near Abisko, Sweden - II_Bog_N1_3 | ecosystem: Environmental > Terrestrial > Soil > Wetlands > Peat | place: Sweden: Abisko, Stordalen...
GGTGTAGCCGAACAAGCGCTGCCGTCCCACCACCGAAGCATGTTGGGGGGTGAGCATGGTCCGGGGTGGCAGGTCCTCCAGCTCGATCTGCCCCTCTTCCAACCAGGTGGCGTAGGGCTGCTCGGCCGACAGGGCCGACTTGATCTCGTCATCGTCGATGATCCGTCCGGCGGCGGTGTCCACCAGGAACATCCGGCCCGGCTGCAGGCGACCCTTTCGGACCACCTTTTCCGGCGCCACCTCCAGCACGCCGACCTCGCTGGCCAGGACCACCAGATCGTCGTCGGTCACCCAGTACCGGGCGGGCCGCAGTCCGTTGCGGTCGAGCACCGCCCCGATCACCGTGCCATCGGTAAAGGCGACCGCCGCCGGCCCGTCCCACGGCTCCATCATCGAGGCGTGGTATCGGTAGAAAGCCCGGCGGGCGGGATCCATGGTGCGGTGGTTCTCCCACGCTTCGGGAATCATCATCAGCACCGCATGATGGAGGGGACGACCGCCCAGGTGGAGGAGCTCGAGGACTTCGTCGAAGGACGCCGAATCACTGGCCCCGGGGGTGATGATGGGAAAGGCCCGGTCGAGCCCGGGGATCAGGTCGGTGGCACACAGCGCCTCCCTGGCCCGCATCCAGTTCCGGTTGCCGGCCAGGGTGTTGATCTCCCCGTTGTGGGCCATGTACCGGTACGGATGGGCCAGCGGCCACGACGGGAAGGTGTTGGTGGAGAAGCGGGAGTGGACCAGTGCCAGCCCACTGACGACCCGATCGTCGGACAGGTCCGGATAGAACTCGGCCAGCTGATGGGAGGTGAGCATCCCCTTGTAGGTCACCGTGCGGGCAGACAGCGATGCCAGGTAGCACTCGGCCACCTGGTGTTCGGCCCGCTTCCGCAGCACGAAAGCCAGCCGGTCGACGGCCAGGCCCGGATCATCGACGGCGACCGTGGCCGGATCGGCGGGGGTCACGAACAGCTGGTGCATGGAGGGCATGTCGCCCCGCGCCACCGACCCCAGGGTCCGGTCGTCGACGGGCACCATCCGCCAACCCGGCACCAACAGCCCTTCTTCGGCGGCCAGCTGTTCGATGGCCGTGCGGGCCTTGGCAGCCTCCGATGGTTCACGGGAGAGGAAGCAGATCCCGGTGGCATAGTGGCCCGCCGGTGGCAGGTCGAACTCCACCACCTGGCGGTAGAAGGCATCGGGGACCTGGATGAGGATGCCGGCACCGTCCCCGCTGTCCTCCTCACTTCCGGTGGCCCCCCGGTGGGCGAGGTGCTCGAGGGCGGTGAGTCCCTGGCGGACCAGGGTGGAGGTCGCCCGACCGTGGAGGTCGGCCACCAGGGCGATCCCACAGGCATCGTGCTCGAACCCGGGATCGTACAAGCTGCCGACCAGGGACTCCCGGGACGACGGGCCGCGCCGCGGCGGAGTCGCCGGTGGAAAGGTGGCACGAATGTGGGGGTCGGCAGGGCTGCCGGGCACGGTCGTCATCAGGTCGCTCCATCGGGGGAGAATGGATCAGCACGCTCGGGACGACGTTGGCCCATCGGCGGTTGGGGAATCGTACACGGTGCTGGACGACCCAGCGCCACCGGTGCCCTGGCGCCACGGCCCCGACCGATGGGCGGCGGCCCCCGTACGATGGGGGGATGGAGGAGCCCGGCCCGGTCGAGGTGGTGGTGGTCGGCGGTGGAGTCATCGGCTTGTCGGTGGCCTGGCGAGCGGCGGCGGTCGGAGCCACGGTGGTGGTGGTCGACCCGAGCCCCGGCCGGGGTGCCACCTGGGCGGCGGCCGGCATGCTGGCACCGGTGGGTGAGGCCCACTTCGGCGAGGCCCCACTGGCCCGATTGAACCTGCAGGCCGCCCGGGCGTGGCCGGAGTTCGCCCGTCAGCTGGAAGCCGACAGCCAGCTCGCCGTCGGTTACCGGGCTGGCGGCACCGTGGTCGCCGCCCTCGACGCCTCCGACCGGGCGGTGGTCGACGACCTCCTTGCCTTCCAGCTCGAGCTGGGGTTGGAAGCCCGGCGGCTCACCTCTGCCCAATGCCGTTCGTTGGAGCCCCTGCTGGCACCCGGCATTCGGGGCGGCGCCGAGTTCGCCGGCGATCACCAGGTCGACAATCGTCGGGTGGTGGACGCCCTTGTGAAGGCTTGCACCCGTTGGAAGGTCACCATGGTGGCCGACGGGGTGGCGACCATCACCGCATCGGGAGACCGGGTCACCGGCGTGACCCTCCGATCCGGCCGGCAGATCCACGCCCCCCAGGTGGTGCTGGCGGCAGGGGCGCACTCCGGCCAGGTGGGAGGTCTCCCGCCCGAAGTCGTCCCGCCGGTGCGACCGGTCAAGGGTCTCACCTTGCGGTTGCGCTCCCCCGTCGACGGTCCCGCCCTCACCCGGACGGTTCGCGGACTGGTCCGCGGGCGCAGCTGCTACCTGGTGCCGCGGTCGGACGGCTCGTTGGTGGTCGGCGCCACCATGGAAGAGCGCGGCTTCGACCTCACCGTCCAGGCGGGGGCCGTGCACGACCTCCTCGATGACGCCCGGGCAGTGGTGCCGGCCGTCGACGAATACGGCTTCGAGGAAGCCACTTCCGGCTCGCGGCCGGGTACCCCGGACAACGCCCCGGTGGTGGGAGCCGCCGGTCCGGCCGGCCTGGTGGTGGCCACCGGCCACTTCCGGAACGGCATCCTGCTGGCCCCAATCACCGCCGAAGCGGTGGTGGCGCTGCTCGCCGGTCGACCCGTCCCCGCCGACTTCCGGGTGTTCGGCCCCGAGCGCTTCGGGCCGGCCGGACCCGCCAACGCCCACCGCGGGCTGACGGTTCCCGCATGACGGTTCACGTCAACGGGGACGTCTGGCGAGGTCCTCCCAATTCCACGGTGGCCGAACTGGTGGCCGCCTGGTGTCCCTCCCCCCGGGGGGTGGCGGTGGCCTGCAACGGCGAAGTGGTGCCCCGCAGCCGATGGACGGCCACCCGGGTGGAAGCCGGCGACCGCATCGAAATCGTCACCGCCGCGGCCGGGGGCTGAACGGCCGGTACCGTAGAGCCCGATGGAGACGGCTGACCCCATGGACGGAGCTGCCCCGGCCGACCTGTTGGTCATCGCCGGCCAGCCGCTCGGTTCACGGCTGATCTTGGGGACCGGGGGCATGGCCAGCCCTGAGTCGCTGGCCGGTGCCCTGGTGGCATCGGGTACCTCGATGGCCACGGTGGCGGTCCGGCGGGTCGACCCCACCATCCGGCACTCACTGGTGGACCTCCTGGAGTCCCACCGGGTCCGGGTGCTGCCCAACACCGCCGGCTGCTTCACCGCCTCCGATGCCCTCCTGACCGCCAAGCTGGCCCGAGAGGCCTTCGGCACTGACTGGGTGAAGCTGGAGGTCATCGGAGACGACCGCACCTTGCTCCCCGATCCCGTGGAGCTGTTGGCCGCCGCCGAGGCCCTGGTCGATGACGGCTTTGTGGTGCTGGCGTACACCAACGACGATCCGGTGGTGGCCCGACGTCTCGAACAGGTCGGCTGTGCGGCGGTGATGCCCCTCGGCTCCCCCATCGGCACCGGACTCGGGATCGCCAACCCCCACAACATCGCCATGATCGTCGACCAGGCCTCCGTCCCGGTGGTGCTGGATGCCGGCGTGGGGACCGCCTCCGATGCCTGCGTGGCCATGGAGCTCGGCTGTGACGCCGTACTGGTGGCGACGGCAATCACCCGGGCCCACCATCCGTCGTTGATGGCGGCCGCCATGCGCGAGGCGGTCATGGCGGGCCGGAGCGCCCGGGCAGCCGGTCGGATTCCCCGGCGCTACCACGCCCAGGCGTCGAGTCCGTTCGACGGCCTGATCGAGCGGTGAGCGGCGAGCCTCCGGTCGCCCTGACCATCGCCGGATCCGACTCCGGCGCCGGGGCCGGTATCCAGGCCGACTTGAAGGCCATGGCCGCCCTCGGCGTGCTGGCCACCACCGCCATCACCACGGTCACCGCCCAGTCGACAGCGGCCGTCACCGGGGTCCACCAGCTGCCGGCCGCCTTTGTGGAGCAGCAGATCATGACGGTGCTCGACGACCTCCCGGTGGCGGCCGTCAAGACCGGCATGCTGGCCACCGCCGAGATCGTCGAGATGGTCGGGAGGTTGGCGGCTTCCGGGTTGCTCCCCAACCTGGTGGTCGATCCGGTGATGGTTTCTTCGTCGGGCCACCCGCTGTTGGACGATGGTGGCCTGGAGGCCTATCGCCGTCACCTCCTGCCCCACTCGCTGGTGGTCACCCCCAATCTGTGGGAGGCCGCCCTCCTCTGCGAGGTGGACCGGCAGGACCTGGAGGGCACGGCCGGCATGGAGTCGGCCGCCCGGGCCATCCACCGGCTCGGGGTCGGATGGGTGCTGGTGAAAGGAGGCCACCTCGACGGGGTGGCCACCCCCACCGACCGGGCTCCCGACCAGGTCCCCGACGTGCTCTTCGATGGCCAGGAGGTGCGCTGGCTGACCGCCAGCCGGGTCGACACTCCCAACAATCACGGCACCGGCTGCTCCATGTCGGCGGCCATCGCCGCCCGCCTTGCCGCCGGCGCCAATGTTCCCGATGCCGTCCGGGATGCCAAGGCGTTGGTGCACCGAGCGCTGCTGGGCGCCGCCGGGTGGCGGCTGGGTGCGGGTCACGGACCCATCGACCATCTCGGTTGGTCCTCGGGACCGGAAACGACAGCGGCCGGGTCGTAACGACCCGGCCGCTCCCCACCCCTTGTCACAGGAACCTGTACCGGCCGGAGCCGAGTACCCCCTCCTGCGGGCGCCGCACTTGGCGGTCACCTTGCTCGTGACATTCTGATGGAAAGTAACCAGATTGTAAACTGCCTCTGAGCTGGGAAGATGCTCGGAAGTCCCTCCGGACTCCCACTCCATGTGGCCTCTGGAGCCCTCAGTGCCACCACCGGTCCCCCGAGCCAGGTCACCGGCGTGCCGTCCCCCGGCCTAGCCTGCCCCCATGGAACGTGACCTGGCCCGCTCGTTGGCCCGCCTCCTGGCCGCCGGACGGGTGGCCGTCGGCGCCACCGCCGTGGTGGCTCCGGTGGCGGTCGCCCGACCGTGGATCGGCGACGCCGCCGATACCCTCCCCTCCAAGCTCCTGGCCCGGACCATGGGTGGTCGAGACCTGGCGCTGGGCGTCGGGGCCCTCCGGGCCCTCAGCCGGACGGACGCTGAGGCTCGGCCCTGGGTGGCCCTGGGTGGAGCGGCCGATGCCGTCGACACCCTGGCTACCGTGGTGGCCTTCGGCGCCCTTCCCCGCCGCCTTCGTTGGGGGGTGCTGGCGGTGACCGTGGGTGCGGCACTCATCTCGACCCGCACCGCCATCGCCCTTGATCGGTAGTCGATGACCCGTTGCGACCCCAGCGCCGGTCCCGATCGACCGCCGGTCCCGGGGTGTCGGCGGTACGATGGATCTGGTCATGACCTCCACCGACACCGAGCCGGCTGGCGGCCCCCGTGCTGCGGCTGGCGATTCCAGCGTCGCCGATGATGCCACCGAAGTCGTCTACGACCCCGACGACCATGGCTACCAGCGGATGTCCCTCCGGACGCCGGCGCTCATCGTCCTCGGCATCGCGGTGTTCATTCTGGTGGGTGGCGTGCTGGCCTCGATCTTCGCCACTTCGGGAACCACCACGCTGCCGGTTCGGACCCTGTCCCTGCCGGACGGGACCTCCGTCACCCTCACCCCGGCCACGACCGCGCTGAAGCCCATCATCAGCAGCGAACCACCGTCGGACATCCTGGCGGCTCTGGCCGTGCCGGCTGGCAGCGTGGAGCGCCATTTCGTCAACACCGACCAGAACGTCACCCAGTACGACCGGAGCGTGTCGTTCACCACTGGCCTCTCCTCCGACCAGATGATCGCCTTTTTCCAGACACTGCTACCCAAGCTCGGTTGGAAGATCACCTCCACCGCCGCGGCCACCCAAGACGCCACCGGCACCACCGAGGTGTTGGCAACCAAGGGCAGCCAGGATGGCTTCTACTGGGAGGTCGGTGGCGTGGTGTCGCCGACCACCTCGGCCGGGGTCACCCCTTTCACCATCGAGCTCTTCGAACAGCCCGACCAGGACTGAACCCGTCAGGCCGGCAGCAGCTGGTCGCCCCCAACATCGTCGGCCGGCACCCGTTCCGGCTCGTCGGCCCGCCGTAGCATCCACGACCAGACGAACAGGTTGATGGGGTAGAGCAGATAGCCCACCCGGGTGGCCGGCGCCAAGACCACGGCGACCAGCATCACCCAACCCGTCAGCTGGGCCACTCCTGCTGCATCGACCGGGGGCTTCACCAGCAGGTGCCGGATCAGGAGGGCCAGGCCGATCACGCCGATCACCACCACGTAGGGGCGGTGGAGACCGGGGAAGGCAGTCACGAAAAAGTGCCCCGGCAATGGACTGGCCGCCGGTGACGCCACGCCGGCCAGACCCAGCGGGAACTTGATGACGTTGTCGATGAAGGCCGACGGATTGCGGAGGGCCACCGGGACCACGATGGGTCCAATGACCAACAACAGTCCCACCACGTACCGCCAGATCGACCGGCGCCCTTCTTTGTCGAGCGCCGCCCAACCGGCCAGCACTGCCACCGGCCAGGCCGTGAACTTGAGCGAGGACGCCGCCCCGATGGCCAGGCCGGCGATCAGCGGACATCGCCGTTGCAACGCCACCAACCCGGCCAACATCAGGGCCACCACCGGCATGTCATCCCCACCGGTGGCCAATGGCAGGGCCGCGGCCGGCAGCACGGTCAGTACCTGCAAGGCCCGGAAGCGGGCGTCGGTGGCCGGGCGCAACCGGCTGAGGGCAATCACGGTGACCAGTACGGTGAAGAGCAGGAATTGGAGGCGAGCGTCGGTGAGACGGGCCTCAACCTTGCTGCCACTCGAGAACCCGAAGACCACCATGCCCGGGAGATACGGGTAGTAGAGCTCGTAGACCGGCAGGCTCCGTTGGTGGATGAGGATATGGCCGTTCCGGTCGATCACCTGGTAGGGATCCCGGCCGGCGTCGGCCCGGACGCCGGCCCGCTCCACCACCAACACCTCGGGCTGCACGTGGGCGGCGGCGTTGCCCTCTGACGCCCAGACCACCTCGAGGGCCAGCGGGACCACGGTGGCTCCGGCCAATACCACCACGCAGGCCACCAACCGGGCGATCCGAAAGCGGCGGGCGTGGTGGAACGAGGTCTCGCCGAGGGGATCAGGCCCGCCTGGGCTGCCCCCCTGGTCGGGCGGGACGGTCCGAGCCAGAGATGCTCGGCGGGCCACCACCGCCATTCCGGCGGCGGCCACCGCATAGGGGCCCAGAGCCAGCGCCCCCCATTGACGGTAGAGAGGGATGCCGGCGAAGAGCACCGTGGTGAGGGCGAAGACCGCGGAGGCGAGATAGAGAGCGACATCTCGCCACTCGGGCGACCAGCCCCGCATGATGGCGACCAATCGGTGGCCGATGGTGACGGGCGCGCTCACCGGTGGGAGCCCGGCCGCCCGTCGTCGCCACCGGCGGCTGCACGTCCAGTCGGCACGGCCCACGGTACCACCGGCCTCATCCTCAATCGCCGAACCGCCCACGGTAGAAGGCCAGCTCGGCGTCCAGGCTGGCCTCCACCGTCTCTGCCCGCCGGAACCCGTGCGACTCCCCTGCGAAGACAAGCAGGGTGCAGTCGGCCCCCGAGGCTTGCAGGGCTTCAGCGAACCGCTCAGCCTGGGCCAACGGCACCACCGGGTCGTCTGATCCCTGCAACAGCAGCACGCCACCGGTGATCGACCCCGCGTGATGGAGTGGCGAGCGGCGCCGGTACTGGTCCCGAGCGGCCGGAAGCGGTCCCACCAGCCAATCCAGGTAGTGAGACTCGAAATCGTGGGTGTCGGCGGCCAGCGACTCCAGATCGGTCACCCCGTACCAGGAGGCGGCGCCGACGAACCGGTCGGAGTCCACCAGGGCCCCGAGGGCGGTCAGCCCCCCTGCGCTGGTACCGCGGATGGCCATCCGTCGGCCGTCCACCCGACCGGTCTCCGCCAAGGCAACGGCGTAGGCCACGCAGTCCTCGACGTCGGCCACCCCCCACCCGCCTCGGAGGCGCTGACGGTAATGGCGTCCGTACCCGGAGCTCCCCCGGTACTCGACACAGGCCACCACCAGTCCCCGCGAGGCGAGGTACTGGACGATCGGGTTGTAGCCGGGGTCGGTGGCTCCGGTCGGTCCGCCATGACAGAACACCACCAGTGGTGGTCGCTCCCCCGACGGGCCCCGACGGTCATCGGTAGGGTCGAAGATCAGGCCGGGGACCGGTCCCGACGCCGTCTCCGCCACCCACGGGACTCCAAGCACCGCAGGGGCCGGCGTTCCCGATCGGGCGGTGGTGAGCTGGTGGAACGACGTCCCCCCGACCACCTCGATGACCACCGAGGCCTCCTCGGCGGTACTCCCCAACACCGCCAGTCGACCACGGGCGGAGGCCACCGCTACCCCGGCGATGGCGACCAGGGGCTGGTCGATCGGCTCCCAATGCCAGCCCGACCCGAGCCCGTCGGCCGGTGCCGTCAGCTGCACCAGTCGATCCACGCCCTGGTGATGCATGCGAGCCACCAACGTACCGTCGGCCATCTCCGCCACGGTCGACTGTCCCAGCGTCCAGTCGGGGGCGTGGAACTCCGCCTCCAGCTCCACCAACGGGAGCAGCAATGGATCGGTGTCATCGAGTCGTTCAACCGGCAGTCGATACGGCAGCCACCAGCCGGTCCGTTCGTCGATGAACAACAGTCCCCCGTCGCCGGTCCATCGTGGCTGGCCGACCGAGCTGTCACCGCCACCGGCCACCCGGTGGGCACCGGTCACCGCTGGCGCCTGGTCGCTTTCGTGGAGATCGGCCACCCACAGGGACGACCGGTCCCACGGCATGTCCGGGTGATCCCACCGCACCCAGGCCAGCCGGCGCCCGTCGGGGGACACCCTCGGGGCGGCGAGGAAATCGCCGTCGTCCACCACCTCTACCACCCGAAGCGATCCGTCCACCGGCACTGCCACCAGACGGTGGATGGCCGCCGTTCCGGTCAGGCGTTCTTCCACCGCCATCAGCCACTGCCCTGACCCGGTCGGGGTGGGTTCGGCGTATCGGACCGAGCCGATGGGGTCGACGTCCGGGGTGAGGGCGACCGGCGCTGGATCAACACCCGGCCGGAACCGGTAGAGGCGCTGGTCGGCGCCGTCCACGTAGACGTGGAGATCAGCGGTGGTGACTGCCGCTCCCCCGCCGTACTCGTGGACCCGGCTCCGGACGCTGACCCCGGGCGGAGTCAGATCCACCGGCGGCTCAACGCCCCGATCGACCACCACCACCTGTCGACCACCGTCGTCTGGTCGGCTCTCCGACCACAGGAAGGAGGTTCCGTCGGAGTGGAGTCCACTTCGGGATACCTTGCCGGCCGCCACCACGGCGGCGGTCAACGGTGACGGCCACCACCCGAACGCCGGCTGGGTGGGGGGTGGGGGCTCGGCCCGGGTGTACTCGGTCCCCATGGGATCGGTACGGTAGCGCCATGCCCGTCGACCCGGGGACCGACCCGGCCCCTGACCCCGGTTCCTTCGCCGCCTACCTGGTCGAGCGCCAGGGTGACCGAGTGCGGCACGGGGTCGGCACCCTGACCCCTTCCGAGCTTCCCGACGGCGACACCCTGGTGCGGGTGGACTGGTCGGCGGTCAACTTCAAGGACGGCATGGTGACCCGGCCCGGCAACCGGGTGGCCCGTATCTCTCCCCTGGTGCCGGGGGTCGATCTGGTGGGCACGGTGATCGAGTCTCCGAGGGTGGCTGCCGGCCGCCCGGTGATCGTCCACGGCTACGACCTGGGGGTGGCTCGGCACGGCGCCTTCGCCGAACTGGCCCGGGTCCCGTCCGACTGGGTTATCCCCCTGCCTGAGGGTCTCACCCCCCGTCACGCCGCCGTCATCGGGACGGCCGGGTTCACCGCCGCCTTGTCACTTCGACGGTTGGAGCGCCACGGCCTGGTGTCCGGATCCGGCCCGGTCCTGGTCACCGGAGCGTCTGGCGGGGTCGGTTCCATGGCGGTGGCCCTCCTGGGGGCCCGGGGCTTCGAGGTGGTGGCCAGCACCGGTAAGTCCGACGAGGCCCCCTACCTCCGGTCCTTGGGGGCCGCCGAGGTGATCGGCCGGTCGGATCTGGAGATCGACCCGGGTCGGACCCTCGGGAGTCAGAGGTGGGCGGGGGCGGTGGACTGCGTCGGTGGGACCACCCTGGCGGCCGTCCTCCGGACCCTCCGGTACGGGGCGGCCGTGGCAGCCAGCGGTCTCACCGGGGGGTCGGATCTGGCGACCACCGTCTATCCGTTCATCGTCCGGGGGGTGGCGCTCCTGGGCATCGACACTGTCGAGACACCGATCGACGAACGCC
>Ga0302196_10006364_pt1 | contig 10430 bp, 7 predicted proteins | sample II_Bog_N1_3_FD_198794 | JGI IMG/M metagenome (GOLD analysis project Ga0302196, IMG submission 198794) | Peat permafrost microbial communities from Stordalen Mire near Abisko, Sweden - II_Bog_N1_3 | ecosystem: Environmental > Terrestrial > Soil > Wetlands > Peat | place: Sweden: Abisko, Stordalen...
GGCGGGCGCGGTCCGCGATGGCGGCGTGGTGGGCGGGGAGGTCCGTGTCCATGGCGGGCCCGCACGGTGGGGATGCCGCGGTAAAATCTCAATACCTCGCCGTTGACCGTGCCGCCCTTGGCGGCCAACGTAGGGTAAGATATGGCCGCCCGCACGACCTCCCTGCCCCGTGACCCCGTGAAGCAGTTCTCGGTCTTTGCCGAGAACCGGGTCGGGCGGCTCTACGACCTGACGACGCTCCTGAAGGACAATGACGTCCACATCATGGCGATCACGGTCCTCGACACAACGGACAGCTCCATCATCCGGGTGGTGGTCGACGACCCCGACAAGGCGCGCGAGCTCCTGATCAGCAACGACATGCCCTATGGGGAGTGCAACCTGCTGGCGGTCGAGATTGGCGACGAGGCGGAGCTGAAGGGTGTCCTGGCCGCGCTCCTCGAGGCCGAGATCAACACCCACTACGTCTACAGCTTCATCAAGCGCCCGGCCGACCGCTCGGCGCTCGCGATCAGCGCGGAGGACCAGGACACGGCGGCGCAGGCGCTCAGCAACCGCGGGTTCAAGGTCCTCCAGCAGAGCGATATCTCGCGCTAGGCCCGCGGGGCCTACTCGGCGACCTGGCCCGGCCCCTCGGCCTCAAGCTGGTAGATCCCGGTCATGTAGCCGCTCTCGAAGGTCGGGTTCACCTTGAAGGTCCCCCGGAACGAGATCGGCACGTCCTGCGTGATCGGGACGCCCTTCGGCATCCGCACGATCACCCAGTCGTTCATGTTCGGCACCGTGCCGTAGCAGCAGGCCATCTGGTTCGCCATCAGCAGGAATTCGACTGCCTTGCCGTTGTCCAGCTTGGTGGGGAGCATGAAGCCGGTGACGATCGCCTTCTTGCCGTTCCAGCCCTTCACGATCGAGGGGATCTGCTCCTCGCCGGTCGGGGGCGACGCCTTCGGGTTCGCCAGGGGGTCGAACTCCGGCGCGATGAACTTGAAGCCCGAGAGACGGTCGAAGCCGAGCTTCAGGTAGCCGCCATCGATATCCGGCGCCGGGATGCTGACCGCCGTCGGCTCGCCCAGGAGGGCGAGCGGCAGCGCGAACAGGGCGAGGATCCTCAGCTTCACGCCCCCACCCTAACACAACCGCCCCGTTCGTCAAAGGGCGGGTTTTCCCCTGACCCCCGCTCGTCTCAGGAGACCGGCGCCAGGTTCTCGGCCACCGGCAGCCGGTAGGCCTTCATGGCCGGGATCACCCCGCCCAGGGCGCAGAGGCCGATCAGCCCCGCCGGCGCGATCCAGAGGACGGGATGCAGCTCGGTCAGCGTCAGGACGACCCCCGTCTGCGCCCGGATGATCCCGGCCACGGTCAGGAAGAGGACGGCGTAGACCGCGAAGCCCGCCGCGGCGCCCAGGGCCCCGATGCAGGCCGACTCGGCGACCACCGCGCCGAAGACCAGGCGGCGCTTGGCGCCCAGGGCCCGCAGGATCGCGATGTCGCGCTTCCGGGCGCTCATGGAATTGTAGATGCTGGCCAGCACCGAGGCGGCGGCGACCAGCGCCACCAGGTAGGCGATCAGCGCCAGCACGCGGTCGAACCAGCCGATCTTGTCGAAGAGGTCCGCCAGGATGGCGCCGACCGGGTAAGCGAAGGTCAGCCGGTTGCCCTGCTTGTTGATCATGAGGTCCAGCATGAAGCCGGCACTCGGGCTCTTCAGCTTGATCAGCACCGCGCTGATGTCGGTCGCCGCGCGCGGGTCGTGCCCGCTCATCTTCTGCACCCCCTCGATCGGGATCAGGACCACGCGGTCGAGGGGCGTGTTCGAGGGCGCCAGGATCCCGACCACCGTGAAGACGTCGGCGTGCTGGGCCTTGGGGTCGTAGGCGAGACCGTGGAAGGGATGGAAGGTGTCGCCGACCGCGATGTGGAGCCGGCGGGCGGCGAAGCTGCCGACCACCGCCTCCTTGGCCGCGGGGTCGAACTGCCGGCCGCCCGGCTCGACCGCGTACCGCCGGCCCGGCCCGTACTCCACGTCCGTGAACATGGCCGGGGTCGTGCCGACGATCCGGAAGCCCCGCAGGTTGTCGCCGACCGCGATTGGCACGGCGGCCTGCACCGCCGGGTGCCGGCGGATCGCCTCATAGTCCTGCCAGGACAGGTTGCCGGGCGAGGCCTCGAGGTGGAAGATGGCGTTCAGGACCAGCTGGAGCTTGGAGCCCCGGGCGCCGAGGACGGCGTCAAACGCCGTCGTCGTCTGGAGGAAGGACCGCTGGGCCTGGGCCTTCACCATCCAGACGCTCATCAGGAGCCCGCCGGCGAGCGCCAGGCTGCCCGCCGTCACCAAGGTCGAGAAGAGGTGCTGCCGGAGGCTCCGGTAGACGATGAGGGGGAGCGTCATCGACGGGCCTCCGCCGCCGCCACATTGAGGGCCGCGAAGTCCTGCACCGCCCCGAACTGCCCGAGGACGGCCTCGTCGTGGCTGACGAGCAGGAGGGCGGCCCCGTCCTCCCGGCAGGCCTCGCGGACGAGGCCGAGCGACTCCCGGGCGTTGCGGGGATCGAGGTTGCCGGTCGGCTCGTCCGCCAGGACGAGGGCCGGGCGCTTGGCCAGCGCCCGGGCGACCGCGACCCGCTGCTGCTGGCCGGTCGAGAGCTGCCGGGGGAAGTGGTGCAGGCGGTGGCCAAGCCCCACCCGGTCCAGGAGCGCCCGGGCTCGGCCCGGGTCGGCGCCGCCCGGGGCGAAGCTGGTCCCGAGGACCACGTTCTCGAGGACGGTGAAGCCCTGGAGCAGGTTGAAGGTCTGGAAGATGTAGCCGAGTTTCGCCGCCCGCAGCTGGTCGCGGGCGGGCTCGCGCAGCGCCGCCATGTCGGCCCCGTCGATCTTGATGCTGCCCGCGTCCGCGACCAGGATGCCGGCGACCAGGTTCAGGAAGGTGGTCTTGCCCCCGCCGCTCTCGCCGCGAAGCGCCCGCTGCTCCCCGGCCGCGAGCGAGAAGCTCGGGATGTGGATGACCTCGACCCGGCCCCCCTCGGGCCCGGGGAACGACTTCCGGAGTTCGCGGACCTCGAGCATGGCGGTGCAGGATGAGATGACGCCCGGGAATGCCAAACGTTTTGCGGGCGCGGCGCGGGATTGCATCGCCGGAGGGAATTCCCAATGTCGGGGCCTTCGATGCCGACTGCCGTCTATGAGCTGCTGATCCTGGGGCTCCTCATCGTGGCGAACGGCCTCCTCTCGGCGGCGGAGACGGCCTTCGTCTCCGCCCGCCGCGCCCGGCTGGCCCAGATGGCCGACGCGGGCGGCGAGGGCGCCCAGGCGGCCCTCGCGATCGCCGAGCACCCCGGCCGGTTCCTCGGCCTGGTCCAGTTCTGGCTCACCCTGACCTGCATCCTCGCCGGGGCGGCCCTCGTGGCGTCGACGGCCGGGGTCTTTGCCGCCTGGTTTGCCCGCTGGCCGGCCGTGGCCCCGTGGGCGCAGGGCATTGGGTTCGCCGCCGCCACCCTGGCCACCGCCTGCGCGATGCTGTTCTTTGGCGAGCTCCTGCCGAAGCGGATCGCGCTCGCCAACCCCGAGCGGGCGGCCGCCGTCCTCGGGAAGGCGATGCGCCTCCTCTCCGCCGTCCTCGGCCCTCTCTCCGCCGCCCTCGGCGGCGCCAGCGACGCCCTGGCCGTCGCCCTCGGCTTCCGGCCCCGCCCGGTCACCGAGATGGTCGGCGACGAGGACGTCCGCGCCCTCGTCGAGCGCGGCCTCCACGCCGGCGTCTTCAAGCGGGCCAAGAAGGAGATGGTCGAGGGGGTCCTCTCCCTCGACAACCTCGCCGTCACGGCGATCATGACCCCGCGCTCGAAGATCGTCTTCCTCAACATCGACGACAACGACGAGTCGAACTGGCGGAAGATTGTGACGAGCGGCCATTCCTACTTCCCGGTCTTCCAGAAGAACCGCGACCAGGTGGTCGGGATGGTCTCGGTGAAGGCCCTCTGGGCCCACTCGGCGATCGGGCTGCCGACCGCGCTCAAGAACCTGCTCGTGCCCCCGCTGATCGTCCCCGAGGCCATGACCGCCAACCAGCTCCTCGAGCAGTTCAAGAAGACCGGGCGGCACACCGCCGTCGTCTCCGACGAGTTCGGGGCGGTGCAGGGCCTTGTCACCCTGATCGACGTCTTCGAGGCCATCGTCGGGGACCTGCCCGAACCCGGCCAGCGCAACCAGACCGGCGCCAAGCGCCGCGACGACGGCTCCTGGCTCTTCGACGCCACGCTTCCCCTGGCCGACTTCAAGGCCGCCCTCGGCCTCCGCCGGGCCCTCCCCAACGAGGCGGAGGCCGAGTACCGGACGGCCGGCGGCTTCGTCCTCACCCACTTCGGCCGGATCCCCGCGGTCGGCGACCACTTCGAGTGGGCCGGCTGGCGCTTCGAGGTGGCCGAGATGGACCGCCGCCGCGTCGACAAGGTCCTGGTCTCGATGGCGCCGCCCGCGCCGCCGGCGCCCCCGGCGCCATAGGGCTGCGAATAACTTGTCGGGAACGCGGCGTTGCGTTTAGGTGCCTCGCATCCGACGTTTCGCCCATGGCGGACCCATGCAAGATGCCTTCACCGGAAAACCCTCCTGCATCGCGGGCCCCGTCCTCCCCGACGCGGCCGGGCGAGCCGCTCTTCAGGACGATCACCGCCGCCGACTGGAAGCACTCGCTCGCCTTGGCGCGGCGGCAGCCCAATGCGATCTCCGAGCAGATACGGACCGCGATCTCTTCCTCCTCGCGGAGGACGAAGTAAGCCTGCTGGAGGCGACCGGCCCCGCGTGGGCCGCGTTCGGGGCCGCCATCCGGGCCTTCCGGGCGCTCACCCCGCTGCGGGACCTCGCTGACTTCGGCTTCTCCCCCGCGGCCGAGAACCCGCTCGAGGAGGCGAACGACCGCCTCCAACGGATCGGCGGCGGCGTCGAGGCCTGGGCCTACGTCGCCCCGGCCGACCGCTCAGTCTACAAGTTCTACCAGCCCCGCGAGGGCAAGACGATCGGCAGCGAGTTCGCCTTCCTGCCGGGCGGCGAGTCGCTGCTCCAGGCCTCCGCCCGCCTGGGGGACTACCGGGCGCTGCTCGAGAAGCTCCTCCTCATCCAGGTGCTCGGCGGCATGCCGACCGAGGTCCTCGGGGTGACGCCGGAGGGGATCCTGGTCGTCAAGCAGTCCTACGGCGAGGTCCTGCCGCAAGGGGAGGACATGTCGGCCCGGCTGCCGCCCGCCCTGATCGAGATCCCCTCCCGCTTCCTGCGCGCGGACCGCGACCACCCCCGCCTCCTCTTCGAGAAGGGGCAGCCCTACCTGGTCGCCGACCTCCACGCCCGCAACTTCGTCCGGGGCGCGGACGGGGACCTGCACCTGATCGACCTGGTGGCCGTGCCCTGGCCGGAGGACCGGGGCCGCCCCGACCCGCTCCTCGCCCACTGGCTCGAGCGGGTCCGGAGCAACCCGCTGGCGTCGGCGCTGCCGTCCGCCCCGGACGAGGACCTTTAGGGGTCGCTCAGCCCTTGTTGATGACCTTCAGGACATCCTCGGCCTGCTTGGAGGTCGAGGCCTTGTAGTCCGCCCAGACGATCTGGCCGTCCTTGATCAGGAAGGCCTCGCGGTTGGCGAAGTGCCCGACCAGCGGGACATCCTTCACGTGGACGCCGAAGGCGCCGATCACCTTCTGGTCCGGATCGGCGATCAGGGTGAACTGGAAGTGGTTCTTGTCCTTGAAGGCCTTCTGCGCCTCGACCTGGTCCAGGCTGACCCCGATGACGGCCACGCCCTTCTTCGTAAGTTCCTCATAGGCATCGCGCAGCGAGCAACCCTGGGCCGTGCAGCCCGAGGTGTCGGCCTTGGGGTAGAAGTAGACCAGCGTGTACGGCTGCTTGGCGTAGACGTCGGCGAAGTTGAGGCTGGCACCGGTCTCGGTGATGCCGGAAACGACGGGGGCCTTGTCCCCGACCTGGAGCTCGGCTTTGGCGGAGTTGAACATAAGGAGGGAGGCGACGGCGGCGAGGAGGGGTAGAAGCTTCGGTTTCATGCGGGCGCAGGGTGGCTCCGGCCGCCGCCATTTGCAAGCGGCCGCCCCAAATCGAATTCGGGTCGCGCGTCCCCCTTTTCCGGAACCTTTTACGAAGGCCCGGAGACTAAAAACTCCCTCGGGGGCACCCCGCTTCCCAGCATTGCATTCGCGCGCTTTCCCTGTAAGCAACTTTACCTTCATGGCATTCCTATCGACCCCGAAAAACCGCCTGTCAGTCCTCATCAAGGCGGGTCTCGTGCTACTTGCTTCCCTCGGAGCCCTAAAGAATGCGCCCGCCGCCACCCTCCCGCTCGATGGCTTCCAGCCGAATGCCAACTCGACCGTCAACGCGGTCGCCCTCCAGCCGGACGGTAAGATCGTGGTCGGTGGTTACTTTACGCAGTTCCAGCCCACGGGCTCGACCGCGGTGCCCGCGGCCTACATTGCCCGCCTGAACCACGACGGCTCGGTCGACACGAGCTTCAGCCCCGGCACCGACGGCGTCGTCCGCTCGGTCCTCGTCCAGGCCAACGGCCAGATCGTGATCGCTGGCGAGTTCCTGAACGTCCGCGGGACCGGCTCCGCCACGCTGGTACCCCACTCCTACATCGCCCGCCTGAACGCCGACGGCACCCTCGACTCCACCTTCAACCCGACCGCCGACAAGATTGTCTACGCCCTCGCCGCCCAGGCCGACGGCAGCCTCCTGATCGGCGGCTCGTTCGACACCATCGGGACCACCACCCGCAACCATATCGCCCGCCTGAACGCGGACGGGTCGCTCGACACCTCCTTCAACCCCAACGCCGACAAGCCGGTCCTGTCCCTCGCGGTCGAGTCGAACGGCCAGATCGTCGTCGGCGGCGGCTTCTCGAAGCTGCAGCCCAACGGCGCCTCCTCCGCCACCACCCGCAACTGCCTCGCCCGCCTGAACGCGGACGGCTCGCTCGACACCTCCTTTGACCCCGAGCCGAACGGCAGCGTGATGGCGATCCTCCTCCTCCCGAACGGCCAGATCGTCGTCGGCGGCCAGTTCACCACCCTGCAGCCGAACGGCGCCTCCAGCACCACCCAGGCCGACTTCCTGGCCCGGGTGAACGCCGACGGCACCCTCGACTCCACCTTCATCGTCAACCCGCTCGAGTACGTCGACGCCCTGGCCCTCCAGCCCGACGGCAAGGTCATCTTCGGCGGCATCTTCACCCAGATCTTCCCCTCGACCTCCCTGACGGCGACCGCGGTCTCCTACCTGGCCCGGGTCAACCCGAACGGCACCTTGGACGGCACCTTCATCCCCCAGCCGAACCAGGCGGTCAACGCGATCGCCGTCCAGCCGGACGGCAACGTGATCGCCGCCGGGTACTTCACCTCCCTCCAGCCGCTCGACACCACGCTGCCGCTTCAGCGCGGATACATCGCCCGCCTGACGACCTTCGGCGTCCCGGACTCGACCTTGGCGCCCGACGCGGCCGGCACCGTCCTCGCCTCCGTCCCGCTCGCCAATGGCCAGGTCCTGATCGGGGGCACCTTCCTCTCGGTCGGCGGCGCCACCCGCAGCTACCTCGCCCGCCTGAACGCGGACGGCACCGTCGACAGCACCTTCAATCCCTCGGTCAACGGGCCGGTCCAGACCCTGGCGGTCGAGGGCGACGGCAAGTACCTGGTCGGCGGCTCGTTCAACATCGTCGACGGCATCGGCCGCAACTACATCGCCCGCCTGAACACCGACGGCACCCTGGACGGCGCCTTCAACCCGAACCCGAACAGCAGCATCTCGCTCATCTACGTGCTGTCGAACCAGACGATGCTGATCAGCGGCGGCTTCAACTACCTGACCCCCAACGGCTCGGCCACCGCCTACCAGATCTCGGAGCTCGCGCTCATCAACGCCGACGGCTCGGTCGACATCGCCTTCAACCCGGCGCCGGACGGCACCGTCTTCGCGGTCGCGGCGCAGGCGGACGGCAAGCTGATCCTCGGCGGCGGCTTCACGACCATCAACGGCCTGACCCGCAGCTACATCGCCCGCATCAACCCGGACGGCACGGCGGACACCGCGACGAACTTCGACCCCGAGGCCAACGCGCCGATCTACTCGATCGTCGTCCAGGCGGACAACAAGATCCTGGTCGGCGGCGACTTCACGACCTTCGTCCCCCAGACCGGCAAGGCCGGGGGCACGCCGGTCGTCACCACGCTGCCGAACGGCCTCACCCAGACGATCCCGCAGGCGGGCTACAACGCCACCGCGCTCATCCAGGCCAACCACATGGCGCGCCTCCTGGCCGACGGCGAGGTGGACTCGACCTTCATGCCCGACCCCAGCAGCGACGTCACCTCGATGGCGCTCCAGGCCAACGGCCAGATCCTGATCGGCGGCATCTTCACCTCCCTGGCGCCGAACGGCGGCATCACCGGCACCGTCCGCAACCACGTCGCCCGGCTGAACGCCGACGGCTCGATCGACTCCGGTTTCAACCCGAACGCGAATGACCTCGTCAACACCCTCAGCCTGCTCACGAGCGGCCAGGTGCTGATCGGCGGCAGCTTCACCACCCTCCAGCCGAACGGCTCCGCGACCGCGATCAACGCCAGCCACGTCGCGGTCCTCAACACTGACGGCTCGGACAACACCGCCTTCACCGCCGGCAGCGGCGTCACCGCCGGCGGCGCGGTCACCTCGCTGGTCATCCAGCCGAACGGCCAGTTCCTGGTCGGCGGGTCCTTCAGCCCCCTCGGCGGCACCCCGGGCTCCTACCTCGCCCGCTTCAACGCCGATGCGACCCCGGACGCCTCGTACAACGCCAACGTCAACGGCCCGGTCCACGCGATCTCGGTCGTGCCGCGCGGCGCCACGACGCAGACCCCCTCCAACTCCGGCGTCTGGCTGGAGCCGACCGGGATCGTCCGCCACGCCTACACGGCCTCGACCAACGGCGAGATCGACGCCTCGGCCATCCAGTCTGACGGCCGCATCATCATCGGCGGCCTCTTCAGCGACTTCGACGGCATCGCCGGCCTGCAGAACCTCGTGCGCCTGAACCTTGACGGCTCGGTCGACACGACCTTCAACCCGAACCCGGGCGGCATCGTCTCCAGCATCGCCATCCAGGCGAACGGCCAGATCGTGATCGGCGGCGCCTTCACCAACGTGGGCACGGTCAACACCGCCTACCTGGCGCGCCTCAACGCCGACGGGTCGCTCGACACCACCTTCACCCCCACGCCCAACGGGCAGGTCCTCAGCGTCGCCATCCAGCCGTCCGACGGGAAGATCATCGCCGCCGGCGACTTCACGACCGAGACGCCGAACGGCGCCACCTCGGTGTCGGAAAACGCCTACATCGCCCGCTTCAACACCGACGGCTCGATCGACTCCTCCTTCGCGCCCGACCCCAGCAGCCCGGTCTACGCGGTCGCCGTCATCCCGTCCGCCTCGCCGAACGCCGCCAACAAGATCATCATCGGCGGCGCCTTCACCAGCCTGTCGCCCAACCAGGGCTCGACCCCCTACCCGGCGGTGGACCTCGCCCGGCTCAACACCGACGGCTCGGTCGACACCAGCTTCTACCCCGACCCGAACGAGCCCATCACGGCCATCCTCTGCCAGCCGGACGGCAACATCGTGGTCAGCGGCTCCTTCAGCGCCTTCACCCAGAACGCCTACAGCTACACGACGACCAACGGGACCACCACGCTCACCACCTCGACGACGGTCGTCCCGGTCGACGTGCGCTTCGTCGCCCGGATCAAGACGGACGGCTCGGTCGACACGACCTTCAACCCGAACCCCAACGCGGCGGTCACCACCCTCGCCCTCCAGTCGAACGGCGACATCATCCTCGGCGGCGCCTTCAGCAACCTGCAGCCGAACGAGACGGGCTTCGTGGCCAACCGCTACAACATCGCGCGGGTGACCACGACCGGGCTCCTCGACCCCTCGTTTGACCCGGGCCTGAACGGCACGGTCGACACCATCACCTTGCTCAACGACGGCTCGCTCTTCGTCGGCGGCGACTTCAACGAGATCCAGGTGGGGGGCGCCATCCTGATCGGCGGCAGCTTCAGCAGCATCCAGAGCAACGCGGCCACGAACCTCGGGCGCCTCAACTCGGACGGCACGTTCGACTCCTCCTTCCTCGCCCATCCCGACGGCCCGGTCTACGCGCTCACCCCGCAGCCCAACGGCCAGACCTTGGTCGGGGGCGCCTTCGCCACCATCGAGTCGAAACCCGAGGCCAACCTCGCCCGGCTCAACCTCGACAGCTCGGTCGACGCCACCTTCTCGGCCTCGACCAACGGGCCGGTCCAGTCCATCACCGTCCGCCCGGACGGCGGCGTCCTGGTCGGCGGCAACTTCACGAGCGGCAGCGGCCAGGCGCTCCCCTACTTCGCCCTGCTCTCCGCGGC
>Ga0302196_10006368_pt1 | contig 10425 bp, 5 predicted proteins | sample II_Bog_N1_3_FD_198794 | JGI IMG/M metagenome (GOLD analysis project Ga0302196, IMG submission 198794) | Peat permafrost microbial communities from Stordalen Mire near Abisko, Sweden - II_Bog_N1_3 | ecosystem: Environmental > Terrestrial > Soil > Wetlands > Peat | place: Sweden: Abisko, Stordalen...
ACGCGCGAAAGAAGCGCTGCACCGTGTCGCGCGGCAGCGCCGCGAGGTACGCGTCCAGGCACTCGCGCGCCGTGTCGGAGAGCGCGACCGGCCGCGGCGGCGCGGCGGCGGCCAGTGCAAAGCTCGCGAGCGCCGCGGCGCGCCGCTGGTACACCGTGCGGCTGTCCTCGGCGTCCAGCGTCTTGGCGCGCGGCACGTAGCCCATCGCCGCGACCTCGTGGAACAAGCCCTGCGCCGCAATGTCCGCGGCGTCGTTGGGCGTCGGCAGCTCCGGCGGCGCGTACGCGTCCACCTCGGCGCGGCTGGCGGACGCGACGAGCAGGGTGAGCAGCATGTCCCACACGCGCGACGAGAGCGTCAGCGTGCCGTCGGCGCACGCGACGACGCGCGCCGTCGCCTCCGCCACGACTGCGTCCGGCAGCATGCTCATCAGCACGTCGCGCTGCTGCTCCCTCGCCGCCTCCAGCGCCTGCGCCAGGTGCGGCTCCGCGAGCAGCTGCGACACGACGGACTGCCGCAGGTCCGCGTCGTCCACGCCAAACAGGGCCATGGCGGCGTCCGCGGCCGCGCGCGCGAGCGCGTCGAGCACGAACTTGGCGTCGTCCATCTTGGCGGCGCACGCCGCTGCCGCCGCGTCCGCCGCCGCCGCATTCACCTCGTCGGCGCGCGTCGGATCTGCGAGGTCGTACGCGTCGAGCGTCGCGCGCGCGACGTCCACTGGGCGCTCGCCGCGCGTGATGGGGTGGTTCGCGTGCACGACCAGCAGCGCGGCGCCGCCGTCCATGGGCGTCCACTGGTGCTGCGTGCCGACCAGCGCGACGCCGACGTTTTCCGCAAATCCGGCGTCGACGCGCGACCACAGTGGCGAGGACACGAGCAGCGTCTCGTTGACGCCGACGGCGTGGCACCACGTCGGCGCCGGCGTGCCGACGACGGCTGCGACGGCGCCGACGGCGGCGTCCAGCAGCAGCGCCCACGCGCGCGGCACGTCGACGCAGCTCTTCGTCTTGGCCGCGGCGCGCTCGACGGCGGCGGCGAGCCGAGGGCCAGTGTCCTCGCGCGCGAGCGTCCACGTATTCGTCGCAGGCGCGCCGTCCATGTCGTAGGCGTTCGCGACCGTCACGTCGACCACCGGACAGGGGCACAGCATGCGGCGCGCGACATTGACGGTCGCCGCAGAAAACTCGGTCGCGACGGCGCGCATGCCGTCCAGGTGAATGGCGACGCCGTCGTCCTCGGCCGAGGTCGCGCGCGCGCGCGCGAGCAGGTCCAGCACGCGCTCCTCGCGCAGCACCGCCCTCGAGCTCGCGGTGAGCGCCGACGCGACGTCGTCGAAGAAGAAGACGTCGCATCCGGTCGCCTGCTTGGCGCTCAGCAGCGCCGAGGACGCCTCGTTGACGGCGTCGAACACGCGGCGCTGCATGCGCACGAGCGCCGTGCTGCCTGCCGTCGCGCCGCCGAGCATGGCGTGCGCGCGCGCGTTGCCGACGGCGTCCCACTGCTCGTCGCAGTCGCCCATCCACACGGTCGTGACCAACAGTCCGTCGCTCGTCTGCATGGTTGCCTTTGGCTGCCTTTGAGGTGGCGAGAGAATTAAATCGAAGCGGAGTTGCCGACGATTTTTCATGGCGAGGGGCGTAACGAACGCGAGAGCCGTGCCGCCGCCACAAGGCGTGGGCGGCGTCCTGTTCGGCGTCGTGCGCATCGCCGCCTTCGTCGTCGTCGTCTTCACGCTGCTCGCGCTCGCGCGGTGCGCGACGGCGCAGGCGCCCAAGAACCTGCGCGCGCCGCTCGCCGCGCACGCCGCGCTCGTGAAGCAGCGCGGCGTCGTGCGCGACGTGCCGCCGGAGCTCGCGTCCGGCGACCTCGTGTTCATCGCGTTCAAGTCCACGATCGCGCCAGGGTGGCTGCCGTCCGAGGTGCGCGACCTCAAGAGTGCGGCGCCGATGCACGTCGCCGTCGTCATTGAGCACCCAGAGCACGGACCGCTGCTCGTGGACGCGAGCTTCGACACGAGCGTCGACGCCGGCGTCGTGCAGCCGCTGAACTCGTTCTCGCGCGCGGCGCCCAACGTGCTGACGGCGGACGGCACGACGGTCAACGGCTCGTTGCGCGGCATGAAGCTGTCGGCCGCGCTCGCGGCGCTCAAGGGCTGCGTGTGGGCGCGGCGCCTGCGAAAGGGCGTGACGGTCGACGCGGACGCCATGTGGCGCGCGGTCGCGAAGCTGAACGCGCTCGTGCCGTCCATGACGCAGGGCAACACGAACGCCGCGAACTGGTACCAGTCCGCGATCCTGGGGCGCGTCGTCACGTGGGGCGCGCGCAGCATCCACGAGGACCTGACGCCAATGACGGACGGCCTGATTGGGGACGGCGGCGCGCGCCACGTGTCGTGCATCCACACCATTGCGCTGCTGCTCGAGGCCGGCGGCGCGTGGCCGTACGTGCCGCACCGCCTCGACGCGCCCATGCGCGCGGCCGCGTCGCTGCGGCCGCACCGCCTGTACAGGGACAACATGGCGGCCGTGCGCGAGCTGTACCCAGCCGAGGCGCGCGTGTGCGCGACCGGCCGCTCGGAGCCGCTGGGCACCGGCAGGGTCGCGCCCATCCACCTCATGCCGGTGGACCTGTCGTCCAGCGGCACGAGCGACGCCGCGCAGCTGTGCTGGGACAGGGAAATTTACGTTCCCACGGCTGGGTGTCCTACGGACTTTTGAAACGCGATATCAGTGCATGCATTCTACATTATGTCCCCTGCATCTTGACCAGCGCGCATCGTTGCACGCGAAAACTCGCCCAAAACGAGCCGGTCAACGCTTGTTGTCCCATGCACTCCGGATCTTGACAGCCCAGCCGACGCGCGCGTCATATGCTTCCGCATACGCGCGCAAAACGAGCCGGTCAAAGCCGGCGCTGTTGAGAGATCCGTACTTCTTCTTCTTCATCGCGTCGCTCATGAGGTCCCACTTGTTCATCAGGCGCGAGGCCCAGGCGGTGCCAGGCCAGCCGCGTCCGTCGTACGCGCGGCTCCACGCCACCAAGAGGAAGCGGTCAAACGCCTTGCCATCCGCCTTGTTGAACACATTCTTCTTGGCAGACTTCTTGGCAGACCGCTTGGTGGAGCGCTTGGCGGAGCGCTTGGCCGGCATGTCTGGTTTTTGTGTATATGCGGACTTTTGGAATTGCGGACTTTTGATTTGATTTGAAATTTGATTCGTGTCACAGCGAACAGCGTCTCTCGAAAAATGGTCACGATCCCCACGAGCACGAGCATCGGCGAGCTGGTCGCGTACATCTCTTCAGGCGTCGCACTTGCCGTCGCCGCGCTGCGCGTCGTCCAGGAGCTGGCGATTCTCGCCGCGCTGTTTTTCGGCCTCGTCGCAATGGCGCTCATCGCCGTGTGCGCACTGCAAGACGGTCTTGCCAAGTGGCCGTACATCTTCTTCGTCGTCACGCAATGCGCGACACTCGGCACTGCCCTCGTGTGCCAGCGCCTTCGCTGCAGCATAGAAGCGTTCCTCGTGATGATCGTGCAGTACGAGCAGGACATTGAGCGCGAGGAGGAGGACAAGGGCGAGGACCAGTCCAAGACGCTCGAGGTGCCCCAGGCCAAGTGGTGGACCACGTTTCCGCAGCATGCGCGCTCAGGCACTGGTTTCGCAGGCGTCACCTCCGATTTTGCGACGTTCGGCACCGGCGGCGGCACCGGCGGCCCAGGCACCAGCGGCACCGGCGGCCCAGGCACTGGCCACGGCGCCGGCGCCGGCACCGGTGGAGGGACAGGCACAGGTCCTCAGGGCGCGACGCCTCCCAATAGCCGCCGCGCTTCGGCCATCGACTCTGGCGTCGTGGGCACTTTCAGTGGCGCTGGCAGCGTCATTATCAACGGCACAGGCAGCGGTCCCAGCATTCGCGAGCGCATAGCCTTGATTCGCACTCAGGTCGACGCTCAGATCGAGCAAGACGAGAGCGGCAGCGGCGCTGCTATGGCGGCGCCGGCGGCACCGGCGGCACCGGCGGCACCGGCGGAGTAAAGTGCCAAGGGTCATCGCACACATGCATGTCTTGTTGAACTAACGTCCGGAGCCCTCCTTCAGAATCGCAATGTGGCGGCGTTGCTCCGCGAGCGACGCACGTAGGCGCGCGATGAATGCGGCGAGCTTGGCGTTGCCATTCTTCTCGTGCAGGCGCACCATGCGCGCCAGCGTGCCGCTCTCGCGCGTGTACAGCTCCTCGAGCCGCGCGACGCTCTCGGCGGTCGCGGCCGCCGCGACCGCCTTGGACGCCGCGGCCGACTCGTGGCGCGCGCGCGCAAAGTCCTCGGCGAAGTGGTCCTCCTCGACCTCGACGTCGTCGTCGCGGCACGAGCCCTCGCGCACCTCGACCTTGCTGTGCGTGACGCGGATGGGGAAGCGGTGGGCTGAGGGAAAGTCGACGAGGCGGCGCTGCAGCGCGCGCAGCTCGTCCTTGCGCAGCCGCCGCAGCGGCACGCGCAGGACGCCATTGACAGTGTAGTTGGAGCCCTCCGCCAGCGCGGCGCGGAAGCGCGCAAAGTCGACGTCGCCACACCACGGCTCAAACTCGCGGTGCGCCGTCGCGCCGCCGCGCACGCCCTTGCCGGAACGCCTCGTGGAGCGCTTGGCCGTCCGCTTCGCAGAGCGCTTGGCGGACCGCTTCGCAGAGCGCTTGGCCGTTCGCTTGGTAGATCGCTTGGCGGACCGCTTCGCAGAGCGCTTCGCGGACCGCTTCGCCATCCTTTTACTTACTCACGACATGACTTGACCGCCAAAGCGCCGATCCAGCGGAATTGTGGTTGTGATGACGAGGACCTTCATGCTCGCGGCGAACGAAGTGCTTGCAACCAATCAATTGCGGAGTCTTTGGATTCGATTGGAATGGACCCACGTCGCTCCTGGAAGGCCATGGCGGCGCGAGTCTTTCGCATCGCGTCCGAGGCGGACGCGGACGCGTTTTGCAGCGCCGTGCGCGACGCGCTGCGTCCGCGCAAGGAGCCGCAGGCGACGACCGACTTTTTCCTGTGGCGCTACGAGCTCGTGGACGCGGTGCCCCAGCAGATTCACGCGCGCGGCACCGAGTGGATGCTGACGTCGGAGCACGTGCGCCTGGAGCAGGCGCGCGGCGGCGAGCGCGATGGGTACACGAGCGTCATCATGTTCGGCATCGACGCGCATGGGTCCAGCGTGGCGCTCGTGTGGCGCGAGGCGTGGCGGCCGTGGGTGCGCGCCGAGGTGCTCAAGCCCATCGGCCCCATGGCGTCGCTGGAGGCCGAGCTGTCGGCGTGGCTGTGGGGTGACGTCGCGGACGCGGACAGCGACAGCGACGCGCCTGCTCCGTCGTCTTTGGCGTCGTCGGCGGCGGATGCAGCGGCGAGCGTCAAGGGGAAGCGCGTGACGGTCGAGGAGTCGCGGCGCCGGCACAGCAATGGGTGGAAGTGCGACGGCACCGCGGCGACGCCGGTGGACACGTTCGTCACGATTCGCGTGCCGACGATGGCGGACGCCGGCGCGCTGCACCGCCTGCTGTCGCGCGCGCCGCACGGCCTCAACGGCCGCCTCAAGGGCGGCGATCCGCGCCTCGTGTCGCTGACGCGCAAGCTGCCGCGCCTGCGCGTCGTCGACGCGCTCATGAGCTGGAAGGAGAAGTTCCAGTGCGACGCCGGCGTCGCGCAGTGCGCGTGGTACCGCGCCACCACGCCGCTGCCGAAGTTCGCCGGCCTGTCGCGCGCCGGCAGCGTGGCGCGCCGCTTCCACACGAACTTCGAGGTGGACATTGACGCGGCGCCGACGCTGCTGGAGGAGACGCGCGTGCCGGCCGTGCTGAACTGCGTCTTCGACTCGGAAATGTACTCGTACCCTGGCAAGCTCGGCGCGGCCATGTGCACGCCGCTGGGCGGCGACTACACCGGCACGACGTGCGCCGTGTACGCGCGCCTGGACGCGCCGGCGACGGACGACGTCGCGGTCGTCGCGACGCTCGCGCCGCGCGACTGCGCGGCCGCGCGCTTCTCCAACATCCCCAACGGCCTCGTCGCGCTGTGCGACACGACCGAGATGCTGACGGCCGTGCACGTCGCCGCGGTGCGCGCCGCGGATCCGGACGCCATCGAGGGGTACAACAGCAGCTCGTTCGACTTCCCCTTCATGTTCGCCGAGGAGGAGCAGCGCGCGCTGCCGCGCTTCCTCAAGGGCTCCGAGGGCGTCGCGCTGCTCGCGCGCCGCCTCGCGTGGAAGCGCTCGGACCAGAAGCGGCCGCCTGCCGCGTTCCTGCCGGTGGGCGTGCTGCTCGCGCGCCTGTACGACCGCGACGCCAAGGCGGCCGCGCGGTGGATGGGCGCGGCGTCGTCGCAGCCGCGCGCCTTCGGCCCCAAGTCGTGGGGGCACCGCTACGCGAACGACGCGTACCTCGTGTCGGCCAAGGTGCGCAAGGCCGCGCCCAGCGTCGGCGGCTTGGAGCGCACGTTCGTGCAGCCGAGCGTCGCGCGCCTGATGGCGCTGCTCAAGTCGTGCACCGTCGCGCAATCGGCGTCCGCCGCTGCGTCCGCCGCTGCGTCCGCCGCTGCGTCCGCCGCTGCGTCCGCCGCTGCGTCCGCCGCGAAGGGGCTCGATGTCGCTGCCGACGAGGACGACGAGGACGAGGCGGACGACGCGGCCGCGGTGGCGCTCGCGTCGTCGGACCTCGACCTCGCCGGCGACGCGGCGTTTGCGTCGCCCAACATTCCGGAAGCCGTCGCGGCGGACATGCGCGCATCGCTGCGCGCGGCGCTGCGCATGGAGCCGGAGGACCTCGTGCGCGAGGTGGACGTGCTGGAGCGCGCGTGCGCGGACGCCGCGTTCTGGGCCGCGATGGCGGCGACGGCCGGCCTCGGCGAGGGCGCCGTCGCGCTCCTGCGAGACGCGTCGCGCGTGCTGCCGCCGCTGTCGCGTCGCCAGCTGTCGTACAAGCACTGGGGCCGCGTCGCGGCGCGGCCGTCGCAGTTCATCATCAAGCGCGGCGCGTCGCAGGCCAAGGGCGACCGCACCGTGTGCTTCATGGACGCGGACGGCCGCGCGGTCGGCGACCTGATGCTGTACATGCAGGACGCGCACAAGCTGGGCGACTACTCGCTCGCGTCCGTGACGCGCGAGTTCCTCGACGAGGGCGAGGCCAAGCTCGACTTTTCCGTGCCGCAGATCTTTGCCGCCATTGCGAGCCGCGAGCCGGCGCAGATGGACAGCCTCGTGCGCTACTGCGTCGTGGACTGCTCGTCGTGCCTGCGCCTCATGGCCAAGCTGCGCGTGCTGGAGGACTGGATGGCCATGGCGCGCACGACCGGCACGGACCCCCACGGCGTCGCCAACGACGGCGTGCAGTCGCGCGTGCTGTCCATGTACTTTGCGCTCGCGCAGCGCTCCGGCTTCGTCATTGCGCGGCGGCCGAGCGGCTGGCCGTCCGCCGTCACGGACGGCCTGACGTTTGACGCCGCGTGCGAGAAGCTCGCGGTCCAGTCCGTGACGCACGCGGCGCCGTCGTTCGACGTCTTCAAGAGCCGCGCGCCGGACTACAAGGGCGCGCACGTCGTCACGCCGAAGCGCGGCCTGTACCCCAAGAGCGACCCTGTGCTGTGCATCGACTTCAACTCGCTGTATCCGTCCATCATCATCGCGCGCAACTACGACCCCAGCACGCAGCTCGTGGGCGAGCCGGAGCTGATCGAGAAGACGGTGACCGCGCTGACGGCGGCCGGCACGCCGCCGTCGGAGCAGGTCATCGAGGTGCTGCGCGACGGCGCGTATGCGCCGGTCACGGCGTACTTTGTCACGCACGTGCAGGGCATCCTGCCGCAGATGCTGGCGACGCTGATCGAGGCGCGCGGCCGCTCCAAGAAGCAGATGGCCGCCGCCAAGGCCGCGGCCGCCGCGGCCGCCGCCAAGTACTGGAACGTGCGCCAGCTGGTGGAGAAGGTGATGGCGAACGCTGGGTACGGCGCGATGGGCGTGTCCGAGGGCAGCGGCAAGATGCCGTGGCGCTTCGTCGCCGCCGCGACGACGGCGACGAGCCACACGCTGCTGGACTTTGCGATCGGCGTCGTGCGCGAGCACGGCGGCGAGGAGGTGTACGGCGACTCGGTGACCGGCGACACGGCGCTGCTGCTGCTCATCGACGGCGCGCTCGTCACGCGCCGCATCGACGAGCTGTGCTACTTCACGGAGGGCGACGGCGGCAAGGAGTACGGCGACGTCGGCGCGGACGTGCGCGTGTGGTCCGACGGCGGCTGGACGCGCATTCGCCGCGTCATCCGGCACCGCTGCGGCAAGCCGATCGTGCGCGTGTGCACCGGCGGCGGCGTCGTCGACGTGACGACGGACCACTCGCTGCTGCGCGCGGACGGCGCGGCGGCGCGGCCGACGGAGGTCGCCGTCGGCGACGAGCTGCTGCACGCGGCTCCGCCGCTGCCGGAGCGGCACGGCGACCCTTGCATCAACGTGCCGACGACGGCGCGGTGGGGCGCAATGTTCGCCGCGTCGTGCAACGGCTTCCACGACGCGGCCCTGTGGATCAACGAGGCCGGCGAGTCCGTCGTGCCACCGCACGTGTACGGCGCGGCGTTCGACGCGCGCGCCGCGTTTTGGGTCGCGTTCGTGGCCGCGAGCGAGTGCCCCTGCGCCGCGGTGGACGACGACGGCCTGGGCAACTGCGACTTTGTGCTGCGCGGCAAGGAGGCGTGCGCCGGCATGGCGGTGCTGGCGGAGAGCCTCGGCTTCCGCGTCACGATCGACGAGTGTGCGAGGGCGGCGGACGCGTTTCGGCTGACGTGCTCGCGCGGCTTCTTCTTCACGCCGCCGCCGACGGCGGTGCGCAGCGTGCGCGTGTTGCCGCCGTACACCGGCTACGTGTACGACCTCGAGACCGCGTCGCACCACTTCCACGTGGGCCCTGGGCAGCTGGTGGTGCACAACACCGACTCGGCCATGTTCCGCTTCGTGGCGCCCAAGGCGGCGTCGCTGCGCGAGGCCGCGAACCGCGCCGCCGCCGTCGCCGCGGCCATCAACGCGCGGCTGAGCGACCTCGAGTTCTTCGCGACGTTCGGCATGGCGCGCGGCGCGCGGCTGGACGTGACGCGGCCGTCCAACCGCGACTACGCCGCGGCGGCGAGGGCGCTGAAGATCGAGCTCGAGAAGGCCATGTGCCCCATGCTGCTGCTGGGGCCGAAGATGTACCTCGCGCTCGTGTTCGAGGGCGACTTCATGACGGCCGGCGGCGACGCGCCCATCACGGACGACATGGCGAACGCAAAGCCGCTGATCAAGGGCTACGGCGCCGTGCGGCGCGACCGGTCGTGGCACATGAAGGAGCTGTCGCACGCCGTGATCGACGCGGTGCTAGCCGGCGGCGGCGAGACGGCGCGCGAGTCCGTGCGCGCGCTGCTGCAGGGCCACCTGCAGCGGATGGTGGCCGGCGGCTTTCCGCTGTCTTCGTACGTGCTGTCCAAGGCGCTGCGGTCGCAGTACGACTCGCCGCCGGCGCACGCCGCGGCGCTGGAGCGCGCGGCCGCGCGCGGCGACCCCTCGCTGCCGTCCTTCGGCGCGCGCGTGCAGTACGTCATCGCGATGCCGCGCGACGCGCTGCGCGGCGGTCTGGGTGCGCGGCGGCGCGAGGGCGACCGCGTCGTGCCGCTGACGCTCGCGCAGCGGTCCGAGATGCCGTTCGCGGTCGAGCACGGCCTCGCGACGGTGGACGTGCGGTACTACATCGAGACGCTGCGCAAGCCGCTGCAGCCGCTGCTGGACGCGCTGGAGCTGCGCGATGCGGACGCGCTGTTCACGGACGCGGAGCAGGAGGCGGACGCGCGCGCGCTCGGCCAGCGCGTCATGAAGGCGCGCACGCTCGGCGCGGCGGACTTTGCCGCGCAGACCAAGGCGGCGGCGCCGAAGCGCAAGCCGGTCGTGTCGCTCGAGGCGCTGTTGAGCAAAGCAAAGGCGCGCACTTGAACAATGGCCGCCGCACGCGCGAACGCAAATGCACGGCCCACGCTCCGCGGCGCGGACGTCGAGGCGCTGCTGCGCGCCGTGCGCGAGGCGGACGGCCACCTGTTTCGCAGCGAGACGGTCGCGCAGCTGTACGCCGCCGTCAAGGCGTGCGTCGTGGACGCGCTGCGCAGCGCGGAAAAGACGGCGCCGGCCGGCACGTACGTCGCGCTGGTGGCCGACTGCTACATCGGCAAGCGGCGCGACGACGCGGCCAGGGAGGAGCTGCGCTTCCTGACGCGCGGCGGCCGTGAGGACTCGCTCGCGCTCGCGCTGACCGCGTCCGTGCACGAGCTGCTGTCCGCGCACTGCACCGCGACGGCCGCGCTGCCGGTCATGCGCGCGAGGGGCATCGTGTCGGCGGTCGCGGACGCCGCGCGGCCGACGCTCGAAGACCTGC
>Ga0302196_10006369_pt1 | contig 10423 bp, 7 predicted proteins | sample II_Bog_N1_3_FD_198794 | JGI IMG/M metagenome (GOLD analysis project Ga0302196, IMG submission 198794) | Peat permafrost microbial communities from Stordalen Mire near Abisko, Sweden - II_Bog_N1_3 | ecosystem: Environmental > Terrestrial > Soil > Wetlands > Peat | place: Sweden: Abisko, Stordalen...
TCAGCTTCAGATAGTCGTGGCAATATCGGCCAAGTTCGGTCAGGTCGTAGGTGAAGTTCAGCGCGTCGGCGAACAGCTTGGTGTAGCACGACAGGCAGGTGTCGACCGGATCGCGACGCGCGTGAATGATCTTGGCGTCGGGAAGGATCAGGCGGATCAGCCCTGCGTTGACGAAATTGCCCGGCGCCTTGTCGACGACGCGCGACTTGCCGCCGGCGAGCGGTTCGACGCGCGACAGGTAGGTTTGCCCCAGTCGCTTCAGCGCGGCGGCGTCCAGCGTCGCGACGCCGTTGGGAAAGTCGCCGAGCTGTTCATTGACTGCCCGCATGTAGCGAAGCTCGCCGGCGCCGTGGACTTGCGGATGAGCGGCGAGGATCTGCTCGATCAGCGTCGTGCCGGAGCGCGGCATGCCGACGACGAAGATCGGCGTCGGCGACCGCAAGCCCTGGTCGGCGAGCCGGTCGAGCAGCGCGGGGGTGAAGGCGCCGGCGACCTCGGCGAAGGCCTTCTCCGTCGCGTCGGCGCTGTAGGACACGACCGCGCGCTTCATCCGGTTGCCTTCGTCCAAATGACGGAACGCCGCCTGCGAGTCGCCGAGGTCGAGGTAAGCCTTGCCGAGCGCGAAATTCAGCAACATTCGCGAAGCGTGGGTTTCGTGCTTCTCCGGCGCCAGCAGCGCCTCCATCGCCGCGATCGTCGGATCGTCGGTGGTGAACTTGACCAGCTCTGCGCGCCCGCACAACGCGCTCGGCGAGTTCGGATTGAGCGCCAAAGCTTCCTCCAACGCCGCCTTGGCTTCGTCCTGTCGCCCGAACGTCTCCATCGTGTTGGCGCGCTTGGCTCGCAATTCGTCCTGGCTGTCGCCCTCCAGCGCGATGGCGCGGTCCAGGGCGGCGATCCCCTCCTCGTAACGGCCTTCGGCCAGCAGAAGCGTGGCGATCGCGTCTTCCTTCTGAACGGCCTCCTTCGTGTCGCGCGGCGTCAGCGCCTCGAGCCGTTCAATGTCGGCGCGCGCCTCGTCGTCGCGATCGATCTTGGTGAGAATTCCCACCCGCATGCAGAGCGCCAGGATGTTGCCGGGTGATTTGGCCAGCAGGTCGTCGAGCCAGCGCAGCGCCGCCTCGCGCTGCGTCCGCCCCATTTCAGCCGTGGCGAGATTGAGGAGGACGTCGGCGGAATCGGGTTCGAGGGCGAGCGAACGGCGCCCGCATTCCGCCGCCTTGCCGTATTCGCCGAGCGCATTGAACAGGATGAGAAGGTTGGCGTAGGCGCCGGCGTGGCGCGGGTTCAACGACAGCGCCAGCTCGAAGTTGCGCAGCGCCTCTTCTCGGCGCTTGAGCGCGGCGAGCGCATTGGCCTTGTTGTAATAGGCGTCGCCGTAGCGCCGGTCCAAGACGAGCGCGCGATCGAAATCGGCGATCGCCTCGTCGTAGCGTTCGAGTTGCGAATGAACGGCGCCGCGGTTGTTGAGCGCTTTGGCGTGCCGGGGGTTGATGGCGAGCGCCGCGTCGAACGCCGCGATCGCCTGCTCGAGCTTGTTGTTGTGCTTGAGCACGGTGCCGTAATTGTAATGGGTCGCGTCGCTGGAGGCGTCGATCCGCAACGCGCGCTCGGCGATGGTCTCGGCCTCCTCGAAGCGCTCCAATCCGGTCAGCGCGACCGTCAGCAGGTTGAGCGCGCCGAAATGGCGCGGCGCGATTTCGACCGCCTGGCGAAAGCAGCGCTCGGCGTCGCGCAAGCGACCGCTTTGCAGCGCCGCCATGCCCTTCTGCAGCAGCCCGTCGATGTTCTTCATGGCGCTCGAACGGATCTCCGGTCGGCTAGGAGGCGGCCGATCCCGCCGCTTGCCGCCCGCCTCTTAGCGGCAAAGGAAGCCTCCGGGAAGCCCCGGCGGCCGCGCCCGGCCGTCCCCCGCTCACCCGTCCATCGACCAGCCGGACGGCCCGCGCGCCGTCACGACCTCGGCGCTCGCGCCGCGGAAGATCGCCATCGTGGCGACGCCGGTCATGACCGAGCCGGAGTCGAGATTGAGGCGGAAGCGGCGAATCTGGTCGGCAGGCGACGGGTCCGACCTCAGGTCGTTGGGGGTGTGGCCATGGACGACGAAATAGCCGCCGTATCCCTGCGGTCCCGGCGCGGCGGAAAGGAAAGGCCGGCGCACCCAGGCCCAGTGCTGGTCGCCGCCCAGCGTCGCCAGCGGCGCATTCCACGGCTCGGCGAGGAAGGACTCGAGCTCGACGCCGGGATTGACGCCGGCGTGAACGAACAGGAGCCGGCCGGAGCGCCAGTGCGACTTCAAGCTCGCGAGCCAGTCGGCGACATAGGCCGGCAAGCTTTGGCGCGCGTCGCGCAGCAGGTCGTCGAGGTCGGCGGGCGTCGCGGAGAAGCGCACGAACTGGGCGAGCGTGTTGTCGCCGCCGTTGGCGATCCAGGTCTGAAGCGCGTCGATCGCGTCGTCGTGCGGCGTCGCCGCGTCGAGGGCGAGGCGCATCATCGCCTCGTGATTGCCCATCAGCGCCACCGTCTCGACGCCGCCCGCCCGCCGCGCCGCCTCGAGCGCCAGGTCGATCGCGCCGAGGCTGTCGGGGCCACGGTCGACCAGGTCGCCGAGCAGGACGACGACGCGCCACGCGGCGCGGCGCGGCTCGCGCGCCGCCTCGTCGAGCAGCGCGCCAAGCAGGTCGCTGCGGCCGTGGATGTCGCCGACGGCGAAGATTTCGACGTCGTCGGCGCCGGCGCGCGGCAGCGTGTAACGCGTGCGGTCGAGGACGATGGACACGGACGGGTCCTTTGGGCTTCGGTCGGCGGCCACCATCGCGCTTTGCGGCGGCGATTTCCAGGTCGTGGGTCAGTCCGAACGACAGCGTCGCGCTCATTGCGGCCGGCCCCGACCAAGACCGCGGATCTCGAAAGCGGACGCCGCGCCAGCGAGGCGCTTTCGGCGTAAATCGGCGCTGCCCCTGCGCGCCGATCGTCTTCCTGACCGTTTGACCGACTTTGCTTTGACGGGATCACTCATCGCGCCGAGTCACGCGCCGATGGGCTGGTTGACGCGCAAAGCGCGGCGCGGCGAGTCGCGACGATTTCTCGGACGAAATTGGCGTTCGCTTGCTCCCTGGATCGCGATATGCGATACCCTAGGTATTATTCCGCTTAATTTGGGACGTTTCAGGTGATCACGAGCGAACAAATTCGAGCCGCGCGCGCCCTGTTGCGCTGGGAGCAGCGCGACCTTGCAGAGGCCTCCAAAGTGTCGCTGCCGTCGATTAAACGGCTCGAGACCGTCCCTGGGCTGCTTGGCGCACAGGCGCGAACGATCGAGGCTTTGCGCGCCGCCCTCGAAGCCGCAGGCGTCGTGTTCATTGCCGAGAATGGCGGCGGCCCTGGAGTGAGGCTCAAGAAGTCGAGGCCTGCCCCTGACACGATCGCCGCCGAGGATCTGAACGCGAGCAACGACGAGTAGGCGCCGGCGTTTGGCGAGGGGGTTCCGATGGCACGATACGCACGAGTCGCTGGAATTTGGATCAGCGGCCTCCTGGGATCGACGATCGTCGGTTCAATGCTTGGGACGCTCTTCTTCAACGCTTTCGGAGATCCCAGCGTTCTCGGGGGTATTGCAGGCTCACTGGCGTTCATCTGCTTTCGGCTTTGGATGCGCGAAGCGAGGGGCGAATCCGACCTCACGTCGAGGCTCTCAAGCGATTGAGTTGGGGCAACGGCGTCAACGAGTCTAAGGCAGTCGGATCGTGTCGAGATGGCGCTAGCGGCCGCCGTTGCGCGCCGCCGCCGCCGCGCCTAGCATCGGGCCATGTTCCTCGCCTTCTTCGCCGCCTTGCGCGAGGCGCGCGTGCCGGTGACGCCGCGCGAATTCCTCGACCTGATGCGGGCCCTCGAGGCTGACCTCGCCGACAAATCGGTCGAAGACTTCTATCGCCTGTCGCGCGCGCTGCTGGTCAAGGACGAGCGCAACCTCGACAAGTTCGACCTCGTGTTCGCCGAGGTCTTCCACGGCGCGCTGACGCCCTCGCCCGGGGTCGAGCCGACCGAGATTCCGGCCGAATGGCTACGCAGGGTGATCGAGCGCGTTCTGAGCCCCAAGGAGCGCGCGGAGTTCGAGGCGCTCGGCCTCGAGGCGCTGATGGCGAAGCTGGCCGAGCGCCTCGCCGAGCAGCGCGAGCGGCATCAGGGCGGCAATAAGCGAATCGGCACCGCGGGGACCTCGCCCTTCGGCGCTTACGGCGACAACCCAGCCGGCGTGCGCACGGGTCAGGACCGCTCGCGCCGATCGAGCGCGGTCAAGATCTGGGACAAGCGCGAGTTCAAGGACTTTTCGGCCGACGAGGAACTCGGGCCGCGCAACATCCGCCTGGCGCTGAGCCGCTTGCGCCGCTTCGCCCGCGAGGGCGCTGCCGAAGAGCTCGATCTCGACGACACCATCCGTTCGACCGCCGATCACGGCTACCTCGACGTCAGGATGCGCCCGGAGCGCCGCAACGCGGTCAAGGTCCTGCTGTTCCTCGACGTCGGCGGATCGATGGATTGGCACGTCGAGGCGGCCGAGAGCCTGTTTGCGGCGGCGCGGCTGCAGTTCAAGCGGCTCGAGCATTTCTACTTCCACAATTGTCTCTACGAGACCGTGTGGAAGAGCAACCGCCGCCGCTTCGAGGAACGCACGCCGACTCAAGACGTGATCAATTCCTTCGGCCGCGACCATCGCGTCGTCTTCGTCGGCGACGCGGCGATGGGCCCGCACGAGGTTCTGGCGCCTGGCGGGTCGGTCGAGCACCACAATCCCGAACCGGGCGAGACGTGGCTGAGGCGCGCCGTCGCCCACTGGCCGCGCAGCGTATGGATCAACCCGTCGCCGCCCGAGCAATGGGCCTACGCGCAATCGACGCGCATCATCTCAGGCCTGCTCGATCAGCGCATGTATCCGCTCACCCCCGACGGCGTCGAGGCGGCGATGCGCGCGCTGACGCGCTGATCAGTCCCGCACCACCAGCACCGAACATTGTGCGTGGCGCACGATCGTCTTGGCGTTCGAGCCAAGCAGATAGTCCGACATCACCGGTCGGTGCGACCCCACGACGACGAGGTCGGCGCCCCACTCGGTCGCGTCGCGCAGAAGCTCGTGATAGACGCCGCCGCCCAGCGCCGCCGTCGTCACCCGCTCTTTGGGCAGACCCAGCTTGGCGGCGATCGCCGCGAGCGCCGCCTTGGCGCGCTTTTCCTGCTCCTCGTCGAAGTCGGCGGGCACGTATTCCATGAAGGTGGCGGGCAGCAGAGGTTGCACGTTGACGAGGCGCAGGTCGCCGCCGCTTTGCGTCGCCAGTTCGAGCGCCTGGTCGAGGCCTTTGGGGTGCGCCGTGGGATCGGCGAGATCGACGGCGAGAATGATCCGATGGAACATGGCTTCCTCCTCCCGAAGGCCGACGCCGGCGCGGCGAGATTAGGCTCTTTGCGCACGGCGCGGCAATGCGACGGGCCAGCGCGCTTCCGGCTCCTGTGGAGGGGGCGACAAACCGTTGTTCCCCGGCGGCGACATCGCTATAAGGGCGCCAAGTTCACCGGGGAACCGAGAACCATGGGCATTGTCGGCGTTATCGAAGACAACTACCGGCCCTCCGATGAAGAGCCGTTCATGAACGAACGGCAAAAGGAGTATTTCCGGCGCAAGCTGATCGCATGGCGCGAATCGATCCTGGCGGAGAGCCGGGAGACGCTCACCGCATTGCAGAACGAAAGTGAAAATCATCCTGACATCGCCGACCGCGCGTCTTCGGAAACCGACCGCGCGATCGAGCTGAGGGCGCGCGACCGCCAGCGCAAGCTGATCGCCAAGATCGAATCGGCGCTGACGCGCATCGACGACGGCAGCTATGGCTTCTGCATCGAAACCGGCGATCCGATCTCGCTCAGGCGCCTCGACGCGCGGCCGATCGCGACGCTGTCGGTCGAAGCGCAGGAACGCCACGAGCGGCGCGAGAAAATCTATCGCGACGAATAGCGGCGCTCAGCCGCCGCGCCCGAGCAGGCGCGCCATTTCCGCTTCCAGCGATTCCAAATCGGCGAAGGGATCGTCGCCCTTCGGCTTGCCGGTCGCCCCGGCTTCGCCCGAAGGCGGCGCGGCCGGCGGTGGCGGCGGCGCGACGGCGGCCGGTCCTCCGTGCAGCGTTGGCGGCGGGGTCGCGCGGCCGCGGATGGTCGGCGGCGCGCCGATCGGCGGCGGCAAACCGCCCCGCGCCGGCGCGGCAGGACGCGGCGGAGGGGAGGCCAGAGGCGGAGGAGAGGCCGGAGGAGCGGCCAGAGGCAAAGGAGCCGCCAGAGGCGGAGGGGCGGCCGGCGGCGGAGGGGCGGCGCGCGCCGGCTCCTGTCGGGCGGCGGCCAAGGTGCGCACGGGCGTGGGCGTGGGCGCAGGCTCAGGGCGGACTGGCGGCGGTTCGACCCTGGCCGCGGCTGGCTCGACGCGCGGTGGCGGCTCGCGGACGGGCGGCGGCTCGCGGACGGCCGGTAGCGGCTGGCGGGCGACGGGGCGCGGCGCAGCAGGCTCGACCCGGCGCAGGACCTGCGCTTCGACGCGCGGCGGCGCGCCGTCGGCCAGCGCCTGCGGCGGTTCGACCGCGGCGACCTGCGGCTTGAGACTCGGCTCGCGGACGGCGGCGACGGCGCGCACGATCTGCGATTCGACCAGCACGTCGTTGGGCCCGCCGATCATGATCAGATGCTCGACGTTGTCGCGGCGCACCAGAACCAGTTGACGCTGACCGTCGAGCGAAAAGGCGTCGACCAGGCCGAGCCGCGGCTGCCGGGCGCGGCTCGCGCCGGGCACCCGCAGGCGATGGCCGAAAACGAGGCGATAGACGACGGCGAGAATCAGCGCCGCTGCGACGACCACCGCCGCAACGATGGCGATCTTGAGGAAGCCGCTGTCGGACGACAACAAATTGCTAATCGATGACATGCGATATCCAGTCCGCGGCGACCGTGCGCATTTCCCGGGTTCGTCCCTGTCGCCAAGAGCGATGAAAAAGTGTCACTATCAGACTGAGCGCAATTATGCGACTCGCTCCGGGATCGGCGTTCCTATCAGATCATGGGGATCATGAAAACAGGCGCAGTTGGTGATACGCCCGGACGGCTGGCCGAAGTCGGGCCGCGCCCCTGCCCGCTGCCGGCTGCGTCGCGACAGCCCGCCGGCGCGACCGAAACGCCCCGCGACCGCCCAGGCCCGACCGGCGAACGAGAGATGGATTCGCCATGAGCGCCAAGTCGCCTCCGACGGTCGACCGGGTCGAGCGCGCCGCGAACCCGGCGCTGCTGCTGGCGCTCGCCCTCGTGCTGTGCTGCGCCGTGGCGGCGTTCCTGCTGCTGCCGGCCGAACTCGGGGTCAAGGCGATCTCGCTGACGATCGCGCTGCTGGCGATCTTCGGCGTCTTCTCGATCCTGCTCTACGCCTTCGGCCAGTTGCAGTTCGCCGGCCGGGCGAGCCGCTTCGACGTCACCAAGGCGATCGCCGACGGCAATAGCGACGGGCTGATCGTCACCGACGCCGACTCGCGCATCGTCTACGCCAACGACGCCTACCGCGTCTTTTCGGGGGCCAAAGGCGCTGCCGACCTCAAACTGGTCGAGCGGCTGTTCACCGGCGCGCCGGAAGTCTCCGAGGCCGTCTACCGGCTGGCGCAGGCCGCGCGCGGCGGCAAGAGCGCGGTCGAAGAACTGCGCATGGCGCCGCCGCTTTCCGGCGACGGCGCGGCGGCATGGTACCGCATCCGCGTCCGCCCGCTCGAAGGCGCCTCGCGGCGCGACGCGACGCTGTGGACGGTCAGCGACATCACCCGCGAGCGCGAGCGCCACGAGAGCTTCTTCCAGGACCTGCAGCACGCGATCGACTATCTCGACCACGCGCCGGCCGGCTTCTTCTCCGCCGATCCGGACGGCTCGATCGTCCATATGAACGCGACGCTCGCCAACTGGCTCGACTACGACATCGCCCAGTTCGCCGCCGGCCAGCTCAAACTCGCCGACATCGTCGCCGCCGACGGCGCGGCGCTGCTCAGCGTCGTCTCCGGCCGTCCCGGCGAAGTGACGACAGAGCGGTACGACGTCGACCTCAAGCGCCGTGGCGGTCAGTTTCTGCCGGTCAGGCTGCTGCATCGCGTCGCCTTTTCCAGCGCCGGCCTGCCCGGCCCGTCGCGCACGCTGGCGCTCAACCGCGCCCCGGGCGAGGACGCCGGCGAAGACCTGCGCGCCGCAGAAGTGCGCTTCGCCCGCTTCTTCAACGCGACGCCGATGGCGATCGCTTCGGTCGCGGCCGACGGCGGCGTGCTGCGCGCCAACGGCGCTTTCGCCCGGCTTGCGCCGGCGGCGCTGAAGCCGCCGGCGGGCGAAGCGCGGCCGTCGATCTACGCCGGGGTCGCCGAACGCGACCACGCGGCGCTGAGGGAGGCGCTCGCCGCAGCGAGCGCCGGCAAGGGCGACGTCGCCCCGGTCGATCTCGCCCTCTCGGGCGAACCGCCGCGCTCGGCCCGATTCTTCGTCTCGGCGGCCGCCGATCCGCAGGGCGACGAAGGCGCGAACGCGACCGTCTTCGCCCTCGACACCACCGAACAGCGGGCGCTGCAGGAGAGCTTCGTCCAGAGCCAGAAGATGCAGGCGATCGGCCAGCTCGCCGGCGGCATCGCCCACGACTTCAACAACGTCCTGACCGCGATCATCGGCTATTCCGACCTGCTGCTCGCCAACCATCGCGCGACCGATCCGTCCTTCCAGGACATCATGCAGATCAAGCAGAACGCCAACCGGGCCGCCGGCCTGGTGCGCCAACTGCTCGCCTTCTCGCGCCGGCAGACGCTGCGGCCGCAGACGCTGCAACTCGGCGAAGTGCTGTCCGACCTGCAGATGCTGCTGCGCCGGCTGGTCGGCGAGACGATCGCGCTCGACGTCGTGCTCGGGCGCGACCTGTGGCTGGTCAAGGCCGACCTCAACCAGTTCGAGCAGGTGATCGTCAATCTCGTCGTCAACGCCCGCGACGCGATGAAGGACGGCGGCAAGATCACGCTACGCACGCGCAACGTCACCGCCGCCGAATGCGCGAGCTTCAACGAGAAGTCGCTGGTCGCCGCCGACTACGTGGTGGTCGAGGTCGAGGACGAGGGCCACGGCATTCCCGCCCACGTGCGCGACAAGATCTTCGAGCCGTTCTTCACCACCAAGGAAGTCGGCAAGGGCACCGGGCTCGGCCTGTCGATGGTCTACGGCATCGTCAAGCAGACCGGCGGCTATGTGTTCTGCGACAGCGAGGAAGGGGCCGGCGCCATCTTCCGCATCCTGCTGCCGCGCCACATCGCCGAGGCGGGCGTCGAGCCGCCAAAGAAGGAGCCGGCCAAGCCGGCCGCCGACCTCACCGGCCGCGGCGCGATCCTGCTGGTCGAGGACGAGGAGGCGGTGCGCGCTTTCGCCGCACGCGCGCTGGCCTCGCGCGGTTACACGGTGCTCGAGGCGGCGAACGGCGTCGACGCGTTGCGGGTCGCCGAGAGCGCGGCGGCGATCGATCTGATCGTCTCCGACGTCATCATGCCGGAGATGGACGGCCCGACGATGTTCACCGAACTGAGGCGGCGCGGCCTCAACGCCAAGATCATCTTCGTCTCCGGCTACGCCGACGACGCCTTCGCCCGCAACCTGCCGGAGGGTCAGGAGTTCCTCTTCCTGCCCAAGCCTTTCACGCTCAAGCAGTTGATTGAGACGGTGAAGAGCGCGATGAGTTGAGCGCGGGCGACCGGGGGAGGCGGCGGACCCGGCGACGCGAAGCGAGACGATGATGCGTTTTGAGGGCACGGCGACCTATGTCGCCAGCGACGAACTGAAGACGGCGGTCAATGCGGCGATCCGACTCGAGCGGCCGCTGTTGATCAAGGGCGAGCCGGGGACCGGCAAGACGCTGCTCGCCCAGGAGATCGCCGACGTGATCGGCGCGCCGCTGCTCGCCTGGCACATCAAGTCGACGACCCGCGCCCAGCAGGGACTCTACGAATACGACGCCGTCGCGCGCCTGCGCGATTCCCAGCTCGGCGACGCGCGCGTCTCCGACATCCGCAACTACATCCGCCGCGGCAGGCTGTGGGAGGCGTTCGCGGCGCCGGAGCGGCCGGTGCTGCTGATCGACGAGATCGACAAGGCCGACATCGAGTTCCCCAACGACCTGCTGCTCGAACTCGACCGAATGGAGTTCCACGTCTACGAGACCGGCGAGACGATCAAGGCCGAGCGGCGACCGATCGTCGTCATCACGTCCAACAACGAGAAGGAACTGCCCGACGCGTTCCTGCGCCGCTGTTTCTTCCATTACATCCGCTTTCCCGACGCGGAGACGATGCAGGCAATCGTCGCGGCGCATTATCCCGGCATCAAGCCGCGTCTG